>Ga0265325_10001850_pt1 | contig 14619 bp, 11 predicted proteins | sample 41420metaG_FD_202090 | JGI IMG/M metagenome (GOLD analysis project Ga0265325, IMG submission 202090) | Rhizosphere microbial communities from Carex aquatilis grown in University of Washington, Seatle, WA, United States - 4-14-20 metaG | ecosystem: Host-associated > Plants > Roots > Rhizosphere...
GAAGCGCGAACGCCGCTTTGGCGGATTGGTCGGCGACAACGGACACTCCTCGTGAAGCGCGTCCTGACCGCGGTCATCCTGATACCCATCGTTGTGCTGGCGCTGTTCAAGGCGCCACTGTGGCTGTTCACGCTGCTGGTGCTGGGGGTAGCGCTGCTGGCGGCAAAGGAGTATTTGGATATCGCGCAAAGCTACGGTCTCAGGCCGTTCCGCGAGATGGACTACCTGTTCATGGTGTGCGTTTTTCTCGCCGCTTACTCCAGCGGAGAGATGATGCTGAGCAACTTTGCACGACCGGTGGCGGTGATGATTACAGCGGCTGGGGCGGCAGGGATGTTGTTGTTGCTGGGAGCACCATTCATTCTGATGATCGCCGGAATGAGGCGCGCCGAGCTTTCGCAGTCGCTCCCCGATGCGGCGACGTCGTTCTTGCTCTTGCCTTATGTGGGATTGCCGCTCGCGCTGATCGTGCTGCTGCGCGTGTATTCGAACGGGGCATTGTTCCTGCTGTTCACAATGATTGTCGTATGGTCTGGCGACATCGCAGCCTACTACATTGGCCGCGCGCTCGGAAAGCACAAGCTGGCTCCGCGCATCAGTCCCGGCAAAACATGGGAGGGTGCGATCGCTTCGGTCGCTGGAGCAGTGTTTATAGCGCTGATTTTGTTCGGCCACCTACGTCCCATTTTCTTCGCGTTAAGGCGCATCCATTTTTTCCCGCCTAACATTGGAGACGCATGGGCGCCTCCGCGAGCATCCGTGCCTATGATCAGTGTGATCGCATTCGCGCTCTGCGTGAACGTCGCCGCGCAACTCGGAGACCTCGTAGAATCGATGTTGAAACGCGGCGGTGGCGTAAAGGATTCGGGCGCCTTGCTTCCTGGTCATGGCGGTGTGCTGGATCGAATCGATGCGCTCCTATTTGCAGTGCCCGTAGGCAGTGTTTTTTACGTTGCTATGCTGGAAAGGTACTTCCGCGCGGTACCCTACGTTGACTAGGAAAGGGAAAAAGCGAAGCCCCGCAGGGGCTAAAGCCCGGTTTCAAGCGGCTTTGACGGCACGGCTAAAGCCGTGCCCTTTCAAGACCGAGTCCGAGATGGTTCAAGGTCAATACCGTCTTAGGAATGGTCGTGACTTTGGTACTTCATGAAACGCATCGCCATTCTCGGCTCGACGGGTTCCATCGGAAAGAGCACTCTCAACATCGTTGAGAGCTTTCCCGAGCGCTTCTCTGTGGTCGGCATGGCAGCTGGCAACAACGTCGAGCTTGCCTTCGAACAGGCGCGCCGCTGGAAGCCGCAGATCATGTCAATGGCCTCGGTAGAAGCCGCCGGCGAACTCCAAGACAAGCTGAAGAAAGCTGGCTTGGCCAACGCCATTGAGCTGACCCACGGCTCCGCCGGATCGGTGAAGGTTGCGACTCATCCGGACGCTGATTTCGTGGTCAGCGCGATTGTTGGAGTCGCCGGACTGGAAGCCACCTACGAAGCTGTCAAAGCGGGCAAGACGGTCGGCTTGGCGAACAAAGAGTGCCTGGTCGCGGCAGGCGATCTCGTCACCGCCGAGGCCCGCAGGCAAGGCAAGCCGCTGCTGCCCATCGACAGCGAACACAACGCCATTCATCAGTGCATGCGCGGAGGACGCCGCAACGAAGTGCAGCGGGTCTGGCTGACCGCCTCGGGCGGGCCGTTCCTCAACACTCCTGCGCAAGACTTCGCCAACATCACGGTCGAGCAGGCCCTCAACCATCCAACATGGAAGATGGGACAGCGCATCACCATCGATTCGGCGACGCTCATGAACAAAGGCTTTGAGGTGATCGAAGCCTGCCGCCTCTTCGACATGCCGCCCAGCCAGGTGAGCGTGCTGGTGCATCCGCAGAGCACGATCCACTCCATGGTCGAGTTTGTCGACGGCAGCCTGCTGGCGCAGCTGTCGGTTACTGACATGCGGTTACCCATCCTGTACGCCCTGACATATCCCGACCGCATCGAATCGGAACTGCGCTTCCCGGTGCAGGAGTTGCGGCGACTGGACTTCTCGCCGCCCGATCTGGAACGATTTCCGTGCTTACGTTTGGCCTATGAAGCAGTCGAAGCAGGAGGTGGCAAGACCATCGCCCTGAATGCGGCGGATGAGGTGGCGGTCGCGGCATTCCTCGAAGGTGCTATTAGCTTTCAGGAAATTCCAGCTACAATAAAGGTAGTAGTCGGTGAAACGCAGGCGCGCATCCCTGAATCTATATCAGAAGTACTGCAGGTTGACGCTGACGCGCGTCGCAGGGCGAGTGAGCGCGTCCAACGCCTGGGCCCCAGAGACGTCAGTGCCCCCGCGTCTTGGGCAACCTGGCGTAAGTAGTTCCCCCAGCAAAAGAGGTATATGGAATCGTTCGTAATTGCGGTGGTATCCATGGCTGTGGTGCTCGGGATCATGATCCTGGTGCACGAGTTCGGCCATTATGCTGCCGCCAAGTCCTTTGGCGTTCGCGTGGATGTATTTTCCATCGGCTTTGGCAAGCGGCTGGTGGGCTTCAAACGCGGGGATACCGACTATCGCATCAGCGCGCTGCCCTTGGGCGGCTACGTCAAGATGGCGGGAGAGAACCCGCTGGAATCGCGCAGCGGTGCGCCCGATGAGTTCATGTCGCACCCCGCATGGCAGCGCTTCGTGATCGCGATTGCCGGGCCCGCGATGAACATCATCCTTGCCATCGCCCTGCTCACGGGCGTGAACATGGTGCATTATGAGCGGCCGATGTTCATGGACGAGCCGGCGGTGGTCGGAAGGGTGCTGGAGAATTCCCCCGCTGCGCAGGCAGGCATCGAGCCAGGCGATCGCATCGTTCGCATCGAAGGAGAGCAGAACCCCACCTGGGAAGACGTGCTGCTGAAAGTTATCGTCGACTCCAAAATCCCGATTGACCTTGCTATTCAGCGCGGCGACCGCGTTCTGGAGAAGACGATTCCGCTCAAGGCCACGAACTCCGAAGATAACCCGCTGATCGAGACCGGATTGATACCGAACGAACGCGTCACCGTCACCTCGATCGAAGCCAACATGCCAGCCGCTCAGGCTGGACTTCTCACGGGTGACGAGATCGTTGCTGTCAATGGTCAGCGGGCGCTGTCCTCGGAATGGATCATTCAGTTCCTGCAGAAGAACGAAGCCAAGCCGGTGGAGATTACCGTAGCGCGCAATGGTCAACAGCTAAAGTTCAATGCGACACCCGTTCTGACCGAGAACACCGGCAAGCCTCTTTATCGCGTGGGCCTGGGCTTGGGTGCGCCGATGCACGTTGGCAAGCTGCCGTTCATCCAAGCCTTAGACCAATCCATTCAGCAGAACAAGAAGTACTCGCTGCTGATCGTGGACCTGGTCCACAAGATGGTCGAGCGCAAAGTCTCCATCAAGCAGATGGAAGGTCCTATCGGTATCGCGCGCGCTTCCGGCGATGCTGCACGCCAGCCGGGATGGACGCCGTTGCTGGGATTGATGGCCATGATCAGCCTCAACCTGGGCATCTTCAACCTGCTGCCGATTCCAATTCTCGATGGCGGGATCATCTTGCTGCTGATCATCGAGGGCATCATCCGGCGCGACATCAGCATCCGCATCAAGGAGCGGATCTATCAGACGGCGTTTGTCTTCCTGCTGCTGTTCTTCGTGGTCGTGATCTACAACGACTTGATGAAAGCCTTGCCGGGACTGGCGCAACGGCTGCCCTAGGTTTGTCAGAGAGCTTTGGTGCAAGAGAAACGGGACGCGCGATGCGTCCCGTTTCGTTTTGGCAGCGATGGCTATGCAATCATCCTGGCTTGGTTGATATCCCGCTTTGAGAAAGGTCGCTCTGAAAAAAACTCTCGCCGTTTGGCTTAGAGCGATTCCGGAGTTGCTGTATCCGGTGTTGGGTGGAGCACGCCTTTCAGGCGTGCGTTCCAAAGCTGCAAAGAGGGCGAGGCTTTGGCCGCTGAGGTAAGAGCTCGGGTTACCTCAGCGGCTAAAGCCGAATTCAGAGGCAACTCTCAAATGCACCGCTGAAAGCGGTGCTCCACCCGGATACACCAACCTAGAATCTGCTCTAGAAGGGGCGCGCCGTAAAGGCGCTGCAGCACAATGGCTTTAGCCACCGAGGGAACTGGCTTTCACTCCGGCAAAATTCGAGTTTCCTCGGAGGCTAAAGCCGGAGCATCGAACTCCCGAGATCGGCGCGGCTGAAAGCCGCGCCCCTTCCACGAGAATGTCAACAGATCTCAACCATCCTAGGGTCCATTCGGCGGCGATGCGACAGCGCCCATCTCCGTCACCGGAGGCTTCGCGATCCATGCCCGGCACTGCTCCAGTAGCGGCTTGGCCGCGTCATCACCGGCCTGCATGGCTTGTTGCAGCAGGCGCGAAGCCTGAGCATAGTCGCGCGGCGTCTGCGTTCCCTGCATGTACAGGATGGCCTCATTGATGAAAGCCCGCGCCAATCCCTGCGCTGCCGCCTTCTGGAACCAGCCCATCGCTTCCTCTTCGTTGGGAGCAACGCCGCGTCCCATCACGTACATCACACCCAGATTTCTCTCCGCCATCGCATAGCCCTGCTCGGCGGACTTACGATACCAGTGGAGCGCCTGAACAACGTCCTGCACCACACCTTCGCCGTGGTCGTACATGTAGCCGAGATTGCTTTGCGACTGGGCATCGCCTTGCCGGGCCGCCACCTCATACCACTTGGCGGCTTGCTCGAAGTCCACCGGCACTCCGTGGCCCGTCCGATACAGGTTGCCGAGATTGCACTGCGACGGAACATGGCCCAACGCGGCCGCTTTCCTGTACCACGCCACCGCCTCGGTATAGCTCTGGGTCACGCCGCGGCCCTTCTCGTACACCACTCCCAGATGGTGCTGCGCTTCGGTGTTTCCCTGTGCGGCCGACAGGCGATACCACTTCACCGCCTCGACCATGTCCTGCTGAACTTGAATGCCTTCCTCATAGGCGACGGCCAGCGCCGCCTGGGCGTTGGGGTCGCCGTGTCGGGCGAGGTTTTGCAGTTGTTGGAATTCCTTGGGAGTGAATCTGGCGAGGCGCTCTTGGACGGTGACACCCGCTTGCGCGACGACCGCGGCCAGCATGAATTGGAAAACGAGGAGCGCGGCAAAGCGCGGTAGAACCACGTGCTTGCGCAATGTGAACATGTCGCCCCCACGACGATCGAGATGTTCAACCAGCAAACAGGGGCGAGTGTAGTTCTGCCGGGGACGAAATGCCAGAAGAATTTGGCTGTTTTTGGACACCGCCTACGGCTTGGTTCCGAAGCGACCCGGCACAAGCAGAAGGCCCCCGATTCCGGGAGCCTTCAGGGAAGTCTTGATGCAGATGGCGTCTACTGGCCCGAGCCGGAGCCGTCGTTGCGCTTCAGGGTGGGGCGGTCATCGTCGTTGGTCTGGGTTCCGCTGCCGCTGCCGGTGCTGCTGCCGCTTCCGTCCGGAGGATTGTCGGCAGTGGCGCGGCGTAGCGTCGGCCGGTCCTTGTTGTCATTGTCGTTCTGCACCTTGTGGCGGTTCTCGATCGAGGCCAGGCGGGACTTGACCTGCTGGAACTCCGAGGTGTCGACCACGTACTCGTCGCGCGGCGGCAGCACGGCTCTCATCTCCTGCTGCGCACTGGCCACGCGGTCCGGGGTCATGGGGTGAGAAGAGAATGCCTTGGCCAGCGTACCGGGTTTCTTCTTCTCCTGAGCCTCGATCTTTTCGAAGAAGGAGATGAACGATTGCGGATCGTAGCCCGCCTTGTACATGTATTCCATGCCGAGGAAGTCGGCCTCGCTCTCAAAGTTGCGCGAGAACTTCATAAAGGTCAGCGGCACGCCGATGCTCAAGGCAGCCTGCGTACCTTCATATACGGCCCAGCCTCCGGGCACGAAGATGAGCGGAATGCTGGCCAAATTCACGATGTTGCCGCGGGTCTGCTCGCGCGCGACATGGCACGCCGCCACGTGGGCGATCTCGTGGGCCATCACACCCGCCAGTTCAGCTTCGTTGTCCGCGGCCAGAATCAGGCCTGAATTCACGTAGAAAAATCCGCCGGGGAGCGCGAATGCATTCAGCTCGTCCGTGTCGATGACCTTGATGGTGAAGGGCACCTTGGCGTCCGAGTTGCGCACCAGGTTCTGTCCGACCCGGTTCACATATTCTGTGACCAGCGGGTCGTTGACCATCTTGGCGCCATGCTCCACCTGCTGCGAGTAGGAGCGCCCCATCGCGACCTGCTTCTCCAGCGAATACCAGTTACCGACGCCTTTATTGCACCCGACATTGCGGTTGCCGATGGCGTCGACGTTGTTCATCGTGCTCGGGGTCGAGCCGGGAGGCGCCGGAGTGCTGGCGGCTGGAGTGCTGCCGGTAGACGAACTGTCTTTGTCCTGTGCCGCTGCGAAACCGACCAGCGACAGCGCGAGGACAGCACAACCGAGAAAACGCAATGCGGAACGCATGATGTACACCTTTTGGAGATCGCGGCCGCAGGCAGACACTTCACCCCGCTGCCACCGGCCTAACCCCTGAAATCAAACCCGTATCGAGCCGATTTGTTGCCTGCTACCGTAATTGTCGTCCCTTTGGGGAGCGAAGTCCACCGGGAAACGGTCCTACCAGATTTCAGCTCACAACTGCTCGTTGTTCCATTTAGTTAGACGCGCTGCGTGCTTGCGCGCTTCGGAAACCTCAAAGTTTTCTGGAGGGCGTCCGGCAGCCTCCCGCGTGTTACACTTTTCCTAGTTCCTGTATGGCCCAAATTCAGCGCAGAAAAGCTTATACCGCCACCGTGGGTGGCGTCCGCGTCGGCAGCGATGCACCAATTGTGGTGCAATCCATGACCAATACCGACACCGCCGACATCGACGGCACCATTCGCCAGTGCATGGCCCTGGCCCGTGCCGGCTCCGAGCTGGTGCGCGTCACGGTCAACAACGACGATGCCGCCAAGGCCGTGGCTTACGTGGTGGATGGCCTCGACCGCCTCGGGGTCCCGGTACCCATCATTGGCGACTTTCACTACAACGGGCACATCCTGCTGAAGAAGTATCCCGAGTGTGCCCGCGCGCTGGCCAAGTACCGCATCAATCCCGGCAATGTCTCCATCGGCAAGAAGGACGACAACAACTTTGGCGCCATGATCGAGGTCGCGGTCGAGAACGACAAGCCGGTGCGCATCGGCGTCAACTGGGGCTCGCTCGACCAGGCGCTGCTGACTCGCCTGATGGACGAGAACAACAAGCTCGACGAGCCTAAAGACGCGCGCGACGTGACCATGGAAGCCATGGTACAGAGTGCCCTGCGCTCGGCGGAGCTGGCTGTCAAGTACGGGCTGCGTAAGGAGCAGATCATCCTGAGCGCGAAAGTCAGCGGCGTGCAGGACCTCATCGACGTGTATCGCGAGCTGGCGCGCCGTTGCGAATACCCGCTGCACCTCGGCCTCACCGAAGCCGGCATGGGCGCCAAGGGGATCGTCAGCAGCTCGGCCGCGCTGGCGGTGCTGATGCAGGAAGGCATTGGCGATACCATTCGCGTGTCGCTGACGCCCGCCCCCAACGGCGACCGCACTGAAGAAGTCACGGTGGCGCAGCAGATCCTGCAATCCATCGGCATCCGCAGCTTCACCCCGCAGGTAACTGCGTGCCCGGGCTGCGGGCGCACCACCAGCACCTTCTTCCAGGAGATGGCGGAACAGATCGAGGGCTACCTGCGCGATCAGATGCCGGTCTGGAAGACGCGCTACGCCGGCGTGGAAGAGATGAACGTCGCGGTCATGGGCTGCGTGGTTAACGGCCCCGGCGAATCGAAGCACTCCAACATCGGCATCTCACTGCCGGGCACTTTCGAAGAGCCCAAGGCTCCGGTGTACGTCGACGGCCGCCTGATGTTGACGCTTAAGGGCGACCACATCGTCGCCGAGTTCATCAAGATTCTCGACGACTACGTGGACTCGCACTACGCGGCCAAGCCACAACTGGCCATTAGCAGTTAGCCATTAGCAGTTAGCAGTTAGCGGTCGGCAACTGCCTGTGCCCTGCCTGGCTTTCTGCGGTCCGTCACTCGCCATCCCTTACAGGTTCCTCTGAAAGGTTTCTCGGAAAGGGTCTGCTAGCCTGAAACGTGCGCGGCTGTACGTCGTGGTGCTTGATGGGCCTCCTCAACTTTCCCACTTTACCCATAATTTATCGCCTTGGCCGACGCTGATACGTCCCAGTGCAGCTATTCTGATACCGCTTTGTCCCACCCGATCGATAGCAAGGAGCCAGCGGGCTGGATGGAAGGCACCGACTCTCTCTCGAAACGTCAGCCATGAAAGCCTGAAACTCCCGGCGAGCCCGCGACCGCCGACGCCGCCGGTGATTGGAAACTCGCCGCATCGCCCCTCAAGGTGGCAGTTTTCCCTGTCGCAACAAATAACTTTAAACACATTACTTTCATCAGTTTAGACCGTAATGTGCAATTCATTTGACTTGCTGGCACGGCGGCGCGATAACGGGGCATGCCAAGGTGGGGAGGCGAGTCCACTCTGGGCCAATAAGACGGAAAAGGTTGTGCCGGGCTTGCGCCAGCTTCGAACAACTAACTAATAGGCACCTAGGACCTAACCAGGAGAACCGCATGAAGACCACGAGTTTCGATCTCCTTTTTCTTCCCTCCGAGGACAACAGGCTAGTAGGACGCTCAATCGCCAATGTGTTCGTGAAGTCTTACTCGGGAAACCGGTACGACGGTCGGGGCGACGGCAAGATGTTTGTGAGCCAGGAATGTGCCTCGTACCGGGAATTCAGTGCTGAGATCGACCGGCTGCAAGTCGAGCTGGAATTGCTGAGAATATCGGCCCGGTTCCAGTTCCAGCAGGAGTGCGAGCGGCTCAATCAGGAAGACACGCGGGAAAGGACGGCTGTTGGCAGCAATCCATGCGGCCGTTGGTAGCAAATTCACGCGGCGGTAACGACGCCTGAACAGGAGAGTCACCATGGCGCGGTCGGAATGGTACGGGATTCGCAGTTTCAACTTCGTTGTGCAGGCGGCAGCGGTGGCCGTTTGTTCGCTGATTCTGTTGGTGGCGCCGGCAGCGCAGGCGCAAAACTACAAAGTGCTGTACAACTTCACCGGTGGCCCGGATGGGTCCAATCCTCATGTTGGCGTGACCCTCGACCGGGCAGGCAATCTGTACGGGACCGCCTACGCCGGGGGCGCGGGGTATGGCACCGCCTTCAAGTTAAGCCCCTCAGGATCGGGATGGATCATGTCCCCGCTCTACAGCTTTAAGGGAAAGCCAGCCAACGACGGCGCCGGGCCCGACTCTGACATCGTGATTGCGCCTAATGGACTTCTCATCGGAGCTACCATCGCAGGCCGAGGCAGCCAAGACCCCTACTGCCAAATTTTCGGAGGATACCAGGGCTGTGGTGTGATCTTCACCCTGCAGCCGCCGCCGACGCACCCCGCTACTCCGTTGACGCCGTGGATAGAGAAGGTCATCTATGAGTTCACCTTCGATCCTGACGGCGCCTATCCCCGGGGAAACATGGTCTTCGACAAAGCCGGCAATCTGTATGGCACCGGCGCCAACGGTGGGTATACCTCGGGTGTGGTTTGGGAAATGTCGCCCTCAGGCGGCGGCTGGACGGAAGACGCCATCTTTGACTTCACCGGACTGGAAGGCCCCGACGGAGGATATCCCGAAGGCGGCGTGGTTTTCGGCCCCGACGGCTACCTATATGGAACCACCTCCAACGCCGGGTATAGCAACGGTTGCTGCGGCGCCGTCTTCCAGTTGGTCCACTCCGGGTCCCTATGGACGGAGAACACGCTTTACGATTTCACCGGCGGAGACGATGGCAGTATTCCTTACGCGGGTGTGATCGCGGATGCCGCGGGTAATCTCTACGGCTCGACCACGACCGGCGGCGTGAATAACGGGGGCACAGTCTTCGAGCTGTCCCCCAACGGCAGCGGCTGGACCTTCAAGACCATATACAGCTTCACCGGCGCGGCGGGTTTTCAGGATGGCCCCTTCGACAACTTGGTTATGGATAACGCCGGCAATCTTTATGGCACAACCTATCTGGACGGCCGCTACGGTTGGGGTTCGGTCTTCAAGCTGACACCGTCAGGCGGGGGATGGACCTATACCTCGCTGCATGACTTTACCGGCGGCACGGACGGCGGGTCTCCACGCTGCAGCCTGATCTTCGACAGCAAGGGCGACCTCTACGGCACAACCAGCATAGGCGGTGATAACAGCCTCGGCACCGTGTTCGAGATCACGCCGTAGAACAGTTGCCAGTAGCCAGTGGCCAGCGGATGGCGGCATCCCACAATGTGGGATGCCTGAGAGCCGAATTACCGGGGCGATCTTTTGGCGGAAAAAGGAGAACTGTCATGGGGAGCGCAAAGCAACGTCGAATTTGGAGTCTGGGAAGTAGCCTGCGAGTGTCAACCTTCACGCTGGTGGTCGCAATTTTGTTGGCATACGGCCTCGTCGTAGTGCCATCCGCGCAGGCGCAGACGTTCAAGGTCCTCTACAGCTTCACCGGTCAGAAGGATGGCGGACATCCCTACAGCAGCCTGACGATGGACCGCGCGGGAAACCTCTACGGAACGGCCTATGCCTATGGCAAGTATGACTCGGGCACCGTCTTCCGGCTGATGCCGAACGGATCGGGCTGGCTGTTTGATCTTCTGTACGCCTTCACCGGTGACGACGGGTCCGGCCCTGACGGTGGGGTCACCATGGGTCGCGACGGCAGTCTCTACGGAATTACGTCCTATATAAACCAGTTCTGCGGTGTGGTCTACAACCTGAAGCCTCCTCCGTCCCGTCCCGTGTCGGCTCTAGCTTCGTGGAACGAAACGGTGATCCACAAGTTCACTGGACCCGATGGTTGTGTCCCGGTGGCAAACGTTGCCTTCGACGCAGCGGGGGACCTTTATGGAGTTGCGAATGAGGGCGGGGCCTACAACGGAGGCACGGTATACGAGCTATCGCCCTCGGGTTCCGGTTGGACCGAAAAGACCCTGCACTCGTTCGGACAAGGGAGTGAAGGCACTGATCCGTCCGGCACACCGGTACTTGACAGCGCCGGGAATCTCTACGGCACAGCCGGCTTTGGCGGGCCCGACGGCGCCGGCTCGGTTTTCCAGATGACCCCTTCGGGCTCAGGATGGACCCTGAATGTTCTCACCGGCTTCCCGCAAAACGGCGACGGTTTCCGTCCCTACGGGGGAGTGATCCTGGACCACGCCGGCAATGTATACGGCACTACCAGCAGCGGCGGAACGGGTGGAGGAGGCACGGTCTTCATGCTGGGCGCGGGCACGTGGAACTTCTCTTTGCTCTACAGCCTGAGCGGCAACTACGGTCCCAACGCCTCGCTCATCATGGATGCCGCGGGCAATCTTTATGGCACAACGCCCGGTGGTGGCGCCTATCAGAAGGGCGCGGTATTCAAGTTGACTCCTTCGGGCGCGGGATGGATCTATACCGGACTGCACGACTTCACCGGCGGAAGTGACGGGGAAGACCCCGACGGAAGCCTGCTGTTGGATGCCGACGGCAATCTTTATGGCACCGCCTCAACCGGCGGGTCGGGCGTGAATTGCTCGTTCGGCTGCGGCGTGGTGTATGAGATTACGCCGTAAAGCAGTTGCCCGTTGTCCGTTGTCGGCAGCCGGATGGCGGAATCCCACAATGTGGGATTCTTTTGAACCGAATTACAGGGGCGATCTTTTAGCGGAAAAAGGAGAACTGTCATGAAGAGCGCAGAGCAGACTGGAATTTGTAATTTTGGGGCTGGCCTGCGAGCATCCGCCGTCGCGCTGGCATTCGCCCTGGTGTTGACGCACGTCATCGCCGCAACGCCACCGGTCGAGGCGCAGACGTTGACCGTACTGCACAGCTTCAGCGGCACCAGGGACGGAGCAACTCCTCTCGCCGGCTTGACGGCCGACCGGCAGGGCAACCTCTACGGTACGACCAACACCAACAAGGGCGGAGCCGGCTACGGCACGGTCTTCAAGTTGGCCCATTCGAATTCGGGCTGGACCTTGGATCCTCTGTATAGCTTCCAAGGCTCCTCTGACGGGGCCAATCCTGTGGCTCGGGTGGTGTTCGGTCCGGATGGCAGCCTGTATGGCACCACCGAGTATGGCGGAACAACCGGCTACTGCACCGGGGGCTGCGGAACCGTTTTCAACCTGAAACCCCAGCCTAGCGCCTGTAAAACCGCAATCTGCCCCTGGATTGAAACCATCCTTCACCGCTTCACTCTGGGGGGCGCCATTCCCCAAAGCGAAGTTATTTTCGACGCCGCGGGCAACCTTTACGGCACAGCCTATTACGGAGGCAGCCTCGTCCCCGGGGGTGGCAGTGGATGCTGGCCCAATTGCGGGAATGTCTACAAGCTGACGCCTTCCGGCGGCAGCTGGACGGAGACCGTTGTTTTTGCTTTTTCCGGATACCAGTATGGAGATGACGGCGCCTATCCGATTGGCGGCGTGATCTTCGACAACGCGGGAAATCTGTATGGCACCAACAGCAACTACGGCAATTGTGGTTTTGGCACATTGTTTAAGTTGACGCCTTCCGGTGGCGGGTGGACTGAGACGCTGATGCACGACTTTTGCGGAGGTGGCGACGGAGCGAAACCGGCCTCCAGTCTGATTACCGACGCCTCGGGCAACTTCTACGGCGCAACGCCCGGCGCCTATCCCGGCTATGGATCGCAGCGCGGCTCGGCGTTCATGTTCACGCCCTCCGCCGGGGGTGGAACTTACAAGTTGCTCTATACCTTCCCGGAGTACGGTGGCGGCCCGGCGGGGCAATTGGTCATGGACAGCGCCGGGAATCTCTACGGCACGACCATCACCGGCGGCAACGCCGGTTGCGGTTCTTATGGATGTGGCACGATTTTCAAGCTCACACCTTCGGGCGGCAGCTGGACCTATACCGAGCTCTACGATTTCACTGGCGGCAGCGACGGAGGGAATCCTTACAGCAACCTGATCATGGACGGCAGCGGCAATTTCTACGGTACTGCATCCGCCGGCGGGCAATACGGCTATGGTGTCGTGTTCGAGTTCACTCCGTAGAACAGTTGCCAGCAGCTAGTTGTCAGTTGCCGGTGAGTTGACCTGCGAGTTGGGATGGGATTCTGCATCGAGTTTTAGAGCAGACGGCCGGCTTCCTGTATGGTTGCCGGCCTTTTGCGCGTCAGCACTCAGCCGATGGAGTTCATGATTTTGCGATACTCGGGCTCGGTGAAGGCCTTCAGGGTCTCCGTGGTTACGTTGCCGGCCGCGCCAACCGAGAGCGAAAACCGGGCGCAAGCTTCGTCATCGGGGAATTCGGATGTGAAGACCGCGTCACATCGTCCCATGGTCAAATACCAGGCGTGTATCTTCCCACCCGCATCCGCCGCGGCTTTCCGGGTAGCGTCGAGCCGCGCGGGACTGTCCTTGAGATTGGCGATTCCCTTTTGCGTAAAACGAAGCAGGGTTACGTAATGTGGCATTGTTGACCTCTTTCTGTTTGGGATGAGGAAATTATGCCACTGCGCGTAAGCGTCGAGATGGCACGGCAGGATGCGTTCACCTCACTCCGCAGTCATTAGGAACCAGATCGATGTGTTCTGCCATAGCCGGGAAACGAGATCGCCACGTTGTTAGCAGCACGCAGCGCCGCGCGGCGCAGATCGTGCTTTAATGATTTCGTACCCCTTCGGTGACGTGCTGTGCCCGTCTCAGCGAAAAAGGCAAGAAAGAAGAAAACCCTCAAGCAAGCGCCCGGCGAGAAGCCGGTCTCACAGGCCACGCTGAAACTGCGCCTGCTGAAACGCCTGAAGTGCACGTTGAAGTACGAAAAGCTGGCGTGGGATGCGGGCGCGAGGCTGATCGCCGGCGTGGACGAGGTGGGCCGAGGGTCGCTCTTCGGACCGGTGGTCGCGGCGGCCGTAATTCTCGATCCCAGCTACCGCATTCGCGGCCTGCGCGACTCCAAGCTGCTGGACCGCGAGACCCGCGAGAAGCTGGCGCCCAGAATTAAGGACCACGCACTGGCTTGGGCCATTGCCGCCGTCGACGTCGCCACCATCGATCAGATCAACATCTACTGGGCGTCGAAGCGCGCCATGGAAGAAGCGGTGTGCAAGCTCACGTTGCGGCCCGACCACCTGCTCATCGACGCAATGCGCATTGTCTTCGATTGCGAGCAGACGCCGATCATCCACGGTGACGCGCTCTCGGCTTCGATCGCAGCCGCTTCCATCATCGCCAAGGTCGAGCGCGACGCCATGATCAGCGCCTGGGACCCGGTCTTTCCCGAGTACCGGCTAGCGTCGAACAAGGGCTATAGCACACCGCATCATCTGAAGATGCTGCGCGAGAAAGGACCGACACCGCTGCATCGGCTGTCGTTCGCTCCGGTGTGGACTTCGTCGGCGCCGCAGGAGGTGCTGGAGTTCATGCTGGAGGGGGAGGAAGCAATTAGCAGTTAGCAGTTAGCAGTTAGCAGTTAGCAGTTAGCAGTTAGCAGTTAGCAGTTAGCAGTTAGCAGTTAGCAGTTAGCAGTTAGCAGTTAGCAGTTAGCAGTTAGCAGTTA
>Ga0265325_10001851_pt1 | contig 14616 bp, 18 predicted proteins | sample 41420metaG_FD_202090 | JGI IMG/M metagenome (GOLD analysis project Ga0265325, IMG submission 202090) | Rhizosphere microbial communities from Carex aquatilis grown in University of Washington, Seatle, WA, United States - 4-14-20 metaG | ecosystem: Host-associated > Plants > Roots > Rhizosphere...
CGTTTTTCTCAGCTTTGCGTAACGGTCGTAGCTCTTCAGCGCATAGCCGCCGGTCGCCACGAAACCAACCACGGCGTCGAAATCCGTCCGCGTCAGCCCGCGATACGGCGACGCCGAAACCACTTCCACATACAGCGTGTCCGCATCGAACGGCGCGCTGCACGCCATGCCGAGCACGTGCTGCGCCAGCACGTCGAGGCCGCCGTCGCGCAGCCGGTCGCCGTCGAGTTCGCCCGCCATCACCGCCCCGCGGGCCGCCTCGCACTCCAGCACTTCGAAGCGGTTGGCGGGCACCAGCAGCGCGCGGCTCGGCTCGTCGAGGCGGTGATTGGCGCGGCCGATGCGTTGCACCAGACGCGCGGCGCCCTTGGGCGCGCCGACGCAGATTACCTTGTCCACCGCGCCCCAATCGATGCCGAGATCGAGGGTGGAGGTGCACACCACGGCGCGCAATCGCCCGCCCGCCATCGCAGCTTCCACCTTGCGCCGCTGACCCGGAGCGAGCGAGCCGTGATGCAGCGCGATGGCGAGATTGTCGTCGTTGACCCGCCACAAATCCTGGAACGTCAGCTCGGCTTGGCGGCGCGTATTGACGAAGACCAGCGCGGTCTTGGCGCTCTTGATCGCCGCCATCACGTCCATCATCGCGTGGCGTGCCAGATGCCCCGCCCAGGGCACATATTCTTCCGACGCCAGAATGGAGACGTCCGGCATCGCGCCGGGCGCGCCCTTCACCAACACAGCGAGCGCTTCACTGCCCGGTGGTTGAGGCACCAAATAGCGCTGCAACGGCGCTGGGTCCGCGACCGTCGCCGAAAGACCGACGCGGCGATGGCCCGGCGCCAGTTTCTGCAATCGCGCCAGTCCCAGCGCCAACAGATCGCCGCGCTTGGAATTGTACAGCGCATGCAATTCGTCCAGCACCACGGTCTTCAGGTGCTCGAACATTCGCGGCGCATCGCGGCTCGACAGCAGCAGCGCCAACTGTTCGGGCGTCGTCAGCAGAATGTCAGGCGGCGAATATTTCTGGCGCTGGCGGCGCGAGGGCGGCGTATCGCCGGTGCGCGTTTCCGCGCGCACTTCGAGCCCCATCTCGGCGATCGGCGTTTCCAGATTCCGCGCCACATCCACCGCCAACGCCTTCAGCGGCGAGATGTAGAGTGTATGGAGCGTGCGGGAGCGACGCAGTAATTTGCCTCCCCCTTGTGGGGAGGCAGATCCGGCAAAGCCGGATCTGGTGGGGGGCGCTGCCAATTCGATCAGCGTCGGTAGAAACCCCGCCAGCGTCTTGCCGCCGCCGGTCGGCGCCACCAGCAACACCGACTCTCCGCGCGCCGCATGCTCCACCAGCGCAATCTGATGCGCCCGCGGCGTCCAGCCCCGCGCGGCGAACCAGCGCGCGAAGACGGCGGGAAGCATCGATGTTTGCTCTGTAATCGACATTGATGAGGCTTGTCCCCCCGCCACAAGCGCCTATCTACTCCGTATTGCTGCCCCCGGCCCGAAAAAGTCACACCCCCAGGGCTTCGGGATTATAGGATATGTGACTCCCTTCGAAAGGCTCGCAACCATGACCACGCTCAATGCTGCAAAATCCGGCACCTTCAAGATCGGCGGGGAGATCGAAGTTCATCGTCTTGGCTTCGGCGCGATGCGCGTCACTGGCCCGGGCATCTGGGGCGAGCCCGCCGACCGGCCCGAAGCCATCCGCACGCTCAAGCGCTTACCGGAGATCGGCGTCAATTTCATCGATACGGCCGACTCCTACGGGCCCGACATCTCCGAAAGGCTCATCCAAGAAGCGCTTCATCCCTACAAAGGCCTGCTCATCGCCACCAAGGGCGGCATCGCGCGGACCGGCCGCGAGCAGTGGATTCCCCTCGGGCGGCCAGAGTATCTGATTCAGCAGGCGCACAAGAGTCTGCGAAATCTCGGCGTCGAGCAGATCGCTTTGTGGCAGCTCCATCGCATCGACCCGAAGGTTCCACAGGGCGAACAGTTTGCAGCGATCAAGTCCCTGCTCGACGAAGGCGTCGTCCGTCACGCGGGTCTCAGCGAAGTGTCCGTCGCGGAGATCAAGGCCGCCTCCAAGGTGTTCAAGGTGGCGACGGTGCAGAACCGCTATAATTTGGTCGACCGCTCCAGCGAGGACGTGCTGGACTATTGCGAGCAGCAAGGCATCGGCTTCATCCCGTGGTTCCCGCTGGCGGCGGGCGATCTGGCAAAACCTGGTTCGTTGCTCGACACCGTCGCCAAGCGCCACGACGCTGCGCCGAGCCAAATTGCGCTCGCCTGGGTCCTCAAGCGCAGCCCGGTGATGTTGCCCATTCCCGGCACGTCGAAGGTCTCGCATCTCGAAGAGAACGTCGCCGCCGCCGACATCGCACTGTCGGACGAGGAATTCGCGGCGCTCGATAAAGCAGGCAGAGCGGCTAACCGCTAGAGTGGGTTGCCTATCCTTCGTTATAGGCTTCCTGCAATTTCGCGATGTCGAGTTTGACCATTCCCATCATCGCCTTGAGGACGCGGTCCGCCCTGGCGCGATCCTTGTCCACCAGCGCTTTGGGAAGGATGTCGGGAACGATCTGCCAGGAGACGCCGAACTTGTCGGTCAGCCAGCCGCATTGCACCGTCTCGCCGCCCTCGGTGAGCTTGTCCCAATAGGTATCCACTTCCTGCTGGGTTTTGCAGTCCACCGACAACGAAATCGCCGGCGTGAAATGGTATTGGGGACCGCCGTTCAACGCGAGGAACTCCTGACCTTCGATCTCGAAGCGCACGGTCAGCACCGCGCCTTCCTTCCCGGGACCCGTCTTGCCCCAATGAACGGTTTCAAGGATACGGCCGCTGCGGAACACCGACACATAGAACGTGGCGGCCTCTTCGGCCCGGCCGTCGAACCACAGGCAGGTCGTGATCTTCTGTTTCATGGCGTTACTCCCCGGTGCTTGATTTCTTTGGGGTCCAGGCCGGTCCGCCCAGCTCGCTTTCGATAGCCACCTCGATGACATCGCCGACGCCGAACGTCGTGCCCGGCTTCGGCACCCAGGCGCCCATGCCGAAGCCGGAACGCTTAAACGATCCGCGAAGGGAAAAACCGACGCGCCCGTGCGGGTCCATCGGGCTACCGGAATAGCCTCCGTTGAATTTGGCGTTCAGCACAATGGGATGGGTTTCGCCGTGCAAGGTGAAATCGCCGGTGATGCGCGCCGTATTGGACCCGGTCAGCACAACCCTGGTGGAGTGGAAGGTGATCGCCGGGAACTTCGCGGCGTCGAGCCAGCTGGGGCCATGCAACTCGTCGAGGAAGTGCGCCGGCGGATTGTCGGTTTCAAGCGACAGCGGGTCGATCGTGGCATCCACCTTTGATTGTGCCGGATGAGCCGGGTCGAACTGCAATTGGATGTCGACGTGCGACAGCCGTCCGGTAAAGTTCGAAAATCCCATATGGTTTACCCGGAAGATCAGGCTGGTATGCGCCTTGTCGGCCGTATAGGTGCCGGCCGGCGCGGTCACCTTGGTAGGCTTCGGCAGACTTCCAGCCATTCCGTCGCATTGCGGAATGCTGAGCGCGAGCGCGATCGTCGCGCCGATTACGAAATCTCGTCTCATATAACATTCTCCTTTGTCGGCGCCGGATCACGCCGCCTTTTGGCAGATTACCATCCATGAAATGCCGAAGCGATCCGTCACCATGCCGAAACGCGTGGCGAAAAAAGTCTCCTGCATTGGCATACCAGCCACGCCGCCGTCCGACAGAGCAGCAAAGATACGCTCTGCCTCGGCGGGCGTATCCATTCCGAGCGAAATGGAAAACCCGCCGGTCTCCTTGTGCTGGCGGCCCGGTGGCGCGTCGGAAGCCATGATCGACGTGTTGCCGATCTTCAGGCTGGCGTAAAGGATCTTGTCGCGCCACTCCGCCGGCGTTTGCGCCTCGGCCGGCGTGCCCCTATGCGACATCATCGTTTCGATCGTTCCGCCGGTTGCCTTTGCATAGAACTTGAATGCTTCTTCGCAATTGCCCTTGAAAAACAGATAGACGTTGGCCTGCATGGCGTTCTCCTGTTGTTGCGCACTGCGCCGGCTGTGACAATCAGGCGAGTTGACATTTATGTTGATATCAACGTAACTGATGGCATGTCAAGCCGCAAGTTGGTTCCGTTCGACGTCACTCTTCACGTTCGCGACACTTGTTTGTGTCTGCACGTGCAGCGCGCGGCCCGCGCCCTGGCGCGGCGGTTCGACGAAGTGCTGCGGCCACTGGAACTGACCAACGGCCAGTTCTCGCTGCTGATGTCTCTCAACCGCCCCATGCCACCGGGCATGGGAGACGTCGCAAACCTTCTGGCGATGGACCGCACGACACTGACCGCCGCGATTAAGCCGCTCAAGCGCCGCGGGCTGGTGAAGATCGCGGTCGACAAGGAAGACAAGCGCAGCCGCCTTCTCTCGCTGACGCCCGCCGGCCGCACCCTCCTGGCCGACGCAGTACCGCTGTGGAAGAAGGCGCATGCCGAATTCGAGCGGCGTTTGCCGCGCTCCGCCGACGCCTTGCGCTCCGATCTGGCTGCGCTCTCTTGATCGGCGGTTACTTCGGAAACATGGCACGATACGGTTCCGCTTCCTTGACCACGCGCGCGAAGGATGGCCGTACCATCAGCCGTTCTAAATACTTCCCCACGTTTTTGTATGCATCGCCGAATGGCGCCACCAGGTTCGCGTAGTAAAGGGCCGGTGCCGCGGCGCAGTCCGCCATACTGAAAGTGTCGCCCATGGCCCACGTCTTAGACGCCATATCCTGATCGATCATGCCGTAGGCTGTCTGCAGTGCCGCCCTTGCCTGTTCCACGCCGAAGGGATCTTTGCTCCCTGCGGGTCGCAGCCGGTCGCCGACGACCTTCTGCATGGGTACGTCGACATACAGATCGTAGAAGCGGTCGCGCGTGCGGGCCTGGCGCGCGAGGTCCGCGTCGGCGGGTACAAGTTGCGCGTTGCCGGGATAGTGCTGTGCCAGATATTCGATGATGATACTCGACTCCGGGATCGTTCGGTCCCCATCGCACAACACGGGGAACTTGCCGATCGGCCATACCTTCAGCAACTCCGCGCGCGACGCCGCGTCGCGAAGATCGATGAGGCGGGGCACGAACGGCGTGTCGTTTTCATAAAGCGCAACCAGCACCTTTTGGCAAAACGACGAAAGCGGATGGAAGTAGAGCGTGAGAGGCATCGAACGATCTTTCAGTTGAAGAATGATTCTATTGACTTCCGGCTATGTTCTGCATGTTCGCCAGATATCCTTCGAGCTGATCGAAGGTTCCGCCGAACCCGCCCCGCATGGAGGAGTGCATCGCCTTGTACTTCTCGCGTTCCGCCGCCGTAGCGTTGATCGGGCCGCCTCGCAGCGTCACCACCGTCTTGCCGCCATCCTCGGTGAAGGTCACCAAGTTGAGCACTTCGAGTGGAAAGTCGGTCATGAAAGGCCCGCGCGTGGTGTTCCCTGCCGCATCCGAGAACGAATTGACGAACACGATGCGTTCGGGAGCCACGATCTCGCGGTAGACGAACTTGCCCCACATCTCCATGCCGTTCGGCATCATCATGCAATAGTGGAACATCCCACCGGACCGGAAATCGAGCTTGCCGCTCACCCAGGGGAAGCCTTTCGGCCCCCACCACTTCGCCAGATGCTCCGCCTCGCTCCACATCTTCCACACCAACGCGCGCGGCGCGTCGAAGCTGCGCGAAAAAACGAAGGCATTGTCGGTGAGGAATTCGTCCAGCCTGCCCAGGGTCTGTTTGCCGCCTTCCACCGCGCCATAGGTCTCGGCCACCCAGTCGCGGCGTTCCTTGCTCGGGAATACGCCCCGCATGGTGAGACGGGTCTTGCCGCCAAGATCCTCGAAGATGATGGTGGACTTGAACTGCACGGCTCCCTTGTCGCCGCCATGGGTGTAGGCAATGCGCTCGGGCCGCACGATCTCTTCATAGACGATATGGTTTTCGTAATCGCGTCCGTCGGGGCCGTGCATGGTGTAGCGCCATTCACCGCTCGGGCGCATGTCGAAGGCATGCGTCGTGGTGGAAAAACCGTTCGGTCCCCACCAGCGCGCCAGATGATCCGGATTGGTGAAGGCGTCGAACACCAGCTCGCGCGGCGCATCGATCAGGCGCACGGTAACGATCGAGCGCGCATCCAGCTCGGCGTTATTTCCGGCGTCCACGTTTCTTCTCCTTGGCTTGCAGCTCGTGCAGATATTCTTCCAACCGGTCGAGGCGCTGCTCCCAAAACTCGCGATATTCCTCCAGCCAGTCGTCGGCGGCTTTGAGCGGCGCGGGTTGCAGACGGCAGGGCCGCCACTGCGCTTCGCGCGAGCGCGCGATTAGCCCGGCGTGCTCAAGCACCTTCAGATGCTTGGAGACGGCGGGAAGAGAGATGTCGAAGGGTTCGGCGAGTTCGCTGACAGTGCTTTCGCCCAGCGCCAGGCGCGCCAGGATGGCGCGACGGGTCGGATCGGCCAGCGCCGAAAAAGTCTCGCTCAGGCGGTCGCTCTGCATCGTTAATAAACCACTCGGTTAAATAACCACGTGGTTTAATACGGCGGCCGCGCATCGGAGTCAAGCGGCCTGCTTCCCCCGCCCGGAACGGAGGAAGCCTGCCGGACTTTGATTATAGCTGGGGCTGTGCGGGCGGTGTCGGCTCGGGCTGTACAGGCGCCGTCTGCACTGGAAGCGTTTCGAGCGGTGCGGGCGGTGGCGCGATGTCGACCGGCGACGTTACAGGTGTCGCGACCGGAGAAATTTCTTCCTGAGGCACCGCAGCCGGCGCACGAACATGCGCCCGCGCGGCCCTGATCGTCGGCGCGTGCCTGACCGGTTGAACGGGAGCCATCTCCACCGGTGCGGGAACGGCCGGCGCCGGGGTGCCCAATTCCGTGGGCGGCACTGCAGCCGGGGCCACAGGCGGCAACGGCGCAACAGCGTTGGATGCAACATTGAACGTCGCCGGTTTCGCGGGCGGCGGCGCATTCCACATCCCGGTTGCAAAGCCGAAGACGACGAACGCGCCGATCGCCGCCGCGACGATAGCCGCGCCATAGATTTTGCTGTTGCTGCTTCCGACTTCTTCTTCGGCCGTGTCGAATCCTCGTAGATTGGTCATGGCTGTCTCCCAGCTGGATCGTGTTTTCCGATTGCTAGAGATGGCCCTCGATCTTTTCATCCGTCGGGCTGCCCGGGCCGGCACGCCAACGACGATTAAGGACGACGACACTGACAATGAAAAGTAACCGGATTCTCTAGTATGGATATCACGATGCGCGCCGGTTGTTCCCGGCGGTAGGCTCGGAAACTACTCAGCTTCGGCGGCCTTCAGCGGCCGCCGCGTTCGATTATGGCTGGGGCTGCGCCGTCAGCGTTAGCGCGGAGACTCGCCCTTTTTGGACGCGTCGGTCGGCTTCTGAGCGTCGGCCCGCAGCAGCTGGTCCATGGGCCGCAGCGGCTCGGCATTATCGATTGGCGCGTGCTTCACCACCGGTTGTGCCGCCGGCGCATTCCACATTCCGGTCGCATTGCCGTAGGTGAAAATCGCGCCGACCGCGATGGCAATAACGGCCACGGCGACGATCTTGCTGGTGTTGCTTCCCGCCTTCACTTCAGGTTTTCCGTTGCCGCGCAGATCCTTCATCGATGTCTCCTGAGTGGGTGGTGTTCTTCAACTGTTGGGTTGGACCTACGATGATTTTTCCCCGCTTTCCAAGAGAACAAAGTTGGGCAATATCATGGCACTCCTGCCACAATGTGAACCCATCGCTACAAAATGCCGGGGCAAATATGGCGGCGCAATTTTCGTTCCGCGAACTGCGTCAAAGAGCGCTTTGAATCTTCATCTTCATCTTCACCTTCCCCTTGCGGGGAGGTCGATCCGCCGAAAGCGGATCGTGTTGGGGGGCGCCAGCCAAATCCTCTCCACCGTCGCCATATCCTCGGCCCCGCCGAAATATTTGTTTAACGCCTCGTGAAATACCGGCTCATTCGGCGCCGCGCGCGCGAACAACGTCATCGACGAGTGGAACTTAAGATCGTCGGGATATCCGAAAATCTCTGCCACCGAGCGGCCTTGCGCCGCGACGACCAGCGCCGCGCACTCTCTCAGCCGCGGCCCGAGGATTTCGTAGGCGACGTACGCGCGCGCCTCGTTCAGCGACGCGATGGCGAATTTCTGCGCCGTTTCACTGCGGCCCAACCCCGCAATTTGCGGAAAGACGAACCACATCCAATGCCCGCGCTTGCGGCCGCCGCGTAACTCCACCCACACCTGCTCGATTACCGGAGCCTGGGCGGAGAGGAAGCGCTGCAGGTCGTGCTGTTGGTCCATCTGCATTCACCTATCTTTCCCCACGCAGGAAGGTGGGTCAGTTTGGAACAATGAGGCGCCCGCTCCCTATGATTCCGTAGCGTAGGACTGCCATACAAAGACCGAGAGTGCCTTAATGCCGCCGCACTTTGGCTCTTCGGCAACCTGCAAACTCGTCGAACGTTTCCTCCGTAATGGTCGATCCACACAGGAGAATGCGATGAGCGATATACGACTATACGCGCCTGAGATTGACGAGGGCAGCGGCACCAACAAAATCGTCGCCGCAGTAATCGTCGCCGTCGCGATCGGCGCGGTCGGCATCTACAGCTATGCGACGGGCATGTGGAACGCGCCGCCCGTCCAAACCGCGCCGACGCGGGTGGCGACCAACGATGTTCCGCCGCCGCCGCCACCGATGCAGTCCAATGCGCCGACCGCGGTCACCCCGCCGCTTGCTTCGCCTCCGGACACCATGGCTCCGGTGCAACCTCCACCGAAAGCGCCGCCGGTAAGGGCCGCGCGCGCGCATGTTCGTGCGCCGGCAGCGACGCCATCCGACAATTCCACCGACGTGGCGCCGCCGAGCGAGATGACGCCCGCGCCGACGCCAACCGCACCCGAGCCGCAACCGCAAACGGTGCCCAATCAAACACCGCCGACGCAGCCTGCGCCGGATCAGCCGCAGGCGCCGCCGCAATAACAGTCTCCACAGCATCCAATCCAGCTTCCCCCGTTCCAAGTCGGAACGGGGGAAGCTTCACCTCTCGCAAAGCGGGGAGGTGTAAGTCTCCTTCTCCATATTGCTTTTGTTGTCATGGCCCGCCCAGTGCGGGCCACCCAGGTGGGACAAGCACGAACGGCGGATCGCAAAGAAACTTTCGAAATCAAATTGGACCTTATCCACTTCGACTAAGTTCAGATTATCCATTTGAATCGCGCACTTCCTTTCCCCCTCGCCCAACTTATCCACGCTTTGCCGCGCCGGCGTATAATGTGCGCCATGAAGGCGTTTGCTCTTTCTGCCGCTGCCACGCCCCGCATTCTGGCGGAGGCGAAACTGCGTCCCGTTCGCCGTCGCCGCACGCTTCGACCCTTCGACAAGCTCACGGTGAAGCGTGCTGGAACAAGCCATTCCCTCATGCTGAGCTTGTTGAAGCATGAGGGATTTGGCGCAGGAGGGGGTACCCCCCTCGATTGCGCAGGGAACAATTATCTTGCCGAATGCCGTGCAAGCCGCGGAACCCGCAGGCAAAATCCGAACGGTGGAAAAAACGCACCTGGTGCAGGCCCGCCGCGCGGCAACCAGAACGCCTTCAAACACGGTGCGTTCTCCGCCGAAGTCATCGCCCGCAGCAAAGCGATCCGCGTGCGCTGCGAGCGGCTGCGTTGGCTCGCCGCCGTCGCCGTCGCGATGGCGCAGGCGCACGCAGGCCCGCATTCCGCGCTTATCCGCGCGGTTTCCAAACAGGGGCTGAACCCGACCGCTCGGGCAATCGCAAATCCGGCTCAGCCGGATCGCTCGCAAACTTCACCGCCGGCCCGATGTGACGGTTCCCCGCCTCGTCCGTCAGCACCATCCCTCGCGCCGCCGTGTGCGGATCGCCGAACGCATCACGCAAATTGCGCAGCGCCGCCCAGCACAGATCGAGCGGCGCCAGAAACGTCTCCGCTTCGGCTTGCGTTTTCGCAGCGAAGGTTTCCACGAAGAAATCGATCAGCGCCTGCTGCTCGCCCGGCTCGCGCCGGGCGATGCCGAGCAAGTCCGCCCGCCCCAGCGCGCGCAGCAGGGTCTCGGCAAACTTCACCTCTGAGCCGCCAAGCACGATGTGCCCGTCCTTCGTCGCATAGACCCGGTTCATCGCCTGCCCGCCGTAATTGCGCATCGCTTTGGGCACCGGCGCGCGATCTTCGGCGAACACGGGTGCGGTGATGTTGGGCGTCCAGGCCAGCAAACTGTCATACATCGCGATGTCGATATATTCGCCGCGCCCGGTTTTCTCGCGCGCGTACAGCGCCATCAAAATCGCCGACAGCGCGGTGAGCGAAGCGGCCATGTCGGCGGCGACGATATTTGGCATCGCGGGTTCGCCGTCATGAAGCCCGCGCGCCAGATCCGCGGTTCCCGCCAGCGCCTGCACCGCCAGATCGTGCGCCGGCTTGTCGCGATAAGGTCCGCTCCGCCCGAAGGCGGTGATCGCGCAATAGATCACGCGCGAATTGCGCGCGGCCACGGTTTCGTAATCTACGCCCAAGCGCTTCGCCACGCCGGGACGGAACGCCTCCACGATCACGTCGGCGTCAGCGGCCAATTTGAGGAACACGTCGCGGCCCGCGTCGGATTTCAGGTCCAGCGTCACGCTGCGCTTGCCGCGCGCGATGTTGCGGAACCAGACTGTCACGCCGTCCTTGGTCCGCGCGCCCAGTTCGCGCGCCGGTTCGCCGCCCGGCGGCTCGACCATGATGACGTCGGCGCCGTGATCGGCCATCGTCATGGTCAGATGCGGCCCCGGCAGGAACTGCGAGAGATCGAGCACCCGAACGCCGGAGAGTTTCATCGCGTCACTCGCCCAAAAAATCCAGCACCGCTTTCTTGTAGCCGGGATCGCCGACCGCCGTCATGTGATCCTTGTTCGGCAGGATCGCCGCGCGCCCGTCGGCGAAGGCTTGCGCCAGCGCAAAGGGAGAGCCCGTGAGATCGTCCTGCTCGCCGCACACCACCAGCACCGGGCGCTCGGAGTGCTTCAGATCGGCCGGCGTATATCTGTGCCGCGGCGAGCGCATGCAGGCGGCCAGCGCCAAGCGGTCTTTGCCCTTCTGCGCGGCGAAGATGCGAAAGCGCCGGGCGACGCGATCTTCGATGGACGCGATGTCGTCGGCCGCCATCGCGTCGGCGACCATGCTGCGCCAGGCGGGGTTCTCTTTGAAATACGTCTCGCCGAGGCCCCCCAACACGGCGCGGCGCACGCGCTGCGGATATTCCATCAGGAAACGGATGGTGAGCATGCTGCCCATGGAATAGCCCATCACATCGGCAACCGGCGCGCCGGCCGCGTCCATGACGGCGAGGATGTCGTCGATCATGTGTTCGCCATAGGCGGCGGGATCGTGCGGCTTGTCGCTCTTGCCGTGGCCGCGGCAATCGAAGCTGACGGCGCGGAAGCCGGCAAGCGCCAGCAGATCGATCCAGCCGGGGGAGCCCCAGTTCTGCTCGCGGCTCGAGGCGAAACCGTGAATCAGGACGACAGGCTTGCCCTCGCCCTTGCTGCTGTAGGCGATGCGGGCGCCGTCTTTTGAAATGGCAAAATGCGACACGGTTCGCTCCGGCGGTGTTCGAGAACAAGCTTCGCAAAGCCGTCCGGGAGTGTCTATGATAGCGTCCCTCCGCCGGATGGGAACTGCATGTCGCTGGAATCGCTTCAAAAAGACGTCGTCTCGGCCGTCGATTCGATGCGCGACGAGTTGTTGGCGCTGAGCCACGCCATCCATGGCGAGCCCGAGCTGTCGTTGGAAGAGTTCAAGGCCGCCGCGCGCCTCGGCGATGCGGTTTCCGGTCACGACATTGCGGTCAGCCGCGAAGCCTTCGGGCTCAAGACCGCGTATGTCGCCGAGTTCGGCAAGGCGAGCGGTCCAACCGTCGCGATCCTCTCCGAATACGATGCGCTGCCCGGCATCGGCCATGCCTGCGGCCACAACATCATCGCCTCGGCCGGCTACGGCGCGGCCATCGCGCTGTCCAAGCTGGGCGCGAAGTTGCCCGGCGTCGTGCGCTATCTCGGAACGCCCGCCGAGGAGCGTCATGGCGGCAAAGAGCTGATGGCGCGGCTCGGCGCCTTCGACGGCGCCGATGCGGCGATGATGATTCATCCGTCCAACATGAACCTCGTCACCATGCCCTGCATCGCCGTGGCAGACGTCGAAGCGATCTATCACGGCCGCGCGGCGCACGCGTCCGCCATGCCGTATCGCGGGCTGAATGCGCTGGACGCCGTGGTCTGCGCCTATCAGGCGATCGCGCAGCTGCGCCAGCACATCCGCAATACCGAGCGCATCCACGGCATCATCACTGAGGGCGGCTTGGCGCCCAACATCGTGCCCGAGCGCGCCGCCTGCCGCTTCTATGTCCGCGCCGCCGACGCCGAGACTCTGGCGCCGCTCAAAGCGCGCGTGCAGGCCTGCTTCGAGGCGGGCGCACTCGCCACCGGCTGCAGGCTCGAGCTCAACTGGAGTGACGTGGATTATCTCGACCTCAAGACCAACTGGCCGATGGCCGAGGTGTTCGGGCGCCATGCGGTCGCGCTGGGCCGCGACTTCTTCCCCGTCAAGGACATTCCGCCCGGCTTCGCCGGCTCGACTGACATGGGCAATGTCAGCCACCGCGTCCCGTCCATTCATCCCATGCTGGCGGTCGCACCAGCCGGCGTCATCATCCACAATCCCGAGTTCGCCCGCTGGGCGGTTTCGGACAAGGGCGATGCGGCTGTGATCGACGGCGCCAAGGCGCTGGCGCTCACCGCTCTGGAACTGATGGGCGACACGGCAACGATGAACGCGGTGCGTGCAGACTTCGAGGCGACGGCCGATTTATCCAAGCTCGCATTGGCCAAGGTCGGTGTGAATCCGCCCCGCCATGACCATGCGCATGGGGGTTGCGGTTGCGCGTGAATATCTGGCTTGCCGTCGCGGCGATCAATGGCGCACTAGCCGTCGCTGCGGGAGCCTTCGCAAGCCACGGGCTGAAAGTGGACTCGCACGCGTTGGGCTTGTTCGAGATTGGTGCCCGCTATCATATGTATCATGCGCTGGCATTGGGGCTTTCGGCACTGGCGATGCGAACGGACGCCGCGCCGCGTGCCCGGATTTCGGCGTGGTTATTCCTTGGCGGCATCGTGTTGTTCTCGGGATCTCTTTACGTGCTGGCGCTAACGGGCGTGCATGCACTCGTCTATGTGACGCCGCTCGGTGGTTTGGCATTTCTTGGCGGTTGGCTGGCGCTGGTTTGGGCCGGTTTGCGGCTCAAACCATAAAGGTACGGAGGAAATGATGGTTTCGTTCCCGTCGCCTACCATGATCAAGACCAACGGCATCGATATGGCGGTGTATGAGGCCGGTCCGAAGGACGGCATCCCGGTCGTCCTCTGCCACGGGTTTCCCGAGCTTGCCTACTCCTGGCGCCATCAACTGCCCGCGCTCGCGCAAGCGGGCTATCGCGTGCTGGCGCCCGACCAGCGCGGCTATGGCCTGTCGAGCAGCCCGGATGCGGTGAATCAATACGACATCGAACACCTAACCGGAGATATGGCCGGATTGCTCGATGCATTCGGCATCGACAAGGCCGTGTTCTGCGGCCACGATTGGGGCGGGATCGTCGCGTGGAACATGCCGTTATTGCAGGAAAAGCGCGTCCGCGGTGTCATCGGGGTGAACACACCATTCTTGCGGCGCCCCCCGGTCGATCCGATTATGGCATTGCGCGCCGCGTATGGCGACGACATGTATATCGTCCAATTTCAGAAAGCCGGTGAAGTGGACGCGCTTTTTGCGAAGGATGTCGAACGCACGTTCCGTTTCTTCATGCGCAAAAACGCCATGACGCAGGTCGAATTTCAGGCAGCCCTACCGGAGCAAAAGACTTTGGCGCTGATCCAGGCGATGGCGCGGAACGAAGCGGACTGGCGCGGAGATCCACTGCTTACGCCGGATGAGATGAAAATCTTCGTTGACGCCTTCAAGCAGACTGGTTTTACCGGCGGCATCAACTGGTACCGCAACCTATCGCGCAATTGGGAACGCACGGCCAATATCGAAGAGAAGGTCAAGGTGCCAGGCCTGATGATCATGGCAGAGGACGACATCGTGCTGCCTCCTAAGATGTCCGACGGGATGGAGAGGTATGTGCCGGATCTCGAGAAGGCGCTGATTGCGAATTGTGGCCACTGGACCCAGCAGGAATATCCGTACCGCACAAACGCGATCATGGTCGATTGGCTCAAGCGGCGATTTATCGGGGGTTAGATCGAACAACGCGCCATGACCGAGCCACGGGACATCGACACGTTCTCCTATGCCGCCCCTGATGATCCGCGGCTTAAGCGCCTTGTCATCCGGCTTGTCGAACGTATGACGGGACAGCCCTATCTGCGCTGGCTTTATGAGGACTACCAGAATCTTTCACCACCAAAAGAGACCTTCTGGGATTCTGCGATCCGCCGCCTCGAACTAAAAATCGCCTGCAACGAGGAGAAACTGGCGCTGTGGCC
>Ga0265325_10001856_pt1 | contig 14585 bp, 18 predicted proteins | sample 41420metaG_FD_202090 | JGI IMG/M metagenome (GOLD analysis project Ga0265325, IMG submission 202090) | Rhizosphere microbial communities from Carex aquatilis grown in University of Washington, Seatle, WA, United States - 4-14-20 metaG | ecosystem: Host-associated > Plants > Roots > Rhizosphere...
GGATTCGAACCACGATTCACGGCTCCAAAGGCCGCTGTCCTACCATTAGACGACCGGGGAAACTGGGTGGGAACTTTACGATCAGTTTAACATCCTTCAATTGCCACGGATTCCTCCGCATCGGCGATCCAGGCGAGCGTGGTTACGTCGAGAGCGACGATCTTCCCATCGGTTCCGCCAATGACGGCGGCGGTGTGGCGATAGGCGAGGGGGTCGCCGGTCACGTAGTGGAGAACGGAGCCTGCTGCAGTGGTGTCCTCCAGGTCGCCGGAGGTTTGCAGCGCGTTGCGAACCACCTCGGCCGTTACTTCATCGCTGGAGACCAGTTCGACGCGGGGTCCGAGCACACGGCCAAGGACGGGCTTGAGCATTGGATAGTGGGTACAGCCGAGGATCATCGTATCGACATCGGGGTGGTCGTCGAGATAATGGTGCGCGAGCAGTTCCGCTTCGGGCGAATCCACCAGCCCTTCCTCCACCAGATGCACAAACATGGGGCAGGCACGCGCCCACACGTTCAGGCCGTGCGCCGCGAGGCGATGCTGATACGCGTTGCTGGCGATGGCGCCGCGCGTTCCCACGACGCCCACGCGGCCGGTTCGGGTGGCTCGCAGTGCTGCCTCAACGCCGGGTTCGATCACGCCCCAGACGGGCACCGGAGTTTGCGCGGCTAATTCAGGCAGGGCGGCGGCCGAGGCAGTGTTGCAGGCGATGACGATACCCTGGACGTCTTTCTCCAACAGAAACTGGGTGATTTGATAGGCGAACTGGGTCACCATCTCGCGGGGTTTGCGGCCGTAGGGAACGCGGGCGGTATCGGCGAAATAGATGAAGTCGTGGCCGGGGAGGCGCGCACGCAACGCCTTCAGCACGGTGAGTCCACCCACTCCGGAATCGAAAACGCCAATGGGACGATGCAGCGCGCTCACGTTTTCAGTGTGACACGGCGGCGCGTGCAAACATGAAATGGATGCGGCGCGATACGCTGCTCGACTTCTTCGCGGATTTCGACGAGAATTCCGGGCGCTTTCTCATTTACGACGATGGCTTTCGCAGCGAGACCTTCCGTTACGGCGAGGTGGTGCTGCGTGCGCGCGAGTTTGCTGTGTGGCTGCGCGTGGAGGGGTTTCAGGCCGGCGACAAGATGGTGCTGTACGGGGAAAATCGGCCCGAGTGGGTGATTGCGTTCTGGGGCTGTTTGCTGGAGGGCGTGATTGTTGTGCCGGTGGATTTCCGGTCACCGGCGGATTTCGTCCAGCGCGTTTGTCAGATTACGGCCGCGCGACTGGTGTTGCGAGGCGCAGAGGCTTCGCCGCTGGAGTTGGATGGTGTACGCGTGCTGCCGCTGGCGCCTCTTGTTGGGAGACCAAGTGACGCGGCGGGATCGCGATCCATCGACAGAGAGACGACGGCGGAAATCATTTTCACGTCAGGCGCCACATCCGATCCGAAAGGCGTGGTGATTACGCACTCCAACGTGCTGGCGAACATCGTTCCGGTGGAACGGGAAGTGCGCAAGCATCGGAAATGGGCGTGGCCATTTTTTCCGGTCCGCTTTCTGAATCTGCTGCCGATGAGCCACATGTTTGGCCAGGCAATGGCCACTTTCGTGCCGCCAATGCTGGCGGGCGAGGTGGTGTTCATGCGCGGGTACAATCCGGCCGAGATTGTTCGCCAGATTCAGAACCGGCGCATTTCCGTGTTGGTTTCCGTGCCGATGATTCTGGAAGTGCTGCGTGAACACGTGCTGGCGCGGTTTCCGGATTTGCGCACGAATCCTCCGACGGGCACGGGTTCCTGGTATCGCCGCTGGTGGCTGCACCGCCGCATTCACAACGCCTTTGGCTGGAAATTCTGGGCATTTATTGTAGGCGCAGCTCCCCTGGCTCCGAACGTTGAAACATTCTGGGCAAACCTCGGTTTTGTTGTGATTCAGGGGTACGGGTTGACGGAAACCGCGCCCATTGTGACGCTGAACCACCCTTTCCATGCCAGCAAGGGCACGGTGGGAAAGCCCATCGCGGGCGTGGAGGTGAAGATCGCCGAGGATGGCGAGATTCTGGTGCACGGGGCCAACGTTACCAAAGGATATTACAATGCCGACGCCGAGACGGCGAGCGCGTTCGATGCCGACGGCTGGTTTCACACGGGCGACATCGGACGCCTGGACGATCGCGGTCAACTCGCCATTATTGGCCGCAAGAAGGAAATGATCGTCACGCCGGAAGGGCTGAACGTGTTTCCCGAAGACGTGGAGCGCGTGCTGCTTGAAGTGCCGGGAGTGCGCGATGCGGCGGTGATTGGTACGGATCGCGTGCATGCCGTGTTGTTGGTCGACGATGGCGCGGACATTGACGACGTGGTTCGACAGGCGAACGCGCGTCTTGCGGATCACCAGAAGATTCGGACTGCCTCGTTGTGGCCGTGGGCGGAGTTCCCACGCACGGAAGGCACGCGGAAACTGAAACGGCATGAGATCGCGCGGGGCGCTCCACCGCCGGTCCGGGCTGAACAAACGCGCTTCGAGCCGGACACGCCGCTGGATGCGCTGAGCTCGCTGGAGCGCGTGGAACTGATGGTGACGCTGGATGTGGATGAGGCGGCTGTAGCCGAATCGTCAAGCATCGGCGAATTGCGCAGCAAGGCACAGCGGCAGACCGCGGCTTCGCCGGTCCCCGTGACTTTTCCCACATGGAACCGTGCGTGGTGGGTGCGCGCGGTTCGCCGGATTACGCTGCCGTGCATTCTGCTTCCACTCACCCGGCTGTTTGCGTGGATCCGCGTGAGCGGACGCGAGAATTTGCGCGATGTTCGGGGGCCGGTGATCTTCGCGCCGAATCATCAGTCTCATATGGACGTGCCGGTGTTGATGGCAGCGGTTGGCGCTCCCTGGCGATATCGCATGGCGCCGGCGATGGCTCGGGATTTTTTTCACGCGCATTTTCATCCGCGCGAGCATTCGTGGATGGAGTGGTTCACGAACAGCCTGAATTACTATCTGGCCGCCCTGTTCTTCAATGCTTTTCCCATTCCGCGGCACGAATCGGGAACGCTGGATACGATGCGCTATATCGGCGAACTGACCGACCTTGGCAACTGCCTGGTGATTTTTCCCGAAGGCAAGCTGACCGACCGCGGCGAAATCGGCCCGTTTCAGCCTGGCGTGGGGATGCTGGCGTCGCGGCTGAACGTGCCCGTTGTGCCGATTCGCATCGAAGGTCTGGAGAAAGTTCTTCACAAAAGCTGGCGCATGGCTCGGCCAGGCCGCGTGCGCGTGGTGATTGGCAAACCGCTCCACCTGCACGGGGACAATTACGCGGTGCTGGCGCGGCAGGTGGAGGCGGCGTTGCGGTCCCTACAATAGGATCATGTCGGTCTACACAGAACTGCGCGAAGAGCTGGAGAAGCACGAGTTTTCCATGGGTCTGGAGCGAGGCCGCCTGGCGGTCGCCATGGACGTGCTGACTGATGCGCTGGTGCTGGTGGGCCAGCATGGCGTGTATTGCCAGAGCGCGCGACAGCCGGGCCGTCCGACGATGGATATTCAGATGATTACGAAGAGTCTGGACCAGGCGAAGGAACTGGTGGCCAGCGTAATGGACGAGTTGCGTCGCAAGGCGGCGGTGCAATAGGAGGAGGCGGAAGTGGCGACGTTGGGCTTGATCGAATATGCGGAGGCCAGTCCGGAGGTGCGCGCGGTTTATGACGACATCATGACCACGCGCCAGACCGACTCCATCAACAATTTCTGGAAAGCGCTGGCGCACGATCCGGTCACGCTCCGGCGCACGTGGGAGAGCATCAAACAGATCATGGCCGCGGGCGCGATGGACGCTTTGACCAAGGAAATGATCTACGTTGCCGTCAGCGTGACGAACCAGTGCGGATACTGCATCGCTTCGCACACGGCATCGGCGCGAAAGGCGGGCATGACTGAGGCGATGTTCGGGGAGCTGATGGCCGTGGTGGGCATGGCCAACGAAACGAACCGGCTGGCCAGCGGCTGGCAGGTGGAAATCGACGAGCGTTTTCGGACGAATGCGTCATGATGGGTCGCGATAACAGCATTATTGGCACGTGGAAATTGGTTTCTGCTGTACTCACCACGTTGGACGGCGAACCCCGTAAGCTGTTCGGCGACAATCCGAGCGGTTTTCTCACGTACACCGATGACGGGCGAATGACGGCAATCGTCGCGTCCAGCGGAAGAGAACCCCTTTCGGTTGCAGATCCGAACGCCGCGCCTGCCGCGGAACGAGCGGAGGCATTTTCCACCTTTACCGCATACGCGGGACGGTACACGTTTCACGGTGACAAGGTGGTTCATCATGTTGAAGTCTCGTTGTTCCAAAACTGGGAGGGCACAGACCAGGTTCGTTTTGCCAGGATGGACGGCGCGCGGCTCACGCTGACCACGCCACCAATGTCGATTGGCGGCGAGCAACTGGTGGTGCAGCTAACGTGGGAGCGTTTTCGGGTCTGAGAGGTATCCTCTTACTATGTCTTTTCACCTCGCCGTGGATTACAGCCCGCGCGGCGATCAGGCGGCGGCGATCGACCAGCTCTACCGCGGCGTTCTGGATGGCGAACAGCACCAGGTGCTGCTGGGCGTTACCGGATCGGGTAAAACCTTCACGATGGCCAAGGTCATCGAGAAAACAGGGCGGCCCGCCCTTGTTCTGGCGCACAACAAGACGCTGGCCGCGCAACTGTATCACGAGTTCCGCAATTTCTTCCCGCAAAACGCGGTGGAATATTTTGTCAGCTACTACGATTACTATCAGCCCGAGGCGTACATTCCTTCGGGCGATGTCTACATCGAAAAAGAAGCCACCATCAACGACGAGCTGGATAAGTTGCGGCTGTCGGCGACACGATCGCTTTTTGAGCGGCGCGATTGCGTGATTGTCGCCAGCGTAAGCTGCATTTACGGCCTGGGGTCGCCGGAAGCGTATTACGGGATGCTGCTGATGCTCGAAAAGGGGCAGAAGATCTCGCGGCAGCAGATTCTTGCGCGGCTGGTGGAAATTCTTTACGCGCGTAACGACACGGATTTCCAGCGCGGGACTTTTCGCGTGCGCGGCGACGTAATTGAGGTGTTCCCCACTTACGACGACAATGCGTATCGCATCGAGCTGTGGGGCGATGAAGTAGAGAGCCTCAGCCAGATCGATCCGCTGCTGGGGCAGGTGAAGCAGACGTATCTGCGCTTGCCTATCTACCCGAAAACACACTATGTGATGACGCCGGAATCGCGCGAGAAGGCTCTTCAGAGCATTGAGGAAGAGCTGACGTGGTGGCACGGCGAGTTGATGAAATCCGGAAAGATGATTGAGGCGCAGCGGCTGTATCAGCGCACCATGTTCGATCTGGAGATGATCCGCGAGATCGGCTATTGCCATGGCATCGAGAACTATTCGCGGCATTTCTCCGGGCGGCTGCCGGGTGAAGCACCGCCAACACTGCTCGATTATCTGCCGCACGATTCGCTGATGTTCATTGACGAAAGCCATCAGACGGTTCCGCAGTTGCGCGGCATGTATCACGGGGATCGCTCGCGCAAGGACATCCTGGTACAGTATGGATTCCGCCTTCCCAGCGCGCGCGATAACCGGCCACTCACGTTCGAGGAGTTTGAGAATCGCGTTAATCAGGTGATGTATGTTTCGGCCACGCCCGGCCCTTATGAACTGACAAAGACCGCAGGCGTGGTGGTGGAGCAGATTATCCGGCCGACCGGGTTGGTTGACCCGGAGATCGATATCCGCCCGATTCGCGGACAAGTGGACCACCTGCTCAACGAGATTCGCATCCGCACCGAGAAGAATGAACGCGTGCTGGTGACCACGCTGACCAAGCGGATGTCGGAGGATCTTGCCGAATACTACACGGGCGTGGGGATCAAGTGCGCGTATCTGCATTCCGAGGTGAGCACGCTCGATCGGATCAAGATTCTGCGCGACCTACGGCGCGGCGATTACGACGCGCTGATTGGCGTGAATCTGCTGCGCGAAGGGCTCGACTTGCCCGAGGTTTCGCTGGTGGCAATTCTGGACGCCGATAAGGAAGGATTCCTGCGATCGGCCGGTGCGCTGATTCAGACGATGGGCCGCGCGGCGCGTAACCTGAATGGCCGCGTCCTTCTTTATGCCGATGTGATTACCGACAGCATGAGGCGTGCGATTGACGAAACTACCAGGAGACGGGTTGTCCAACTTGCTTATAACGAGGCGAACAACATCACGCCGCAATCGATTATCAAGCCCATCGATATGAGTCTGATTGCCATCGCGGAAGGCGACTACGTGACCGTTCCTTTGGAAACCGAGCCCACCGACCAACTGACGCCTGAGCAGCGCGACAAATTGATTCACGACCTGGAAGAAAGCATGCGCGACGCGGCCAAGAAATTCGAGTTCGAAAAAGCGGCGCGATTCCGCGACCGTATCAAGGCGCTCAAAACCAGGGAGGTGTATGAGGAAGCCGCGGCTGGCGGCCCTGCTGGCGTCGGGTAACGCGGCGGCCTCCCCGGTGGTACGGGTGCTCGCGGCGGCGCAGGCGATTGGACCAATTGCTTCAACTTCGTTTCGCGTGGCCAGCCGGATTGCGCATAGTGTGCGTGCGGGGCACGCGGTGCCGTCAGTGGATGCGTTTGAAGATTGTCATTTGATTCTGATCGCGGCATCCAATGAGGCAATCGATCCGGCAGTTGCACGATTGGCCGCGGCACCCTTCGATTGGAAACAGCGCACGGTGATTTTCATCGGACAGGACCTGGAAAGACTCGCACCTTTGCGTAAACTCGGCGCGGGAACGGCCACGGTTGCCGCCATGCCGGGGCTTGAATCCCGGGTCTTCGTGCTCGAAGGCGAGCGGGCCGCGCTGCGCGAACTGCGTCCCCGGCTTGGGCGCGCGGTACGGGTGGCGTTGATTCCTCCGGGCGCACGAGCCCGGTTTGACGCCGCACTCACCCTGGCCGGCCACGCGCTGTTTCCGCTGTTGATTGCCGCCGACCGCGCGATCGCTTCCACGGGGATATCCAGACAGCTTGCGGATCCGCTGCTGGAGAAGGCCGTGCAGCGAGCCGTTCGCGCATGGCTGAACGCGCGGAGAAAAGGCTGGAGTACGCTGGGCGGGCCGGACGACACGCGCCTCGCGCTGCAGGTGGAGGCCCTGGAGCGTGAAAACCCGGCGGCCGGAGCTTATTTTCGAAGCGTGGCGAAGGCGATACGCGAGTTTATGCAGTAAGCCGGCGCATCTCGTCCAAACCGACGGTGACCAGAGTTTTCTCCATGTCTTCCGCAGTTTCGATCATGTGTTTCAGATGCAGCGCGCCCAGCTTTAGACACCAAGCGTCGGTGAGAGCGCGTCCCATGTCCTTGCTGAGTTTCAGCAGATCGGGATGACGAAGGGCGATCACCTTCTCATACTTGGCCTCGCCGTCAACGCCGGCTGCGAACTTCACGTCCACAGTGTCGGCATGACGGATCGAGGTTGCCGTTTGCAGCCAGCGGAACTCAACATCCCACTTTCTGCCGAACGGGTCGGGACCTGCCTGGAATTTTCGATACGTCTCGGGCATCTGCGAACAATTCTACCAGGCCTGTTGCTTGCGCACCAGCGAGAGGAACTCGTCGCGGGTTTCTTTGCGGCTGCGAAACGCTCCCAGCATGGAGCTGGTCATGGTTCCGGAGTGCTGTTTTTCCACGCCGCGCATCATCATGCAGAAGTGCCTGGCCTCGCAGATTACGGCTACGCCGCGCGGTTGCAATACGTCCTGCAATGTTTCGGCCACCTGCTGGGTTAACCGCTCCTGGAGTTGCAGGCGGCGGGCGAACATGTCCACGATGCGCGGGATTTTGCTCAGCCCGATGACCTTCTTGTCCGGCAAATAACCAACGTGGATCTTGCCGAAAAAGGGCAACAGATGATGCTCGCACATGCTGAAGAATTCTATGTCGCGCACAATCACCATCTCGTCGCACTCATGTGTGAACAGCGCGCCATTGACGATGCTTTCGACATCCATCTCATAGCCGCTGGTCAGGTAGCGCAGGGCTTTTGCGGCGCGCTGCGGCGTCTGCACCAGTCCCTCGCGCGTGGGATCCTCACCCAGTTGCTCCAGAACGCTCTTCATGTGTGCCGCCATGGATTCGTTGTCCACTTTCGGCCGCATCACTTTCACCACTGCTTTATTGCTGCTCTTCATTCATCAACTCGAATATATTTCGTTTCGTTTCCCACAATCGCACTCCGGCCAGTTTGGGAAAATCGGCCGGCCACTCCAGCGACAGGCGACGTCGAATCTCCACCGCTAAGTTTTCCGACGTCGGCACGACATCCTCGAACACCGGGATATCGCGGTTCAAATCGCGATGATCGAAATCCCGAATCACTTTGCCGTGCACCAGATCGTCCAGGGCGGAGACACTCACCAACTGTCCAGAGTCTCGCTGCACCGCGCCGGTTACACTGATTTCCACGAGATAGTTGTGTCCGTGGCCCCAGGGATTGTTGCATTTTCCGTATAGTTCGCGATTGGCATCCTCCGAGAGGGCCGCGGTGTGCAGCCGATGCGACGCGGAGAATCGGTAACGCCGTGTCAGGCGGGTCATGGTGTCGCCTCGGAGTAATCGACAAACAGGTCTTCGGTTTCGTAGAGCCGCACATTCGCCAAGCGCGCCGCGCCGCTGAAATTCGGATGCAATCGCCGCCAGATCTCGGCAGCGATGTTTTCCGTCGTCGGCACCACACGCTCAAACGGCGCCACCTCGCGATTGAGGAAGCGATGGTCCATGGGTCCGACGACTTCGCGTTGCAGAATTTCCTTCAATTCCCTCAGATCGAACACCATTCCCGTGACCGTGTCCGGAGCGCCTTCCAGCGTCACTTCCAGCGCGTAGTTATGACCGTGCCCATGGGGATTCGCAGCCGCGCCGTACAACGCCCGGTTCTCCTCGGCGCTCAGGGCCGGATTTGCGCAGACGTGCGAAGCCGAAAACTCAACCCTACGGGTAATCAGCATGATCCTCTGGTTAGATGCTTGGCGGTGCCATCGGGATACAATACCGGGACGCGCCAGTATCCTACAATCTATAGTAAGTCCCTAACCAAATGAAAAGTTCCGGGTTGGATCTTGGCCTGAAGGCCGGTATCGGCGTGCTTCTGCTTGCCCTGGCGCTCGTGATCGCCGGTAGTCTCCGCGATCACATCACCGACGTCGGCGACACTGCGCCTGCATTTTCCATCACCACCGACCAGGGGCGGAGGATTACACCGACCGATTTCGGCGGCCGCGTACTGGTTTTGAATTTCTGGGCCACATGGTGCGCGCCCTGCGTGGAAGAGGAGCCTTCGCTGAGCGAATTTCAGAAGCGGATGGCCGGTTCGGGGGTTGTGGTGGTTGGCGTCAGCGTCGACAAGAATCCGAAGCTCTACAGCGAGTTTCTGAAACGCTTCGGCCCCGCTTTCCAGACCGTGCGCGACCCGGACGAAGGCATTCCAAACAGTTACGGAACTTACAAATATCCGGAGACGTACGTCATCGATCGCAACGGCAAGGTGGTGCAGAAAGTGATTGGCTCGCGGAATTGGATGGACCCGGATAACATTTCCTCCATCCAGTCGCTCTGACCGGAGGTTCTCATGACGACACGACGGCAATTTCTGGCAGGCGCGGCGGCACTGGCCGCTCCGGCAATTCTCCGTGGCGAGGAAATGTCTTCGCGGGAGCGTGTGGATCGCGTTTTGCGCGGCGATGAGACCGACCGGCCGCCGTTCTCCTTCTGGCACCATTTCCTCGACAAAGACAAGCCCGGCGAGGCCCATGCTCGCGTGACGCTCGACTTTCACAAGAAATTCCGCACCGATCTGGTGAAGGTGATGAGCGACTACGATTATCCGAAGCCGGCCGGAGCCTGGACCGATGCGAAGGTGGAAGCCGATCCGTTCCCCCGCCAGATTCGCGCTCTGGAACTGATTCGCGATGGACTGGCGGGCGAGGCTTACTTCCTGGAAACCATTTTCAACCCGTACAAGGTGGCGGAGAATTTGTCGTCGCCGGATGCCGTGCGCGACCTGAAGGAAAAGAATCCGCAGAAACTTCTCGATGTGCTCGAGGTGATTGCGAAGTCGGAAGCGAACCACGCCAGGAGGGCCGCGCAGGCCGGGGCCGCGGGCATGTTCCTGGCGATTGCCAATGCCGAGCCCGAGGTGATGAGCGAGGCCGACTATGCGAAGTTCAGCGAGCCTTTCGACCGCATCGTGCTGAGCGCGGTTGACAGCTTACCGCTGAACACTCTCCATCTGCATGGCGATAAAGTGTATCTCGACCGCTTCTGGAAGGGCTGGCCATCGGTTGCCATCAACTATTCAACCTTTACGACGGGTGTTCCGATGTCCGACGCACGCGCGAAGTTTTCCGGCGTCCTGCTGGGCGGCATTGACGAAGTGAATTACCGCAATCTGAGCCAGAGCGATTTGAAACGGCAGTGGACGCTGGCGGCGCAACAAGTGGGGCGTGGATTCATCCTGACGCCGGGGTGCTCCGTACCGAACGAGAGCACCGACAGTGAACTTTCGCGTCTGCCGGAATTACTGGGGGCTTAACCTCTCAGCTGTCGGCGTACAGGCCCATCTCATTGCCATTGGGGTCGACGAAGTAGGCGTCGTAACCCGCGGCCGCATCTCCAATCGGGCTCCGATCCTGGGTCATTGTGCCGCCGTATTTGGTGATTCCATAGATGGTGGTTCCCATGTCGACCACACGAATCACCAACACCACAGACTTCGGGCTCGGCTTGTTCCCCGCATCGAAAGCGCCTCTCAGATTGCCCGACTCGAAGAACCAGTAATTCGGCCCGGGAACATTGGCGTGCACGCGCCAACCGAAGACCGATTCGTAAAAGATCTGGGCTCTTTCGAGATCCGGAGCCGGTATCACGATGTGGCAGAACGGGTCGGGTTTACGTGTTTCGTCCACGGTGGCCGTGTTAGTTCAGGAAATAGGTACGATACAACGTGTCGCGCTGTTTCGGCACAAATCCGGCGTCGCGGATCAGCCGACGCAGTTGCTCTTCGGTGGCACAGTGGTGCGCGCCCGCGGCCGATACTACATTTTCTTCAATCATGATGCTGCCCACGTCGTTACCGCCGAAGCGCAGCCCCATCTGGCACGTTTTTAAACCAGGCGTTACCCAGGACGACTGGACGTTCTCAATGTTTTCCAGATACAGCCGCGAAATCGCCAGGGTTTTCAGGTATTCCACCGCGGTGGCTTCATGCTTGATGAAGCGGCCGAGCGACGTATTCTCGCGCTGAAAGGGCCACGGGATAAACGCTGTAAAGCCGCCGGTGTCTTCCTGAATTCGGCGGACCAAGTCGAAGTGATTCATGCGCTGTTCCACGGTTTCGCCGCAGCCGAACATCATGGTAGCGGTGGTGCGCATGCCCAGCGCGTGCGCGGTCCGGTGCATGTTTTCCCACTCGTCCACACTGCATTTCAGACGACTGATGCGGTGGCGAACGCCGTCGTCCAGAATTTCCGCGCCGCCGCCGGGGATGGAATCGAGACCCGCGTCGCGCAGCCGTGCGATGGTGTCGTGCAGAGACAAACCACTCACGTCGGCGATATTGTTGATCTCCGGCGCGGAGAAGCAGTGACACCAGATCTGCGGAAAGCGCGTCTTGATGGAGCTGAGCAGATCCTCATACCACTCAATTTTCAAATCCGGATGCAAACCGCCCTGCATCAGGATGCCCGTGCCGCCCAGATCCAGCGTTTCCTGGATCTTCTGGAAGATGACTTCTTTCGGCAGGATGTAGCCTTCGCTGTGGCCCATGGGCCGATAGAAGGCGCAGAAGCTGCAGTATTCGGTGCAGAAATTCGTGTAGTTGATGTTGCGGTCGATGATGTAGCTGACTACGCCATCCGGGTGCAACCGGCGGCGGACCGCGTCGGCTGCCATGCCGATGCCAATCAGGTCGTCGCTCTGGAAAAGTTCGGTGGCTTCGCTTCGGGTCATCATACGGATGTTTTCACTGCGGACGCGGCGGACGGCAGTTCGCTCACCAGCGTCAGGAATCGCCGCATCCCCATCCGTTCATTGTCGCCGAAATCGAAGACGACGTTGCGGGTGAGGTATTCGCGGACCAGATCGGCGGTCATGCCGCGCGTTTTGTGCTCTTCCTCGACGATGCGATCGAGGTTGGCCATGCCGAAGCGGACGGAGCCAGTGAAATCGCCGGGGTCGTATGAACTTTCGGGCACGCCAGGCCGCGCGGCCCACACCGCGAAGACCATGGGAAGGCCGGTCATGCGTTTCCACTCGTCGCCGAGGTCGAGCCAGCGCCAGGCGAGTTGGGTGGGGTCGATTGCGAGAGCCGGATCGCCGATGATCAGCGCAGCGTCGGCTTTTTCCAGCATGGCCGGGAGATCGGGCGCGTGCGGGAAGAGTGCGGGCTCGGTGTCATAGCGATGCGCCAGAATCACGCGGGCCAGTTGGACGGATGTCCGCGAGCTCGTATCGGCCGCCAGCGTTCGGATTTCGCCGAACGGCACTTTCGAGATCAGCAGAATGCTCCGGACCGGTCCATTACAGGCGATCCCAGCGCCGGGAATGATGGTGAGCGCCAGTCGCGCGGCCTCCACCACGGGCACGATCCCAATGTCCGCGCGCCCATCCGCGAGGCGATCCGCGCACTCAGACGGGATGGCAAAGGAGACGTCGTACTTGGTGCGCTGGTCGCCGTGCAGCAGCCCCCAGACGAGGGGAACGGTGTTGAGATAACTGACGGCGCAGACTTTCGGTGGAGCGAGCAGGGGCAATAGATCAGTTTAGCAAGGGCGTTTCGCAGACGTTTGGGAGGTCGGATCTCACTCTGCCGGTTCAGGGCGCGTTGCCTGGCCAGTTACTCAATCCGTGGCCAGGTGCAGGCCAACAATGGCCAGAATGCAGGCGGCTATTACGGTCGCGACGGCGATCGAGAAGACTGCAAGATGGACGTTGAGAGAGGCAAAGACCCTCCGCGCAGCGTTTCGCAAATCTTCGTCCCGCTTCCACTCGCGCACAACGGCTACACTTCCGCTGACGAAAACAAGCAACGGCAGAGTAATCAGGAACCCCGTGAGCGCGATCTGCGGATGCGCCGCGTACCAGGCAACGATCCGCAGCGCAGTCGCCGCAGGTTCGTATTGAGGCGGCTGCACGTTGCGTACGAAAAGCGCCGCCATGAACAGGGTAGACGGCAGAATCATCAGCAATTCCGCTGTTGCGAGAGTCCGCTTCAATGAAGTCATACTACTTTATACTGCAAAGGACATGTCTATGACAAGAACTATTTTGCGATCCGCATCTCCGTGAGCCCCTCTCGAGGTCCGGGAATGCGCCCTTGCCCCCGCTGACGAGCGGAACGGCGTTGAGATAGCCGACCGCGCAGACCTTCGGTGGAGGAATTGGGCGCAAGAGATTGGTTGAGCAAGGGGCGGTAGAATGGCTGCGGCATGGGCAAACGCGCGCTCGTGATGTTCGCGATCTGCTTGCCGTTTCTTTTAGGCGCTCAGGTGAAAGTCCCTTTTGTGGGGTGCGCATCGGATGGTCAGGTAGGTCCGCTGGCAGCGCCCAAAGGCAAACCCATCGTGGTGCGGATCGACGCGGAAGCCGCGAAGCAACTCGCCTACTACAAAGCTGAGAAGGGCTTCGGCGTTCTGGCTCCGCGCAGCTGGTATTGCTTTGGCACGTGCGGCTCCAACGGCGAGTCCGTATACGTGAGTCCGAAGCTCTTGACCGCGAAGGATTTCTTTTCATCCCAATGGGACGGTTTTCCTGGACCTGCAATTCAGCTTTCCATGAGTTCGGGCGGGACGAGCGGCAGGTTCGAGGTCGCCAGGACAATTGCGCGCGTTTTTCCATCCCATCGGGATTTCGTTACCAGCGTAATTGCCGAAGGCATCGAGCCGGCGAGTGATTTCCCCAATGGCCCATATCCCAATGACAAGCTGACCTACAAGAGCAAAGAAATGGTTGAGTACGAAACACCGGCGCAAACAAAAGGTCTGGGAACGGACTCCTGGTTGCGGAAGAACGCCAGCCCGATCCGCGGAATCGCGATTCTGCTCTTTGCCGATACCGATCTGCTGCAATTGTCGCTTCGACTTCCACCGGACCTGACTCGCCTGGCACCTGCAATTATTCATCAAGTTGAGCGTGAAGCGCTGAAAGCCCAATCGGAGATCGAATGATGATTTATGGCAGTCGCTAACACCAGTGTTCATGCCGATGAAGGTGCGGGAAGTTGTGCGGCTTCTGAAGAAGCAAGGCTGGGTCGAGATGCGGTCGAGAGGCAGTCATCGCAGCTTCCGGCATCCGGCCCGTCCGTGAAGACGGCAGGTTTGAGATGAGCGCCAGAAGGTACGCGATTGTGATCGAGCGCACGAACACAGGCTATTCCGCTTACTCGCCGGATGTGCATGGTTGCTGCGCCGTGGGCGACACAGAAGAGGAGACCCGCCGGAATTTCCAGGACGCTTTGGCCGCGCACTTCGATGCCAGACGCGAAGTTGGGGAGCCCATTCCCGAGCCAACTTC
>Ga0265325_10001858_pt1 | contig 14582 bp, 16 predicted proteins | sample 41420metaG_FD_202090 | JGI IMG/M metagenome (GOLD analysis project Ga0265325, IMG submission 202090) | Rhizosphere microbial communities from Carex aquatilis grown in University of Washington, Seatle, WA, United States - 4-14-20 metaG | ecosystem: Host-associated > Plants > Roots > Rhizosphere...
CTGCAGTTGGGAATCAGCCGCGGCTCCCCGGAGCAGATCATCGATGGCTGGCGGTATTTTGGCTTCCGCCCTCACGAGGGCGAGGACGACGCGGCCATGGCACGGCGACACACTGAAGAATTCCTCACGCTGCTTGGCGGCAAGGGCTTCGCCAAACCCAACCCGCGTCCCATGTTTCCCAATCCGCCCGGCCTTCTGCGACTTGAGCCGCACTCCGAAGGATTGCGCGATCGCATCTGGTGGGGGTCTGCCTCGAACGCGACGGCAGAGTGGGCCGCCAAGCTGGGAATGAACATGCAAACATCAACGCTCAAGTTCGACGAGACCGGCGAGCTGCTCCACATCCAGCAGGCAGCCCAGATTCGCGCTTTTCGCGCAGCCTGGAAAGAGGCCGGCCACGCTCGCACTCCCCGCGTGTCTGTCAGTCGCAGTATCTTCGCGTTAGTCGACGCTCGCGATCATGCATATTTCGGGCACGACGACCGTGAAGAGGACTCGATCGGCTTTCTCGACGAAACCACACGAGCCATCTTCGGCCGCAGCTATGCTGCCGAGCCGGATGTTCTCGTCGAGCAGCTCAGGAAAGACACAGCGATTGCGGAGGCGGATACGCTCTTGCTCACGGTCCCCAACCAACTGGGCGTCGCTTACAACGTGCATGTCATGGAGGCGATTCTGACCCACGTCGCCCCCGCCCTCGGCTGGCGCTAGAAAGAAGTATGAGGAGTGCGCGGAATAATCCGGCGCGTGCCCCATGAGATGATCATTTTGATAGTGGAAGCGAAATCATCCATGGGCAGGAAGTCGTTTACCGGTGACCAGGGAAATGCTGCCATCCATAAACTCACCCGACCGGCAGGCTGAAGCCTTCCCGGTCCTGACCCCCACTCAGATCGACCGCATCCGGCCATACGGAACTGAGAGAACCGTTCGGACCGGAGAGACCCTGTTCGAGCCGGGTCAGCGGGGAATGCCCTGCTTCGTTGTGCTCTCAGGCAAGCTCGAGATCCTGATGGCGCGGCTCTCCGGCGAGCATGTATTTGTGACCTACGGTCCGGGAGGATTTTCCGGAGAAATGGTCTTGATTTCCGGCGCCCGCTCTCTATCGCGCGGCCGTGTCGCCGAACCGGGAGAGTTCCTCGAACTCAGCGCAGAAGCCTTGCACTCGCTCATCGCAAAAGATGCCGAGCTCAGCGATATCTTTATGCGCGCGTTCATCCAGCGACGCCAGGCCCTCATTACGGAAGGCGAGGGTAACGTCACGATTCTCGGATCGAATTACTCCGCCAACACCCTGCGCCTGCGCGAGTTTCTAACTCGCAACGGGCATCCGCACTCATATATCGACCTTGACAGTGACACAACGGCTCAGGAGCTGCTCGATCGTTTTGACCTAAAGATCGACGACATCCCTGTTGTGATTTGCAGTGGAAAGGCTGTACTGCGCAATCCCACCACTCAGCGGTTGGCTGAGTGCCTGGGACTTTCGGGCAGTGCCAACGAATCGCGCATTCGTGATGTGGTCATCGTGGGAGCTGGTCCGGCCGGGTTGGCGGCCGCGGTTTACGCCGCTTCTGAAGGCTTGGACGCCGTCGTGATCGAAGCCGACTTTCCTGGTGGGCAGGCCGGCTCTAGCTCTAAGATCGAGAACTATATTGGCTTCCCCACTGGCATCTCCGGCCTGGAGCTCACCGGCCGCGCCGTTGTCCAGGCAGAAAAATTTGGCGCTCAGATGTTTGTGGGGCAACGAGTGGTCCAGATCAACTGCGACCAGAGACCATACCAGCTGACGCTCGAAAACGGTACGATTCTACAGGCTCGCAGCATCGTCATCGCTGCTGGGGCGCAATACAACAAGCCGAACATCGCCAACCTGAAGCAATTTGAAGGGAACGGAATTTATTACGCGGCCACATTCATGGAGTCGCAACTTTGCGGGGAAGATGAGGTCGTCGTCATCGGCGGCGGCAATTCGGCAGGCCAAGCGGCAGTATTCCTGTCAGAAACTGCACGCAAGGTTTATATGCTGGTTCGCGGAAAGACCCTTTCGGAGACCATGTCGCGCTATCTGAGCCAGAGGATTACCAAGAATCCGGCGATCGAGCTGCATCTGGAAACTGAGCTTCAGTCGCTGGAGGGCGATTCCCATCTCGAACGCGTCACATGGATCGAGCGGGCGTCGGGTGAGAGAATGACGCGCGAGATCCGGCACATTTTTGTGATGGCGGGTGCGTCACCGCATAACGACTGGTTGCGAGGCTGTGTCGCACTCGATCCGCAGGGCTTCATCCTCACAGGCCGGGACTTGGATCCGGTCCTTGCAAGCGCGCCACGAAAGTGGCCTTTGGGGCGGCCGCCGCAGATGCTTGAGACGAGCTTGCCGGCGGTTTTCGCAGTCGGCGACATCCGCTCAGGAAACGTGAAGCGGGTTGCCTCAGCCGTTGGCGAGGGCTCAATCTCGATCTATCTTGTGCATCGCGCCCTGGCCGAAATATAGCGCGGCGGAGCGACAACCCTTTGTGTCAAGGTCCCCGCGCAGTTCCCGCTCCCGCTTACCGTCCCTAGCCGACTCGGCGTTGCCTGCAATATCCGTGGTATGGAGGCGATCCTCACCCACGTCGCCCCAGCCCTTGGCTGGCGCTAGAAAAAAAGCATGTTCGCTGGCGAGTGGCGACGCTCAACGCTTCTCGTACGGATGGAAGATGTAGTCCTTCGCCTTCACAACCTTATGGCACGCGTCTCCGCAGTCTGAGAGGCTTGTGGCATCCGCCGTGAACTTGTCCGATGGGGCATCGTAGTTGAACACCGCGTAGCCCCACCCCCCGGTTTTCGGAAATCTCTTGCTATCTTTTTCCATCACAAACGCCTGGGTAAAGACGTCTGGCACGTCCACGGCAAATTGAGCCTCCGCGCTCTTTTTCGGTTTCCACTGCAGCTTCACGATCATGGAGCCATCCGGGAAAAGCTGGCCGTTGCCGGGAACGCCGGTCTTGAACGCCATGATCATCGTCGGATTGGCGACGATAACTTTAAGCACGTCGTCGGTCCGAGCGGAAGAAACGACAGGCCAGTCCTCGTATCCCCTGAAGTCGGAAAATGCGATTCCGCTCGGCGATTTCAGAGAGTACTTATCTTGCGGGTAGCCTGCCGCGGCGACGAGAACTGCGACTACCGCCACCACCGCAGCAACGACCGTAAAGACGGCTAGACGGTGCACGGCTGTGCGTTTTTCTTTCTTCCGATCGTCTTGCTCCCGCGTCAAGGATTTCGCTACAAGTTCGGACATGGTGTGTTCTCCTTCACAGGAAAATCTCGATTGACGTGTGTGTCGAATGATTGGGGATAAAGCCGGGCGCGCGGGAAGTAAAACAGTTGGGGAATCGTACCATGATTTTTCGAATGGCCAGAAGAATTTATCTTCAAACGCGATTCCGTGATTTCCGCTAGCCTTTCGTTCGCCGGGAGCGGGGCCGACGCCCACATGGACGATCAGCCAGGTATATACGATTTGAATGCGTCCAGACGCACTCGTGCCGAGCGTTAGCCGTACGTAAGGTCGGTGCTCTGTCCAACTTCGATGATGTAGCCGTCAGGATCGCGGATGTAGCAGCGAATCTCGCCGTACTTGGGTATCGGCGCGGTGATGAACTCGGCTCCTCGACTCTTCCACAATTCATAGCACGCCTGAATATCCGCAACGCGGAAATTCATAAAGCTGTTGATGGCTTTCGGGTCGGGGACGCTGAGCGTTACCGTCGGCTTGTCGGGTGTCGGGCCGCCGCCGACATTCAAAATCATCCAGATATTCGCGAGCTGAAGGTATGCAGGCGCGTTGCCGTCGCCCATGCTCAGAATGTGAGCGCCGAAGACCTTCTCATAGTAGCGGGCCGATCGCTCGATGTTGGCCACAGTGAGAAAGTGCGCGATACTGATCCCTTCGCGCGGGGGCATCTCGTAGCTCTTCTGATCGACTTGTACCCCGGTCATTGATGGCTCCTTTCGATCCTCTGCTCATGACAAATACGGTATCCCAAGTCCCGCTCCCATTGATGAAGAATCGATCAACAAGAATTGGCAGGCAAAAATCGATTGTCGCCAGCTAGTTCAGCAGCGATTCCCAGTCGGCTGGCACCCTCCCTGCGGGTCCGGGAACGGGCTGATTTGCTGGATGCGAATGTGGCGGAAGCAATTTCACACCCTTGACCGCCGCCTGCTTTTCGTAATCGTAAAACCAGTCCTCGCCTGGCTCAAAGCTGGTGATGATTGGATGCCCCGTCGCCGCCGCATGTTTGGATGCATGCTGGCTCGGAGAACTGTCGCAGCATCCGATGTGCCCACACTCCGCACACCGGCGAAGATGAAACCACCAACCTTTCGCTGACGCCAGGCACTCAACGCACCCGTCGCCACTGGGTTTCGAAGCGAGATTGATTCCGCTGCTATTTTTCTTCATTTCGATTTTTCCTTTAGAAGTTGGATGCCCAAGGCTGTGCCCACGTTAGCATTTTTTCGATTGAGCAAAAAGTGGGGGTTTCAACCCCACACCAACCCACCTACAAGAATCCCGCAAACAATGTACGGCCCAGCGAGCCAAACTCGCTGGGCCGATGAAAGTTTTGAATGCCGGATTCTTGGGAATTGGCGTTATGCTGGAGCCGAACCCACAGCAGACTCGCGCTGCGCAATGACTGCAATTTGATGGAGCATCCCTTTGAAGATGCAGTAATGGATCGGGTATAGCGCGTACCAATATAGAAGCCCGCTGAGTCCGGCTGGATCGAAGATTGCGGTTTGCCGAATCACAGAGCCATGCTCGGTTGGTTCAACTTCGAACTGAAGCCACGCACGGCCCGGCACTTTCATTTCCGCCACGAGGTTCAACCTCCGACCCGGCTCAATACTCTCAACACGCCAGAAATCCAGAGCATCGCCAGCTACCAGTGCGTGAGGATCACGGCGACCACGACGGAGCCCCGCGCCACCCACAAGAAGATCGAAGAATCCTCGAATCTGCCAAAGAAAACTGGCAAAGTACCATCCGTTCGAACCTCCAATCTGCTGGATGGGAGCAAAGGCCATGGCAGGTGGAACGGGCATGTTTGCGGTCCGGGAATCGACGAGCCTTGTCCCGAACCGAACACCGCCCCAAGACGTCGGCTTGCCGGTGGACGACAGCGCGTCGGACCAGAAAGTCGCGGCATACTCCAGGTTTTCGTGGTGAAGGGCCCTCTCGACGGCCTTTCTCAATCCGATGGGCCGAATGTCGAAGGCGGTCAGCGCCGACTTATCGCGAACGAGTGTCGGGTTCCTCATGCTCTCGATGAGTTTGCGGCCTATGCGCGCATAGATGGGAGTAACCAGACCCAACCAAAGACTCGACAAGTGCGGCGTCAGGACGGGCACCGGAATCATCCATCGCCGCAGTCCGCATTGGCGCGCGTACTCGCGCATGATTTCGCCATAGCTGACCTGGTCGGGACCACCGATCTCAAAAACCGCGGACTGTTCGAGCGGTAGGTCCAGCGCGGCCACAAGATAAGCGATGACATCTTCGATCGCAATCGGCTGGGCTTTGACCTCTACCCATCGCGGGCAGATCATGACCGGCAAACGTTGCACCAGAGCACGAATCATTTCAAACGAGAGGCTACCGGAGCCGATGACGATCGAGGCTCGAAATTCGATCACCGAGATCGAGGAACTGCGTAGAATATCTGCGACCTCATGCCGGCTCCGCAAATGTGCGGATAACGCCTGATCCTGGTTCCCCAGGCCGCCAAGATAGACAATGCGCTTGACTCCCAGTTCACGAGCGGAGTCGGCAAAATTCTGTGCGGCTTGCCGGTCTTCCGCTTCGAACTGCCCCGCCGAACCCATGGAATGAACGAAATAGTAAGCTGTTTCAACTCCGGCCATTGCCGGCGGAAGAGAAGCGCGATCCAGGCAATCGGCCTGAATCACTTGTGTGGAGGAAGAAACCCGCGACTGAAGAAACTCAGGATGCCGGGCGAGACAGCGGATGGGCGAGCCTGCTGCCTCAAGCGCCCTCAAAAGGCGACCTCCGATATAACCCGAGGCTCCAGTTAGCAGCACGAGCGGCCGATGGTCCGTACCCACTGGGGGAACCTCAATTGGCCTCGCAACGTCCGAGCCGGCACAATCCTAGCATTAACGGTCTAATAAACCCTGTACCAAACTGACCGGTAGGTCGTGATCGGCCATCTGCAACCTGGCGATAGTGCAGTGCAGGGTTTCCTTGGGCGGCCGCGTTCGCCTTCCACTGGGAAGGCAAAGGCAGGATTGAGGCTGGGACACGGAGGATTTCATTGGCAATCCTCACCTGGTGCCATCAGGCCAATGCGCTCATTCAAATCGGGTTGAGCCAGTTTCAGAGGATTACTCCCGAGAAACTCCCATATAGCCACCAGGCCCGCGCATCCCAATCGCGAAGCCCGCCGCCATCCTCCACCAGCCCCGCTAGCTCCGCCGCCGCCGCGAACCTCGCCGTCTTTTCCTGTCAACCCGTCGCCCGCCCGATTCCCCCGCAACCCCCTGAAAACATTCGCCAAATAAATTTCTCAAGTTTGCCGATTAATTCCGCGATTTCTCCATACTTGGTTCAGTGGCAATGGTGACGACGATAGGGCGGCGCGGTGATGGTGATTCCGGCTTTTGGGTGACCGGCATCCTTCGCGCCGCCATTTTTATTTGGGGCCGAGCTAAACCGAGTGGAAATGTTGATCAAAGTAGTATTTCAACCGAAAAGGTCACTTAACCTCTTTGAATAGACGACTTTAGGGAGTCAATTCCAATGGAATCAACGAGTTAGCGGAAACGGTGAAAGGTACAAGCCACTGAAAACAAACCCGTTAACCCCAAAAAGGGTGGGGGGCGGGGGTAAAGACCCAAAGGTAAATTTCCGCACTCACCCAGCGGTGCGCACAATAGCCTCCGCAACCTCTTCCGGAGTCAGCGTGTCGACCTGGAGCGTGACATGCGCCATGCGGTAGAGAGGCAGGCGCCGTTCATAGCGATCCTTAAGATTCGCCTCGTCGGCCAGAACCGGCCGCAGATTTTCGGTTCCCTTGCACCGTGCCAGCGTGGTCTCGAGTCTCACTTCGAGATGCACCAGCAGCGTTTCCGGCATCAGCAAAAGGCGCTCACGGGTCGCCTCGTTTTCAATCGCGCCGCCGCCAAGCGCGAGCACCAGTCGACCTCTTTCTAAAAGTTTGAAAATGACTTCGCTCTCGTGCCTGCGGAACGCCGTCTCGCCCTCGCTGCGGAAAATCTCGGGGATTGTCGCGCCGGCTTCGGCCGCGATCACGTCGTCCACGTCGACGAAGCTCCAACCGAGCCGCTCGGCCACAAGCGGCCCGGCGGTCGTCTTTCCCGAGCCCATGAATCCGGTGAGCACGATGCGACGCGTGGCTTCAGCTTTTTTCGGCGCTTTCATTCGTTCCAGTATAAGGATGGCGAATGGCTCACAGTCATCCAAACACCATCACCATCGCTCCGGCCGTAATCATCAATCCGCCTATCACAGCGGCCACGTTCAGCTTCTCCCCCAGCAGCAGCCATGCGAAAACCATCACGAGCGGCACGCTCAGCTTATCCAGCGGAGCAACGCGCGAAGCCGGCCCGAGCTGCAGCGCGCGGAAATAGCAGAGCCACGAGAGTCCTGTCGCCAACCCGGACAGCGCGAGGAAGAGAATCGTTCGCCGATCGAGCGCGCGAATTTCGCCGTGGCTGCCGAGCGCCAGCACAATGCCCCACGCAAACACGACCACGACGCTGGTGCGCACCGCCGTGGCCAGGTTCGAGTCAACATGCGCCACGCCTACTTTGGCCAAAAGAGCCGTGGCCGCGGCAAATACGGCGGAGAGAAGCGCCCATCCAATCCAAGTTTGGGTCCAGCTATTCGTCCAGCTCATGGCAATCAGCATACGCGCAGCTCTCGCCCCAGGAACAAGTTCTGTGTCATAAAAGAACCGTCTTCCTGTCCAAAATGGCCGGTGCTATCATGCCTGCATCCCCTCCAACCAAAACACAGGAGGTCTCTGTGAAAGATCCTCTTATTCGCATTGGAGCCGGCATCGCGGCTCTGCGCCCGATTCTTCCGGCGATTCTTGCAGGCAGTCTGGCAACAGGTTGCGGGCCGCAAACAGCAACCGTGCCACAGTCGCCGCAATCGTCACCGTTGACCCAACCGCAGCAAGCGCCACAGAACAGCAACCTCGTCGGCCAATGGCGCACGGTCCTCCAGGGCAATACCGTGACCATAACGATCCAAGCGACCGGTCAATACATGCAAGTGGGAGTGCCGCAAAACGGAGGCACGCAGACGGCGCAGGGCGGCCCCTACGCGCTCATCGCGCCCAACACCATCGCATTTACAGTCACGGACTGGTCACCGAAGACCCGGTTGATCTTTGTTCCAAATCCAAGATGTGGCGTTCCAGGTGTTCCAAGTCCAACCAATCCACAAAGGGACAGTTGCCATCAATGGCAGGAGGAAACGATGCCACAGCCGCCTGGATCGAGGTACGCATACGTATTCAACGGGCCAAATTCGATGACGCTGAGTAACGAGACGGCGTCGGAGTCCATCACCTTTACGCGCGTGACAACTCAATGACCGCTGCGAACGTGGCCTGAGGCGAATTTGCAGCGCATCGCCGCTCATTTACACTCCTGAACATGCAGACCGGCCGCGCCAGCAGAACTGCCCTTCGCGTGGCCCAACGGCGCGCTGTCCACCAGGTTATCGACCAGCCATGCGTGCTCACCGATCCCATCGCGATTCCGCTGCTCGGACCTGAGTTTCGCTACGACCCTGCGGGCGAGACGCACCCCTTCGCGCGCGCCTTCCGCGCATTCATGGCCGCCCGCAGCCGCTATGCGGAGGACCGCCTGGCCGCATCCGTCGCCAAGGGCATCTCGCAATATGTGGTTCTCGGCGCCGGCCTCGACACTTTCGCCTATCGCAATCCCTGTCCCCAACTGCGTGTCTTCGAGGTGGACTTCCCTGCTACACAGGAGTGGAAGCGCGCATTGCTTGCCGCGGCCGCCCTTGCCGCACCGAACAACCTCACATTCGTGCCGCTCGACTTCGAGCATCAGACGCTCGCTGCTGGTCTGGCCGACGCCGGCTTTGACTCGACCAAGCCAGCATTCTTCGGCTGGCTCGGCGTGGTCCCATACCTCACGCTTGCCGCCTTTCGATCCACGCTTGACACCATTGCCGCGCTCCCGGGAGGAACAGCGGTTAGCTTCGACTACGCCGTTTCGCCGCATGCGCTGAGCGTCCTGCATCGCATGACCTTTCGCGCTTTGGCGCGGCGGGTAGCCAAAGCCGGAGAGCCATTCCAGCTGCTCTTCGCGCCTGAGCAGCTCGATGCGGAGTTTGTCCGCGCTGGATTTGGCCGCTCGGAGCAGCTTGGCGGCGCGGAGCTGAATAAGCTCTATTTTGCACAGCGCAGCGACGGGCTCAAGCTGCCCACTCCGGGTCTTGGCAGGCTTGCGACGGCGTGGGTGTAGCAAGCTGGAACGAATTTTGGAGGTAAGCGATGCACACCATCCGAATGGCTGAGGCGAGCGATCGAGATCAGCTTGCAGTGCTGCGCCTGTTGCTGTGGCCGGAATGTTCGGTTGAAGAAGAAAAGGTCGCGATTGAAGCGCTGCTCTCGACCGGCACGAGCGGCGCGCTTCCGGCGGAAGTCATCGTGGCTGAGGCCGACGACGGCAGGATCATCGGGTTTCTCGAGGTGGGCCTTCGTTCGCATGCCGACGGATGCGACCCGGCGCAGCCTGTCGGCTTCGTCGAGGGATGGTTTGTCCTGGAGGAAAGCCGCAACCACGGAGTGGGGCGCGCTCTGATGCATGCGGCCGAGCAATGGGCGCGGCAGAAGGGTGCAATCGAGATGGCGTCCGACTCGTGGATCACGCACGAAGACTCGCATCGCGCGCACGAGGCGCTGGGCTTTGAGGTCGTCGACCGGTGCGTTCACTTTCGCAAATCGCTTTGATGGTCCACGCGCCGGCGCGGCAGGCGTTGTCTGGGCGATAGAATGACCTCATGCGTCCGTCCGCATTCCTGCCCGTTGTCTCGGCTGCGCTCTGTTTGTTTTGCCTGAGCGGATGCGGCTATCACACGCTGGGCGCAGCCACGCACCTTCCTCCAGACATCAAGACGCTCGCCGTGCCCGTCTTCGCTACGCGCACTGAAGCCAGCGGCACTGAGCAGGCATTGACCAACGCCGTCATCCGCGAATTCGCCTCGCGCACTCGCTTCCGCGTCACCCCCAATTCCGAAGAAGATGCCGACGCGGTTCTGCGCGGAACGATTCTGAAACAAACGACGGCCCCGCTCACTTACAACTCCGCCACACAGCAGTCGTCGAGTTTCATCATCACGATCGTAGCCTCCATTACGCTCACCGCCCACGACGGGAGAATCCTTTACCAGAACAAGAACTACGTCTTCCGCGAGCAGTATCAATCCACGACTAACCTGCCCACGTTCATCCAGGAAGACCCCGCCGCCATCCGGCGCCTTTCGCGCGAGTTTGCCCGGCAGCTGGTGGCCGACGTCCTTGTAGGCTTCTGACGCTGGTCAGACCGCGCGTTGATTCCGCCGCCGGAATTGCTCATCTTCTTGATTCCTGACCTGATTTCCGCGCTGGTCACCTGCCGCGAAGGGCTGTATTCTGAAGCCGCATGAAGGATGCGGCGTTGGAACGCGCTGAAACGGGGCGTGAGCGTTGACCGGCTCGCGATGGGGGGCAGGATTCAGCTCCGTGGCCCGCTTTACCGGGGAGATTGAAGCAGCCGCGACAGGGACAGGCAAGCTTAGGCCGGGCTACGTTCTGGCCGGCGACGAGATCTTCCTTCTCGACCGCTGCCGAGCCGCGGTGATCAAAGCCTTTGTTCCACCTGACCTCCGCGACTTTTGCCTCTCCGACCTCGACCTGACGCAAACTTCCATCTTCGAAGTACTGGATCGCGCGCAAACGCCATCGTTGATGGCGCCGTTCCAGGTGATCTTTATCCGCAATGTGCGGCAGCTTTATACGCGCGGCGCCAAGAAGGACGAATTTGCCGCGCTCGACCGGTACTTTCAATCGCCCAATCCGCAAGCGCTGCTTCTCTTCATTGCTGACTTCCTGCGGATTCCCGCGGACACGCGGCGGATGGATCTGGATGACAAGAACCGGTCCGAGCGGCTCACCGAAACGTTGGGCGTGCACTGCGGCATGGTGGAGCTGGCCCGCGTGAACGAAGAAGACGCCATGCGCTGGACCGTGGCCAAAGCGCATGAGGCCGGCCTGCAGATGGAAACCGACGCCGCGCGCGAGCTGGTGGACGCGCTCGGCGCGGACATGATGCTGGTGGCGTCGGAACTGGAAAAGCTGTTGCTCTATACCGCCGGGCGCGGACGAATTACCCTGGGCGACGTGGAGACGATGGTGCTGAGCGCCAAGCAGCGCACGCTCTACGAACTGACCGACGCCATCAGCGCCCGTGACAGAGTGCGCGCCCTGGCGCTGTTGCAGGGGCTTTTGAACAGCTCCGACGCCGGCGAGGACGCCGCTATTGGCCATCTCTACATGCTGGCCCGCACGTTCCGGCAGATGCTGGTGATTCTGGAGAAGAATGTGCGCGATTCGCGCGCCATCTGGCAGGCGCTGTGGCAGGGATTCCGCATGCCGCCCTTCGCCGCCGATGACCTGATCCGCCAGGCGCGCCGCTACAAGAGCCGTCGCGAACTGACGCGCGCGCTCCGCCTGGTGGCCCGCGCGGACCTGGAGTTGCGCTCCTCTCCGCCCGACAAGCGGCTGGTGCTTGAGCGTCTCGTCTACGAACTGGCTTCCGAACCCAGGCCCCCCGTGCCGGTGTGGGCAGCGACGCAGCTTTCGTTCGAGAGCTGACCTCGCAACCATTCCTTTTTCCGCACAACTTCGGTTCAGGATACGAACCGGCGAGGTTACTGCATGCCGTGCTGGTTCAACCATGGGCCATACTCATGGTCCACCTTCTGAATGTGGTTGGTGAGCCAGTCGCGCAGGAAGTTCATCAAATCCAGGCTCAGGGCAGCTTCGCCTTTTTCAAGCCGCAAACTGAAATCCTGGACCTGCTTAATCAGGTCACGATGCTTGAGCTTGTGATCGGCCAGTCCCGGATAATTTGCGTCCGCCATCATCTTCTCTTCCGCGAAGAAGTGGGTTTGCGTGTAGTCAACAAGTTTGCGCAGCAATGGGCCGGTTTGGCTCTGGCCTTGCCCCTTCCGCATCGCCTCGTGAAGATCGTTAATGAGCCCAAAGAGCACGGTGTGCTGGCCGTCGATCGATTTGACCCCCACCGAATACCGACTGCTGTCCCACGTTAAGAGCGCCATCAAATTCTCCTGCCGGCAATTGCCGGAGTGTAGATTATCGGCGCAAGTCCGGCCGAAATGAGGGAGTCTTTGCAAGGCTGGCCGCGCACTTGCGCGCAAACTCGGTGAAATGGTTCAGCAGTTCGCAAGTTTTCTCATGGCTGCAGCCGCGCAGCAGCGTAAGACGCAGGTCGTTAATGGCATCCATAAGAACCGCTTCGATCAGCAGGCAGGCGATGCCGATCTTGATCTGGTCGCGCCGCTTGCTTCGAATGGCTAAATGAGGGGCCGGCGCGGACGGCGAAGGTTCGGCATGCTCCATGACCCCCGATGATAAAGCGGTTCCAAAAAACCCACGTGATCGTGGGCTCGGGCCATCGCAATTGTGGAGCCGCGATCTCGCAAGCTCAGACGTTTATTCCAGAATGACCATGGGATCGGGCCTATGACTGCGCGTGGTGAGCGTGATGGCCGCGGCCAGAATCAATGCGCCGCCGAGCCAGGCGTATGGGCCGAGCTTCTCCCCGAGCAGTTCCACGCCGAGTATCGATCCCATGGCCGGCTCGATGTTCAGGAACACTCCGGCGCGCGAAGCCGGCACGTGGTGAATGCCCCAATTCCAGAGGAGCGTGGTCGTCGCAGTGCACAACAGTCCACTGATGGCCAGCGCAATCCACGCCGTTTTGCTTATGTGGGCAAAGGGAATCAACTCGACATTCCGGTGCATCAGTTGAGCGAGCAGCCAGGAGCCGGCCATCCAGGCCACCAGCATCACTGTTCCCGCATAAATGGTGTAGGCAGTGACCACGGACGGGCTGTGGGATTCCATCAGCCTTTTGCTCAGCAGAATCCACACCAGCGCGCAAACCAGGGACGCAATCACGAGCAGGTCACCGGCAAGCGAAGGCGTTTCGCGTCCGGTGGTGGCGCGGTCTCCGCCCAGAACAACCATCGCGGCGCCAACAGTCGATCCGCCCAACGCCAGCCATCCGACCCAGTCAAGCCTTTCCCCGGCAAAGGCTACTGCCGCCGCGGCCAACAGGACCGGCATCGCGCCAACCATCAGCGAAGCGTGACTGACTGTCGTCAGAGCCAGCCCGTGAAACTGCAGCAGGAATTGAATGGGAATGCCGAAGAGCGCAGCCATCAAAAGAGTCCGCGTTTCCCCCGTGGTCAAACGCACGCGCCGGGAAAACATGACCGGCGCCATGCCCAGGCAAGCAAACAGAAAACGGTAGAGCACCATGTGCTCCACACTCATCTCGTTGAGCGCAAGCCTGCCCCAAAAGAATCCGGTGCCCCACAGCGAACTGGCGAGGGCGCATGCGCCGTAACCGAGAAACCTGAGTTTTCTGTCGCCGATCTCCGCAGCCAGGTTCCGATCGTCGGTCGTGGGATCTGCCATCTCCCCTTTACTTTCGCACAGGACGCGGGCTGCAGGATTCACGTTTTGGCGCACATTGCGACTTGAGCCGCTACACTCTCAACCAATCGGTAGGCGATTCGGCTTCGCGCACTTCCACCGCGATGCCCGCATCGGCGAGAATGATCACTGATGGTGAAGGTGCTCCGAATCGCGCGGTTGGGCCATGGTCGCTACGCCTTCCTGATCTGCGGCGTGGCAGCTCTTTTCGCCGCAGTCATGGTCCGGTCGAGCGCGCAAGAAGAGATTCCCCCAGCGCCGACGCCAGCCGTGACCAGTCCGGCGCCAAGCTCAACTGAGCCTGCGCCCAAGTCTTCGCCTCCGGTCAAAGAGCGCTTCCTGATAGACCGATTCCCCAGCGAGCCCTCGCTGCCGCCTGCGTCCACCATTCCCATTGGACCGCTGGGCTTCAGCGCGCCCAGTTCCAACTACCTGGGGGCGCGAAATTCCATGGCCTCACTCGATTTTCTTGACGAGAACCGGCTGCTCTTCACCTTCAGGATTCCCGGCCTGTTGCATCGCGATGAACAGAGCAACAACGACAGAAGCGAACGCCAAATTCGCGCCGTGGTCGTCTCGCTACCCAAAGGCACTGTTGAAGCCGAAGCCACCTGGACCGTGCACGACCGCGTGCGCTACTTGTGGCCACTTAATAATGGCCACTTTCTGGTCCGCGACCGCAACAACCTTTTCGAAGGCGACGCCACGCTCACGCTGAAGCCCTATCTCGACTTCCCGGGTTCGCTGCTCTGGATCGAGCTTGACCCTCAACAATCTTTTCTCGTC
>Ga0265325_10001864_pt1 | contig 14566 bp, 11 predicted proteins | sample 41420metaG_FD_202090 | JGI IMG/M metagenome (GOLD analysis project Ga0265325, IMG submission 202090) | Rhizosphere microbial communities from Carex aquatilis grown in University of Washington, Seatle, WA, United States - 4-14-20 metaG | ecosystem: Host-associated > Plants > Roots > Rhizosphere...
ATCCGCAACATCGACATCGCCGCTGAGCTAAGCCGCCTCTCTGAAGGCCTCACCATCGACTGGATCGACTCCGCCGTTCGCGCCCTCGTCCAGGTCGAGCAAGGCATGCGCCGTAACCTGCTCCGTTCGCTCTCGCTTGATGCCATGGCCGTCAGCCTCGCGGCTGATATCGCCTCCTAGCCGCCGCCCACCGTTCACCGTCCACTGCTAACCATCCACTGTCCACGGTTCACTGTTCTCTGTTCACCGCTTCCCGGCTTGACGCTCGATCGGATTGGCCGCAGAATGAAAGAGCAACCCCCATTCGGCACCACGCATCTTTTTGAATAACGAGTTCTCCCACCTAGTCGAGGGACACAGGGAATCGCATATCCCGTTAACGCAGGACTGCCTTCTGCTGCACTGAATCGTGGGAACCTTTTGTTGGGACTTGATTTGCAGCCGAAGTCGTATCGATCGGTTGGCGCACTCTTCCCTGGCGATGCTTGCGGATGTTTGAGATTTCAGCTTGAGTTCTTCGCGGAGGATCCTTCCCCATGAGTACGCCAACGATTTCGACCGCATCGCGCGCCTTCGAGCCTGGCCAGTTCCCGCAGCGAAAAAGGAAGAATCTCCCTGCCCCGCTTCCCTTCCGCTTTCCCGCGCAGACCATCGACAGCGCCGTGACCAATCGCCACGCAGAGCTCTTCTATCTACAGAAACAGATTCAGTCGCAGACCCCGATGGTCATTGTGCTGGAAGACGGCGAGCGAGTGGACGGCTGTATCGAATGGTACGATCGCAACTCGCTGAAAGTCCGCGGCAAGACCAAGACTCTCATCTTCAAATCCGCCATCAAATACATGTACAAGCTCGGCGACAACGGGTAGAGACAACCTCAATTACCCGTCATCCTGAGTCCAGCAAAGGATCTGCGGTTGCCTTTTGCAATCTACCCTCCGCAAGAAAAAGGGGTGCCCCATCCAAGCTCCGCTTGGGTGGGATAGCACTAACCCAAATCCCCGCACTGTCATCCTGAGCGAAGTTTGGCTCGTTTTTTGAGCCAAACGCAGTCGAAAGCCTGCCCTGAGCGGAGATCGCGAAGCGATCTGAGTCGAATGGGGACCTGCATTTCGGGCTTCGAATGGTGGAGCGAACTTCGGGGACACCACACTGGAAGCTAAGAGCTGGAAGCTGCTTTCAAGAGTCGGTCCCGAATCGCCACTCCAATACCCAAAGCCGGCGGCAGAGGGCACAGGATCATAGTGCACCCCGCGTCATCGAGCGCACGTAGCCCGGCGTAAAGCCCATGCGCCAGCGTTTCTGGTGCATCCCACCTGCCCCACGCAAAGATCTGTGCAACGTCAAACTTCTGCGGCGTCGGCCATCCCTCCGGAAGCATCACACCGATTCGCTCGCCGCGTTCTTCACTCGCCGCCGCTGCCAGCCGCGCGCCCAGTTCGTCGCCGCGTCCCTCCACAAGCACCAGTCGCGCACGCGGCGCGTAGTGCTTCAGTCCCACTCCCGGCGAAGGCAGTGCCTCCCTCGGCGTCTCCCGCAACTTCTCGACGCTTCTGAACGCCTCCACCGGCCCGGCGATCTCCGCAATCTGCTCCGCGGTCACCGCGCCCGGCCTGTAGATCGTCATCGGGCTTGTGGATGGATCGAGCACCGTCGATTCCACTCCGCGCAGCGTCGGTCCCGCATCGAGTACCGCGTCGATCCGTCCATCCAGATCGGCGAGCACATGTTCGGCGGTCGTTGGGCTCACGTGCCCAAAGCGGTTCGCGCTCGGCGCCGCCACCGGGATTCCCGCGCGCCGGATCAATTCAAGCGCCACCGCGTGCGACGGCATGCGTACGCCCACCAGCGGTCTTCCCGCCGTCACCGCGTCTGGCACGGCACCCGTCCTCTTTAGCAGCAGCGTCAGCGGTCCCGGCCAAAATGCCTCCATCAGCCGCCGCGCCGCTTCCGGAATCTCTTCAACCAGTTCGTCAAGCATCGTTCCTCGCGCCACATGCACAATCACCGGGTCCCATGCCGGTCTGGACTTCGCCGCAAAAATCCGCTCCACCGCAATGTGGTCTAGCGCATTCGCTCCCAGCCCATACACGGTCTCCGTGGGCAGCGCCACCAAGCCCCCGCCGCGCAGAATCTCCGCCGCGCGCTCCAGCGCCTCGCGCGCTTCAGGCGTTTCCAGATTGTTCGCATCCACCTTGAGCCGCAGCGTCTTCACTCTTCTATTCTCGCCTCTGCCCATCAGTCTGACCACTTTCTACGCCGCGCGACTCACTCACTTGTTCACTTATTCACTCTTTCACTGTTTCCCTTATACTCACCTTGACCATGCCCATCGAAACCGAGATCAAATTCCGCGTCTCCGATCTCCCCAATCTTGCCGAGCGGCTTCAATCCGCCGGTTTTCGCCTCGAAACTCCACGCAGCTTCGAGAGCAATGTCCTCTACGACACGCCCGATCGCCAGTTGCGCGTCCGCACTGAGATCCTGCGCATCCGCAGCTACGCCGGCCATTGGACTCTGACGCACAAGCGCCTTCCCGGCCTTGCAGCCACTGGCACCGGCCTGCAGGATAGCGATCGCCACAAGCATCGCGTCGAAACTGAAACTTCGGTCGCACACGGCGGCGCGCTTGCCGAACTTTTTCTCTCTCTTGGCCTGGTCGCCGCCTTCCGCTATGAAAAATGGCGCACCGAGTGGACCGATGGGGAGGGCCACTGCGTCATCGATGAAACGCCCATCGGGAACTACGCCGAGCTCGAAGGGTCTTCCGATTGGATCGATCGAGCCGCCCAGCGTCTCGGCGTCGATCCCTCCGGCTACATCACTCTCAGCTACGGCCGCCTGTTTGACCAGTGGCGCATCGAGCACTGCCGCAATGTCGAAGACCTCACCTTTACCGCCGTCGCCGCCTCTTCGCGATAGTGCGCCTTGCCGCTGGCCTCGCTCAATCCGCGACCCCTTGTACTGCTCGCCCTCCGTCCCAGCCGCTGCCCCGTTCCATTACCCCCATCTCCATCAGTCGCTTAGGGGTTTCCCTCCCGCGCCCATTCTTTCGCACTCCCCCGAAAGCGTCATAGCAAGTCCCATATCTGCAATGAGATCGCTTAAAATAGACCTGTGGGAGTTGTTTGTTTGCTATGCTGCAAGCCGCGAGGGATACTGCCATCCCGGATGTGACCAATCTGAACGTTGCGCTTCTCGGACCGGACGAACAACGCCGCAAAGTTGTCGCCATCGCTGTCTCCAAGCATCCCGGCATCAAGCTCCACGAATTCTCCTCTTTCCCGCCCCGGCTTGAGGACTTGCCCAAGCGGCTCGCGCAGGCCTATGAAGTTGTCATCATCGACGTGGACAGTGAGCCGGATTATGCCTTCGCTCTTGTCGAGAACCTCTGTGCCAGCGGGCGCACCTACGTCATGGCCTACTCGGCAAACGCCGACATGAAACGCGCCGTCCAGTTCATGCGGGCCGGTGTCCGCGAATTCTTTACTCTGCCAATTGATCCCAACGAAGTCTCCGCTGCTCTCACTCGCGCCTCAACGCACCGCGCAACGCCCCCTCCAAGTAACGATAAGAAAACCGGCAAATTATTCGTCTTCCTGGGCTCAAAGGGTGGCTGCGGCGTGACGACGCTCGCATCGAATTTTGCCCTTGCGCTAGCCCAGGAGAGCGACGGCTCCACGCTACTCATCGATCTCGGTCTGCCGCTCGGCGACGTGGCCATCAACCTCGGCATCATCACCGAGTATTCGGTTGTTACGGCTCTTGAAAACCCTAACCGCGTGGATGCCAATCTGCTCTCCACGCTGGTCTCCAAGCACAGCTCGGGACTCTCTGTCCTCCCGGCGCCGACGGATCTGTCCGATGTGCAGGCCACCAAGGAGGCCGTTGACAAACTCCTGACGGTCACGCGCGATATCTATGACTTTGTCGTGGTCGACATAGGGTCGAGGCTCGATCTGATGGACTCGACGCTGTTTGAGGATTCCTCAACCATATTTCTCGTCACCCAGGTTGGCATCTCTGAAATGCGCACCGCCAACCGAATGATCATCAAGTATTTCGCCAAGCGTGATGAGAACCTGCAGATCGTGATCAATCGCCACAAAACCAGCGACGCGCTCTTTGACGAAAATCAAGTCATGAAGGCTTTAACCCGGCCCGCGCAGTGGAAGATTCCCGATGACTACGCTGCCGCGCGCCGAACCCGCGAAACTGCGACTCCCATGGTCATGGTTGACTCCACCATCTCGCAAACCATCCGCACCATGGCCAAATCAGCCGCCGGCCTGCTCTATGAGAAGAGCGAAAAAAGAGGCTTCTTCAGCTTCCTGCGCTGACAAAAGCTTCGAATAGGGAAACAGTTCCCTTGGTTCCCGCGCTTCACGCCCCGTGGCACTTTTTGTATTTCTTGCCGCTTCCGCACGGGCAGAGATCATTGCGGCCAACCTTCTCACCCGTTCGCCGCTGCGCAGTTTCGCTTGATTCTCCGCCGCCTTGTCTGCTGGCCACCGCGAGTTCCCGTTCTTTTTTCCGTTGGAACTCCTTCTCCAGCTCGTCGATGGTCGTCGAGGGTTTGCGCGTATGGATCTCGATCTCTCGTGGCGCGCCATCGCCGGAGATCGGCTGTGCGGCGCTGGCTACTGGCGGAGCCTTGGGCACCGGCCCGCGCAGCCGCTGCGGAAGACCAGGCGGAATGTCCCCACCTTGCGATGGGCCGCCCTGCGCTTCGCCGCGAATCGGCTGTCCGTCGGGCCCCAGTATCTGCATCCGGAACAGGAACCGCACCGTGTCTTCCTGGAACTTCAGCATCATCGCTTCGAATAAATCGAAGGACTCGCGCTTGTATTCCACCAGCGGATCCCGCTGCGCATAGCCACGCAGATTGATTCCTTCTTTCAGGTGATCCATCGAGAGCAGGTGGTCTTTCCACAGCCCATCGATGACACTCAGCATCACCATGCGCTCGTGGTGGCGCATCGTCGCCACGCCGAGAATCTTCTCCTTGGCCTCATAGCCCTCGGCCAGTTTGGCAAAGATTTCCTCGCCCAGTTCGTGCCGGCTCAGTGTCTCCGGCTTGATGCCGGATGCCGCGAGGTCGAATCCAAAGTGATCGACAAGTTTCTCGCCCAGGCCCTTAAGGTCCCACTGATCCTGCCGCACGCGCTCGCCGGCAAATTCATCCAGAATCGTGCTCAGGATTCCGCCGACATAATCTTCCAGAATCATTTCGCGCTGTTCCACGCCCTCCAGAAGTTGCCGGCGCAGGCCGTAGACCGCCTCGCGCTGCTTGTTCATCACGTCGTCGTATTCCAGCAGATGTTTACGCGCTTCGAAATTCTGTGCTTCCACCGCCTTTTGCGCGCCCTCGATGCGCTTGGTGATCATCCGCGACTCGATCGCCTCATCCTCGACCATCACCTTCTGCATCACGGTGCCGGCAAATCCGCGTGCAAAAATGCGGATGAGGTCGTCTTCAAGCGACAAAAAGAACCGCGACTCTCCGGGATCGCCCTGGCGTCCGGCGCGTCCACGCAACTGATTGTCGATTCGCCGCGATTCGTGCCGCTCCGTGCCCAGGATGAACAGCCCTCCAGCCGCGATCACTGCATTATGTTCCGCCTGCGCCGCGGCCGCGTGCGACGCGTTCGCCTCAACCCAATCGCCATCGGAGACCTCGAACTCCTGCCCCTGGTAGTAGAACCGCTGGAATCCCGCAGGCGCCATGGGATTGATCGCTCCCTCTGCCACGCTGATCGCCCGCGCCTTGTTCTTCTTCACCAGTTCCTGCCGGGTCATGAACTCCGCGTTGCCTCCCAGCAGAATATCGGTGCCGCGTCCGGCCATGTTGGTGGCAATCGTCACCATTCCCGAACGTCCCGCCTGCGCCACAATCTCCGCCTCGCGCTCGTGGAACTTCGCGTTTAGCACCACGTGCTTCACGCCCTTTTTCTGCAAAATTGCCGACAGCCGCTCCGACTTTTCGATCGACGTAGTGCCCACCAGCGCCGGCTGCCCTTTCGCGTGCAGCTCCGCGATGTTTTCAGCTACCGCCTTGTATTTTTCCTTCTCCGTGCGGAACACAACGTCTGGATTTTCCAACCGCAGCAGCGGCTTGTTGGTCGGAATCACCACGATCTCGAGCTTGTAGATCTTTTCGAACTCGGCTGCCTCGGTCTCCGCCGTTCCCGTCATGCCGCTCAATTTTTGATAAAGGCGAAAATAGTTCTGGAAAGTGATCGTGGCCAGCGTCTGGTCTTCCTTGCGGATGTTTACGCCTTCCTTGGCCTCGACCGACTGGTGCAATCCGTCGCTCCAGCGCCGCCCCGGCATCAACCGGCCTGTGAAGGTATCAACGATAATGACTTCGCCGTCCTTCACCACGTAGTCCACGTCGCGCTTGTAAAGCGCGTGAGCCTTGATCGCCGTCTCCACGTAGTGCTTCAGGTCCCAGTTCTCCGCGTCGGCGATATTGCCGATTCCCAGCGCCTTCTCGATCGTCTCCCATCCGGAGTCGGTAACGCCGATCTGGCGGCTTTTTTCGTCAACAAAATAGTCGCCGCTCATGTATTTCTCGCCCTCGGCGAGCCGGATGCCCAATTCCTGCTGCCGTTGCGTGTCGCTCCATTCCACCTCTTCGCCCATCTCCAACTGCGGAATGATGTGCCGCACGCGCGCATACTTATCCGTCGTCTGTTCTGTCGGCCCTGAGATGATGAGCGGCGTCCGCGCTTCGTCGATCAAAATCGAGTCCACTTCGTCCACAATGGCGTAGTAGTGCCCGCGCTGCACGCAATCCTTGATCTCGAACTTCATGTTGTCGCGCAGGTAGTCGAATCCGAACTCGTTGTTCGTTCCGTAGGTAATGTCGGCGCCATAGGCCGCGCGGCGCTCATCATCGCTCAAGTCGTGGACAATGACGCCGACGGTGAGGCCGAGGAATTCGTAGATCTTGCCCATCCACTCTGCGTCGCGCTTGGCCAGGTAGTCGTTCACCGTGACCACGTGCACGCCGTGACCGGCCAGGGCATTCAGATAGCAGGCCAGCGTTGCGACAAGCGTCTTGCCCTCACCCGTCTTCATCTCCGAAATCTTGCCCTGGTGCAGCACCGCACCGCCAATCAACTGCACGTCGAAGTGCCGCATTTGCACTGCACGCCAGCCCGCCTCGCGCACCACTGCGAATGCCTCGGGAAGAATCTCGTCGAGCGCTTCTTTCTCGACTGCTTTCTTTTCCTCGGTGTCGGTGATTCCTTCGAGTCTTGCCGCAATCCGTGCCTTGAACTCGGCCGTCTTAGCTCTTAGCTCTTCGTCCGAGAGCTTCTTTGTCTCCGGCTCCAGCACGCTCACCTGCCCCACAATGGGCATCAGCTTCTTGATGGCTCGTTCGTTCGCAGTGCCGAAGATTTTGGCTAGCAACTTATCTAAAAACACAGGTTTCTCCGCTCTTTAGTGTAAATGGAAGGGGTTAAGTCGCGATGAGCGCCTGGCGAGGCTCCGAGCCGCATGCTGGCAAGCAAAAAACCCCCGGCAGTTTCGCCGAGGGTTTTCTTCTGGCTTTGGAGCAGATTAGTTGGAGAACAACAGTACGCCCGCCGCCTTCTCGTCAGTGCTGGTCTCATCCGCGCTGACTGGCCGATAAAACAGCTGGTTCGCGTCGAGATAAACCTCGAGAAACGCCGGCCGGTCCTGAATGTGCCCAGCGATGAGCGCTTCAGATAACGGATCTTCGATGTACCGCTGCAACGCGCGCCGCAACGGACGAGCGCCGTAGCTGCGGTCGACGAGCGTCTTGTCGAGAATCCACTTCTTTGCATCATCGTTCACTGAGATCGTGATCGACTTCTGCGCCAGGTTGGCGTTTAACTGCTGCACCATCAGCTCCACGATCTGCATCAGGTCGACGTCGTTCAGCGATTGGAACAGGATCACCTCATCGAGCCGGTTCAGGAATTCGGGGTTGAAGGTCTTCTTCACCTCGTTCTTCACCAGCTCCTCGACCTTATCGCTCACGATGTCCTCGCGCTCGCTCTGAAAGCCCAGCCCCTGCTTCTTCATCAGGTGCCGCGCGCCGATGTTCGAGGTCATGATGATGATGGTGTTCTTGAAGTCGACGGTGTTGCCCAGGCCATCGGTCAATTGCCCATCCTCAAACACCTGCAACAGAATGTTGAACACATCCGGGTGCGCCTTCTCGATCTCATCCAGCAGCACCACAGAATATGGCGAACGCTTCACGCGCTCGGTCAACTGGCCGCCCTCCTCGTAGCCCACGTAGCCTGGAGGCGAGCCGATCAGCTTCGACACGGAATGCTTCTCCATGAACTCCGACATATCGAAGCGGATAAGCGCTTTGTCGGATCCAAAGAGGAAATTGGCCAGCGTGCGCGCCATCTCTGTTTTGCCCACACCGGTTGGTCCAAGGAAAAGAAATGAACCGATCGGCCGATGCGGTGACTTCAATCCCGCTCTCGACCGCCGAATCGCGCGAGCCAGCGCCGAAATCGCCTTCTCCTGCGAGATCACGCGCTTGTGCAGCTCTTCCTCCACGCGCAGCAGTTTCTGCGTCTCTTCTTCCTTGATGCTGGTCACGGGTACGCCCGTCCAACGGCTCACCACATCTTCGATATCTTCGCGGCCCACAATCCCCGCCGCCGAATCGTCGAGGTGGTACTTGTCACGCAGTGCGCGCAGGTTCTCGCGCTCCTTGCGCTCCTCGTCGGAGTAGAAACGCGCCTTCTCAAATTCGTGATTCGCAATCGCCGAATCCATGCGATGCACGATGAATTTGATCCGCTTCTGCACCTCGGTGATCTCTTCCGGAAGTGAGGTCTGACGCAGCTTAACGCGCGCGCCCGCCTCATCGATCAAATCGATGGCTTTGTCGGGCAGGAACCGATCCGGGATATAGCGATTCGAATGCGAGACAGCGAATTCCACCGCCGCATCGGTATAGCTGACCGCGTGAAACTTCTCGTAGCGGTCCTTGATTCCCATGATGATCTTGATTGCCTCAGCCTCGTTCGGCGGCGGCACTTTCACGGCCTGGAAGCGCCGCTCGAGCGAGCGATCCTTCTCGATCGATTTGCGGTACTCCGCCGGAGTCGTCGCGCCGATGCACTGAATCTCGCCGCGCGATAGTGCCGGCTTCAGAATATTCGCTGCATCCAGCGATCCCTCTGCCGACCCCGCGCCCACCAGCGTGTGCAGCTCGTCGATAAACACAATCGAGTTCTGGCTCTCCATCAGTTCCTTCATGATGGTCTTGAGCCGCTCCTCGAATTGGCCGCGGTACTTGGTTCCGGCCACGATGAGCGAAAGATCCAACGCCAGCACGCGCTTGTCAGCCAAAAAGCTCGGCACTTCACCGTCTGCTATCTTCTGCGCAAGGCCCTCGACGATTGCTGTCTTGCCGACGCCGGGCTCGCCAATCAGCACCGGATTGTTCTTGGTGCGGCGGCACAGAATCTGTATCGAGCGCTCAAGCTCGCCTTCGCGCCCTACGAGCGGATCGAGTTGTCCGTCCATCGCCGCCTGCGTCAGGTCGCGGCTGAACTCCGCCAGCAGGCTTGACTCACGCTGCCGCTGTTGCGGCGGCGCCTTCTCCTGCGTTACCCGCGCCAGCTCGTCGCGGATTTGCGTCAGCTTCAGTCCGCGCTCCTGCAGAATCTCCGACGCAAAGCACTTCTCTTCCCTCAGCAATCCCAACAGCAGATGTTCCGTCCCTATGTGTTTGTGTCCCAGACGCTCTGCTTCCTCCGCGGCATAGGCCAGCACCCGCTTGCACTCGTTCGAAAGCGGCAGGTCGACGCTTGTCGATACCTTCTCGCGGATGGTGGTGTGCGCTTCAATTTGCTTCCGGATCGACTCCACCGAGGCGTGCGAACGCAGGAAGCGGTTAGTTAATGCCTTGTCTTCGCGTAGCAACCCAAGCAGTAAATGCTCGGTCTCGATATATGGCGAGCCGAACTGGCTGGCCTCATACCGCGCGAAGAAGATCACGCGCCGCGCCTTCTCCGTATACCGCTCGAACATGATGTGCTCCCCCCCGTTTTCGGGGATTGTCCCAGGTGCTCGCTTGCAATAGCCGTCCGGTGGCTTCCCGGCCTCAGCTCAACCCGCGTTCACCCTTCCGTTGCTTCGCCGCCGGAACCTCTTGAAAGATATCGCCGTGCTCCGAACAGCTCTTTTGGATGGTCTCGTGCTCCCATCGAACCCTGCGTCGACCGGCTCTCGTTCCGCCTGCCAACTCCCACCCCGACCTCTCAAAAGCCCGGAATGAAGAAAGTGCCTTCCAGGCCTGTACTTATAAGACTCAAAATCGTGCAAAAGTGCTGCTTTTTCTAGTGAATATGTCCAGCCTGCGGTCCTTTTGGCCCCGCGTCTGTGACCTGGATCAGCCTTCCGTTTTCCAGCCGCAGCGTCCGCCCACAGCGCACGGCCAAGTCCATGTTGTGCGTTACCACAATCGACGTCAGCCCATGAGTCCCGTGCAAGCGCTCAATCAGGTCAAAAACCCGTCCCGCCGTCACGCTATCGAGGTCGCCCGTTGGCTCATCTGCCAGCAACAGCCTTGGGCTGCAAACCAGCGCTCGTGCCAGTGCCACCCTCTGCTGCTCGCCCCCTGAAAGCTCACCCGGCCGATGGTCGCCGCGATCCTCCAATCCCACCTCGTTCAACCACTTCTCCGCCGTCTTCAACGCTTCCACTTTCCTCATATTCCGCGCCAGCAGCGGCATCGCCACATTCTCGAGCGCCGTGAACTCCGGCAGCAAATAATGGAATTGCCAAACGTACCCAATTTCGCGATTTCGAAAAGCTGCCGCCTCTTTCGCGCTCAGTTTCGCCACGTTGGTTGAGGCGCAGTATACAGTTCCCGTGGAAGGCGCATCAAGCGCGCCCAAAATGTGTAAAAGAGTGCTCTTTCCTGCACCTGATTGGCCGACAATCGCTATGATTTCCCCGGCCTTCACCTCGAGGTTGAGATCCTGGAACAAATGCAGCGCTCCACGCGCTGTCTGGTAGGTCTTGCTTAAACCCTGAACTTGAATCACCGGAGATTTGTCGGCGTCGAATTCGCCCACTCGCGACTCCGGGTCCCGCGTTGCACGGGATGCCTGGGGAGCAGCCGCTGAAGGGGTTTGCATCATCCGGTTAACCTTTATTTTACAGGACTCCGGTCGCCTGGGGCACATCCCCCAAACCGGGCATCAGCAAGGCACCATGGATGCCACCTCGGAGAGTTACCAGAGTGTTCCGCGCTTGATTGGCGGCTCCAATCGCAAGCCGGTCGCCAAATGCAACAAAGCGGAAGCCGGTTCCTCCCAGCTCCCGCTTCGGTGCATCATCGTTACCCGTTAACCGAGCCTCATCCCCACTTCTTTCCCAGCGCTTCAAGATTCGACTCGCCGAGATCCTGAGGCGTCATAACGACCCTGAACTTCACTTCAGCGTTGAAATTCAAGAACCAAGGCTCGGCGAGCCTTGGAACGTCGGACGGCTTCGCCACGTCGACAATCAGAGTTCCACCACGCTTGCCGTTTTGCTCGCCAAAGTACGCAGCTTCAGGTTTCGCGTCATCCAGAATCTTCTTCATGATTGAGCCCGCTGTACCATTGCGCACTGTTGTGTTGAATGGTTCAAGCGGGAATTCAACCTGCATCATCATCCGCACCTATCTACCTCCGGGCGCTCTAAATTTCCCCGGGGGATGAGTGAGCGCCAATGCCCGGAAGCTACACGACCCAAGCGTGGACAGTCAAAACAATTCTCGGTTTCTTTCCGTCGCCCCCGCTGCCCCTCCCCTTGCTATCATCAAATTTAAAGGCCGCCGCATCCTCGCTCGCGCGCCCATCATTTCGCATCTTCATGACCACAGCTTCCCAAGCCGCCTCGCCCTCTGACCTCGCCGTCAATCCTGCGCCGCACACGCTTCATGCACCCGCTCCGGGCGTCACCGCGACGCTCATCCATGACCTGCGCGAGTTCTTCAAAGTAAAAGTCGTCGGCCTCGTTCTCGTCACCGGATGGGGCGGCTTCTATCTCGGATCGATGCAGTCCGGCATCTCCACCCTTCAGCGTGGCCTGCTCGACACGCTCCTTGGCATCGGACTCATCTCCGCCGGCGCAGGCGCCCTCAACCAGGCGCTCGAACGCTCATCTGACGCGCGCATGAAGCGCACCGCCAATCGCCCTCTCGCATCGGGCCGCTGGCCGCTCTCCGTTGGAATTCTCGGTGGCCTCGCTACCGTGGCCCTCGGCGCGGTCTGGCTGGCGCTCCGCACCAATCTCCTTACCGTCTCGCTCGCGCTTCTCACTGCCTTCGTTTACGTCGCCATCTATACGCCGCTCAAGCGCGTCACCAGCATGGCCACCTTTATCGGCGCGTTTCCCGGCGCCATGGGCCCTCTGCTCGGCTGGACCGCCGCTCGCGGACGCATCGAGTGGCCCGGCGTCGCCCTGTTCGCCATCCTCTTTGTCTGGCAGTTCCCGCATTTCATGTCAATTGCATGGTTGTACCGCGACGACTACGCCCGCGCCGACATTCGCATGTTGCCCGTCGTCCAGCCCGACGGTTGGTCCACCGTCGTCGAAGCCCTCTTCTACGCCGTGCTCATGATTCCGGTCTCGCTCGCGCCGTGGTGGCTCGGCGTCACCAGCACGGCCTACGTTTTCGCCGCAGTCCCGCTCGGCCTCGTCTACCTCGCATACACCATTCGCTTCGCCCGTATTCTTCGCGCCAAGTCGGAGGACGAAAGCCGCAAGCTGGCCCGCGATCTGCTTAAAGTGAGCGTGATCTACCTGCCGCTGCTTTTCACCACGCTCATGCTCTGCGCCCGCGCGAAAGGTTAGCGCGCATGACCACCGCTGCACCCACGTCCGCTCCGCGCTCCTCCACCGGCCCCGCCATCGCGGTCATCATCGCAATCAGCGCCGCCGCCTCCATCTTTCTTTTCTGGCTCATTTATATTCATCCCGCCGCGGCCACCAGTTCTCAATACGCCTTCCTACCCGCCATGAATGCGGTCTTTAACGGCCTCGCCGCTACTGCGCTCCTCATCGGCTACACTTTCATTCGCGCGCGCAAGATCAAGCAACACCGCGCCTCGATGATCACGGCCTTCGTCTTCTCCACTTTGTTTCTAGTCGGCTATATCGCCCACCATGCGTTGCATGGAGACGTCCGCTATCCCGTCCACGCCGACTTCCGCACCTTCTATCTCTCGCTCCTCGCCAGCCATATCATTCTGGCCGTCGTCGCCCTGCCCATGATCCTGGTGACGTTCTTCTTTTCGCTCTCAGGCCGCATCCCCCAGCACCGCCGAATCGCGCGGTGGACGTTTCCCATTTGGCTCTACGTCTCTGTCACCGGCGTCATCACCTACGTCATGCTGCGCCTCGCGTTGGGAAGCTAGGATCCCCGCAATTGAAAGCCATGCCATCAATCCCGCCGATCTCCGAACAGAATCACTCCGGCAAACTCGCTGACGGCACGCGGCAGCTTCTGCAATGGAGTGGCTCCATGGTCGGCACGGGCCTGCTGGCCGTCGTCCTGCTGGTCACAGTCCTCGGTGGCTACTCGCGCCTTGGCGCCAGCACCAACGCCGGGTGGTTCGCGCTCATCGTTGCCCTCATGTGCATCCCCTTCGGGCTGATGCTCCTCGCCCTCGGACTCGCCAAGTGGTTAAAGAACCGCCGCGAATCCGGCACGGCATGCTAGCTCTCACTCGCCAGGGCCCCAGAGCGATAATCAACACAGAGCAATCACGATCGCGAGCCTGTCGCTCGTCAATCGGGACGATCGAGACCTTGTCCTTTTGCCGGAAAGGCTTTTTGAAAATCTCACCGTCACTCAATCCTTCCCGATTCCTCAACCTCGCTCTGCTGCTCTCCGGCTCTGCGGTCCTCGCATTTTCACTCGCAGCTTTCGCGCCCCACTTGACTGGGCAGTCGCTTCCTGCCGGGCAACCGCCCCAACCCGCGCCGCCCGCATTCGATTCTGATCGGGACGGCATCAGCGATGACCTCGAGCAATCTCTATTAATGCAATTCGCGCCGAAGTTTCTCGTGGGCTCAGACGATTGCTCCAATATTCCCGCTGAATTTCAACCCGACAACTCCACTCCGCTGGTGGAATCTGAAAATGGAACCATCTACGGGCAGGTGTTTCCGGCAAAGGACCCCGTTGACGGCGCGCCCGCGGTGGAGATTCACTACTACCATCTGTGGCGCGTCGACTGCGGACCTCACGGTCATCCTCTCGACACCGAGCACGTCTCCGTTCTCGTCCGCGCCCCCCAGCCCGATCTCGCCTCCGCCACCTGGAAGGCGCTTTACTGGTACGCCGCTGCCCATGAGAACACTGTCTGCGACGTAAGTCAGATCGCCCACGCGTCGACACTGCACGCAGAGGATGCTGGTCCCAGTGTCTGGATCTCCCCCGGCAAGCATGCTTCCTACCTCAATCAAGCACTCTGCGAGAAGGGTTGCGGAGCCGATCGCTGCGAAAACATGACGGCTCTCGCCCCGGCCAAGCTTGTCAATCTCGGCGAACCGGGTCACTCCA
>Ga0265325_10001868_pt1 | contig 14552 bp, 10 predicted proteins | sample 41420metaG_FD_202090 | JGI IMG/M metagenome (GOLD analysis project Ga0265325, IMG submission 202090) | Rhizosphere microbial communities from Carex aquatilis grown in University of Washington, Seatle, WA, United States - 4-14-20 metaG | ecosystem: Host-associated > Plants > Roots > Rhizosphere...
AGTCGACAAGCGCGGCGAGGTTGACTGGTTAACTCTCAACCGCCCTAACCGGCTCAACACGATCACCGGCACGATGGTTGAAGAGCTCTGCAGCTACTTCGACCATCTTCGAAACGATTTCTCCGTACGCATCGTCGTGATGCGGGGCGCTGGGAGCGCCTTCTGCGCTGGTCTCGACATTAAGGAGCATCTCGGCGGCGATCGTGTACCCGAAGGCGCGGGCAGAACGCGGCCAGGCCATCACCTGTTCGACATCGTGCGGCTCATGCGGGCTTGTCCTCAGCCGATCGTTGCCCTCGTACACGGGGCTGCCTGCGGCGGCGGTTTCGCGATGGCGCTTGCGGCAGATATCCGCGTCGCGGGGCAATCTGCACGAATGAACGATGCCTTTGTGGCTCTAGGCCGCTCCGGATGCGAACTTGGTCTCAGCTACTTCCTGCCGCGCATCGTCGGCCTCGGCGTGGCCACCGAGCTTATGTATACGGGCTCGTTCATTGACCCGGAACGTGCGCTGCGCGTCGGGCTCGTTTCGCGTGTCGCTCCGGATGACCAACTGGATGCGGTGGCCGCGGAGTTTGTCGATCCGATGCTCAAGACCGCGCCGCTTGGCTTGCGGATGACCAAGGCCACGCTGAATTCAGTCTTGAACGTCAATGACCTCAATGCGGTCATCGACCTTGAGGAACGGGCACAATCGATCTGTGGCCGGGGCCCCGATTTCGAGGAAGCGATGAACGCATTCCTGGAAAAACGTCCCCCGCGCTATCGCCCCGCGCAATAGTGGCGCCGCCAGGATTTAATGCCCAGCATCCGGCGTGAAGACTTCTTTTATCCGCGAATGCCGCAGCCCTGGCTCAAGCTCGATCATTTCAATCAGTGTGCCGTTCGGGTCATAGGCGACGATGCAGCCGGTAATGCCGGCCGCGGGGATCGAAGTGGGTTCGTCGGTCGTGAACCTGACGCCCTTTGCCTTCAGTTCCCGGTGTGCGAGCCGGACATTTTCTGTCCGAAAGGCAAGAACGCGCGGGATCGTCGTCGGGGAGGGCGCCGGGAAGGCTGCCTTGGGCTCAAGCCACTCGATAATGTCTAACATTGGACCGTCAGGGTCGCTTGGAAGGATCATTAGGACGCCGCGACCCTTGGGATTGGGGATGAGTGCGAATGACGCGCCGCTTCCATCGGGCCAGACCGCGTCGCGCCGATCGCTGACGATCTCGAAGCCGAGCATCTGATAAAACGTGACGGTTTCATCGACGTTCTTGGCGTTGATGATCGTGTGATAAAAGTGCTTAAGGCGCCACTGCGAAGCCATGTCCTGCCCGACTGGAGTTTCAGCTCATCGTATAACACGCGTTATGTAAGTGAAACGGCTTTTGTGATCCCAGCCTTGACTCGTCTAGTCCGCTGCTGAAACATAACGAGTGTTATAAAACTGGCGGAGAGGCGGGGCAGCACTCTGTCCGACAAAACCTCTTTCGCGGCGGGAACCGAAAGATGGCCACTACACCAAATGATTACGACGTGATCGTCATCGGCGCCGGGTTTGCCGGAATGTATGCCGTATATAAGTTCCGTGCGTTGGGATTTCGCGTTCTCGCTTATGAAAAGGGCGACGATGTCGGTGGCGTCTGGTACTGGAACCGCTATCCCGGCGCCCGCTGCGACTGCGAGAGCTATTATTACTCCTATTCGTTCTCGAAGGAATTGCAGGACGAGTGGGACTGGAGCCTGCACTACTCCGAGCAGCCGGAGATACTGTCCTATCTCTCTCACGTCGCCGATCGCTTTGCGCTGCGGCCGCACATCCAGTTTGGAACGGCTGTTCAATCAGCGACCTTCGATGAGGCCGCCGGTAACTGGAAGGTGAGAACAAGCTGCGGGGACACCGTCACCACGCGCTTCATCGTATCGGCCGCCGGATGCCTTTCGGAAGTGCAAAAACCCGACATACCGGGCCTCGATTCCTTTTCGGGGGATGTCTTCTACACGGCAGCCTGGCCAAAGGGCGGCGTCGATTTTATGGGAAAGAGAGTTGGGGTAATCGGCACCGGTGCGTCTGGCGTACAGGCGATTCCGCGTATCGCCAAGCAGGCACAACATCTCACGGTTTTCCAGCGCACCGCCAACTGGGTCATCCCAGTTTGGAACGCGCCAATGAAGACAGAGTTCGTTGAATGGGTGAAGTCCCACTATGACCAGATCCGGCAGAACTGCCTGAACTCTGGCGGGGGGGTGCCGTTCGAGGTGAGCCATACGCGGGCGCGCGACGTGACGCCTGAGGAACGTCAGAAGATTCTAGAGAAGGCCTGGACGGTCGGCGGAACGCGCTTCTTCGCGCAGTCGTTCTCGGATCTGCTGTCCGACCAGGAGGCAAACGACGCGGCGGCGCAATTCGTCGCCAGCTACATTCGTTCTATCGTCAAGGACCCGGAGACCGCGAAGCTTCTCACGCCGATCGACCATCCGATCGGAACCAAGCGACCACCAATGGATGACGACTACTACGCGACCTTTAACCGTCCAAATGTGAGTCTGGTGGATATACGCCGCGCGCCGATCACATCTATCGAAGGTCGTACGCTCCGTACTGCTGAAAGATCCTACGAGCTCGATGCCCTCGTGCTTGCGACGGGATTCGACGCAATCACCGGGCCGCTTATGGCCATCGATATTCGAGGCAAAGGCGACATGCGACTGAAGGATAAATGGTCCGCAGGCGCCAAATCCTATCTCGGATTATGCACAGCCGGCTTTCCGAACCTGTTCATGGTCACGGGACCGCTCAGCCCCTCGGTCCTCGCCAACATGCCGACCGCCATCGAGCAGCATGTCGACTGGATTGGCGATTGTCTCACCTACCTGCGCGCGCACAATCTGCAGACGATCGAGGCCAGCGAAGACGCAGAGGCGAAATGGGTGGTCCACACCGCTGACGTGGCGCAGGGCACGCTCTATCCCAAGGCCAACTCCTGGTACCTCGGCTCGAACATACCTGGCAAGCCGAGACAGTTCGGCGTCTATCTCGGCGGATTCAGCAATTACCGAGAGCGCTGCAATGACGTGGCCTCGCGCGGCTACGAAGGTTTTCGCCTCGAGCTTGCAGCATAGCCTTCAATGCGCGAAACAACCGACATGCGAGAAGCAATTCCCGACTAGATCCGAATCTGATCAAGCACCAGCAGCTTCAGTCGGTCTGATTCTCTTCTTCGTCTAAATCTTCTGGCTGCCCCTGTTCTGAAAACATTTTGTTTCGCACGAGGTTGTCTTCGATGTTGTCAAACGAAATTGTCGCCTTCAAATTCGCGAGGCGCCGATTCGACCAATCGATCAGGCGACGATAGTTGTTGTGAGGCGAGCTCGTGATTTCAGTTGTTCCAGACAACCAGCGTTCGATTCGATCAATTTCGGAAAACAGGTCGAGAACGCTAAGGAGGAACTTCTTTCGCTGATCTTCAAGTTCGGCGCGCTTGCGTTGTAACTCTCTGCGGCGCTCTTTTTCTTGCCACTGACGCTCCCACTCCTCGCGGTCCTCCCTTTGCGCCTTGCGGACTGCCATCAGTGCTTCAATGCCAATCACAATGTCTTTGAGCAGTGCCTCAACTCTCTGCTTCTTCCCGTCGGCCCATCGGCGCCGGACCCCATCCGAGTAGCCTTCGACCTGGAAAGCCAGGAGGCCGGTGTAGATGAGTTCCTGCTTGGGATACGCCGTCGTCCCGAAGCTGGACGACCAAGAAAAATCCATCCGGCTCATGCGCTTCTTACGCTGCTCTTCCATGACGAGTTCGCGTGCGGTCGGGACGTGCGCTTGCCAGCGTGATTGTTCTTTGAGCGAGAATTCGATCTTGTCAGGACCTAGGACCACCTTCGTGACCTTCCCTGAAGGTTGGATTAGCAGCCCTTTTGCCTCGAGCGCACGGGCCAGCGAGTCAAGGAATGCGATAGCGCGTTCGACGCTCCCTTTGGCCACCTCTACTCCGCACATGCCTTCGCCGACCGCACTCACCCCGCCACTTGTGTCAGCTTTAGCCTTGCGGAGTTCCCGTGCGGTGGGGCGAACACTCTGGCGAAGATCAGCTAACCGGCGAGTGGCAGCGACCTCGGAGGATGAACTCTGCGCGTCCGTGGTCTTTTTGGATTCAGCCCGCGCTACTTTTGCCCGCTCCACCGCGTCTCGCGCACGTTCGGGAACTGAAGTCAGGTACGATCTGATTTCGATGAGATCAAAACCTGGCTCCTTGTTCTCGACAAATATCGAACGCTTTGCTTTCCGGCCTGCCTGAATTTTGGCCCAGTATCCGCGCGGAGGCGTTGGAACGCGGTGACGCTTGCAGATCTTGGCTAGTCCGACGTCGGAAATGCCGAATTCGACGGCCAAATCCCTCATTGGTTTCGACCATACTAAGTCATAGAGCTGACGACGTGTCAGAGTGGTGGACATTCAAGGTTCCTTCCTGCAATCGAACACCGCTTTCCAAATAAGATAGTCGGCTCGCCGATATTGTGACGGCGACCTTCGACCTCGCTTTTCACTCAACGACGCCCACTGACCTGTTCGGGGCCTCGTCGGGGTTACATCTGGGTTGCAGGCTGGGTACTTCGCGAAAATTCGCTGCAGTGCGCGAAAGTTCATGAAAACGCGAGTTCGAGAGATCGTTCGAGCCCGATCAAAACGCGTCGTGACGTGCATTTTCGTGCAGCGGAAACCATTCTAAGCCATTGTAGTGACAACGAAACTTTGCGCTTCGTAATGACGGGGTCGCGTGTTCGAGTCACGCAGGCGGCACCATTTTCACAACGCGCTGAACCGCAGAAGACGCGGACTGTTCCATTTTGCGCATGCAGTGGCGAGTCGTCTGAATGACGTCTCCGAGGGTCGCGGTGGCAAAGACGCGGGACATCTGTTCGACATTCCCATGGACGACGAGATTGCGGTGCGTCGCCTCCAACAGACGAACCTCGCTCGGCAATTGCTCCCATTGGGCGCTGCGGAGTTTTTCCAAAAGCAGGAGAGCGCGTTGCCGGTCCAGCTCGCGACACATGGCAACTTTTTCAATCCGATCGAAGACGAGAACGGCAATGTGAAGCTCGAAGCTCCAGCCCGCGTTAACGGCCAGTTAACATACCCTTTAGCGTATTTTAACTCTGTATTTCGCATGATCATTAGGAGAACTACGTAAATTATACCGAGGTTGCGATGCGCTATGATGCTGCCTGGAATCTTGTCGGTGTTCCGCCAGACGCAAAGGACATTGCGCAGACTGCGGCGCAAGAGGCCGGGCTTTCGGTTGGCGAGTGGCTAACGCGGAGCATCCTGTCCAGTATTGAAGACATCGAAATTCCCGAGGAAACCAGGCCGCGCACGGAGCTCAGCGGAAAGCTGATCGAATTGAGCGAGCGCCTGCGCGAGATCGAGCAGCAAGGCGAACCGGAACCCCTGCGCCAAGCCGTCAAGAAACTTCACGACGGTCTTTCACGCCTCGCCAACGAGTTCGTGCAGACAACCGGCCAGTCGGCTATCCAGGTGTCGAGCTTGGCCAGCAAGCTGGACATGGTCGTCGCCAAGCTTGATGAAACGCGCGGCGAGTTGTCCGGCAGCATCGAGGCCGTTGACTTTCGATTCGTGCAAATTGCCGATCAGGCATCGGCTCAAGCCTCAAATCTCGCTGCGGAAGTGCAGCGTTGGGGTTCCATGCTCGACGCCGTTCGGTCGGATGCATCCGCGCGCGCGGCAGCGGCTGAGCAACGTTTGGGCGAAGTTGTGGACCAGACCGCGTCGCAAAACGCCACTGTCGTGGCAGAACTGGGAAATCTTGCTGCCCGGATCGATATCACCCAGTCAGATGCGCTGCGCACCGCCCTGGACGTAGAACAGCGAATTGTCGAAGCGGCAAACCTGAACGCAAGCCGTCACGCAACCGTCTCGGCCGAATTGGACAATTTGGCCGTGCGGCTCGACGGCGTTCGCAAGCAGGCGTCAGAGTCCTCGACGGACCTCACCAATCGGTTCGCCCAACTGGCCGAACGGACCGCCAGCCAGAATTCGGTGCTGAGTGGCAAGTGCGAGGTAACTGCCGGAAAACTCGACAATGTTGCGATGGAGGTGTCGTTACTCGGCCGGACAGTCGATGACCAGTTGGCGCGATTGACGCAGAAGTCTGCAGCCGGTGAAGCCGCCGTCGCCGGCCGCTTCGAAGCGCTCGAAGGTTCGCTCGAGGCCGTTCGCGGCGAGGCAGCCAGCGTGTCGACTGCGCTGGACCAGCGCGTCCTCGAAGTGGCGGAAAAGTCGGCAATCGAAGTTTCGCGCCTCACTGACAAATTCGAGAACCTTGGGGCCGGACTGACTGACGTTCGCGCCGAAGCGTTGAGCAACTCGCGTGCACTGGAACAGCGCCTTGCGCAAGAAAGCGAACTGGCGACGAAACACAGAGCGTCATGGAATGAAAAGCACGACCTGCTGACGGGCAAATTCGAAGAGATCCAAAAGGAACTGTCGGAAAAATCGGCCGAGTTTGAAAAAAATCTGGCGCGCTCTTCGGAACGTGGAGAAGCAATCGAATCCTCGCTGTCGGCAAAATTGAAAATCGTTGATGACTGGCTGCACAGGTTGCAGGCCGAAACGATTTCTGTCACGCAAGCTTTCGACAAACGGCTCGCCGAGTTGGCGAGTCAGAGCGTGAACCAGAGTGCAATGCTCGCGTCGAAGGTGGACCATCTGGGCGGGAGCCTCGATGAGGTGCGGACCGAAACGTCGCGAGCCTGCGAGGGGCTCCAGGAACAGCTGTCGCTTCTGCGCCACCATCAAGACGACCAGGATGCGCACCAGGCAGGCGTCTCGAAAGCTTTCGAAGAAAAATTTAAAATCATAGATCGCGATCTTGCTGTCATTCGCAGCGAGGCGCTCGTCACGACGCAATCGCTTGAGCCGAAATTTGCACATATCCAAGTGGCAATCGGCGAACTCCAGTCGGCGGCCGCCAACACATCGCGCGATGTGGAACGGCAACTGGTGCAGGCGGCTGGCGAACAGAAATCCTGGGTGAACGCCGAACTCGCGCGCATGGCGGGAGAGATTTCGAGCGCCCGCGCCGAAGCGGCAGGACGGATCAAAGCGCTTGAAGAGAGCGCCTCGCTCCAGGCTGATCAGGCGAACCGTCTCGCGGACGTTGCTGGCAGCGTCGCAGCGCTCCAAGCCAGGCTCGATGCGAGCCAAAGCGATTCTACCGCGCTGTCCGATGCGATCAAGGACCAAGTTAAGAAACTCACCCAGGCACAGGACGCGCGGCTCGCGGAGTTGGCCGGACAGATGGAGGCTTTGGTTCAAAGCTTCACCAGGGAACGCGCCGAGGCCACGAGAGCTGCCGAGGCAATGGAGCAGCGCCTTGTGGGGCTTCAAGAAAGCCTGCAACTGGTCGACGCTCGCGACAGCGAGGCGGTGACGGCACTGTCCGGCAGGCTCGAAATACTCGCCGCCAACGTCAACGAGGCGCAAGCAAAGCCGCCGGAGACCATGTCGGACGCCCGGATCGCCGAGCTGTCGAATAACTTCGAAACGCTGAACGGCGCTCTCGACGTGTTGCAGAAGGGCGTAATCGAGGCGGGGACAGCGACTGAGCAAAAGCTTGCGCTTCTGCAAGAGGGCTTCACGAGTCTGAACGAAAAACAGACTGAAATTGTCTCAAAGCTGGCTCAATCAGAGGAGAGCGATGCAGCGACGGTAAGCTCGATTGCCAAGCTCTCCGATGTCATTGCCAAATTCGAGGCGCGACTGTCGGATAGCACACTCGACCAGCGCGTCTCCGGAATCGAACATAGCTTGCACGAGCTGCTCAATCGCACCCCCGACGGATCGATGCCCGTACCGGGCACTCCCGCAGGACAAGTCGTGCTTGCCGAACTGCCTCCGCCCGTCGGGGAGACCGCCGTTGCACCGGAAGAACCAATTGGGTCGCATATCGAAGTGCCGCCGGCCGTCGATGATGCGCGTGCCGAGCATATCGACGAGCTACCGCCCCCGGCCGATGCACATGACGACGTGCACACCGTTCTGGAGGATCTGCCGCCGCCGGTTTCGATTGGGCTGCCGATCGAAAGCGCCGTCGCTGCCGACGAGCCAAAGTTGCCGTCGAACTATCTGGCAGCCGCGCGCGAAGCGGCCAATGCGGCTACACGCGCAAAAGTCGAGATCGTCGGTACAAAACTCCTCGACTCAAAACTGCCGCCGCAACCGTCCACGGAAGGTCGCTTCGGAAACCTGACAGCTCCGCTGGTGGTGGCCGTCGCACTCTCGGCGATCTTGGCGATCGGCGGAGGAATGGTCCTGCGCTATGTCACACACGCAGCCCATCCTGATGCCGCAACGGTACCGGTTTCGATGAACAACCATGCTTATCGAGCGGTCGCGACGCGCCGTCCCGACACCAAAAGCTGGCAGAGAATTGCAGTCGCAGCAAAGGCTGGCGACCCGCACGCCGAATTGGCCATGGGACTTCGCGATCTCGGAGAACTGGGCGGAACCGAAAATCCGGCGGAAGCGGTCCGGTGGCTCCAACTCGCGGCCAATCATGGCGAGGCTGTTGCCCAATTCCAGCTCGGCATCGCGTATGCAGTTGGCCGCGGCGTTCCGGCCGACCCATCCAAGGCTTTTGAGCTCTACAAATCGGCTGCGGCGCTGGGCAATCGCAAGGCCATGTACAATCTCGCGGTCGCCTATCTGCAGGGCAGTGGCACCACCGTGAATATGTCAGAAGCAATCCGCTGGCTCTCGAATGCCGCCAGGCTCGGGTTCGTTGACGCACAGTTCGACCTTGCTGTTCTGTATGAACGCGGCACCGGCGTTCCGCAGAGCCTCACAGACGCCTACCGCTGGTACTCGATTGCCGCGGCAGGCGGCGACAAGGAATCGAGAGATCGCATCGATGCGCTCAACAGTCAGCTCTCCGACGCAGACCGCGCCGCAGCTTCTGCGTCCGCTGCTCAGTTCAGGATTGATCCCGTCGATCCAAGAGTGAACGTGTTCACACCGTGAAATTGGATCCTGGCATCGAATCTCAGGTGCAAGGTCAGATGCAACCGGCAGTCAAAGCCTGGGAGCAGACACATGCGTTCTGCCAAGCCTCTCCGTGCGCTGCTCAAGCGTCACATGACAGCGTCGCCCGTCTGCACTGCGATCTCGATCCCAATCACAGCGAAGAGATCGAACGGAGGCAGACTGTAAAACGCGCAGCACTTCGCCCGCGCAGGTTTCGAGCGCCGTCGACAAACGGAATTTTATCGCATCCGAGAGGTCAATTCTTCTACCGCTGCGTATTGCGCGACACCTCCGAGATGGGCGCGCGAATCGCGTTGCCGCCCGGGTCCCCCCTGGCGAATCGAATGTATGTCGTTCATTTCACGGCTGAAACAGCCTACGACTCGGACGTCATCTGGTTCGACGGCAACGAGGCCGGGCTGGCCTTTCGGCGCGCCTTGTCGCTCCGTCGCCTGAAGCACCCCGAGCTCGTCTTCTTACGGAAGCTCTGGCTCGAGCATATGACAGAGTAAGCCCGCGACAGCGGTCGAGCGCGATGACCCGTCGCAAAATTTCTTCGCGTTGCAAGGGGGCCTTTCATTGGACACGCGGACTTGGGCGGCGCGTCACCGGCTTGATGCGCCCTCCAAGCGATGCCCTGACAGCCCCCTGGATCGTCATTTTTTCTTTTTCTTGACGGTTTTGACGGCCTTCATCGCGGCCTTCGCCTTTTTCGGGGCGGCTACGCGTGGCTTGACAGTGACTTTGCGCTTCGGTCGCACGGGCTCTTCAGGTGCTGAGTGTACGATCGAGGAAGGTTCCGATGACGACGGCGCCGGCTCTGGCACCTTGGCGTCGATTTTCGGCAGCGCTGGAAGCGATTCGCCTCGCATCAGCGCCGCAATGCGCGGCGACAGAGTCTTTGGCTTGGGCGCGGCGGGCTCGCCAGCCCTGTTCAAAAAGTGCTCAGCATCCTCCTTCGACTTACAAACGCGCGCCCTGCCGGAGAAAACCAGCACAGGGCCGTTGATAAGCGTCGGATGTTCGGCGATTGCCGTCCAGAAGTCGTGATCGCCGATGAAACGGTCATCAAGCTGTAACGACGTGAAAAGTGGGTCATGGCGCCGCACGAGACTTTTTCCAGAACCACTCAGCAAGTGTGATAAATGCCGCAATTGTTCCTGGCTTAGCGGTGTCGTGAAATAATCCAGCAGATGCAGCTGGTATCCCGCTGCGCGAACGACACTCAGAATGTCGGCAACGATGTCAGAGGTGGGATCACAATAAACCTTGACCTGCTCCGGCGGCGGCGCAGCGTCTTTGACAACGGGCGCACCCAGTAATTTGAGCATGACGACCTTCGGACCCTTTTTGTCCGCAGCTTGCTCGAACGTCACCCGCTGACCTGGACTCACGTTTGTGAGGGCAGAAGCCGTCAAAGTGGCAGCCGGAAGGAATAGATCTGCGCCGCCCCCATCGGGAGTTACGAAGCCAAAGCCCTTGCTCGCGTTGAAGAACTTGATAGTGCCTGTGGTCATACCAACTCAAAAGATGGGGCGTTCTCGGCGGCTCAATAACCAGACCGGCCAACGGGATCGTGCGTCTAGAACACCCCGGCCCATGTGGCAAGCGCGGAGCGTCGCTGCGCAAAGTAACCATGCCGTTCGGCCTGTCTAAGCGCGCAAAAAATCTGCGTCGGCTGAGCCAAAATCGCAACGAGGGAGTTGACGACGCAGTCACGTCTGCCAAATTTCCGCTGCGACTGTCGTTCGTGCATTTGGCGAACTTCATTTTTGCGGCAAGGTCGTGTCGCCGACGGGCGGGCTCAACGACCGGGTCTGAATGCGGCTCGAAGAGCGGAAGCAGGGATCGATGAAGGTCACGCTCGAACGTCAAAAGAACCTCAGCGGCGATCCGGCGCGCGCGACGCAGGGTTTCGGGCGGGTCAGCCGAGAGCCAGCGCCCGCGTTCGATCCGGAACGGGACATCGAAACCGCCGTCTCCTTCTTCGAGAAAAACGGCTATGTGGTGCTCTCTGGTTGCCTCGATGTGCTGGAACTCGATCACCTGAACGGCTTCTGCGACCGCACGCAGGCGGAGCGCCCGCTGGCATGGGGCCTCACAGACAAGCGCAAGCCGCATCACCGCGGACAAGGCCTGATATATTCGCAGCCTTTGCTCGATCATCCCGAGCTTGATCGCTATACGCGCCACCCGAAATCTTATCCGCTCGTCTGTCGTCTGCTAGGCGGCGAAGAATTCGCGCGCTTCGCCGAGTTTAACTTCCGCGAAACTCCCGAAGACGCGGGGCCTGGCGCGATGAACTTCCATCACGACGCGGTGAGAGAGGACCGGCTAACTCGCACACCCTACCTGCCATGCGACTGGCTGTGCGCCATCCACTACCTGACCGATGTCGAATCGGGCGCGCCATGTTTCTGCGTGGTGCCGGGCAGCAGCCGCTTCCCGACATTGAAGGCAGCGCATGACGTGCTGGGCGAGGGCTATCGTGAGGTCCCGCTCTACGGACCGGCGGGTACCTGCATACTCTACGATACCGCGACCTATCACACGCGCCTGGATGGCGACGGCCACAAGATGCGCCGCACATGGCATCAGTACTACTCGCGCGGCGGGTGGCTGCGCAGTGCATTGCCCGAGACAAGCCGTTACGTGCGCTCGCCGAGCCCCGCCCTCACCGACTGGAACCTTTTCCCCGAGCGCCTGGCTCTGAGCGAGGACCCAAAAGTGAGACTGTTCTTTTCGCACTGGAACACCGCCCAGGGAGAATGGGCCGCCAGTGGCTTTGATCCCGAGATGCGCAAGGCCATGCCGCGCGGAGAGCAGTAGCCGGCGCCTTGTCCGGCCGTCGCAAATTCCGCTTGCTAGCCCACGCGGACCACCGGGGTTGCACCTCGACGAAACCTGTTGCCCTACCGACCGCTTGATTCATGAGAGAGCGGAGCTTTATTGACGGATTCAAGTCGAACGGCAGCTCAGGGGCACTCTGACTTTCACTCTGCCACAGCAGAAGTTCACTCCGAATCTACTAAGTCGATTTTCGAGAACTCACTTGGTACAAATGTCACCAAAGCGGTCGATCTCGATTAGCGCGGCAAGTCGATCCCAAGGCAATCGCTCGTAAAAAAAGAGGCCTCCAATGACAAACAGCCGAGAGATTCATTTGGTCAAACGACCGAACGGAATTCCGACACTCAGCGACTTTGCGCTTGCACCTACGACAGTGCGGGACGTGCGGGACGGAGAAATAATGGTCCGCAATCTAATTATGTCCGTGGACCCATACATGCGGCCGCGACTCAATGCCGACCAGCCTTTAAACGTACCGTTGTTGGGCGGCGGGCTCGGCCGTGTTGTTCAGTCGCAAAACGCCAAGTTCAAGGAAGGTGACCTTGTCCGCCACGGCGCCGGATTTCAGGAGTATTTCGTGAGCAACGGTGGTGGCGTCTCCATTTTGCGACCGGATCGCGACCTGCCACTGACGGTCTATCTCCACGCACTGGGTGGAACGGGAATAACGGCCTATGGCGGACTGCTTGAAATCGGAAAATTGCAGGATGGCGAGCAGGTGTTTGTTTCGACTGCAGCTGGAGCAGTCGGTTCGGTCGTCGCGCAAATCGCCAAGATAAAGGGATGCTATGTTGTTGGGTCCACAGGATCTGATGACAAGGCTGCATGGCTGAAAGACACCATCGGCTTGGACGCTGTGATCAACTACAAGAAGCAGGATCTCAAAAGTGCATTGCTGGCGGCAACACCAAAGGGCATCGATGTCTACTTTGAAAACGTCGGTGGGGCTCACCTCGATGCGGCACTGACGCGAATGAACTTGCGGGGTAGAATTTCCGTTTGCGGAATGATCTCGACATACAATGGCGGCGGTGAGCCGGTCAGCGGGTTGTTCAATCTGATTTATGGACGCGTGACCATGCAGGGGTTCGTTGCCAGCGACTTTGGGCATTTGAATGCTGCGTTTGTGGCCGACATGACAGCTTGGTTGAAGACTGGTCGCGTAAAATACCAGGAAACAATCCTTGACGGGTTCGAACGCGCGCCAGAGGGATTGATCGGGCTCTTCAAGGGGGCGAACAACGGCAAAATGCTGATCCATATTTCTGACTAAGACACGTCTGCGCTGGTGCCCGACGGCTGACTGCTTTCGGCCCAAAGCCGACGTTCTTGCCAAGTGGCTGCGCTTGTCTGACGGAATGACTGCTGTGGACCCTTAGCGGACATTGGCCAAATGGGATGCGCTAGCCGACCGGGAATTGTCCGCAGCCCGTGCACAGTCGCATCCAGTTTACACAGGGCTTGAGCTTCGGGCTGCGCCGTCCGTGAGTGGACGTCCGTCAGATCGGGTTACAGACGGGCACCCGGGAATGTCATTGTGCGGCGTGCTGGTTGAACCGCCGCGTCGTACCGCGATCACCAGAACTAGTCGCCGGCACATTCTTGGTCTATTTCCGCCGACCGCCCGGGGAATAGACGAGTCGCGACCGCTTCGGCTTGACGCAGACGCCGAAACGCCAAGCGATAGACTCCTATCGCACCAGGCTTTTTTCGGAGCGCGTGCGCAGAAATTCATTGTAGTTGAACGTGAATATGTTCACCACACGATCAGCGGTTTTCCCATCCGACGAGTAGGGCAGATATAGAACATCGAAATCGGGAAAATACATTTCATCCCATTTGCTGGATGGAGCGGTCAGCCGTACGGGGGTGCGTTCAACGCAAGTCTGTCGAAACAGGGCGATGGTGTCGTCGGAAATTTCTTTCGGCACTGCTGAGAACGCCTCGCGTACAGTCTTGCCAGTGCCGTCGAGTACAAAATATCTGCAGACAAACGTCCCGACGACGCGATAGCGAAAGTCCGAGTAATCCGGGAGAGCATCTACCACGACGACCCAGGGCAAATGTTTCCCGACATCTCGAGGCACAAAGTCATCGTGCAGCGGCAGGATCGCGTCGCCACGTTTGGTCCGCCAATAAATTAGAAAAAAGTCGAGGACAGGATTGTCCACCGCCTGCGGGTTGACCACGAGCGTCGGTTGCCGGCTTGGACTCGGCGCGGCAATTGCAGGATCACCCATAGACCGTTCCGCCTGTTCCGAACCCTTCTCGCACGCCGATACTGAAGAGATGATGTACATCCGCAGCGGGTTTGACACAGGCAAGTGTCGGCAAAACTCGACGGCAAAAAGGGCGTATTCGGCCAGAAGTCACTGCAAATCGACGCTTCCTTAACGTCTTCCTAATAGTGTCAAGCCGGGGAAGCGATATGACCTTGGGTTCACGCACAAACAAATTTCGAATTGTACTTTGTCCGGGTGCGCTCGGCACGGAGCGAGGCTTGCCAACTGAGCCGCATCCCTCCTTCAAATTGTGGGGAGCTCGGGGGTGAAAGGTTCGGACTGGAAAAAGAATCGCGAAGGATGGATCAGCCCCGACACTGTCGGGTTGGTGTCCGCTCGCCAGATGAAGGCGGATGGCCAGCGCCGCCCGACATTGCATCGTACGACTGTGA
>Ga0265325_10001870_pt1 | contig 14530 bp, 11 predicted proteins | sample 41420metaG_FD_202090 | JGI IMG/M metagenome (GOLD analysis project Ga0265325, IMG submission 202090) | Rhizosphere microbial communities from Carex aquatilis grown in University of Washington, Seatle, WA, United States - 4-14-20 metaG | ecosystem: Host-associated > Plants > Roots > Rhizosphere...
AGCCGCTTTGCCGGCACGAATCTCTTCGCGAATACGCTCGAAGATCAGCACGTTCGAATCCACGCCCATACCAATGGTGAGGATGACTCCGGCAATACCCGGCAACGTCAGCGTGGCTTTAGAGAAGCCCAGGAAGCCGAGCAGAATAACCAGGTTGAGAAACAGCGCCAGGTCCGCGTTAATTCCGGAACTGCGGTAGTAGACGAGCATGAATGCCATTACGAGAAGCACGCCCACAATCGCGGCCGTGACACCTTTGCGTACCGAATCCGCGCCCAGCGATGCTCCCACGGTGCGGTCTTCAAGATAGTTGAGCGAAGCCGGCAATGCGCCGGTGCGCAGCATTTTGGACAGAATCTCAACCTCTGTAGGAGAGAAGCTGCCTACGATGTAGCCCTGATCGTGAATGCCGCTTTCGATGCGGGCCACTTCGCGCACGCGCCCGCCCATCAGCACGGCCATGCTCTTACCTACGTTTTGGCTCGTATAGTCGTAGAACTTTTCGCCGGCGTCGTTGGTCAGCGTAAAGTTTACGCGGCGCTGGCCAGTGTTCGAATCGACTCCCGGATCAGCGGAGCGGAAGTCGCTGCCGGAAACTACGGAGATCCGTTGCAGAATATAAACCTGATCGGAATCAGAGCCGGTAGCCAGAGCGCCGGAGCCGTGGACGATCATCTCGTCGGGCGGAAGAGCGCCGCTTACGCTGGCGAGTGCCGAGGTCTCATCCTGGAAAGGGCCCCCGACAACCGCATGAATCTCAAGGCGCGCGGTGGACTGAATGATCGTCTTGACGCGATCAAGGTCGCTGATGCCCGGCAACTCCACCAGAATCTGATTGGCGCCCAGGTTGTATTCCTGAATCACCGGCTCGCTCACACCCAGCGTATCCACGCGATCGCGAATTGTCTCGATGGCCTGCTGGACGGTTTTCTCGTCCAGATCCTTGATGACTTGCGGCTTCATGGTCAGCAGTAAACTGGTGTCGTTATTGCTGCCGGCGATGTCGTACTCATTCGAGTATTTCTGGTCAAGCAGTGAACGTACCGCGCTCGCATTTGTGGGCGCAATGCCATCCACCTGGACCACTTCTGGTTTACCGGATTCATCCTGCTTGAGCGGATCTGGCTTGTAGACCTGCGAAAAAGAAAGACTCGCGGTCTTCAGGTCCTGCTGGACGCGGGCGACTACATTGTCGGTCTCAGTGTTCACGGCTTCTTTGACTTCCACCTGAAGAATCAGGTGAACGCCGCCCTGAAGATCGAGTCCTCTGTGAATCCTGCTATTCAGCGCCTCTAAGATTGCTTTGCCGCTCAGGCCTGACGGAATTCCGAAAATGCCGTACAAAAAAACCAGAAGTACAGCAATGATCAGCGCAATTTTGTTCTTGAGATTTTTCTTCATTGTTTCACTTCACTAGTCCAAAGCTTAGGAGGCAGACGTCCCATCCTGTGTGGTGACAGACGCAATCGCGGTCTTGGCAACTTCAAGTTTAAGGTTATCGGGAGCCACGCGAATAATAATCGAGTCGTCCTTGATGGACAGAATGACGCCGCGAATTCCACCGGCGGTGGTCACTCGATCGCCGGTCTTAATCTCCGCCAACATCGATTGCCACTGTTTCTGCCGCTTCTGCTGCGGGCGAATCATCACCAGGTACAGGACCGGGATCAACGCCAGGGGCAACAACATCGTAAGGGAACTACCGCCCCCCGGAGGTGCTGCCAGAAAGAAAGCCAAGCTCATTGCCACATTCATCCTTTACTCGCCCAGCAGCCAGTGGAGCGCTGTCGTTCAGGGCACAGGCACACCCGGCATTTTGCCGGGGCCTTTAAAACAGGTTTGTCTCCGGGAACGGTCCTGGTTCTTGGTCTCATCCAGCCCAGGCTGTGGAAGCAGGGTCGGATTACCGCGTGACCGGGATCAATTCTACCCCTTCACGAGTTCATCTCCAATGCCCTACTGCCGTCTGCTTCCTGTTCGACACAGCTTTCCTTTGGCGCTCCGGCTACGGAAAAGTTACCGCAGAGGCCTATGCCTGTTCCGCCCGGTTCACGAAAAGAATGCCTAGAAAGATAAGATACGCGTGCCCTCATGCGTGTCAAGGCAGACCGGCACTGACCACCGCCTGCCCTGCTTCAAAGGCAACTTATAAAGCATTTATAGATTGGTTACCCCGCCCTTAGCGCACCGGCGTTCTTCTTGGAAGTGGGCATTCTTCCGCATTGAAATCGTACGGATGGCGTGAGAGGAATGCGGTTGGAAGGGAGAACCGATGGCCCTCATCCTTTTCAGGTTTCAGGCTGAGTCGCTTTTGACGATTCCATTTTTACTGGCCGTGGGGTTCATGCTTTGGGTGCTGTGGAACCTGCATAACGCGGCGAAGCGCCGCTAAGAGCATTCAACGATCGTCAGTCGACAGGCTCCCAGTAGCGCAGTTCAGGCTTTGAACAGCTAAGGCAAAGCCGCTCATCGCCAATCTGGGAAAAACGGCCAAAGTTAACCCCTTCACCACAGAGCGCGCACAGGATGCGCTCCCCCTTGTAGCCGGGCAATTCGGTTTCGGCGACCGAGACACGTACCCACTGCTCGCGAAACAGCTGGTCGACGGGCAGTTCGCGGTAGGCCTGCATCTGTTGGCGGCTCACACCTTCAATATCTGGATAAAGCCGGCGAGCCAACTCGCGTGAGCTATCGAGGGCCACAATACGGATGCCGCGGCTGGAAGCCAGATCGACAAAGGTCGCGGCCATCTTGCCCCAGTCGCGGAATTTGAGGGCGCGTTTGCCCAGGCGGCATCCCGTCACCAGGCCGATGGCGTCGGTGGCGCAACGGTCGATTTCAACGTAGGTCACCAGCCGTTTGCGATCAACTTCGAGCGGGTCCGCTATTCCGAGCCGATCGAGGCCCAGCAGCGCCATGCGCACGCCAAGTATCTGGCCAGCACACAGATGCCCGTGCGCCGCTTCAGCCTTACGCAAAAGCTCGTCCAATGATTCCATGGCATTCCTGCGGAGCCGTGCTGCTTATTGCATTGCTTGCACGTACTTGGATCTGGGGCCGGGAACTTGCCTGATCCGGGTCATTCTATTGCGCCTTGGCATGCGAACTTGCCGCCGGCGTGTCGGCGTCTTCTCCGGAATCCTCAACCAGCATGGGCGAGCCGGGGACAAAATCGTAGCTTACCGTATCTTTGCCTGCCGGGCGAAAGGTAATACGCAGCGGTTCGCGCTGCCAGTCGAGCGGCTCGCAGGCAGGCGTCGTCTGCTGCGCCACATTGAACACCGAAATCTTTTTGGCAAGCACCGGCTTGCGCACCGTTACCTGCGCAACCACGGCATAAAGGCTTTTGCCGCTGGTGGTGATGCCGCAAAAGGCGCCGTAGTCGCGAAACCAACTAACCTGGCTCACGCCCGGGTCATAATCCGGCAGCCTGAGAGCCGTAATCCGGCCCGCAACCCTGTCTACAAGCACCCACGGCCCACGCTGCCAGACCCAGCGCCCGGCTTTGTCTTCTGGCAACGCGTCGTTCAAGCGAATCGCGCGGCGCACAACAAAGCTTCTGTCAGTCACGTCGTGGGAATCGCCGGTGGTCCAGTCCTTGACGACACCGTCAACCACCAGGGGCCTGATCTTGAGAGCAGCTTCATCGGTTGCCGCGCCTGCCGGGTCGCCCGCTTTTGAATAGGGAACACGCTTGGCAGCGCCAAGAACTACAATGTGTGTTTTCGGAGCCGCGTGTAATCCCGCAGCCATCGTCATACAGCCTACCGCAATAAATAAATGTTTCCAGGAGCCCCAAATCATCTTTCTTACTCCTCTTGCTTATCTCTATAACAGGGCTGCCTCCACCGCGCGAGCCACACGAAACGCCGTGCCCTCATTGAGATGTGCAGCCAGAACCTGCATGCCCACCGGCAGTCCTGAGGATGTTGTTCCCGAGGGCACAGTGACACCGCAAATGCCCGCCAGGCTTGCCGTCACGGTATAAATATCGGCCAGGTACATGGCCAGCGGGTCGCCCGTCTTCTCTCCCAGCTTGAATGCAGCTGTTGGCGCCGTCGGCGTCACTATCGCGTCTACATCGGCAAAAGCACGCAGAAATTCCTCGGCAAGCAGCCGACGCACCTGCTGCGCTTTCAGGTAATAGGCGTCGTAATAGCCAGCCGAAAGCGCGTACGTGCCGAGCAGGATTCGCCGCTTTACCTCGGCCCCGAAGGCTTCATCACGCGAATGGCTGTACATGTCAGAAAGCGTAGCCGATGCAGGCGAGCGATAGCCGTAGCGCACGCCGTCAAAACGGGCAAGGTTAGCGCTGGCTTCTGCGGTGGCGATCAAGTAGTAGGTTGGAACAGCGTATTTCGTGTGCGGCAGCGATATTTTTTTAATGCTGCAACCGGCCTTCTCCAGCGCTTCAATTCCCTTTTCGATCGCTGCCCGCACTTCCGGATCGAGCCCCTCTGCGAAATATTCTTCAGGCAGGCCAATGCGCAGACCTTTTGAGTCCTTGTCGCTCTCGGCTGCGAAATCAGGAACCGGCGCGGGAGAACTGGTCGCATCCATCGGATCCTGTCCGGCGACGATGCCCAGCAGGGTTGCTGCGTCGCGCACGTTGGCCGCAAATGGTCCCACGCGGTCGAGCGAAGAGGCGAAGGCGATCAGTCCGTAACGCGAAACGCGGCCATAGGTGGGCAACACGCCGACGACTCCGCAAAAGCTGGCTGGTTGGCGAATGGAACCGCCTGTATCGGTGCCCAAAGTTGCTACCGCAAGATTGGCCGCCACCGCCGCCGCCGAGCCGCCGCTTGAGCCGCCTGGGACCCGCTCCGTATCGACCGGATTGCGCACCGGCCCGTATGCCGAGTTCTCGTTCGAGGAGCCCATTGCAAACTCGTCGCAATTAAGCTTGCCAAGCAGCACTGCGCCCGCTGCCTCAAGTTTTGTAACTGCCGTTGCGTCGTAAGGCGGATGGTAGCCCTCAAGAATCTTCGATCCGGCAGTGGAAGGAGCGCCCTTGACCACCAGCACATCCTTGATGCCCACGGGGATTCCAGCAAGCGCAGGCAGAGGGTCGCCCTTGGCGGCCATGGCATCGATGCGCGAAGCCTGCTCGATAGCGCGTTCCCTGGTAAGACTCAGATAAATATTGAGACGAGGATTTTTGGCTTCAATCCGTTCGTAGTAGCCGGCTGTAAGGTCCGCGGACTTTACGCGTCCGGCGGCAATGTCGGCCCGCAAAGCTTCCAGGGTCTGCGGCATCTCTACAAATGTCTCCACGCTTTTTGTCTCGCTGGCCAATCGCAATCCCTCAGAATGTTTGGTGAATTCCTGCCCGCCCAATCGCCTTAACGCTTAGTCACCTTATGCGATGAATACTTACCCTCAGAATGATTGTCTTAGCGCTCAATCACTTTTGGGACTTTGAAGAACGCCCCGTCGCTCTCAGGCGCTTCAGCCATGACAACCGCGCGATCCAGCGAAGGCTTTACTTCATCCGTGCGCGGCGCACTGGCGGCCACCGCATTGCCGAGTTCGCTAACCTGCGCCAGCGGGGCCACGCCCGAAGTGTCCAGCTGGTTCAGCTCCGCGACGTAGTCGAGAATGGCGTTCAGATCGGTAAGCATGCGACCCGACTCCTCCGGCGTAAGCTCCAGGTGAGCCAGCTCGGCTACTCGGTGTACTTCTTCCACAGTTACTTTGGCGCTCATACTCGCTTCATCCACGTACGGAGTTTTGGTGCCGGGTCAGACTGCAACCGCACTGACTTCAGCCTGCAAACTACGCTTGACCCGAAGTTAAAGTATAGCCGGTCGATCTTTTTCTTCCGAGCGCGGACGCAGGCTCAATCCACCGTCATTGTCAACGTAACTACGTGCGAGATCCCAGTGGATGTCACCGTCACGGGCACTTTGTAAGTTCCGGCCGGAGTGGCCGAACCGCTGCCGCCTCCGCCGCCCCCTGAACCGCCTCCGCCGCTCGATCCCACGCTTGCGCCACCGCAGCTGCTTATCGCTCCTGCGACCAGGGCCAGCAGGACAAAATGCAGCAGCATTTTTCGGCGTCGCAACAGCGTCAAAGGCAGTAGAAGCCCGCATAGCAGCGGCAGAGAATTCCAACCGGAGGGCGTCTGAACCGACGCCGTCGAAGTTCTTCCAGTTGCAATTGCCACTGTCACGTTTCCAGTTACGCCGGAGTTGACCGTCATATTGGGAGGGTTGAACGTACACACCGCGTTGGCCGGCAGAGTGCCACAGGCGTAAGTAAATGAACCCGAGACTCCACCTGCCGGGTTGATGGTCAGCGTGTAATTGGCCGTCTGACCGGACGCGACATTCAGGCTACTAGTACCGGAAACAGCGGTTGCGAAATCGAAGCCGGTACCTGAAAGTGCCACGCTGGCCGGGGTCGCTAAGTCAGGAGAGCTGACTGTCAAAGCACCCACGGCCGTACCGGCAGTGGTGGGTTGAAACGCCACGGCCGCGGTGCAGTTTGCGCCAGCTGCCAGTCCGCCAGTGCAGTTGTTCTGAGTGAGCACAAAGGGAGCATTTACGCCGAGCGTAACCGCGCTAATAGCAAAGGCGCTGCCGTTGCTGATGGTAATGGCTTGCGCAGTGCTGGACTGCCCCACCCCAACGGGTACAAAGCTCACCTGCGCCGGCGCACCTGTAATGCCCGTACCGATTTGCCCGCTGCCGTTCAAGGCGACCTGCACAGCTGTTACGCCCGCAGTCGATGACGAGACGACGAGCGAGGCTGCCACAATGCCTGTTGCTGCCGGGGTTAAGACCACCTGCGCGGTACAACCGGCTCCGCCATTTAACGTAGCCCCGCAGTTGGACGTGCTGATGGAATAGCCGGCTGCGGCTGGTCCAGTGAACTGGAAACCAACATTCGCCAACGGCACCGCGCCAATATTGGTGATAGTGACAGTTTGCGGCGCGCTCGGAACGCCAGCCTGCTGCGCGGAAAAATTGATGCTCGTTGGCATGACACTTAGCGCAGCCGGCGCCACAGCCGTTCCTATGAGAGACACCGACTGCGTGCGTATTGCGTCAGTGACAGAAAGCGTACCCGACATACTGCCGAGCTGCGTTGGCGCAAAGATCACTCGAACGCTGCAGGAGGCGTGCCCGGCCAGTTGTCCTCCGCATGTGTTCGACGACTGAAAAGGTCCGCTCGCGCTTACAGCGATTGCGTTCAGAGCGAGATCACCGTCATTGGTGAGCGTGACTGTCTGTGCATTTGAAACCGCTCCTGTAGGCGTGGCGGGAAAGCTGAGCGAGGTCGCGCTCAGCGTGTCGGTTGCTACACCTTGCCCTGTGCCCGTCAAAAGCACTGTCTCGGTTCCCACGGCATCCACCAGCGTCAGTGCCCCAGTGAGATTACCCCCGGCAGAGCCGGGGGCTTCATTTTGTGAGCCGCTCAAAGCGGCTTGAGCGGGGTCGCTAACGCGGCCCCGGTTGAGTTGAGCCACCTTATCGGTGGCAGGTCATCGCCACATGTTCAGCTGATCCAGCCGTTTGTCATCCTGCTCCTGGTTGCGGATGTAATCCCGAATCGTGGCCTCGTCGCGACCGACCGTTGACACGAAGTATCCCCTTGCCCAGAAGCTCTGACCAGCATAATTTTGCTTCTGCTCTCCGTACACCCGTGCAAGGTGAATCGCGCTCTTGCCCTTGATGAACCCCACCACCGACGACACAGAATACTTCGGAGGTATCGAGATCATCATGTGCACATGGTCGGCCAGAAGATGCCCTTCCTCAATCCGGCACTCTTTCTGCTCGGCCAGTCTTCGAAATACCTCACCCAGATGCCTGCGCAGATTTCCATACAACACTTTGCGCCGACATTTCGGAATGAAAACAACGTGGTACTTGCACTCCCACTTCGAGTGGCTTAAGCTCTCATATTCGTCCATCCGGGATTCTCCTTGAAGTGTGCTTGGCGGCTCACCTCTCGGAGTTTCTTGGATGGACTCCCGCAAATGTCAAACTGCTACTGCCACCCCGGCAGAGCCGGGGGAACTCCCATTGGATTAGACATTGCGCCGCCGGCTTGCAGACAGAATCTTTCTTCCTGACCAGCCCGCTGCGACTAATCCCAGTATGGCACATGCCATCGCGAACACATCGCCGTGCTCGGTGTAGAAGGTGGTGTCGTCGCAGAAGCCGTATTCGGCAGGCAATGCGTCTTCGGAGTGGCGAAGAATGCTTTGCCGCACGCGCCCATAAGGATCAATTGCCGCGGTTACGCCATTGTTGGTGTCGCGCAAAATCCAGCGGCGATTTTCGATAGCGCGCATACGATCCATATTCAGGTGCTGCCACGGCGCACTGGTGTCGCCGTACCATCCGTCGTCGCTGATATTGACCAGCACCTCGGCGCCGAGCTGCGCAAACTGGCGCACTTCATCGGCGAACACTGCTTCGTAGCAAATGAAGACGCCATAGCGGTGACTCGCGCCACTTTGCGTGCCGAGCCGGAACACTTTGCGTTCTTCCCCTCTATCGAACTTCGATACTTTCCCGGTAAGCTTGCGCGCAAAAAACAAGAAGCGGCTGTATGGCACATACTCGCCGAACGGTACCAGGTGAATCTTGTCGTAGCGTCCTACACGCAAACCGGCCGGGCTCATCACTAGGGCGGAGTTGAACTGATTCCATCCTGCTTCCGGGTGAAAATCCATTCCGATAGAGCCAACCACGAGCGGCGCCTTCATGTCCTGGGCAATTTGCGCAGCGGCTTGCTGAAAACGCGGGTCGCCTTCGAAGTAAGGTGCGGGCGACTCTGGCCACACGACCAGATCAGGATGCGTCGGGTGAGGCGGGCACACGATTTCGCCTGAAGGCGCGCCAGTCTGCGGTATTCCGGCAATGTAGGTCTTGCATTGCTCATTGGCCAGCTTTGCAAATCCGACGATATGTTGATTCCACTCCGCCGGATCTGTCCACAAACTGGAACCGCCCACATCGAGATTCGGCTGAATCAAAACTGCTGTCGCTGTCGTTCTTGGCCGCGGAGGCTGATGCAGCAATCCCGCCGTGCCTGCGGCTGCCGCAATGATTCCGATTGCCGCAAAAATGAGTTTCTTCGCGCTGCCGTTCAGCGTCAGGCCTGCCGCGATCAACGCGTTTACCGCGACAAGCAGAAAGCTGATGCCATACTCGCCCGTCCACGGCGCCAGTTGATTTACGACGGAATTATCCACTTGCGAATACCCAAGCTGATCCCACGGAACAGATGTAATGCGCGCTGCGGCCAGTTCAAAAGCCACCCAGAAGACTGGCGCGGCCACCAGCGCAAGACCAGTGCTGTTGGTGGCCTTTCGCACCAGCGCAACGGCCAAACCAAACAGCCCAAAATACGCGCCCAGCACCAGGCTGAAGCCAAGCAGCAACAGATCCGGAGCGAGCGGGGGCATATCGCCGTACTGCAGCATTACATCGCGAACCCAGTAGCAATTGCCCGCATACCACAACACTCCGCACAGGTACGAAAGCAGAAACGCACGCCGCAGAGGCTTGGGAGAGTCATTTTCCTGCGAAGAAAGAATTGCCCACAAGAGCGGCGCCAGCCCGAACCATGCAAACACTGAGCGCCATGGCGGCAGAGGTCCGGCCAGCGGAAAAGGCAACTCGAGCAGTCCGGCGGAAAGGCCGGCCGCAGCCCACCACTTCCATGTCGCGGCATTCAATTTCGAGCGGTGCATACAGGGCAGAGTTTAAAGCATTCGGCCGGGTAACGATGCTCACGGCATCCGCATCGACGTGATTGCAAAGCGGCTACGTCGGAAATGTGGGCCTGAATGTATCTTCTCAGGCTCCCTCGTCGCGCTGCTTGTGCGATAGCAGACAATTTCCGGCAAAGGAATAGCGCCAAAAGACGCAATAAAGCGGCAGATCCTTATTCCATTTTGATTGACACCATCATCAGTCAGACTTAGACTCAGCCAAGGGCGCAAGGGTGATGGCGCCCTTTTTGTCGAGTGCGCACGAGAGGTCACCCACAGTAACCATAACGATGGCATCTACCCGAACGACCGTAGCCCCTCCGTCTGACCGCGTCCGATTGATTGTGGCATCCTCCGTGATGCTCACCTTCATCTCCTTCTGGCGTGCTGCCGCTATTGTTCTCAATGACCTGGGATCATCTGCCTTTTATGCGGGCGGTATTGCCGAGCAGGCGATTGGCCCCGCAGCACCATGGTTCATTCTCGGCATCATGTTGTTCAGCTTTGCGGTGCGCGCCGTTTACATCGAAAGTTGTTCGATGTTTACCCGCGGCGGCGTTTACCGCGTGGTCAAGGAGGCGCTCGGAAGCACGTTTGCCAAGCTCAGCGTTTCAGCGCTGATGTTCGACTACATTCTTACGGGACCGATTTCGGGTGTGTCCGCCGGACAATACATCGTCGGCGTCATGAACGAGCTGCTCATGGTGGCTGCCCACAGCAACTGGCTGCCCCCGGCTTTGATGGACGCACACCACAATCCAACCATCCAGTTTGATATGAACTACACTTCGGCCCTGTTCGCGGCCGCGGTGACCATCTACTACTGGTGGCAGAACATCAAGGGCATTGAGGAGTCCAGCGGCAAGGCTCTGCGCGTTATGGAGATCACCACCGTGATGGTGGTCATCCTGCTCCTCTGGGGTGTTTACACCATCTTCGTTCGTGGCGTTCACCTGCCTCCGCCTCCTATTCCTTCAAATCTCAGGTTCAGCGAAGACGCACTCGGTTTTCTGCGAGGTAGGGGACTGCCCATCATGGGCCTCTTCGGCATCCTCATGGCTTTCGGTCACTCCATCCTGGCTATGAGCGGCGAGGAAAGTCTTGCGCAGGTCAATCGCGAAATCGAGCATCCCAAGCTCAAAAACCTCAAACGCGCCGCAATCGTCATCGCCATCTATAGCCTTGTATTCACGGGCGGCGCCACGCTGCTGGCGTCCATGATCATTCCGACATACGAGCGGACGCACATCTACCAGGACAATCTGATCGCCGGTCTGGCCATGTACATGGTGGGGCCCATGTTCTGGCGTATTGCCTTCCGCATTTTCGTTGTCGTCGTCGGATTCCTCATCCTCTCCGGCGCTATTAATACTTCCATGATCGGCTCAACCGGCGTGCTGATGCGCGTGGCTGAGGATGGTGTGCTTACCGACTGGTTCCGCAAGCCGCATACACGCTTCGGCACCAGCTACCGCATTGTCAACCTGGTGTTCATCCTGCAGATGACCACCATTATTGCGACGCGCGGCAACATCATAATGCTGGGCGAGGCTTATGCCTTCGGCGTGATCTGGTCGTTCACGTTTAATGCCCTTGCCATGCTTGTATTGCGCTGGAAATACCATGGCGAGCGCGGCTGGAAGGTTCCACCCAATATTCGCATTGGCAAGACGGAGATTCCGCTCGGCCTGATCTCGGTCTTCATGGTGCTGGGCACCACCGCTGTGGTCAATCTGTTTACGAAGTCGGTGGCAACCGTTAGCGGCGTCATTTTTGCAGCCACGTTCTTTGTTATCTTTACAGTTTCTGAGCGGGCCAACCTGCGTAAGCACGCCCTGACCGCGCGGCAGATGAAGGACCACTTTCAGCTTGAGCATCAGGACACGGTCAGCCGCGAATCTGCGGACATCCGTCCCGGCGGCATCATGGTTACCATGCGCGACGCCGCCAACCCGGTAGCCTTGAAGTGGATCCTCAGCCGCACCAATACCGACGATCGCGATGTGGTAGTGGTCAGCGTGCGCATGATGGGCGCCGGTGGTCCCGAATATCTGAGCGCCGAGGATCAGAGCTTTAGCGAGCACGAGCAGATGCTCTTTACCAAGGCTGTTTCAGTGGCCGAGAGCTTCGGAAAAAAAGTGTCGCTGCTCGTTGTGCCTGCCGGCGATGTTTTTGCCGCGCTGGCCCAAACTGCCAATTCGCTTGAAGTGGATACAGTACTCTCCGGTGTCTCCAACTCCATGACACCCGAAGATCAGGCCTTCCATATGGGCCAGGCATGGGAAGCTCTGCCGGAGCCCAAGCGCCAATTTAATTATTTTGTGATTCCAGCAAACGGCGAGCCCAAAATCTTCTACATCGGCCCGCACGCGCCTGCTCTCAGTCCGGACGATGTGCAGCTTGTGCATCGCCTATGGCTGAACATGCGCCGCGATCCCTCCGTGCCCGATCTGCATCACAGCGACATCATTACCTACGCTCTGACGCGATTGGCCGGTCAGTACGCGCGCGAAAAAGGTGACATCCTGCGCGAGCTGCGCAATGTTCGCGCCGCTTCTGGAGCGCCGGAAGGGCCCCGCCTCGGCAATCCGCCCGACAATGAAGAACTCCGCCAATCGCCCAAGGCCATTCGTCAATCGCGAGATCAGTAAGGCAGTTTACAAGTTAACAAGTTGTCGAGGGAATCAGCTTCTCACCTTTTCAACTTGTTAACTTGTCGACTCGTAAACTTCTCCGGGCTTCCAGTTCACAACCTTCACATTGGGATCGATCAAGGCCTGCAACTGATCCGGCGTGCCCTTCAGCGGCGGAAACGTTCCGAAATGCATTGGCAGCACCACCTGTGGCGCTAGCAACCGCACAGCCAGCGCTGCCTCCATCGGGCCCATTGTGTAATGGCCGCCAATCGGAATCATGATCACTTTCGGCGCGTAGAGTTCATGAATCAGCGCCATGTCTCCAAACACAGCCGTGTCACCGGAGTGGTACAGGACCGTGCCGTCTTCAACGGTCAGCACAAATCCGGTCGCAACGCCTACCTCATGCATTCCGTTCTCATCCTGTGCGGCCGAGGAGTGCTTCGCCTCCACCATCGTCGCTGCCACGTCGTTTAACTGCACGGTGCCGCCCAGGTTCATGCCAATCGTATTGGCGACGCCTTTGCCGCCGACATACGCCGCGAGTTCGTAGATGGCCACAACGGTCGAACCGTGCTCCCTGGCAACGGGAACTGCGTCGGAGATGTGGTCGCCATGACCGTGCGACAACAAAATGTAATCGATCTTGGGAGGCAAGGAAAATTGCTTGGGATAACTCGGATTCTGAGCGATGAATGGGTCAATGAGGATGTTGGTTCCCTTCGCGGTCTGAATCAGCATGGTCGAATGGCCAAGCCACGTAATGCGTGTTGCATTGCTGCTCATGTTCTCTCCTCTTCTTTCCACGTGCGCCAAGCATTTTAGATGGCGCCAGGGGGTCCCAGCGTGTTCAAAAAAAACGATTCGGCTAAGTTTACACGCCACAGATCGGCCCAAACCGATTCCTGCTTGACGACCAGTACGCCTGGCGCTACTCTAACCCGGTAGGCGAATATATGGCGAAAATAGAAACACCCTCCCCCGCCCTGTTCCCCATCCTTGAACAGGACTTCCCGCAGAAACGCCTCGGCCCTCTTGCTAGAACCGCCGCACAGGCTCCGCTCGACTCAACCGGCTGCCTTACCGAGTATCGCCCGCTTGCCTCGCGCTCCATTCTGAGCAAGACGACCTCGAAGCGCGGCTTGCCTTTCACGCACGCCATCAACCCTTACCGTGGCTGCGAGTTCGCCTGCCGCTATTGTTACGCGCGCTACACCCACGAGTTTATGGACATGCGCAACCCGGAGGATTTTGAACGCAAGATCTACTTCAAGCAGAACGCCGGATGGCTGCTGGCGCAGGAACTCAAACGATTGAAGCCAGGCACAGAAATCGCTCTGGGCACCGCCACCGATCCCTACCAGCCGCTGGAGCGAAAGCAGGAAGTCACCCGTTCCTTGCTTGAGGCGTTCGCGCACGAGAGCGGCTTCCGGCTGGGCATTATCACTAAATCCACGCTCATTGCCCGCGATATCGAGTTGCTTAAAGAGATCGACACGCGCCACAAGCTCACCGTTCACATCACCGTGACCACCATGAGTACAAAGCTGGCGCGTGTGCTTGAGCCGCGTGCGCCGCGTCCCGATCTGCGCATCAATACCGTCGCCGCTTTGCGCCAGGCGGGATTGCGCGCCGGTGTTTTGTGTTCGCCGCTGATGCCGGGCATTACCGATAGCCGCAGCTCCATTGCCGCAGTGGCGAAGGCCGCATCGCAGGCGGGCGCATGTTTTATGGGTGCGGGAGCGCTGTTCCTCAAGCCATGCTCGCAGCCAACATTTCTCAGCTTTGTGCGCGAGCATTTTCCTGCGCAACTTGCCGCTTACGAGCAACGCTACGGCAAGAGCGCGTTTGTTTCGCCGGAGTATCGCAAGCGCATCTCTGATCTCGTCGACGCCATTCGTCGCGAGTATAAGTTGGGAATTCGATATGGAGGGGACGCCGATAGCTCGGCGGGCACGGAACGGCCCGCAACTGTGGAATTGCAGCCGTGGCTTCCGTTTACATGAGTCGGGGTTAGTGCAGGGTTATTTCCGAGTGGGCGGTGACACGTCCGAGACTAGTGCAAGGTGATCAGAATTGCCCAGACTGCCAAGCCAATCGATGGGCTGATCGTCGCACCGGATCGCCAGCGGCCTTGCGCTCGCTTTGCTAAAACGATCGCGAG
>Ga0265325_10001871_pt1 | contig 14513 bp, 12 predicted proteins | sample 41420metaG_FD_202090 | JGI IMG/M metagenome (GOLD analysis project Ga0265325, IMG submission 202090) | Rhizosphere microbial communities from Carex aquatilis grown in University of Washington, Seatle, WA, United States - 4-14-20 metaG | ecosystem: Host-associated > Plants > Roots > Rhizosphere...
GGTGCGGCTCGGCGACGCGGTCGTGGTGCTGGCGCGCACCAGTGGACCCGGCGCCTTCCAGCTGACCGACCGCGTCGGCGTCGTCCGGCCGGCGCATTGTACCGCACTTGGCAAGATCATGCTGGCGGCGATGCGCCCCGCGCAGTTCGAGCAATTTCTCGCCCACGCCGAGCTCAAGGCCTACACGCCGAATTCAATCACCACGGCCGAGCGGCTGCGCCGCGAAGTCGGCGAGGTTCGGCGTAGCGGCGTTGCCATCGACAACGGTGAGTTTGACGCCGAGGTCCGCTGCGTCGCCCTCGCCGTCCGCGATTTTACCGGGCAAGTTATTGGTTCTATTGGCGTTTCGGGCCCGGTCTGGCGGCTTTCGGCCGAAGCTTTGGAACAACGCAGCCGCCTCGCGCGGGTCGCGGCTGACCGCCTGTCGAGGGAATTCGGCTATATTGCGCCTGCTAAGGCGGGCGCCACCGCTGCCGAATAAAGGAGACCGACATGCCGCGCCACAGAGGTTACGTCCCGCACGGCGTCATTCCCGCGGTGCTGCTGCCGTTCGACAATGATCTGGCGATCGACGAAACCAGTTTCCGCAGCCATCTGCGTGACGTCGCCGCGGTCGAAGGCCTCTCGGCCATCACCATCAACGCGCATTCGACCGAGGTGTCGTCCTGCAGCTTCGACGAGCAGAGGCGCGTACTCGACATCGCGCAGGACGAGATCGGCACGAAGCTGCCGCTGATCAACGGCATCTGGGCCGACGGCTCGCTCGAAGCGGCGTGGCTCGCGCGCATGGCCGAGCAAGGCGGCGCCTCGGCGCTGCTGGTGTTCCCGCCCGCGCCGTTTGCGCTTGGCCAATCGCCGCAGATGGCGCTCACGCATTTCAAGCGCATCGCCGACGCCACCGACCTGCCGCTGATCGTGTTCCAGTACCCGCTGGCGACGCAGGGCTATCCGAAGGATACGCTGCTCAAGCTAATCGACGAGGTGCCCTCGATCCGCGCCATCAAGGACTGGATCAACAATGTGCCGCACCACGAGTGGCACATTCAGACATTGCAGAACCTGCCGCGGCCGGTGAACGTGTTGACCACGCACAGCGCGTGGCTGTTCTCATCGCTGGTGCTCGGCTGCAACGGCTTGCTGTCGGGCTCGGGCAGCGTGATCGCCGATTTGCAAGCCCGACTGTTCCGCGCCGTGCAGGCCAACGACCTCGAGGAGGCCAGACGCCTGAACGCTCGCATCGTGCCGACCGCGCGGGTGTTCTACGCCGACCCGTTCGTCGACATGCATAACCGCATGAAGGAGGCGCTGGTGCTGCTCGGCAAATTGCCGCGCGCCGTGGTGCGTCCGCCGCTGGTGAAGCTGGAGCGCGCTGAAATCCTGCGCATCCGGCAGGCGCTGATCGAGGCCGAACTGCTCGACAAGAAAGCAACAAGGGATGCGGCTTAGCCTTCTTAGTCATGGCCGGGCTTGTCCCGGCCATCCACGCCTGGCTTTGTAAATCAACGAAAGCAAGGCACGGATGCCCGGCACAAGGCCGGTCATGACAGGCTTTAACGGATCAGCCGACCGCGAACTCCGAATTCAGCCGATCCGTAACCAGCATGCTCCCCGGGTAATGCGTGATGCAGAACTCCGGCTTCACCGTGGCGATGACCGATTGCGGCGTGACCCCGCAGGCCCAGAACACCGGAATCTCATCGTCCTTGACCGGCACCGCGTCGCCGTAATCCGGCTTGCGGAGATCGCTTATGCCGATCAGCTCGGGCCGGCCGAGATGGACCGGCGCGCCATGCACCGCCGGAAACCGCGTGGTGATCTGCACCGCGCGTATGGCGTTCGCCGGGGTCATCGGACGCATCGAGACCACCATCGGGCCATGGAACGGCCCCGCCGCCGCGGTCGCGATCGAAGTGCGGTACATCGGCACGTTGCAGCCGCGCGTGATGTGGCGCAGCTCAATGCCTTCCGCCGTCAGCGCTTCTTCGAACGAAAAGGAGCAGCCGAGCACGAAGCTCACCAAATCATCGCGCCAGAGGTCGCTGATGTCGTCGGGCTCGGCGACGAGCTCGCCGTGTCGCCAGACCCGGTAGCGCGGCAGGTCGGTCCGGATATCGAGGTCTTCACCCAGCACCGGAACGCGCCAGTCGCCCGGCGCCGACGTGCCGACCAGCGGGCACGGCTTCGGGTTGAGCTGGCAAAACCGCATGAAATCGGCGGCCAACGCGCTCGGCAAAATAGCGAGATTGCCTTGCACATATCCGGGCGCGAGGCCGGAGGTTGGGCCGCGATGCTGGCCGGTTCGCACCGCAAGCCGCGCGGTCAGACCGCTGCCTGGCGGCGGCTTGGCGCCGCGGCGCACTGACGCGAGGCCCATCGTCGTCATCCGTTTGTACCGTTGCATATTTCCAAGGCAACCATCCGACCATATGAGTGGCCATGCATCAATATGAAAAATGCGGTTGAAAGTTCGGGCTGGATCGCGTTTGCTTATGACGGCAAGTTAAGTGCGAACAAGAACCCGCAAAGGGTCGCCGGGGGAGGAGTTGAGCTGCGATGCCGGATCATGCCGCGAGCAAAGCGGATAGAAAGACTGCGCCACGCGCGGTCCATGCCGCCGTCTGCCGCCCAGCACAGAATCACGACTTCAACGCTCGCGCCACTGCATGGGCGCTTTGCATTATCGGCAATCCAGGGAGGACTGGCCATGACTGAGAAATGGAAAGACGAAGCGTGGGCGAAGGACTTTTGGTACAGCGGCAAGGTGACGCGCCGCAGTGTCGTCGGCTGGGGCGGCGGCGCGATCGGCGCGATGATGCTGGTGCCGGCGCCGTGGCGCGCCGCGTTCGGCGCGGCGAAGGCGTACAAGATCGGCTCAGAGCAACCGCTGTCGGGTCCCGGCGCCGCCGGGGGCAAGACCGCCGTGGTCGGTCTCGAGATGGCGGCCGAGCGCATCAACAAGAACGGCGGCATCAATGGCCGGCCGGTCGAGCTCGTCATCGTCGACGATGAATCCAAGCCCGACGTCGGGCGCCGCAAGTCGCAGAAGATGGTGGACGAAGACAATATCGACGTCCACGTCGGCGGCTTCCTCTCCAACATCTGCCTGGCCTGCATGCCGGTGTGGCAGGAGGCCAAGGTGCTCAATATGATCACCGTGTGCCTCGACACCACGCTGACGACCTCCTCCTGCAATCGCTACACCTTCCGCCTGCACGACTATGCGCCGGCGCAAGCGGTCGCCTTCGCGCCCACGCTGACCAAGATGGGCAAGAAGTGGCACATCGCCTTCGCCGACTATTCGTGGGGCCAATCGACGCGCGATGCCTACATCTCCGAAATCAAGAAGAACGGCGGCGAGGTCGTCGGCACCACCGGCATCCCGCTCGGCACCGCCGACATGACCCCGTTCCTGTCGAAAATTTCCGGCAATTTCGATGGACTGTTCGGCATCTTCTTCGGCAAGGATGGCGTCACCGTCGTCAACCAAGCCTACGATCTCGGCCTGACCAAGAAGTACAAGTTCGCCGGCGACGGTTCGATCAGCGAGCCCACTAATCTGCCGGCGCAGGGCAACAAGATCGACGGCTTCATCGGCATCAATCGCTACATTCCGGTGTTCCAGGGCCCGCTCGACACGCCCTATCACAAGGCGTGGTTCGAGGAAGCCAAGACTCGGTTGGCCAAGATCGATCCGAGCGGCCCGCTGCCGGATAAATACGTGCAGTCGGACTACGAAGCCCTGAACGTGATGAAGATCGCCATGGAGATGGCGAAGTTCGATGGGCGCAACGACACCATGAAGCTGATCGAATCGCTCGAGGGCATTTCGGTCAAGGCCGGACCCGACTTCCCGCAAGGCGACAAGACGATCCGCAAGGAAGACCACCAGGCCTTCCTGCAGGAGTTCATCTTCGAGGTAAAGGACGGGACCTACAAGCTCATGGAAACCGTGCCGGGAGAGAAGCAGTTATTCCCGCCGGCCTGCAAGTTCCCCGCGGCGTAAACGCGCGTGCAAACGGCTACCGACATACGCTCCCCGGCGCCAAGCCGGGGAGCGGCTTCGTCTGCGATCCTTGCGACCGATATGCTGTCGGTCCAGTTCGGCGGACTGGCCGCTTTGTCGCGGGTCAATTTCGCGGTCGAGCGCGGCAAGACCCACGCCATAATCGGCCCGAACGGCGCCGGCAAGAGCACGTTCTTTAACTGCCTGACCGGCGTGCTGACGCCGACCGGCGGCCGCATCATTTTCAATGGCGAGGACATCACCGGCCTGCCGTCGAACGAGATTTCGCAAAAGGGCATCGCGCGCTCCTATCAGATCACCAATATTCTGCCCAATGCCTCGGTGCTGGAGAACGTGCGCATCGCCGCGCAATCGCGCCGCCATGCCTGGAACATGATCTCCCACCACACGGCGTTCGCCGATATCAACGAGAAGGCGAAGGCCGCGCTCGCCGCGGTCGGGCTGCTCGACAAGGCCGATGAGCTCGCCGCCAATCTGTCGCACGGCGCTCAGCGCAACCTGGAAATCGGCATCGCGCTCGCCACCGAGCCGCAGCTATTGTGCCTCGACGAGCCGACCGCGGGCATGAGCGCGGCGGAGACGCGCGAGACGATGCAACTGGTCAAGCGGATCAGCGAGAACCTCACCATCCTCATCGTCGAGCACGACATGGAGGTGGTGATGGGGCTGGCCGATCGCATCACCGTGCTGCACTACGGCCAGATTCTCGCCGAAGGCACGCCGGCGGAAATCCAGCAGAACCCCAAGGTGCTGGAGGTTTATCTCAAGACATGAACGAGACGAGCAACACGGCGCTGGTCTCGGTTGAGGGCCTGCACACCTATTACGGCAAGAGCCACATCCTCGACGGCGTGACCTTGCATGTCGGCCACGGCGAGGTGGTCGGCCTGCTCGGCCGCAACGGCGTCGGCAAAAGCACGACGCTGAAGACCATTATGGGCCTGGTGACTGCGGCGGCGGGCAATATCCTGCTCGAAGGACGCAGCATCACCGGCGTGCCGCCGCACAGACTGGCGCAGATGGGCATCGGCTACGTGCCGGAGGACCGCCGCATCTTCCGCCTGCTCACGGTGATGGAAAACCTGCGCACCGGCCTCGACCGCCACGGCGTCAGCGAGGAGCGCAAGCGCGAGTTGCTCGACAAGGCGTTCACCTATTTCCCGCGGCTTGCCGAGCGGCGCAGCCAGGCCGGCGGCACGCTGTCGGGCGGCGAGCAGCAGATGCTCGCGATCTCGCGAGCCATGATGCTGGAGCCCAAGATCATCCTGCTCGACGAGCCGACCGAAGGCCTGATGCCGCGCATGGTGTCGCAGATCCGCGAGATCATCGAGGTGCTGCACAAAGAGGGCGTCGCCATCCTTCTGGTCGAGCAGAACGTGCCGCTGACGCTCGCCGCGAGCCAGCGAGTCTACATCATGGAAAAAGGGATCGTGCGCCACCACTCCGCCGCGGCCGAACTGCACGTCGAGCACACCATCATCAAGCAATATCTCGGGGTATAGCGATGAATGCCCTGGTCGCCTTCTTCCATGATATTCCGCTCGATCTCATCCTGATCCAGACGGTGAACGGCATCGTCACCGGCATGATTCTCGCTCTGGTCGCCTCGGGGCTCACGCTGATCTTCGGCATCATGGACGTGGTCAACTTCGCGCATGGCGAATTGTTCATGCTCGGTGCCTATATCGGCGTCATCGTCATGGTGGCGACCGGAAATTTCTGGCTGGCGCTGGTCATTTCCGCTCTGGTGATTGCGCTGCTCGGCGCGGCAATTCAAATCGTGACGCTGCGGCCGCTGATCGGCCGCGACCCGCTCAACACCATCCTGGTGACCTTCGGCATATCGCTGATCCTGCAGAATTTCGCGCTGTGGTATTTCGGACCGATCGCGCGCCGCATGCCGTCGCCGCTGACCGGGCATTTCAACCTGTTCTATCTCGATTATCCCTGGTACCGGCTGGTGATCGCGGCGCTGTCGGCCGCGATCATTGGCGGCTTCTGGCTGTTTCTCAAATACGGCAAATACGGCATCTGGATTCGCGCCACCACGCAGGATCGGGTGATGGCACAGGCCATGGGCATCCCGGTGCCGTGGGTCTTGACCGGCGTGTTCGCGCTCGGCGCCGGCATGGCGGCGGCGAGCGGCGTGCTGTTCGCGCCGCTGGTCGGCGTCGACCACTCGATGGGGCTCGACTGGGTGCTCAAGGCCTTCATCGTCGTGGTGGTCGGCGGCATGGGCAGCCTCGGCGGTTCCGTGGTCGCGGCGATCTTCATCAGTCTGCTTGAATCCTACGCCTCGATCTGGGTGGACCCGTCGCAGGCCGTGATCGTCTCCTTCGTCGTGTTGATCCTGACGTTGCTGTTCAAGCCCACCGGCCTGTTTGCGACGCCCAAATGACAACCACACCGCTCGACAAGACGATGCCGCCCAAGAAGCCGACGCTGAGCCACACCGTCGTTTATTGGATCGGCTTCTGCGTCGTCATGGCGCTGCTGATCGTCGCGCCTTTGGTGTTGCCGGTGTTCTGGGCCAAGTTCCTCACCGAAATCCTGATCTGGGGCCTGCTGGCCATGTCGTCCGATCTGCTGATCGGCTACACCGGCATGGTCTCGTTTGGCCATTCGGCGTTTTTCGGCCTCGGCATGTATGGCGCGGCAGCGGCGTTGCTGATGGTGAGCCCGGGCAATGTGTGGCTGGCGATCCTGTTCGGCCTCGCCGGAGCCGCCGGCGCCGCGCTGTTTGTCGCCTATTTCTCGACACGCCTGCGCGACATCTATTTCGCCATCACGACGCTGATCTTCAGCCAGATTTTCTACGTCATCATCTTCACCTGGACCAAGGTGACCGGCGGCGAGAACGGCCTGATTTTCACGCGCCCGCATCTCACCTTCGCCTGGCTGTATAATGCGCGCTTCAATCTGACGACGCTGCATTGGTTTGTGCTGGCCATCGTCACCGCCTCCTACTTGATCCTGCGCCGGATCACGCAATCGCCATTCGGCATGGTGCTGCAGTCGATTCGCGAAAACGAGACGCGCACCCGCGCCATCGGTTTCCCGGTGCAGCGCTACAAGATCGTGGCGGTGATGCTGTCCGGCATCTTTGCGGGGCTCGCCGGCGTACTCTACGCTGTGCAGAATGAATTTGCCGCGCCGGATTTCGTGTATTTCATAACGTCGGGCGATACCGTGATCTTCAACGTCATGGGCGGCATCGGCACTTTGGTCGGCCCGATCGTCGGCGCCGGCTTTTTCCAGCTGCTGCGCGAATTGATGTCGCGCATCTTCGGCGACCAGTTCCCCTATTTGATCCCGCTGGGCTTCATCTTCATCGCGATGATCATTTTCCTGCCGCAGGGCCTGCTCGGCTTCGCCCGCCGCTGGCTGAACCGCTAGAGCCTCGCCACCCGCTCAGGCGGCGCGCACCCGCGGCTTGAGCGCGCGGATGATCGCGGGGACTTCCGCCACCGGCTTCGGGCGGCTGAACAGATAGCCTTGCGCCTGAATGCACCCCTCCGCCCGCAGGATTTCGAGCTGCTCCTTGGTCTCCACGCCTTCGGCGGTGGTAATCATGCCGAGGCTGGAGCCGAGCCGGGTGACCGCGCGAATGATCGCAACGCAGTCGCTCTGCTCCTTGCCAAGCTCCTTGATGAAGGAACGGTCGATCTTGATCTTGTCGAACGGGAAGCTGCGCAGATAGCTGAGCGAGGAATAGCCGGTGCCGAAATCGTCCATGCAGATGCGCACGCCAAGCTGCCGGATATCGTGCAGCGCGTTGAGCACCGACTGATCGTCCTGCAACAGTACGGTTTCGGTGATTTCAAGCTCAAGCCGCGTCGCGGCAAGCCCGGAATGGGCAAGCGCCGACACCACGGACAGCGCCAGCATTGGATTGCGAAACTGCGCCGCCGACAGGTTGACCGCGACGGTGAGCTTGCCGGGCCAGCGCGCGGCATCGCGGCAGGCCTGCTTGAGCACCCAGTCGCCGAGCGGCACGATCAGGCCAATGTCCTCGGCGACCGGAATGAACTGGTCGGGTCCAACGACGCCGCGCTCGGGATGATTCCACCGCACCAGCGCCTCGAAGCCGGTGACGTGCCCGCTCGCGATATTGACGAGCGGCTGATAGTACAGCTCGAACTGGTCGGCGAGCAGCGCCTTGCGCAGATCGAGCTCCAGCCGGCGGCGCTCCTGCATCTGCGCGTCCATCTCGGGCTGGAAGAAGTGGTAGGTGCTGCGGCCTTCGGCCTTGGCGCGGTACAGCGCCATGTCGGCATTGCGCAGCAACTGATCGGGCTCGCGGCCATCGGCCGGCGCCATCGCGATGCCGATGCTGGTGCCGATATTGACCTGGTGGCCGAGCACCTCGAACGGCTCCGACAATGCCTCGATGACCTGCCCGGCCAGTTCGGTGGCGTCGGTCGGTCGCGCACCGTTTTGCACGATAGCGAATTCGTCGCCGCCGAGCCGGGCGACAGTGTCGACGCCACGCACCACGCGCTGCAGACGCTCGGTCACCGCGCAAAGCAGCGCGTCGCCAACCGAGTGGCCGAGTGAATCGTTGACGCTCTTGAAGCGATCGAGATCGAGGAACAGCACCGCAAGCTCGTCGCCGCGCTGCAGTGACTGATCCATCTTGTCGCGGAACAGCACGCGGTTCGGCAGGTTGGTGAGCGCATCATGGCGCGCCATATGCATGATCTTGGCTTCGGCCTGCCGGCGTTCGGTGACGTCCTCATAGGTCGCCACCCAGCGGCCGTCCGCGGTCGGATTGTAAGAGCAGGCGATGACTCGGCCGTCACTTAGCTCGATGAAATGCACCCCATTGCCCGAGCCGCTGAGATATTCCTTCTGCTCCGCCAAAAGCTGATCGGCGGTCTTGCCGAGATGGTGGTTGATCGCGACGCTGATCTCGAGCACCTGCTTGAAGGTGGTACCGGGCTTGATCTTGTCGCGCGGCAGGCCAAGGATTTCGAAGAACCGCTTATTGACAACCTGCAGCCGGTTTTGCGCGTCATAAAGGCACAAGCCCTGCGACATGTTTTCGAGCGCGGCGTCGAGCAGCACGTTGGTTTCGCGGACGCTCGCTTCCTGCATCTTCGACTGACTGATGTCGCTGCAGAACACGATGAACCCCTCGTCGCGCGTCGGGCTGCGGCTGATACGCAGCCAACGGCCGTCGGCGAGCTGGGCCTCGCAGGTCGCGTGCAGTGTCGCATCGTGCCGCGTCAACATCCGGCGCACTTCGGCGGAATGCTTCAGCACCGGGTGAAGCTCCTCGAGCATCACGCCGGGCTTCAACAGGTCGGCCGGGACGTCGAGGAAATCGGCGGCCTTGGCGTTGGCCAGCACAATCCAGTCATTGGGATCGACGACGATGACGCCCTCCTGGGAGGACTGCAATGCGTCGGCGAGACGGGCCTGCGCGGAGCGGCGCTGCGCCACTTCGCGGTCCATCATGGCCTTGATGTTATTCCGCATCATGCCCATCGAGCTAAGCAGCGCGCCAAGCTCATCGTTGCCGCCGACCGGCACGACGACGTCAAGTTTTCCCGCGGCGATACGTTCGGCGATGTTGGAGGCGGCTGCCACCGGTCCGACGATGCGGCGTGCCAGTGCCCAGGCCACCAGCGCTGACAACGCCAGCGCCAGGGCGGTGCCGGCAATATTCAATTCGATATCGCGGGTCACCGTCGCGCGCGCGAGCTGGCGGTAAACGAAGCCGTCGCCGGCGGTATAATTGACGAGCAGGTCAATCTGTTCGTCGACCTTCGCGGCATAGTGATCGAGAGTTTCCCAGTTGACGTCCAGCTTGGTGCCGTCGAGCAACCGCTCGCGCATGGCGTTCCAGTCGTTGATCGCCTGCTGCACATTGGCGGCGGCTCGCGCAGCGCGCGGCGATTGCGAGCGTTGCACGGCGATATTGAGATCGTCGGACAGGGTCTTGCTGAGATCCTTGATGTTGCCGCCGAGCGTCGCGCGCGTCGAGTGATCGTTGGCGATCCACTGCCTTGCAAAGGCCGCCCGCATGGTCGCAAAATCGGTAGCGGCCGCGCGCGCGTAATTGATCGACATCAGTGACTCGTCGTAGGTCTTGTCGACGAGCACGCCGGCGTCCTGAATGCCGAGCGTCGCGTATCCGCCCAGCGCCGCGGTGATCACGCTCATGATCAGAAACGCAACCAGAATACGGCCGCGAATCGTCATGCAGAACGAGTTCACGCGCGAGGTCGCCGCGCGCCAATATGGCAGCGTGTTTGTCACCATCGACTCAATCGGCCAGTACGGCATTGATGCCTGAACGTCCCCTTATGTAGGGACTGGCATAGCGCGGCGGGCGTTAAGGCCGCTTGAGTGGTATTTCAATCTTCGAGTGTTCGTTAACGCCCCCTTAACCGCGGCAATCCACGCTGTTTGAAAAGCCTGCCAAAAAACCTCGCCAGCGACGAGGCGCGGATTGGCGGCAACAAGAGGCCGTAAGATGCGCTTTACCATCTCGCCAGTTGAACGCCGGCTGGTTTGCGGTTTGCTCGGCGCCGTCGCTTTGGCGCTGGCCGGGACGCTGGCGCTTGCCCAGGCCGTGCCGATGATTTCCCAAAAGGGCCGTGAATTCCGCCCCGGCGAGGTCAGCGTCAAACGTGGCGGCAGCATCCAGATCGTCAATGACGACGGCGACCTGCGCCATCATGCCTACATCGATTCAGACACCCTCAAATACGACTCGGGCGATCAGGAGCCTGGAAGCAAGATCAGCATCGCGTTTCCGGCGGTGGGCGATTTCGACGTGCTGTGCGCGATCCATCCGAAAATGAAGCTGACCGTCCACGTGCAATAGCGCATCAGGCGATCGAGGTCCCGAACAGCGCCGCGTGCGCGACGTAGTAAGTCGCGAGGAATCCGGCCAATGCCGTGGCGTAGGCTGCCGGGACAAGCCACGACTTGCGCACCAGTGCGGTACTGCCGACGCCGTTGTCGGCGATGATTCCAACCAGCACCACAACGATCAGCGTGTGGCCGATCAAGTCGATCTTGCCGAACTCGGCAACCGCGCTCACGAACATCGCGCAAAGCATCACTGCGGCGAAGCGCCGCACCAGTGGCGTCCACATCAGCGCGAAGGCAAGCGCGAACTCGACGGCGCCGGCCGCACGCATGAAAAACTCGGGCGTGAAACCGAGCGCCATTTCAGGATGCTCGATGAACAGCGGAAACGACCATTCCGGATACGCCCATTTCTCGATCGAGGCCCACATCAAGGTGATGCCAGCGGCCCAACGCACCAGATCGATCGGGCGGATGCCGAAGAAATTGGTCTGACCGCCAACCAGCGCGAGATAGGCGGCGACGCCGAGGAATATCGGATAATCGGCGAGATGGAACGCGCCATATTCCCAGATGGCGATCATGAAGATTGCGAAGATGCCCGCCGCCGAGAGCGGCATGGTCCGCCGCGACAGCATGCCGGCGGCGATGCCGAGCTGAATCGCGCCGACCAAAGCCGAATTGGTCTTGAGCTCAGGCGTCAGCAGAACTCCGCCAAGCGCCCAGATCGAAATGAAAAAGAACGCCGTGCCGGCGCGGAAAATCGTCTCGATATTGTCGCGTGCGAAAACGGTGGCCCGATCGATCGAACGCAACATCGTGTCACCGACCGAAGTGCCTTCGGCCAGCGCGCCGGCCATCAGGGCGAGAATTGACAGTCCGAACAGCGTCTCGAAGTCCGGGCACAGCACATTTTCGAGGCCGACCGGCTGGCCGGCGACGTCGAAGGCGCAGAACCATTTAACATGGGCGCTGGCAGACCCGGTGAAGACCGCGTTAACCACGAGAGCCAGCGGAATCGCTGCCATTTTCGGCAGCCGCCGCGACAGCCGGCCCATTTCAATGAACCCTTTACACTGCATTGCCACTTCACAGACCAGTTACGCCGCCCCACGCAGCCATCTGGTATTACTAATCTTTTACCACAGATCTTAGGGGTTTGGTGACGCCTAAGTTAAGTCTTGGTTAACCTTCGTCACCAATCACGCGATTTGACCGACAATTGGACGGTCAGGCTAGGCGGCTAGTAAGCATTCGCCGCTATCAATCACGCGCGTTCGCGAGCCGGGATCGCGCGGAGAATGTCATGATTGGTGCAGTGAGCATGCTCGGCGTCGCCGCCGGCGCGGTGGTCGCTTATGTGTCGGAGCGCATTCCAGCACGCGCCGAGATGCTGGAGACAATGGCCGGTTTCATGCTGCTCGGCGGATTTGCGGCCATCGGCTGCGCGCTGCCGTCAATGCTCTGATCTGAATTTTTTTATGGCGGCGGCTTGCCGCGCGCGATCTGCTCTTCAATCAGCGCGGCAGTGGCGGGACCGTGACCGGCTCGGCGGCGCCATTGAGAGTCTGCAGGAAAGCAATCAGATCGGCCTTCTCGTCCTTGCTCAAGCCGAGCGGACTGATCTCTTCGGCCCGGCTCGGCCGGACGATGCCGCCGCGATCATAGAGATCGATCACCGCTTCAAGCGTCGCTTCCGAGCCGTCGTGCATGTAAGGCGCGCGACGCGCGACGTCGCGCAAGGTCGGGGTCTTGAACGCATATTGCAGCTTCGCCGACGTCGGAAATAATTTGCCCCGACCGGTATCGTCGCCGCGGGCCGAACCGATGTCGTGGAACGACGAGTCGGTGAACGCCCAGCCGCTGTGGCACGTGGCGCAATTGGCCTTGCCGTTGAACAAAGTGAAGCCGCGTTTGGCCGCGTCGCTGACCGCCGTTTCATCACCGGCGATCCAGCGATCGAACGGCGCTGCCGGCGAAACGATAGAACGCTCGTAGGTGGCAAGCGCGAGTTCAATCTTTCGACGTGTGATGTCGCCTTCACCGAACGCTGCGTCGAAGGCCTCGACATAGCCCGGGATCGCGGCGAGGCGTTCAATCAGAACCGGCTCCGAAAGGTTCATATTGCCGGCGCCGGTGATCGGGCCCATGGCAACGGATTCGAGATCGCGGAAGTGACCGTCCCAGCCGAGTTTCGGAACCCATGCGACATTGAGCAGGGTCGGACTGCGCAAGGCCAGCGGCTTCTGCTGTTCGCCGATCGCGCGCGCTTGGCCGTCGCCCCAGGACAGTCCCGGATTGTGGCAGGTCGAGCATGAACGTGTTTTCGAGCCCGACAGGATCGGATCGAAGAACATCAGCCGCCCAAGATTGTATTTGGTATCGGAGTAGGGATTGCTTTTCGGAAATGGAATTTCAGCCGGCCGGCGATACTTGTTCTGCCACTCGGCACGTCCGGATTTTTCGGTTGCCAGGATTGAGCCGCCCATAGTCAGCAGCACCGCGGCGGCTACGCATAGCCCCGCGGCCTGGCGAACCTTGGTCTGGCGCGTGGTTCCCATGCCACAAAGAGCACATTGATGGGTTTACGCGCAGTTAATACCGCCAAAATTGAGCAAAAGCGGCGGTTTTCCGCGGCGAATGCCAGTAAATGGCCACTTTTTGGGCCGAGAAAAGGAACTGGTGAATATCCGACGGAATGCGTGGCGGAATGACCGTTGCCGAGTACGCTTGCATCGATTCCGACACTTGACCTGCGTGCACCCTTTGTTCACCGGCGCACACGGTGCGCGCCAGCTGATGATGCAGTTCGGAGTCGCGCCGCTCGCTCATTTTTCCCAGCAGCCGATTGATTGCCGTAGCCGATGCAGTTGGAAAATCGACAATTCGAATCCCGGCCCGGCGCGATGTCGCTGCGCGATGCGATCCGGTCGCGACTGGTCTATTCACTGGGACGGACGGTCTCGGAAGCGAGCGACAAGGACTGGTATTGCGCGATCGCACTGGCAACGCGAGACCGCATTGTCGAACGCTGGCTTGACGTGCGTGACGCAAATCGCGCCGACAAAAAGAAGCGCGTCTATTATCTGTCGATCGAGTTCCTGATCGGGCGCCTTCTGTTCGACACGCTGGTCAATCTCGGCCTGCTCGACGAAGCGACCGAGGCCTTGGAGAGCTTCGGCGTCGACATCGCATCCGTGAAAGCTGCGGAGCCCGACGCCGCACTCGGCAATGGCGGCCTCGGCCGCCTTGCCGCCTGCTACATGGACAGCATGGCCGCGCTCGGCGTGCCCGGTTACGGCTACGGCATCCGCTATGAGCATGGCCTGTTCGAACAGCATGTGAAGGACGGCTGGCAAGAGGAGCGGCCCGAAACCTGGTTGCGCGCCGGCAATCCCTGGGAATTGCCGCGGCCGGAAAAGGAATATCCGGTCGGTTTCGGCGGCGCCGTGGAATATCTCGGCAGCGCCGACACGACGGCACGGGCGATCTGGTATCCGTCCGAAACCGTCATCGCGACAACCCACGATGTTCCGATCGCCGGCTGGCGCGGCAAGCACGTCAACATATTGCGATTGTGGGGCGCGCGTGCCGCCGACCCGATCGAGCTCACGACTTTCAACGAAGGCGATCACATCGGGGCGATGACGGCGCGCAATCGCGCCGA
>Ga0265325_10001872_pt1 | contig 14511 bp, 8 predicted proteins | sample 41420metaG_FD_202090 | JGI IMG/M metagenome (GOLD analysis project Ga0265325, IMG submission 202090) | Rhizosphere microbial communities from Carex aquatilis grown in University of Washington, Seatle, WA, United States - 4-14-20 metaG | ecosystem: Host-associated > Plants > Roots > Rhizosphere >...
CCGCGGTGGCTTCGGTGAATACCGCTACCAGATCGCTTACAACTCGGCCTCCGGCGACGCTCTCAACGACCCGCTGGGGTACGAAGGCCTGAGCACGACTTGGGGTTGCTGCCTCGGCTGGCAGTCTTTCAACCAGTACAGCCCGTCCCTGGGTATCCCCGGGTCCGGTACGTCAGCCAACCACGTCATGCAGATGGGCGACTCACGTACGCCGAACACCATGACGTACAACGTCACCCTGTCACAGCGCATTCCGTGGAACTCGGTTGCAGAATTCCAATATTCGGGCAACCGCAGCAAAGACATGCTGCTGGACAGCGCACTGGCCAACGTGGACAAGATCCCCGTCGGCGCATTCTTCGGGCCCGATCCGCTCACTGGCGTGGTCAACAACCCGAATTCGAGCAACTTCCCGACCAACGATTACTATCCGCTACATTTCTACACGGGTATGACGCTGGTTTCGCACGGAAGCTATTCGAACTACAACGGGTTCATCGCAACGTGGCAGAAGCAGACCGGCCGCGTGACCTTCACGATGAACTACACCTTCAGCAAGGCTCTCGGTATCCGTGACGGTGAAACCGACAACGGCGCCGGCCAGGGCATCCTGATGGATCCGTTTAACATCAAGAACGATTACGGCGTACTCGCGTTCGACCATACTCACATCATCAACGCCGCTTATGTCGTCAATCTTCCCAGCCCGGTTCATGGCAACCCGTTCCTCGGTGGAGTCGTGAATGGATGGGAACTCTCGGGTATCACCCAGTTCTCGAGTGGCGCTCCGATCCAGCCGTCCGGCTCCGCCAACGGCGATCTGAATGCCCAGTATCCGGGAACCACCAGCGCGGGCCAGAACTATAGCCAGAGCGTCCTGCTGGGAACCAACGCTTACCCGAACGCCGGTCTGTATCCTGTTGTGACCTGCGATCCGCGCAAGAACCTGGGGCCGAACCAGTACTTCAATGCTGGTTGCTTTGCTCCGGACACCACCAAGGGAAGCCAGGGCACTTTGATCTGGCCCTATATGAAGGGACCCGCGTTCTTCAACAGCGATCTTTCGCTGTACAAGAACTTCCAGTTCAAGGAACACCAGAACGTTCAGTTCCGGTTCCAGACCTACAACTTCCTGAATCATCCGAACCCGGACATGAGCGTGAACGGTGCGGATCTCAGACTTAACTTCAACACGGGCAGCGGCCTGAGCTCGACCAACCTGAACCCGCTCGTCGGGTATGCAGCAAACACGGTCGGCCGGCGCGTTGTCATGCTGAGCGTTAAGTACAACTTCTAACCGGTTCCAAAGGGAACCGCTAAACTCAAAGGGGGTGGCGCATGCCGCCCCCTTTTTTATGGTCCGAATGATTATCAATGTGCGCACCGGCATCGTCGCCCTCGCGGTGCTGGCCGCGGCTTTTCTGTGGTGTGTCGCTGCCGGCACGTCAACGTCACCAATCCGATTCTCGCTCGCAAGGTTGCCCTTTCATCTGGAGAATGGAGAGGTGACGGCACGCCACGTTCCGGCAACCATGGCGGGTGGCGTCGCCGTATTCGACTTCAATAAGGACGGCCGTCCCGACATCTTCTTTACCAACGGCGCGAATCTCGAAACCCTGAAGAAGGATTCGCCGAAATACCGGAATCGCTTGTTTCGGAACGACGGCGGCGTCTTCACGGACGTCACAGACAAGGCAGGGCTGGCAGGAACGGGTTTCGATAACGGCGTTGCGGTAGGCGACTACGACAACGACGGCTATCCAGATCTGTTCGTCGCAGGCGTCCACCACAACACGCTGTATCACAACAATCGAGACGGAACGTTCAGCGATGTCACGGCTAAGGCGGGCCTTACCAACGTGATCGACCCCCAATACGGGCAACTGTGGGCGATTACAGCGGTGTGGGTGGATGTCAATAACGACGGGCTGCTGGATCTCTTCATCGTGAATTACCTGCAATGGGACTATGCGACCGAGCCGTTGTGTGAGTATAAAGGCGCGACGGACTACTGTAATCCAAGAAAATACAAGGGCCTTCCCGATCAATTGTTTCTCAATAAAGGCGACGGAACGTTTGAAGATGTGTCGCAGAAGTGGGGGATTCGCGAGCACGTCGGCAAGGGCATGGGCGTTGGTATGGCGGATTACGATCTCGACGGAAGGCCCGATTTATTCGTTACAAACGATGCTTCCTATAACTTCCTGTTCCACAATTTGGGGTCTAAGTTTGAGGAGTCGGCATTTCAGAATGGAGTGGCGCTGGCCGAAGATGGCAACATGATTTCGGGAATGGGGCTGGATTTCCGCGATATTAATAACGATGGATATCCGGATATTGTGTTTGTCGCGTTGGAGCATCAGACATTTCCTCTGTTTCAAAACATGGCCGGACACGGCTTTCGCGAAATCACGACAGAGAGCGGGATGCGGGCGCTGAGTATGTCACGATCCGGATTCGGCGCGGGACTGTATGACTTCGACAATGATGGGTGGAAGGATCTGTTTGTCAGCCGCGGCGATGTGCTGTCGCAGAAGATGCCAGGCCAGACCGTGGATCAATTGAATACCGTGTTTCGGAATGCGGGGGCGAGCGGGAAGTGGCAGGCACTGACGGAGGAGGCCGGCTTCGATGTGGCTGCCCCGGCGCGGCATCGTGGATGTGCATTTGGCGATCTGGATGGCGATGGCCGAGTGGATGTCGTAGCCACGGCGTTGCAGTCGGATGCGGAAGTCTGGATGAACCGCAGTCCGGGCAGTGGCCATTGGCTGGACATCGCGCTGGAAGGTACCAAAAGCAATCGCGACGGCATTGGGGCGCGGATCAAACTGGTGAGCAAGAGCGGCACGCAATATAACCACATGACCACCAGCGTGGGCTATGAGTCCTCGAGTTGCGGGCCTGTGCATTTCGGACTGGGCGGGGATGCGACGGCGGATTCCATCGAGATTCACTGGCCTTCGGGCCTGGTGCAGACCCTGACGAATGTTGCCGTGGATCGCGTGCTTAGCGTGAAGGAGCCGCAGTCGGCTGCTGTTGCTCGGCGGTAAGCCGGTCGACGATGGCTCGCTCTCTCGCTCCGTCTTCGGGACGCTGAACGCGGTAATACAGGGCGGCAAGCTCAACGTGGAGCTGCAACCAGGCCGGATCGTCATGCTCCACTTTTTCCATGTCGCGAACGGCGGCGTCCAACTGGCCCAGAGTCCTCTCAATTCGGGCCATTTCGAAGCGCGCAAGCGGTGAACTGGGGCGAAGCTGGAGAGCACGCTCGACGTGTTGCTTAGCTCCACCGGTGTCGCGCTCCACGTTCAGGACGGCACCGAGCGTGAGGTGGGCCTCGAAATCGTTCGGGTCGGCATCCAGCGCCTTCTTTAGCGCTACGATGGCCGCCTGATCGTCGCCGAGAACCTGCAAAACCTTGCCCTGCAGCGTGTAAAGACCGGGAAGGCGCGGGTTAATGTGCATGGCGGCGTCGGCGTCCTTCTGCGCGCGCTCGTAGAAATTGAGGCGGAACGCGGTGTCGCCGGCCAGCAGCCAGGCTTCCGCGCTGTCGCGTCCCGCGGCCACCTTCTCTACTCCGGCCAGTCCCTCGGCAAGGCGCCCCTGCTGGATGAGCGCTTGTCCCAGAGCCCATGCGAGATCGAGATCGTCGGGGTGGGCCGCTTCCAGAGGCGCGAGAATGGCAATCGCCTCCGCGTTATTGCCCTGGCGTGCGTAGCACTCGCCGAGCAGAGTGGCGACACGGACGTCAGCCGGAGTGGTATCGTGCAGCGGCTTCAATTCGCGGGCAGCGCTGGGGAAGTCGTCCTTCTTGTAATAGGCAAGCGCGAGATTCAGGCGGAGACCGGTGTTGTTGGGGACCTTTGCGAGGGCCGCGCGATATTGGACGATGGCCTCGTCAAAACGGCCCAGATGGGCGAGTGCGGCGCCGAGATTGGCGTGCGCCTCCACAATATCGGGACGCAGTTTAATCAGGTCCTGATACTTGTGGACCGCCGTCGCGTCGTCACCCCGCCGCTGCGCGTCCACGGCCTCGCGAAAGAGCTGCTCAGGCGTGGAAACCTGGGCAATGGCGGTGCAGGCGAGGAGCAACAGGGCGGCGCAACGCATCCTTTTCAGAATACGCCTACACACTACAATGGAACTTCGATGAACCTCAACCGCCGGGAACTCCTCACCATGATGGGTGCAGCCGCCTTCGCGCAACCCAGCACGGGCGGTTCGATTTTCGAGATTGTTCCGGCGTCCAGAAGCGGCATTACGTGGGTCCACGACAACGGTAAATCGGTGAAGCGATGGCTACCCGAATCGATGTGCTCGGGCTGCGCGTTTCTCGATTACGACAACGACGGTTGGATGGACATTCTGCTGGTGAACACAGGGCCGAGTGAGTTTTACCACCCAGCGACCTCGCGGCACAACGCGCTATACAGGAATAATCGCAACGGAACGTTCACGGATGTCACGAAACAGGCGGGGCTGGAGGCGGCGCGGTGGGGCGAGGGGGTTGCTGTTGGCGATTTCAATGGCGATGGGTATCCGGACTTATACTTCACGTGCTACGGCGACAACGTCCTCTATCGCAACAACCGTGATGGCACCTTCACGGATGTGACGAAGCGTGCGGGTGTGGCGAAAGGAGGCTGGTCGACATCGGCGGTCTGGTTCGATTATGACAACGATGGGCGGCTGGACCTGTTCGTCTGCGGCTTTGTGGATTATGGCGGGCCGAACCCAAAAACGTGTGGCAGCGACGAGCTGAACAAATACTCGTATTGCATTCCGACAATTTTCGAACCGCGCCTGAGCGCGCTCTATCACAATAACGGCGACGGCACTTTCACCGAAGTGGGCCATCTGACGGACATTGGAAAAAATCTGGGGAAGGCGCATGGCGTGGTGGCCACGGACATCAATAACGATGGATTGATGGATCTATTTGTCGCGAACGATACGGTGCCGAATTTTTTGTACGTGAATCGCGGCGGTGGAAAGTTTGAGGAAATGGGCATCCAGGCGGGCGTTGCCTACAACACCGACGGGCAAGCGCGATCGGGAATGGGCGTGGACTCGGCCGATTTCGACAACGACGGGCTGGAGGATTTGTTTGTCGCCAACATCAACGGGGAACGATTCTGCCTGTATCACAACGACGGGAACGAGACCTTCACCGACCGCGCCGACGAGACCGGGATCGGCAAGGAGACGTTTTATCTGAGCGGTTGGGGGCTGAAGTTCTTCGACTACGACAACGATGGCAATGTCGACTTGTTCCTCGCCAACGGGCATCCCAACGACATGGTGGACGTGCTGTTGCGCGATGTGACCTGGGCCGAACCGATGCTGCTTTATCACAATAACGATGGGAAATCCTGGGCCAACGTGAGCAGCCAGGGAGGCCCCGCGTTTCATCAGCATTGGCCGGCGCGCGGATTGGCCATCGGCGACTTCGATAACGATGGCGGAGTGGATGTGCTGATCAACAACAGCGGAGCTGCGCCCCTGCTTCTTCATAACGAGGTGGGCCGACGCAACAACTGGCTGGGATTGCGGCTGATTGGGACAACCGCAAACACGGACGCCGTGGGCGCGCGGGTCATATGGGGATTCGACGGCGTGAAGCGAAGCCGGCTGAAGGTGGGCGGCGGGAGTTATCTCTCTTCGCACGATCCCAGAATGGTCCTGGGAATTGGCCAGGCGAAGAAGCTGGATTATCTGGAAGTTCGCTGGCCTCTGCCGTCGAAGCGCGTGGATCGGTTTACTTCTCTGCCGCTGAATCGCTACATCACCATCCGGGAAGGGAAAGGAATCGTCTAGGTTAGTGCGCTTTACCGACTGATGTCGGGATTGCCGATTGCCCAACCTGTTCCTTAGCGTTCAGTTTCTTCACGATAACGCTCTCAGCATCGCCGTCGGCTTTCCGCTGCAGCCGATAATAGATCCCCGCGAGGGCGGCGTGTGCTTCGCGAAAATCGGGGAATTGTTTCACAAGGTCTTCCAGAACGGTTCGCGCTTCTTCGCGCCGATTCTGGGCGGAAAGGACGTTCGCGAGTTGCAGCAGCGCACCCGGCTCCCGCGGGCGCACGGCAAGCGCGCGTCGAAGGTGCGTTTCGGCCTGGTCGAGTTGGCGATCATGCAGGGCCGCTACCCCGACGTGCAGATTGGCGCTGAAGTCGTTCGGATTGATCTCCAACTCCTTTTCGTAAGCGGCCAGCGCGCCGACGTCCATCAGACCGTCGAGCGCCGCGCCGTACAGCGAGTGAACGCCCGGCAGCGCGGGGTTCAGCTCGATAGCGTGCTGCAGATCGTCTCTCGCGCCCGCATAATCTTTGCGGCGCAGTCGCGCGGTGGCCATCATCACTCGAGCCTCGGCGGAATCGCCGCTGCTCAGAATGCGATCCATCACCCGCTTGCCCTGATCGATCTGGTCCGTCAGCATCAGCGCGGTTCCATACAAGTAAGAAAAGGCAGGGTCGTCGCGATAATCGGCATCGAGGGGGCCGAGCAGGTCCACCACTTTGGCATTCTCGCCCTGCTGCAGCCAGCAATCGGCGAGCAGCAGCGTAATCCGTTTTTCCGACGGGGCGCCGTTGTGCAGAGTGGCGAGTTCGGAAGCCGCCCGATCGATGCGTCCCGCTTTGTAATAGGCCAGCGCCAGGTTCATGCGAATCTGCATCTGGTTCGGATTGCCGGCCAGAGCGCTCTCGTATTGCGTGATGGCCTCGTCGAAACGCCCGAGATGAACCAGCGCCGCGCCCAGATTCGCGCGCGCCTCCGGCACGTCGGGACGAAGAGCGATTAGTTGCTGATACTTCTCGACGGCGTGGGCATAGTCGCCGTGATTCTGCGCATCGACGGCATCACGAAAGAGTTGTTCGGGAGACGCGGCGTCCTGCGCCATGGCGGCTCCGGCCAGAATCGCGAACATGGCGAGAATGCGCATTCATTCCAGCATAACGGGGGCGAGGGCGCGCTAAAATGAGTGACACCATCCCGCTATGAAGTCCTTTTTCTTCGGCATCGTCTTCCTTGCAGTTCTGTTGCCGGCGCAAACTCCGCCCACGGAGAGTTTCGAGGATCTTGCGGCTCGTGCCCAGGCGGACGTCGACAGTCAGCCCGCGGAAGCGGTCGCTCTCTTCAAAAAAGCGCTGGATCTGCAGCCGACATGGGCGGCGGGCTGGTTGTACATGGCCGGGGATCTTTATGGATTGCGTCGCTATCCGGAGGCGCGCGATGCCTTTCGCAAGGGAATTGAACTGGCGCCGAAAACGGGGACGGCCTACGGATTTCTGGGCCTCTGCGAGTACGAACTCGGAGACTTCAATCAGGCCTACGCGGATATCAGGAAGGGCGAATCCCTTGGGCTTGGAGCGAATCTGCCGTTCGAGACGGTTGTGCGGGATCGAGCCGCTCTGATTCTTGCTCGCGATCAGGCCTTTGACGAAGCGCTGGCGCAACTGGGTCCGCTGACCACACGCGGCGTGAATACGCCCGAGGTGACGGAAGCCATTGGCCTCTGCGCCCTGACGATTTCGAAGCCCCTGGAAAGGCTTTCCGAGCACGAGCGCGCTGTGGTGGATTTGGCGGGCAAGGCCACGTGGGCCAATATGTCCCGCCGGTCGACGGAAGCCGAGGCAGGATTCAAGGAGCTGATGGCGAAATACCCGGATGACCCCGGTGTTCACTATGCCTACGGCGTCTACCAGATGGAAATCGATCAACGGGCAGCGCTGGCGGAGTTCGAAAAAGAGCTGAAGGCGAATCCGGCGCACTGGCCGTCCATGCTGGTGGTGGCGTTTCTCAAGACCAGGGATGGAGACCCGCAGTCGGGTATTCAGATCACGCAAAAGGCGATGCGATTGCAGCCTGCGCGGAATCGATGGATCGCTCAGACCGCCATCGGTCAGGCGTACTTAAGCATGGGCGAACCGGAAAAGGCCATTGTGGAGCTGGAAGCCGCCGTCAAGCAGCAGCCGATGAACGATTCGGTACATTTCTTCCTCGGTCAGGCTTATCGTCAGGCCGGGCGCAAAGAAGATGCACAGCGGGAGAAGGATGAGTTCGTGCGGCTGCGCGAACAGATGGATCCACGATCAATGCCGACGCCGCCGGGGCTAAGCGCTGGCGGGGCGGCTACTGAACCGGCTCGGTGATTGCAACGATGCGGTCCGCGGCCACGTTCCGCAGTGTCTGCTTAATCCCGCTCGGCCATGCAATCTGAATTTCTTTCGCGCTTGTGGCGGTTCCGAGTCCGAAATGAACGCGCGAGTCACTGGAAGAAGCGTAGCCGACGCTGGTGGTCACCTCGTTGAACTGCACCGTGCCTTCCGCGGTCGTTAGCCGAATCTGCGCGCCAATGCCCATGCGATTGCTTTTCGTCCCTTTCAGGTTCAGAAGCAGCCAGTGATTGCTGTTACGCGTGGTGTTGCGAAGAATTCGGGCCTGGCCGTTGAGGACGGAAACGACCACGTCGATACGCCCATCGTTATCCAGATCGCCGAAAGCGGAACCGCGATGCACTTCAGGAGTCTGAAAATCGTCTCCGGCGGTGGCGCTCACGTTCCGGAATTTTCCGTTTCCAAGGTTCCGGAATACCGCGTTGGGCTCTTCCTTGTGGCGGGGCGAGAACAGTTCCACGTTGTCGAGCACATTGCCGCGGGCCACGAAAAGATCCTTCCAGCCGTCGTTGTCGAAATCAAAAATACCGTTTGACCAGCCGGACATTCCCGCCGTCTCCAGGCCGAGCCCGGCAAAAGCGGTGCCGTCTGCGAACTGGCCATGGCCTAGGTTTCGATAGAACGGAAACGTCTGCTTTTCGAGAGCCGTGATCCAGATATCGGGCCGGCCTTTATTGAATACATCCCGGAAGTCGGCGCCCATGCCGGAGATCGAGTTGCCAGACTCGGCCAGTGCAACTCCGGCATCCAGCGCCACTTCGTCAAACCGCTTGCCGCCAACGTTGTGAAAAAGCTGATTGGGTGATGCGTCGTTGGAGACGAAAACGTCCATGAATCCGTCCCCGTCGTAATCGGCAATGGCGATGCCCATGCCACGACCGAGGTACCTGTCGAGACCCACCTCGGAAGACACATCGGTAAACGTCCCGTCTCCGTTATTTCGATAGAGCGTGTGCGGAAGCGGCCCGTAGGCCCGCGGGTTGCAAAAAGTATTTACGCCATTCTGAGGACAGGGCTTTTCCGTGGCAGGATCCCATCTACAGTAGTTCGATACAAACAGATCCAGCTTGCCGTCGTTGTTGTAATCGAGCCAGGCCGCGGAGGTGGCCCACATCTTGCGCCCTTGATACTCGCCGCCGGAGACGCCCGCCTTCGCAGTCACGTCTGTAAATGTGCCGTTCCCGTTGTTATGGAATAACTGATTGCCGTCGACATTGGCAAGATACAAATCGGGCCAGCCGTCATTGTCGTAATCGCCAACGGCTACACCTTCGCCATAGCCCACGCCTGCCAGCCCAGCCTGATCGGTGACGTCGGTGAACGTTAGATTGTGATTATTGCGAAAGAGGCGATTCTTGAACTGCGGCCCTTCCTTAATCAGGGAAGGCATGCCCGCGCCGTTGACGAAATAGATGTCGAGATATCCATCGCCGTCGTAATCGAATACAGCGACTCCACCCAACATGGTTTCTGGCTGATGCTTCAACGGCGTGGGGCTGGAATCGGCGACGAAATGTACCCCGGCACGCTCCGCAATTTCCTCAAAAGTGATGGGTCCGAGCGCGGGAGAGGCGGCCAGAAGCGCCAGCGCGGTCAGTGCAGCGGCCACGGCCGGCAGACGTCGCAGAATCATTTATCTGAGAGTGTAGCGCACCGCATTCGGAAGCTTCCCGGCGGTACGATATATACATGCATAAGCTCCTCCTCGTTGCGGCGGCAGTCTGCCTTTATTTTTCGACTCTCCCTCGTTTAAACGCGCAATCCGCGGAAACAGTTTCCACCACGACAGTGAATGTTCGCGAGGTTTCTTTGGATGTGACGGTGCGCGACAGCAAGGGCAAGGTGGTCAGGAACCTTCAGCCCGGCGACGTCCAGATTCTGGAAAATGGCGTCGAACAGAAGATCCGTAGTTTGCGGTTCGTGGAAGGGCGCGACTCCGTGCCCGCCGGCGCTCCCGCAGCGGGTAAGGTTGCGCCGCTAAGGACCAGCAATCTGGTATGCATCGTTCTGCACAATCTCGATGTACACACGCGCAAGTTTGCCACCGATGCGATCGACGAGTTCGTGGCTAAGCCACTGCCCGCAGGCACATGGGTGGGTGTATTCAATCTGGGCGGCGGCCTCACCGTGCTGCAGCAATTCACCACAGACCGCAACGTGGTCCTGCAGGCGTCGAAGCGGGCGTGGGTTGGCACCAATCCCGATTTTGCCAGCAGTGCCGCGTTGGTGAACAGTGCGAATCCAACTGAGGTTTCCGTATCGGGCGCTGGCGCCGGGGGAACCGGTTCTATGACGGTCAGCGGCGGCGAGATTAACAGCGCGGCCATCAACGGGGCGGACGTCTCCGAGAGCGCAAGTGCGAATATCGCCCGTGGCCAGGCTGCGGCAGATCGCCGTCAATTCGGCGGAATTGAGGGTCAGAAGGCCTTTGATCAGATGCAAAGCATGATCCGGGAACTTGGAACTTTGCCAGGCCGCAAAACCGTGCTGTTGATGAGCCCCGGCATCGTCGCTACCGGAATCGATCCCGATAAGTTTAAGTCTCTTGTCACCGCGGCCAATAACGACAACATCAGCATCTTTGCGATCGACGTGAATGGCATGGATGCCAACTCCTCCGTGCTGGCCGGCGTGAACATGACACAAACCGCGGCTTCTTCCGGTTCGCGAACCGGAGTCGGCGGACAGAATACGTCCATGGACGATGCGGCCGCCGTAGCCCGCGAGGGCGACGTTCTACACGACGCCGTGCGCGGCTCGAACGCTCAGGCGCCTCTGCGTATGCTGGCGGAAGGAACCGGCGGAGCGTTCTCATCAGGCAACGACCTGCGAAAGCCCTTTCAGCGTGTCGTGGACGATCTCGGCGCGCACTACGAGGCCGTTTATCATCCATCGGGAGAAGTATGGGATGGACGCCTGCGCACGATTGAGGTGAAAGCACGGGCCGGTCTGACAGTGGAAAGCCGCAAAGCGTATTTCGCACTGCCCGATCCGCAATCGCTCCGTTCGTACGACACCCCGGCTCTGGTCGCGCTGGGAACCAATCCACCGCCGCACACATTCGATTTTGAGACCGCGGCGTATCAGTTTCGGCCGACAGCCACCGCCTCGCAATTTGCCATCGCGTTTGCCGTTCCGGGGGCCAATATGACGCCCACCGCGCTGGCCGCGCAGAAAGAGCACAAGCTGCATGTTTCCCTGCTGGCCCTGGTGAAAGATTCGAAGGGCGAGGTCGTGGAAATGATGAGCCGCGATTATCCACTTTTTATCCCCGACGCAAAGCTTGCTGACACTCTGGCGCAGACTTTGAATGCGACATTTCCATTCCAGGTCGGGCCAGGCCACTACACGGTGGAAACCGCCGTGGTGGATTACGAAGGCCGACGGGCCAGCACCGGGGCCTTGCAGTTCGACAATCCCGAGGAACACCAAGGCCCAGGCATCAGCAGTCTGGTTCTGGTTGGGCCAGCTGAACCGCTCAACGGCAAGCCGGATGCCACCGATCCTTTCGTATTCCAGGGCAGGCGCATGGTTCCGCTGCTCAACCACTCGCTGAAACCGAAGGATGAGCCGTTTGTGTATTTTATCGTGTATCCGGACAAGGCCAACAGCGAGAAGCCGAAGATCGAAGTGGAGTTTCTGGTGGGCGGCGAATCGCTCGCCAAACAGGACGCGGACCTGCCCGCTCGCGACGAGTCCGGAGCGGTCCCAATGGTGGTGAGCGCGGCCCTGAAACCGGGTGAATGTGAGCTCAGAATCACGGCGATTCAGGGGAACGCCTCCAGCACGCAGAGCGTCAAATACACGGTCGCCGACCAGTAGAGATCCGTGCGAGCGGCAGTTCTGGGCGCCGTCCCTCCGGCCGCGCTCCCGCGGAGAAAGTCACACTATCGCCATGATGTACAGATCGCCTCGGTTTTCTTACGCCTTATGCATCCTGACGCTTGTCATTCCTGCGGTCGCTGCTGCGCAGACCGCTCCGCCTGCCGAGCCCGGTCCTACTATACGCGCCACTGTCAACGAAGTCGCTCTCGACATTGTGGTCCGCGATAAGAAAGGGAAGCTGGTCCGGAATCTCAAGCCCGGCGATGTGCAGATCTTCGAGGACGGCGTGCAGCAACAGATCCGCAGCTTTCGCCTGGCGGCGGGCCACCCGATGGAACAAACCGCTGCCGCGCCAGCCATCCTGGGAGCTCCTGGTTCATCACTGCCTCTCCGCAAAGTGAACCTGGTCTGTATCGTTCTTCACAATCAGGCCAACCTTGACATGAGCATGAAGAAGTTCACGATGGAGGCCGTCGAGCAATTTCTGCAGAGCACCTGGCAGCCGGACACGTGGGTAGGTGTGTTCTCCCTTGGTACGCGCCTGAGTGTCCTTTATCCGTTCACCACGAATCGAAACGAACTGCTCCGGGCCGCCGCAAAAGGCTTTAATGGCGGAAGTTTCCAATTGGCCAGGGTAGCGGATGCGGTTCTGAATGGAACTCCGAATCTGGATGTGGTGCAGGGATTTGGCAATCAGGGTGCGCGGGCCGGTTCAGGCGGCGGGAATGAGACACTGCAAACGGGATCGCTGAACAACGCGGCAACTCTGGATGTTACCGACACCACCGGCCTTGCCGCAGGCTCGCAGCGGGGAGATCTGGTGGATCAGCAGCGGGATTTTGGGCACATCCAGGGCATGCAGTCCATCGACCAGATGAAGCTGATGATTGGGCAGATTGGCCAGTTGCCGGGCCATAAGACGGTGTTGATGTTGAGTCCCGGGCTGCCCAGCAATGGCAATCCCGAGCTTTTCGACGCGGTTTTAGATAAGGCGCGCCAGGCCGACGTTAGCGTCTATGCGCTTGATACGAATGGCCTTAGCGAAAACTCCAATTTGCAGGCTGCCAACCAGGGCCTGCAATATGCCAGCTCCCTCAGCCAGAAACAGGGGATGAGCATGACGACCAATAGCGGAACCGTGAACACGAGCGGCACGGGCTCCGTGGGTGCCGAGGCGGAACTCATGCGGCAGAACGACTACGTAGACAATGCCGTCCGCGGGAGCGACTCACAGGCGCCTCTTCGCGCGCTCTCCGAAGGGACCGGCGGATTCCTGATTGGCGGAACAAACGATCTACGAAAGCCATTTCAGCACCTGATTGAAGACGTGGGCATGCATTACGAGGCGGTCTATCATCCTTTTTCGCAGACATTCGATGGGCGGCTGCGGAAGATTGAAGTCAAGCTGGCTCGGGCCGACTACACCGTGGAAAGCCGCAACGGCTATTTCGCCATGCCGGAAATTCGCGGTTCGGCCATCTTGACGCCGGTGGAAATCGCCGGCCTCTCGGCGCTGAATACAAATCCTGCGCCCCATGCCTTCGATTTCCGGACCGCGGCGTATCAATTCCGGTCTGAAGGCGCCACGAACCAGGTTGGCGTTGCTTTTGAATTACCCGCGTCGCGTCTGACAGCCATTGCCCAACCCGACCAGAAAGACCACCGGATGCACGTATCCGTGCTCGCTCTGGTAAAGGATGCCAACGGGCAGGTGGTGGACAGGTTCAGCCAGGACACACCTTACGAAATACCGGATGACAAGATGGCTACAGTCCAAACCATGCCGATTACGTGGACTCATCCGTTTGACCTGGCGCCAGGACAGTACACGGTTGAGATTGCGATTCTGGACCGCGAAGGAAATCGCGCCAGCACCAGCGTCCTGCCGCTCGATAATGCCGAGCACAAAGGCCTGGGGCTGAGCAGTGTCATGTTGGTACGGCAGGTGGCGCAGGTGAGGGGCCAGCCTGATGCGTCGAATCCATTCGAATATGCCACTAATCGGGTGGTTCCATCGCTGAATCCGACGCTCGGCAAGGACGCACAGCCCTATGTATATTTCGTGGTGTACCCGGACAAAGCGAGCAAGGAGAAGGCGAAGCTGGGTGTGCAATTTCTGGTCGACGGCAAAGTTCTGGCGGAGCAGACCACCGATCTGCCCGCCGCCGATGCCACCGGTGCGGTTCCCATGGTGGTGGGTACCGCAATCCGGCCGGGCGACTGCGAGCTGAAGATTACGGCCTCGCAGGGAAGCGCGGCCACCACGCACAGCGTCAGGTACACGGTCGCGAATTAAGCAGGAGGGTCGATGAGCCGGTTCAAAATCGCCGCGATTGCGGTTTCTTGTGTGTTTGTGATTTCCGCCCTGGGCCAGGATGCGCCAGCGGCGGCGCCCGTCCCGACCATTAAAGCCACGGTGAACGAAGTGGCTCTCGATCTCGTCGTTCGCGACAAACATGGAAAGCTGATAAAGACCCTCAAGCCGAGCGACCTCCAGATTTATGAGGAT
>Ga0265325_10001875_pt1 | contig 14503 bp, 11 predicted proteins | sample 41420metaG_FD_202090 | JGI IMG/M metagenome (GOLD analysis project Ga0265325, IMG submission 202090) | Rhizosphere microbial communities from Carex aquatilis grown in University of Washington, Seatle, WA, United States - 4-14-20 metaG | ecosystem: Host-associated > Plants > Roots > Rhizosphere...
CGTGTGCGATCCGGTCTCCCCCCAGAATCCACGTGGATCGCTTTTGGCTTGTCCCGAGGGGTTCGGATGCTACTCATCGGATTCCAACCCAGGGGCCAGTGACTGCGAACAGCAATATGGAACTGGGTTGTCAGGATCGACTTGCACCACGGACGCCGACTGCACGCCTGGGTACTATTGCGGCGTCGCAAGCAATACCTGTGTCAAATATTGTGCCGTTAATACCGATTGCCCGACCGGCAAGATCTGCGAGTTCTTCAGCACGCCACAATACGCCGGCACCACTCAGATCGGCGCCTGCGAGTCCAGCAGCGCATTGTTTTGCAACACCGGGGCCGGCGTAACTTGCGGGACGGGCGTCTGTGGCTCGAACACAACCTGCACAACAGACAACCGGTGTAGCTGCCCAACTGGCTACCAGATGCAGGCGTGTGATGGCAGCCTCTGCAATGGCGATTTCACCACCAAGTGTCCTGGAAGCAGTTGGAAGTGCGTCAAGCTATAGATCGCACCGAGCCGCGCGAGAACGGGTAACTGCCCCCTGCAGCGCCGGCGTTATTTCGTCCTGGTCCCCGAAGAAAATTGCGGCTCGCCAGGCGTGGCTTGTCTGACTTCTCCGAGACTTGGCATTCGGATGGTCAGGGGCAGCGTCCCCTGCGCTCTAAGCTCGTCCCGGAGCTTCTGTGCTTGCTCCGCCGACACCGGTACGCGCCCGGGAGCGGGGGCCAGAGCGTGCTGCAGTGCTTGTATCCTGAGCTCGTCTCTGATGGCCGGCAGATCGGTCCCGGCAGGCCCCAGCACGGGCGCCGGATTGCCAGCGGCGGCTTGCGGTTTAGGCAGGCCCTGCACAAGACGAGGCGGGAGACTTACGCCGGCGTCGCGAAGACCTGCAACGTCTCGGTCCCTGGGGGCCGGAGTCTGTTCTTGCTCGCCGGCAGCAGAGCGCGCGAGCTCACCGGGGCCGACCGTTGGGTGCGGAGCACGGTCGTGCGTGACGCTCGCCCAAATCAGACCTCCAATGACCGCAAGGCCCACCACGAGCGTGCCCAAGATCCAGCGTCGAGCGGTTCGACTGAGAGGGGTATTCATCGAGGTATCTCCAATCGGGGCCGAATACTATGATCGGCCCTTCGCCGAGGGTAGTGTTTTCGCGACAGTAGCAGTTTCGCGAGCTGCTATTCCGCTCGCCGAGCTGTTATACTCGCGTCCCGTCATGCGACCCCCTTTTCCGTTCACTTGTTGCGTTCGTTACTGGATCGGCGTAGTCACGGCGCTGGCCCTGAGCCTCCAATTCATGCCTTCAGCCCAAGCGGCACTCGGCGACGACGCGTCTGTCATGGCTGAGGAAGCGCGCCTGGGGGGAAGCCTGCAAGTGTACCGCCGAGAGGCCTACGCGATCCACGAGCTCCTCGCACCCGCGGGGAACAAGATTCGCGAGTTCGTGGGTGATTCGGGCAAGGTGTTCGCGGTGTCCTGGTCGGGCGGTTTCCGGCCGAACCTGCGCGACATCATGGGTGCTCACTATGACCGTTTCATCGCCGGAACACGCGGCCGGCGGGCTACACGCGGTATCGTACGCATCGAGTTGCCGGGCATGCTGGTTGTCATGGGTGGCTATCTGCGCACCTTCTTCGGACAGGTCATCTTGACCGACCTGCTTCCCAAGGGTGTCGCGGCCGACGATCTCCGCTGAGGACCTGATTATGGCCAAGGTATCTGCTGCGATGTTGATGGTCTTGGCGCTTCTCGCTGGCTGCGACGGCCAGCAGGGGAGCATGGTTCTTCACCCGGTAGGAGGCGCGGCCGGCGGCTCGGTGTCGGCCGGCGGAGCGGTGTCGCCCGGCGGCTCGGGTGGCATCCAAGCGGCTGCTGGCGACAACGTGCTCGACGTGGTCGTCGATTCCGGTCCGCAGAACATCGGCTACATCAATGGGCTCTTCGCCACGGCAACCATCTGTGAGCCCGGCACCAACAACTGCCAAACCATCGATCATCTGCTGGTAGATACCGGTTCGGTCGGCGTGCGCGTGCTCGAATCGCTGGTGACCCTGTCCTTGCCCGAGGCGAAGAACGACAGCGGGCAAGCCCTTGCTGAGTGCGCGCCTTTCGTCGACGGCACGGCCTGGGGGCCGCTCAAGACGGCCGATTTCCAGCTGGCGGGCGAGAAGGCTGCGGGGCTGACCATCCACCTCATCGGCGAACAATCCTATGCCGTGCCCACCGGCTGCACGGGGACGCCCATCAACGACTTGTCGACCCTGGCTGCGAACGGCATCCTGGGCGTTGGTCTCTCCCTCAAGGACTGTGGAGCCGCCTGCGCGATGTCCGCTCAATCGTTCCTAAACCCCGGCACGTACTATGCTTGTTCCAGTCCGCGTGGTGGCTGCGCAGTCGCCGCGGTTCCGACCAACCAGCAGCTATCTCATCCCGTTGCCTCCTTCCCCGTCGACAACAACGGCGTGATCATTCGGCTGCCCAGCATCGCGGCCAGCGGTGCCGCCTCGGTGCCAGGTCAGATGGTCTTCGGCATTGGAACTGCGACCAACAATCGGCTAGGCAGTGCCGTCGTCGTCGCCCTGGATGTCAATCAATTCGCGAGCACGACGTTTCCGGTGGGTGGCACAAGCTACGCAAGCATCATCGACAGCGGCTCCAACGGGCTCTACTTCCTCGATGGCGCGACGACGAATCTGCCTCAGTGTACTGGTGGTCTGAGGGGCCTCTACTGCCCGAGCGCGACCACAAGCTTGAGCGCGACTTTGGCAGCCGCCTCGGGCGGCAACCCACGCGTCGATTTCAGCGTCGCCAACCCCGCTCGGCTCTCCGCTACGGCCTGTGCCTTCAGCGACATTGCCGGTCCTATGCCAGGCTACCGAACGGATTTGGGCATACCTGCTTTCGACTGGGGCCTGCCCTTCTTCTTCGGACGCGACGTCTACATCGCCATCGAGGGCCAAGGTACATCGGCCGGCGATGGGCCCTATATTGCGTTCTAGACGGTCCCTCACGGCGTGCGCAGGAACGCGATCACCTCGGCCGCGACCTTCTCCACGACAGCAAGGTCGGTCTTGGGCAGCGAGATGGCGCCCACCGCCGGGTGGCCGCCGCCGCCGTACTTTTCGCACAGTTTGGCGATGTCGTGGGTGCGCGGGATGCGCGGCCACGGGTTCGAGCCGACGGAGATCTTGTAGCGGTCGTTGGTCGAAAGCATGGTCACCGAGTAGCGAGCGTCGGGGTGCAAGTAGTAGACGATGAACTTGTTGACGGAGGTAACGCCGTCGGGAATCAAGTTGGTCACCGCCACGCCGCCATCCAGTTTCGACAGCCCGCGCATGGCCTCGATATTCTTCTGGTGGCGATCGAGCAAGGGCGCAAGCGGGCCCGCGACGTAGGGATCGGACGCTATCTCGGAGAGGGGGCGCGACACCAAGTCTTCGATGAATCGTTCGGCCACCGCCCGGTCGCGATTGTTTTCGACCCACGTCATCAGCCGAAGCGCGGGCTCCTGCAGCTCGACCGCCATCGCAGCTGAGGGGAAGAGCGCGCCGTCGATGATTTCTGCCCAATGCAGAAGGTCGGCGAAGCGGTCAACGGCAAACCCGAAGTGCTGGGCCAGCATGCGGGCTAAGAAGCGCGTGCAGCTCTTGGCCGTGGGGTCGTAGAATTTCCTCCCGCTCTGGTCGGCGCGAAAGTGCGCTTCGTCGCCGGGCAGCTGAAACGCCGAGGCGTGGTGGTCGAACCACCAGTTGAGGCGCGAGTCCTGGCTGTAGCGAAAATCGACGCAGGCGTTGACGTCACCGTCGAGCACCTTGCCGTCGATGGGCTGGGCGTCGCCCTTGTGCTGCATCGGCGTGTAGGCGACTTCGGCGGGCCCCTTGGCCAGGTGCTCGCGGAAGAAACGCGCAAACAGCCCCGCAGACGCCGAGCCGTCGAAACAATTGCCGTGAAACAGGACGCGCAACTTCATGCGGTCAACCTAGCAGCCTTCAGCGGTGCGGACCATCACCTTGGCAACATGGCGCTGGCGACCAGGTAGACCGCCATGCCGACGAACAGCGCCACGTTGAAGCCGAAGTTCATCGACAGAATCACCGCCAGCACCGAGCCGACCACGCCGGCGGCCCCGTTCAATCCCCAGCCCCAAGCCACAATTCCGCCACCGAGGCTGTTCGCGGTGCGGACACCACACGGCAACATGGCGCCCATCAGAAGGCCGGGCACGAACACCGCCAGGGCCGCGACGGGAATGCGTGCCCAGAGGGGAAGGCCAAGGAGCACGTGGAAGATGGGAGTCAGCAGGATGCCGTAGGCCAGCAAAACCAGCGCGAGCGCGACAACCACGCGCCGGACGTAGCCCAGGTTACCCCAGCGCGCGGCGCCGCGGCCCGAAAGCGCGCTGCCGATTCCCGAGGCCAAGAGCAGGGTCGCAAGCACGACCGCCAGCGAGTAGATGGGATGCCCGAGGAAGAGCACGAACTTCTGCATGAAGCCGATCTCGACCAGAATGAAGCCGATGCCGAGGGCAAGGAAGTAGCCCAGCACGCGCAGCTTGGTGCGACGTTCTTCTTGCAGGGCCTTTCGCTCGAACAGAAGCAGTGGAAGGACCACAAACACAACCACCAGCACCACGGAGACCACCAACAGAAAGAGAAGCACGACGATGCCGAGGTTGTCTTTCTCCATGTCGGCGAGATGCCAGAACGCGGAGGCCATGTCGCCCGTACGCAGGTTGAAGAAGAAGAACGGGCGGTTGTCGCTGGTGGGCGACGCATCGTAAGGAAGTGCGGCGAGGTACGCAGACCCCGACGGTGCGCGCAGGTAGGCCGCCATGAACGAATCTTCGCCGGGGTTGCTTGCGCCCGGGGCGAAGAGCAGGCTCAACCCGCGCTCTCGGACCAAGCGCGTGACGGTCTCGACGTCGCCCGGCGTGAACGGATCTTTGCAAAGCAACAGGGTGCCGTGGCGCTCGCCGTCGGCGACCAAGATGACGTGGCGCTGGACTTGCTCGGCCGGTACGCCCCGCCGTTCTAGGGCTTCGCGGCCGAGGGCCACCAGGCGCAGGAACTCCTTGGGGCGCGATGGATCATGCCAGCGGGTGATGTCGACGATTCCACCCGGGGCCAGATGGTCGAGAAATTCCTCGAAGGCCTCGACGGTGTAGAGGTTGTTCTCCGACAGCGTAAACGCCCCAGACGACGAGGCGGCCCAGGTGTCCACCAACGTGGCCTGAATCGAACCGTAGCTCTCGTGGGCGCGGCGGATGTAGCTGCGCCCTTCGTCGACCACCACGTGAACTCTCGGATCGCGATACAAGTCGCCATCGTAGTCAGCGAATTGGCCGCGGACCACGTCGTTCACGATGATCGGGTTGACCTCGACGCCGACCACGCGCGGGACGCCGTGGTGAAGCGCCGCGATCACGTCGGTGCCGCCGCCCGGCCCGATGATGAGGGCGGTTCGCTCGTGGCGAAGGGCGTAGACCAGCGAGGAGGCCCGGACTTCGCTGTAGCGCAGGGGCTCGACCGTGTGCCCTTTGCTCACGTCGCCCGACCATAACCGGGTCGCGGCGTCGGCGTCGATGAAGATCCAGCGATGATCCGGCGCGCCGGCGGGCGCAACCGTGATTTGCGAGAACGAGTTCCACTTCTCGAACAGCACCTCGCGATCGCCGAGAAATTTCTCGGAATTGCGGGCCAGGCCGAATCGATGCGAGGTGTTTTCGCCGGCCGCGAGAACGAACAGGGCGATGGCGGTCACGGCGGCCACGGCCGTCAGTGCAATGCGTAGCCGCGGCCTTTCGTTCGCCTCGGCCGAAAGCGCGAACATGATGGCGGAAAGGGCTGCCACGCCGCCGCACGCGACCAGCGCCCCCGGGCCGCCGAAGGCCGATATCGCTGGAATGATCAAGATGCAGCCAATCGCCGCGCCGATCAGATCGAAGGCGTAGACCTTGCCGATGCGTTCGCCGGCGTTTGCGATGGCCAGCGAGATGGCCAGGCCCGACGCCAGCATGGTGAGCCCGGCGGCAAAGTAGAGCGCGCCCAGTCGACCGATATTCTCCCGCCAGTGGGCGAGACTGATGGGATTGCCGAGGGCGGTCCGCAGGGTCCACAAAACGGCAAAGGCGAAGAGCAGCATAAAGAGAGACGCCCAAAGCGGCGCCCGCCGCGCGCGGAACAGGTTGGGCATGAGGTAGACCGACACGCCCGAGATGGATAGGCCGAGCATCGCGACGGAAATCACCATGTACGCGAAGTGGTAGTACATGGTGACGCTGAACAAACGTGTGAGCAGCAGCTCGAGGGCGATGGTCGAGCAGCTTGCGAGACCAACCGCGACGGAGAAGACGCGCCAGCGCATTCGCCGCTCTTACCCCGGATTTCCCGGAAAGGGAAACTGGTTAACCGTCGCCAGCGGTCCAACTACCCAGGTTGTCACCCCGCTGCGCATTTCGACGTAGGGTCGATATCCGAAGATTTGCTCTTCGCCCGCCGCTCGACTTCCGGCAGGATGCCGCCCACATGAAACTTGGAGCTCACAAGGCCTCGCGCCCGCGGACCGCAACGCCGCGCTGGTGGGTCTTTGCGCTCCTGGCGGTCATCTATCTTTACGCATTTCCCTACTTCGGCCTGCTCAAGAGTGCGAACGAGCTGCCGCGCGTGCTGACCACGGAAGAGCTGGTCGATCACGGCCATTTTTGGATCGATGCGCGCCTCGGCAAGCTGAGCTCACGCAACGATTTGTCGAGCTCGCCGAATGGCCACAAGTACGCCAACAAGCCGCCCGGGCCGTCGATCTTGGCGGTCCCGGCCTACCTTGTGTGTAAGGCGTTCGGCGAAAAGTCTCTGCGGGTGTGCACATGGGCGTTTCGGGTGACTGCCGTGATCCTGCCCGCTATCCTGTTTCTGCCGTTCTTCTATCGCCTAAGTCGCCGCTTCACCAACGACGAGCGGGCGCGGCGGGCGACCCTGGTGGCCTACGCCTTGGGATCGCCGGCCATGGTCTATGCGCTGCTCTTCATGTCGCACCAGCCGTCGGCGGTGCTGGCCGGCGCCGCGTTCTTCGCTGCGGTGGCGTACGTTCACGGCCAAGCTCGGCGGCCTTGCTTGGCCGCCTTTGCGACGGGCTTCTTTGCGGCGTCGTCGCTGACCATGGATTACCAGGCGTTCCTCGCGGCCTTCGCCGTCGGGGCATACCTGCTGCTGCGCTCGGCCGCCCGTCTGCGTGCGCTCGTCTTCTCGGCTCTCGGTGCGGCCCTGCCGCTCGGGTTGCTCATGCTCTACCAATGGCGCGCTTTCGGATCGCCCTGGAAGACCGGGTACTCATTCGCCGACGATCCGCATCCGCGCGCTGCGTTCGGAGGCATGGTGGGGCTAAGTCGGACTTCATTCTGGAACGTGTCGTTCCTGCCGTCGAACGGCCTGTTCGCGCTCGCGCCGTGGACCATCCTGGCGCTGGTCGGCTTCATCGCCATTTGGCGGAGCCGCGAGGCGCGCCGTCGCGCGGGTGCCGAGTCGCTGGTTTGCTTCTTGATCGTCGTGGCCTATTTCGTGTTTCTAAGCTCGCTCGACGGATACATGTCGCGCGGCGGGTGGTGCGTGGGGCCGCGCTATCTCACCACCGCCCTGCCCTTTGTGGCCTGGCTGGCAGCCGCGGGCTTGGACGTAGCCTTCCGTCGCCTGGCCACCAGCATCGCGGCCCTGGCGGCGGTGCTGGCTGCGGTGGTCGTCTTCGTGGTGGCGGCCACGACCTACCCGCACTGGCCGGATCAAATGGCCAATCCGCTGTTCGACATGAGCTTCCGGCTGCTGCGCCAGGGTTACGGCGTCTACTCCGTCGGTGCGCTCGTCGGCTTGCGCGGATTCTGGGCCGTCCTGCCTCTTTACGTCCTGGTGGCCGGCCTCGCGCTTTTCCTGGTCGTAGGGCGGACGCGCCGGCAACGGGTTGCGACCGCGCTGGCGGTGCTGGTCGCGGCGGCGACGCTGTTCGGCTACGGTCGCTTCCAGCGCGGAGGGGCCTACGCCGACCACGCGTTCAACTACATCGCCGCGACCTGGGAGCCGCGGTAATCGTCCGCCGGTGGCTCAATCGTCGGGGCTGCCACACACGAGCCAGGTCAGCAGCAGCACGCGATCAGCGGTGTCCAGAGTCGAGGCTCCGCTCGGGGGCATGTTGCATGCGTAGACCTGATCGAGCACGGCGCCCCGGTTGGCGTAGAGGCCGGCATAGGTCGAGAGGTCGCGCTGGCTCTCCGAGGCGTCGGCGGCGTGGCAGCTCGTGCAGGTCCGGGCGAATAGCGGGGCTATCTCGCTTTGGTAGCTGGGAGGATGGTCGGGGCATGCCGCCGGCAGATCGCGTGGGCAGTCCTGTGACCCCGGCCTGCAAGCAACCGCGCACGAGAGCGCAGCGATGGTGAGGAGCACGAGGCTCCTCGACTTGGGCGAGGCCGGCGGATGCGCTCGCATCGCTCACCGAACGTCGATGAAGAACGCGACGTGGCCGTGGGGTGAGTCCGCCGGGCCGTCATCGCAATCCTCGAACAAGTGGAAGCGCACGGTCCAGCGTCCGGTGGCATCGAACAGCACCGGCGCGATGGTGTAGGTGCCGGGCTCGGCCTCGGTGGCGGTCTGTTTGAGCGGCGGAGCCGGATGGATCTCGCTTAGGAACGCCTCGGCGAAGACCTGGTAGGGAACCGCCCCGGTGACCGGACTGCCGTCGCCGAGCTTGGTCGCCGACAGGGTGAAGGTGACGTTTTGGTTCTGCGCGATCGGGCTCGACGTCCAGGACGCGTGATACTTGCAATCGTCGTCGTAACCCTCGCTCCCGAAGAGCGTGTCGCCGTAGTCACTCGACGTCCCAGCGCTGGACGTCGAGCCCGCACTGCAGCTTGCGAGGTCGGTGACCTGCACCGAGAGACCTGCGTCGGACACGCAGCGCGGGTTCGCCGGGCCCACGACGATTCCCGTCCACACGCCGGCATCCGTGGCAACCCGGGTGAACGAGGGCGCGCCGGCGCTCGAGCAGGCGAGCTGGCACACCACCGCGGCCACAGCCAGCGCATCACTCACGGCCCATCCTCGCTCCCGCTGGTCTAGTCGCGATGGCTTATGGCGTCCCATACTCAGGTGCTCCGCATACGACCCAGGACAAGATGGTTGCTTGCTCGTTCGGTGTGAGCTGGGTCGAGTCGGGCGGCGGCATCGTGCAGTACTCGACATCGGACAACACCAGGGTCTGCCAGTCGCTTACGTCCTCGTAGTCGATGAGCGGCCAGAGGCCCGAGTCTGGGTTGGCGTGACAGGTGTTGCATTTGGCATTCAGAATCGGGGCGATGTCTTTGGCGTAGCCCGGGGAGGGCATCGTACAAGCCGTCGGCACGGCCGCGCAGGCTGTCACGACGCCGGTTGCGGCCGGTGCGTCGGCCTGGGCTATGTCGGGCTGCCCCTCGTCCAACGCCCTACTCGATACTGCGCCGTCTTCTTGCGATGAGCCCCCGCTGCCGCCGCAAGCACACAGGGCGCAGGACGCCGCGAACACGTAAACCGCGATGGCTTTGCTGTCTATCATCCGAATCGAATCGCGCAAATCGAATCGCGCAGGTCGCCCAGCGCGCCTCCGTTCCCTTGGGATGTTGGGCCCGTTGCCGAGGATTCAATGGCGCTGACACGCGCATGCCACCAGCTTCGGCCGCGTCGCCTCGGCGCGCCATCCGGTGACGTTCAGCGCACCTTCAGCGCCTCTCGGGCCCCGGTTCGCGGTATAAACAGCCCCCTCCATGAGCGCCCTGCGTCCAACCCTGTCCGTCGTCATTCCCGTGTTCAACGAGGAAGAGACGATTCCAGAGCTCGATCGCCGTTTGCATAGTTTTCTGGCCGACCTGGGCGTGACCTGGGAGGTGGTGTTCATCGACGATGGCTCGCGCGATGCTTCGTCGAAGCTGCTTCAGTCTCTGGCCGAGCTGGAACCGCGTTACAAGCTGATCTCCTTCTCGCGCAACTTCGGGCACCAAATCGCCATCACCGCCGGCATGGACCGCGCGGAAGGCGAAGCGGTGGTGGTGATGGACGCGGATCTGCAGGACCCGCCCGAGGTGGTGCGCGCCATGCTCGAAAAGTGGCGCGCGGGTGCCGATATCGTGTACGCGATTCGTGAAAAGCGCCTGGGCGAATCGTGGTTCAAGAAGCTCACGGCGTCGATGTTCTACCGGCTCTTCCGCGCCATGCTCGGTTTCGAGGTGGCGCTGGACGCGGGCGATTTCCGCATGATGAGCCGACAGGTGGTACTAACCCTGCGCTCGCTGCGGGAACGACACCGCTTCATTCGCGGGCTGGTGGGCTGGATCGGTTTTAAACAGGCTTCGGTGGGCTACACCCGACAGGAGCGTTTCGCCGGCGTCACCAAGTACCCGCTGCGCAAGATGCTCAGCTTCGCCTTCGACGGCATTACCTCGTTTTCGACCCTGCCACTGCGCATGGCCACCTGGCTCGGCGCCGGCGCGGCTCTCTTGGCGATGGGCCTCGGCGTCTGGGCCTTCTGGGTGAAGGTCCACGGGATCAGCGCGGTGCCGGGCTGGACCACCATCATGATTCTGGTGGCGCTCGGCTCGTCGGTGCAGCTTCTGTTTATCGGCATTCTCGGCGCATACGTCGGCCGCATCTACGAAGAGGTCCAGCGCCGGCCGCTCTACCTGGTGGCGCGCGAGACTAACTTCGGCGCGCCCCAGTCGGCGAGTGACGAATCCCAGGGACAGGCGGCAACAGGAGGCGAAGGAAAGCCCACGTGACAGTAGGGCAGGAAGCAAGCGCGGACGTCTGGCGTCCTCGACTTTCCGCTGCACTGATAGGTACCGGCGTGCTCGCGAGCGCGGGTTTTTCCGCCGGTCTTTGCGCCTGGGAGCTCGCGGCGGGCCCTGTGCTGGCGGAGTTTGTCGAGGGCAACGGTCCCGAGCGCGCGCCGGGATTCGCCGCCCTTCGCTTGGGCCTCGTCGGCGCTGTGATCGTTCTCCTGGCGACCTTCGCGGCCTTGGCGGTTCGTCGAACGCTTTCGGGAGACTCTATCTGGCGCCTGGCCCGACGGCTGTCCCCCGCCGTGCTGCTCGGTCTTCTGCCCATCATGCTGCATTGGCGCCTGTGGCAGGGAAACCGCGAGGTGGTCTTCCTGCTGCTCGGCCTTCTGCTGGTGTTTGGCGCGCAGAAGTTGCTTGAGGTCGCGCTGTCCACTCGGCCGGTGTTTTCCCGGCCCGCGCCGATCACGCGGTGGCTGGCGGATGGTGCGGCGGTTCGGCGCTGGTGCACGCGCTTTGCGCCGTTTCTACTGGTGGTGCTCGCGTCCGCGGTGTACTCGGTCTATTTCTCGTACTACACGGTGGTGCACCACCGGAACGTGCTCTCGAGCAGCCTCGATTTGGGTCTGGAAGAGAACGTGATCTGGAACGCGCTCCACAGCGGCGCGCTCTTCCGTACCACGCCATACGGTGGCCCGACCGGCAATCTGCTCGGGGAGCACGCCGCCTACCTGAGCTACGTGATCGCGCCCATCTACGGGATTCACCAAAGCGCCGAAACCATCCTGATTCTCCAGTCGGTGCTGATCGGTACGGCGGCGATTCCCTTGTACCTGGTCGCGCGCCAGTACCTTGGACCGTGGCTGTCGTGCCTGGTCGGGGTCCTGTACGTCTTCTATCCGCCGCTGCACGGATCGAACCTGTACGACTTTCACTACCCGCCGCTGGCGCCGTTCTTCCTTTGGTTCACCCTGTACTTCGTGCTGACCAGACGCACGGTCGCGACGGTAATCTTCGCCATCTTGAGCCTGTCCGTGCGCGAGGATGTCTCGTTCGGCATGATGGTCCTGGGGAGCTTCCTCGTCATCACCAACCGGCGGGCGCGCGCCGGGGTTTACCTGGCGGCGGCCGGCGTCATCTACTTCGTGGCCATGAAGCTCGTGATCATGCCGCTCCAGCGCGGCGGTCAGGAGGCGTTCATTCACCAGTACGCCGGTCTGGTTGGCGAAGGGACGCGCGGCTTTTCCGGGGTGATGAAGACCGTGCTCGGCAACCCAGTTTTCACCTTGGGCGTGCTGCTTGAAAAGGACAAGCTGATCTATCTTCTCGAAATCTTCCTGCCGCTGGCCTTCTTTCCGCTGCGGCGTCCGATTGGTCTGCTCTGTTGCGTGCCCGGCTTCCTCTTCACGTTGCTCTCGACGGGCTATCGGCCGCTTTACCAGATTTCATTCCAATACACGGCGCACTGGACGGCGTACCTGTTCGTCGCGCTCATCGCCAACCTCGCCTGGCTGGGCCGAGAGGCGAGCAAGCGCGGGCTGGTGGGAAGCGCCTGGAAACGCGCATGGATCGCCGCGATCACCTTGGCCATGCTGGTGACGTCGTACCAACTGGGCGGGCTGATTCAACACAATGCTACGCGCGGTGGGTTCGGCATCTATCACTTCGGCACCAATTCCGAGGATTGGGAGCGCCGCCGAACCCTGCGCGAGCTTCTGGCCATGGTCCCGCGCAAGGCCAAAATTGTCTCGTCGGAAAACATCGTTCCCCAGGTATCCAACCGCGCCTTTGCCTACACCCTGCGCCTGGGTATCGCCGACGCGGACTATCTGCTCTTCAGCCTTCCGTTGGGCGGCGACGAACGAAACAAGGTGATGGAGGTTCTGCCCACGGGCACCTTCGGTGTGGTTGCCGAGCGCGGTCAATACGTGCTCGCCAAGCGCGGACACCCAACCGACATGAACAAGGGTGTGCTCGCCCGCATCGGAAATTGACCATGAAGGCCAATTACACAAGCGACTATCGAGCGCGACTGTCCACGTCCCTGCGGGCACTGGCCTTGCTTGGCGCTGCTGGCCTTTCGCTCGGGTTCGCGCTCGCGGTGACGTTGACGCCGCTCGGGTCGCGCAGTTACTTCGACGAGAACCGTCTTCCGGTGGAGGTACGGCATCGCGTGCTGGGGATCATGATGGGCGGGTGCGGGGCGGCGATATTTGCGGGCGTCGTGTATCTCTTGACCAATCTCTCCGAGCGCGGCGTGGCGGCTCGGTTGCTTCACTTCACACGACGGCTAGCGCCACTGTGTCTGGCCGGTTTCGTTCCGATCCTGTTTCGGGTGGAGATCTGGCGCGGACGCGACCTGCCGTTTTTGGCCATGGTGCTGGTCTTCGGCTGGTGCGTGTGGATGGCGGTCACCGCGTCCCTGCGGTCTGGGCCGTTTTCGTGGGAAGACCGCCTGTGGCGGCCTTTCCTGCTCGCGCGCGACAACGCTCTCTTGGCCGCGCCGAGGTTCATCCGTGCGCTGCCATTCGTGCTGGTGGCGCTGGGCGCGCTGGCTTACGCCTGCTACTTCGGCTACTACACCTACTGCTTCTACTATTCCCTGCGTTCCGGCTACGACCTCGGCATCTACGACAGCCTCTTGTGGAACATGCTGCACGGCGGGTCGTTCTTCAAGACGCCGCCGTGGGTGGGGCCAGGCCGTTCGCATTTCGGCAACCACGCCGAGTTCTTCGCCTATGCGCTCTTGCCGTTTTACGCCATCAAGCAAAACGGCGGCACGCTGCTGATCATTCAGGCTGTGTTCCTGGGCACGGCCGCAATTCCACTTTACCTGGTGGCGCGCAGGCACATCGATCGCTGGCCGGCCTGCATTCTTGCTCTCAGCTATCTGCTCTATCCCGCGCTTCACGGCGAGAACCTGTTCGAGTTCCATTTCTTGCCGCTCGGTCCGTTCCTGCTGTGGTGGGCCTGGTATTTCCTCGAGGTCAGGCGCGACCGCTGGGCGGCGGTGTTCGTGCTTTTGACCCTAAGCTGTCGCGAGGACGTCTCGTCGTGGGTGGCGGTGCTGGGCGCCTATTTCCTGGTGACCGGGCGGCGGCGCAAGGTCGGGCTTGCCCTCGCCATCATCGGTGCAGCCTGGTGCTTTACCTTGAAGTTCGTCGCCATGCCCCGGGTGGGCGGCGGCGAAAGCTTCACCGACATCTACAAGGACCTGCTTCCGCCCCACGCCAAGAGCTTCGGCGCCGTGGTGCAGACCGTCCTCGCCAATCCGGGATACACCATGTGGACGATGGCGGAGAATTCGAAGCTCATCTACCTGCTTCAGATCCTGATGCCGCTGGCGTTCATTCCCTTCCGTCGGCCAATCTGGCTGATCCTGTGCATTCCCGGGTTCTTCTTCACCATTCTTTCGACCCAGTACGGGCCGCTTATCAGCATCAATTTCCAATACAGCGCGCACTGGATCGCATTCTTCTTCCCCGGGGTCGCGCTGGGACTGGAATGGATGGGCAGACGCGACCTGCAGGGCGGCATTCCGGGACTCGCGACCGTGCGTCGGCGCGCTGCCTTGATTGCCATGGTCGCGATGGCGCTGCCGACGAGCTATCAGTTCGGCGCAATTTTTCAAAAGACCAATTCCTGGGGCGGCCCCATCAAGTACGAGTTCGGTGTCGACAGCGACGGCCGGCGCCGCCACCAGGCCGCCGAGAGGCTGGT
>Ga0265325_10001876_pt1 | contig 14502 bp, 16 predicted proteins | sample 41420metaG_FD_202090 | JGI IMG/M metagenome (GOLD analysis project Ga0265325, IMG submission 202090) | Rhizosphere microbial communities from Carex aquatilis grown in University of Washington, Seatle, WA, United States - 4-14-20 metaG | ecosystem: Host-associated > Plants > Roots > Rhizosphere...
GCCCTGCCACCGGTCTCGCGTTGCAAGCGAGCCCGCCGGCCCCGGCGCCGCCGCCGTACGGCCAGCAGCCGCCGTACGGCCAACAGCAGCCTTCCGCCCAGCCCTCGTACGGCCAGCAGCCGGCGTACGGCCAGCAGCCGCCGTACGGCCAGCAGCCGCCGTACGGCCAGCAGCAGCCTTCCGCCCAGCCCTCGTACGGCCAGCAGCCGCCTTATGGCCAGCAGCAGCCCTCCGCCCAGCCGCCGTACCCATCGCCGCCCTATGCGCAGCAACCACCGTACGCTCCACAGCTGCAAGGCCTGCCCGACTATGGCCCTCCCCCCCAGGGCATCGGCGGCGGCAAACCCATAGGCGCCATCATCACCGAGGCCTTCCAGCTCTACCAGAAGCACTTGGTCACACTGCTTGTGACTTGCGCCATTCTGATCGTGCCGGTGTCTCTCGCGAAGTCCGCCGCACTGGCGCTCATGCTCGCGCCCACCGCGGTCGTCGACGTCGTTGCCAAGAACGCGGGACACTTCTCGCAGCAAACCGCCGAGCAGTGGCAGCGCCAACTCCAGGAGGCGCAGCGCGACCCGAAAAAGCTCCAGCAGCTCGCCCAGGAACACCAAAAAGAACTGCAGGATTTCTCCCGCCAGGTGGCCACCACGGGAACGGCGGCGGTGGGCGGCCTGATGGCCTGGCTGCTCGGGTTTCTCGCGATGCTCTTCGGCATCGCCGTGATGTACGGCATCGCCATCCCGCTCGTGACCGGTGCGCTCACGATTCTCGTGGCCGATCGCGCCACGGGAGGCAACGCCGGGCCCGGGGAGGCCTACAAGCTTCTCTTGTCGCGGCTCGGCAAGTACCTGAGCGCGTGGATTCCGGCGTTCTTTCTCGTGCTCATCGGCCTTTGCTTTCTCATCCTCCCCGGGCTGATCGTCGGGTTCCTCTTCACGTTCGTCGCCCCGGTTGTCCTCCTCGAAAACGTGGGAGGTATCGAGGCGCTCAAACGAAGCGTGACCCTCGTCAAAGCGAACGTGCCCCAGGTGGCGGTCGTGGGCCTCGTCTTTCTGGGCATCCGCATCGTCGCCTCATTTCTCACGCACCTGTTCATTCCGGCCCGCGCCTTTTTTCTCGACAGCCTCGTTCAGGACGCGCTCCTCTTGCTCCTCATGCCCGTGCCGATCATCGGCTCCGTGCTCCTCTACCTCGACATTCGGCGCCAGGCCGACGGCTTGGACGAGCAGGGCTTGCGCGCCGGGATCGAGGGTCTAAGGCGCGCCTGAGCCCGACGCTTGTCGGGCCGCGGCGCCGCGTGGTACTCGCTTGCCATGCCTTCGGCGTTCACCCCTCCCGCGCACGGTCAGCCCATCACGATGGGGGCCGAACAGCAGCTCGTCGTTCCCGACCATCCGATCCTGCCGTTCATCGAAGGCGACGGGACTGGGCGCGACATCTGGCGCGCGAGCGTGCGCGTCCTCGACGACGCCGTCGCCAAGGCGTACGGCGGCAAGCGCAAGATCGCCTGGTACGAGGTCTATGCGGGCGAGAAGGCCTTCAAGCTTTTCAACAACTGGCTGCCCGACGAGACGGTCGAGGCGTTCCGGAAGTACCTCGTCGGAATCAAAGGACCGCTGACGACGCCGATCGGAGGGGGAATCCGCTCGCTCAACGTCGCCCTCCGCCAGCTGCTCGACCTCTACGTCTGCCTGCGGCCGGTGCGCTGGTTCAAAGGGGTGCCTAGCCCCGTCAAGCGCCCGCAAGACGTCGACATGGTCATCTTTCGTGAGAACACGGAGGACATCTACGCGGGGATCGAGTTCGAGGCAGAGAGCGACGGGGCGAAGAAAGTTCTTGCCTTCATCGAGAAAGAGTTTCCGAAGGAGTTCAAGAAAATCCGATTCCCCGGTTCGACGGGAATCGGCATCAAGCCGGTCAGCCGCGAGGGAACCGAGCGACTCGTGCGCGCCGCGATTCAGTACACGCTCCAGACTCGGCGAAAGAGCGTGACGTTCGTCCACAAGGGCAACATCATGAAGTTCACCGAGGGCGCGTTCATGCGGTGGGGGTATGCGATCGCCCAGCGCGAGTTCGCCGACGAGGTCTACACCTGGGATCAGTGGGAGAAGACGAAGGCGTCCAAGGGCGAGGACGCGGCGAACGCCGAGCAGAAGACCGCCCTCGAGAAGGGCAAGATCCTGGTCAAAGACGCCATCGCCGACATCACCCTGCAGCAGGTTTTGACGCGCGCGAAGGACTTCGACGTCATCGCGACGCTGAATTTGAACGGGGACTATTTGAGCGACGCGCTCGCGGCTCAGGTGGGCGGAATTGGGATCGCGCCGGGGGGCAACATCAACTACATCAGCGGACACGCGATCTTCGAAGCGACGCACGGTACCGCGCCGAAATACGCCGACCTCGACAAGGTCAACCCGGGCTCGGTCATCTTGAGCGGCGAGATGATGCTGAGGCACATGGGCTGGAGCGAGGCGGCCGATCTCGTCATTCGCGGTATGGACGGGGCGATCGCAAGCAAGCGCGTGACATACGACTTCGCCCGTCTCATGGAAGGGGCGACCGAGATCAAGTGCTCGGAATTCGGGGACAACATCATCGAGCACATGTGAGCCATTCGCGGGAGAGACCCAAATGCCAACGCGCAAGAAAATCGGTTTGATTGGATCGGGCAACATCGGCGGCGAGCTCGCGCGCCTGTGCGCGAACGAAGAGCTCGGGGACGTCTTTCTCTTCGACGTCCCCGCGAAGGAGAACTTCGCAAAAGGCAAGGCCCTCGATCTCGAACAGAACGGGGCGGTGCTGGGCTACGACTCGAACATTCGGGGAACCGGCAACTGGGGGGACCTCGAAGGGGCCGACGTCCTCATCATCACCGCAGGCATCCCCCGCAAACCGGGTCAGTCGCGCGACGACCTCGTGGCCACCAATCTCCCGATCATCCGCGACGTCGCCGGCAACGCGAAGAAGGTTTGTCCCCACGCGTTCGTGATTGTCATCAGCAATCCGCTCGACGCGATGGTCTACGAATACAAGCGAGTCGTCCAAGCACCGAAGAACCTCGTGGTCGGCATGGCCGGAGTGCTCGACAGTGCGCGTTTCCAGCTCTTTCTCGCCCGGGAGCTCGGTGTGAGCGTCAAAGACGTGCGCGCCATGGTCCTCGGCGGGCACGGCGACGACATGGTCCCGGTGCTCTCGATGACGACCGTACACGGCGTCCCGGTCTCGGCGCTCATCGCGAAGGACAAACTCGACAAGATCGTGGACCGAACGCGAAAGGGGGGCGGCGAAATCGTCAATCTGATGGGCACGAGCGCCTACTACGCCCCGGCCACGAGCGCCGTCGCGATGGCCAAGGCCTACCTCCGCGACGAGAAGCGCATGCTCGCGTGCGCCGCCTACCTGGAAGGCGAGTACGGGTACCGCGACCTCTTCATGGGCGTTCCGGTCGTCCTCGGCGGCAAGGGGATCGAAAGAATCGTCGAAATCCCGCTCACCGAAGACGAAAAAGGAATGCTGGCAAAGAGCGCCAAGAGCGTCCAGGCGGTCGTCGACATCTGCAAGAAGGGCTGAGCCGGCCGCCGGCGCCCCCCCGAGAAAAACTTGCCCGAAAGGGCTGCTTCGCGCGAAATCGGGGGGCGATGCATCGCCGCAATCTCCTTGCCGCATTGGCCGGCGCGCCGCTGCTCTCGTACGCGCGCCGCGCACGGGCCGCGGACGTCGCGCCGCGTTTGAAATCCGTGGCGCGCGACGCGCGCGGGACGACGCTTTTTCTCGCACTCGACCACGCGCCGTTCCCCGCTCCCGGCGGTCCCTACCGCGACGATACGGTGATCGTCTTCGTCCCGGCGCATTTCCGCTTCCGCGAGGAGGAAGGCGTCGCCACGCTCGTGCATTTTCACGGCCACAACACCACCGCTGAGCAGGCAGTCGCCGCGCACGAGCTCCGCGAGCAACTGGCCGACAGCAAGCAAAACGCGGTCCTCATCGTCCCGCAGCTCGCCGTCTCGGCCCCGGACTCCTCGTGCGGCAAGCTCGAGTCACCCGGCGGCCTCGCTCGCTTGTTGGCGCAGGGCGTGGCCGTCGCGGCTCGCGAGGGACGCACGACGCTGGGCGAAACGGCTTTCCCCGATCGCGCGTCCCTCGGGACCGTTTGCCTCTCGGCGCACTCGGGGGGCTATCACGCCGCGGCGACTTGCCTTCGGGCGGGAGGGGTCGACATCCGCGAGGCGTACCTCTTCGACGCGCTCTACGCGGAGCCTGACGCGTTTCGAGAATGGGTGCTCGCCCGCCACGGGGAGCCTTTTCACAAGCGCCACAAGCTCGTGACCTATTTCACCGAAGGCGGCACCACCGAGGCCTGCAGCGAGGCGCTCCGCGCCCAGCTCGAGCGCGCGGGGATACTTTGCGAACACGAGGCGCAGGAGGGCGAGCTTTCGCGCCGAGACCTGTCCCACGCAGACGCGGTGTTCGTCCGCACGGGTCTCTGGCATTCGAACGTCACCTGGGAGACCAACGCCCTACGCGACTGCCTCTACGCCTCGGCGCTTCCGAGGCACCTTCCCACCACGTGGTTTGCGCGAAAAGTCGGCGCCAGACCCCTGGAGAAGCGCCGCCGATAGAGCGCGAGAGCACGGCGCCTGTGCTAGCGTCTGCGCCGCATGAAAATCCACGAGTACCAGGCGAAGCAAATCTTCGCCCGCTACGGCATCCCAATCCCGCGCGGCTATCCGGCCCTGTCGGTCGAGGAAGTGGAAGTCGCTGCCAAGAGGCTCGCGCAAGAGGCGGGGAGCCCGGTCGTCGTGGTCAAGGCGCAGATCCACGCCGGCGGCCGCGGCAAGGGCGGCGGCGTGAAGGTGGCCAAGACAGGGGCGGCCGAGGCGCGCGAGATTGCCCAGAAGATGCTCGGAATGCAGCTCGTCACCCATCAGACCGGGCCCGAAGGGCAGAAGGTGCGCAGGCTGTACGTCGAGCAAGGACTGGACATCAAACGCGAGCTTTATCTCGGAGCGGTCGTCGATCGAGACAAGCGACGCGTCGCCTTCATGGCGTCGACCGAGGGTGGGGTCGAGATCGAGAAGGTCGCGGCCGAGACGCCCGAGAAGATCGTGACCGTGCACGTCGACCCCACGGTAGGGCTGGCGGCCTATCAGGCGCGGCAGTTGGCGTTCGCCCTCGGTCTCGGAAAAAAAGAGACGCTCGGGCAGTTCGTGAAGCTGATGATGGCTCTCTACGAGCTCTTTACCCGAGAAGACTGCTCGCTCTGCGAGATCAATCCCCTCGTCGTGGCCAACCAGAGCGACGTGTTCGCGCTCGACGGGAAGCTCAATCTCGACGACAGCGCCGAGTTTCGGCACCCCGAGTGGCGCGAACTCGAAGACAAAGACGAGGAGGACCCCGTCGAGCTCGAGGCCAAGGCCGCGGGGCTCAACTACGTCTCGCTCGACGGCAACGTCGGATGCCTCGTCAATGGCGCCGGGCTCGCCATGGCGACCATGGACATCATCAAGCACTTCGGCGCCGGCCACGGCGTGGCTCCCGCGAACTTCCTCGACGTCGGCGGCGGGGCCACCCAAGAGCAGGTGACCAAGGCATTCAAGATGATCCTCAAGAGCCCCAAGGTGAAGACGATCTTCGTCAACATCTTCGGCGGCATCATGAAGTGCGACGTCATCGCCAACGGCGTGGTCGCCGCGGCGCGGGAGGTAGGCCTCCAAGTGCCCCTCGTCGTGCGACTCGAAGGGACGAACGTCGAACTCGGGCGCAAGATCCTCGGCGAAAGCGGCCTGGCGATCCAGGCTGCCTCGACCATGGCGGACGGCGCTCAGAAAGTGGTGGCCGCGGTGTCGCGGCAGGCATCGGGCGCCGCGCGCGCCGCGTCGGAGCCGGGAGGTGTCAGGTGAGTGTTCTGGTCGGCAGCGGCACACGGCTGCTCGTGCAAGGGATCACCGGCAGCGCCGGTGCGTTCCATGCCAAGCAGATGATCGAATACGGCACCCAGGTCGTGGCGGGCGTAACTCCCGGCCGCGGTGGCGAGCGATTCGAGAACAAGGTCCCCGTCTTCGATACCGTGGCCGAAGCGGTGAAGGCGACCGGGGCCAACGCGAGCTGCATCTTCGTCCCCCCCCCGGGAGCCGCGGACGCCATCCTCGAGTCTCTCGACGAGTCGCGCATCGGGCTCGTCGTGTGCATCACCGAGGGCATCCCGGTCATCGACATGCTCAAGGTTCGGCGCGTGCTCGAAGGGCGCAAAGGCACGCGCCTCATCGGCCCCAACTGTCCCGGGATAATCACCCCCGGCGCGTGCAAGATAGGCATCATGCCCGGCCACATTCACAAGGCCGGTCACGTCGGCGTCGTTTCGCGGTCCGGGACCCTCACCTACGAGGCGGTGGGCCAGCTGTCGGCGCTCGGCATCGGGCAGTCGACGTGCATAGGCATCGGCGGTGACCCGGTCGGCGGAATGGACTTCGTCGACGTGCTCGAGCTCTTCCAGTCCGATCCCGACACCCACGGAGTCATCCTCATCGGCGAGATCGGGGGCGGGGCCGAAGAGCGCGCCGCGAGTTTCATCCGGGAAAAGATGAACAAGCCCGTGGCCGCCTTCATCGCCGGAACGACGGCCCCTCCCGGCAAGCGCATGGGACATGCGGGTGCCATCATCTCCGGTGGCCAGGGAACGGCCGGCGAGAAGATCAAGGCGCTCGAGCGAGCGGGAGCGCGCGTCGCGCCGACGCCGAGCGACATGGCGACGACCCTTCGCAGCATGATGGGATGATCGCAAACGTTGCGCTGGGCGCTGTTTTCCCTTAGAGAAGCCGCCCCGCGAGACCTCGTTGAGGAGACCGTCGATCCATGGCCGTTCAGCGCACCCTGTGCATCATCAAGCCCGACGCCGTCGAAAAGCGGACCGCCGGCGCCATTCTCCAGCGCATCGAGGAGTCTGGCTTTCGGATTCTCGCCCTTCGCATGCTTCACCTCAGCCGCGGCGAAGCGGAAGGCTTCTACGAGATTCACCGCCAGCGCCCCTTCTTTGGCGAGCTCGTTCGTTTCATGACCCGGTCGCCGGTGGTCGTGGCCGTCCTCGAGCGTGACGACGCCGTCGCAGCGTGGCGCGATCTCATGGGGGCGACCGATCCCGCAAAGGCGGCTCCGGGTACCATCCGCAAAGTGTTCGGCTCGAACGTCGGCGAGAACGCGACCCACGGGTCGGACTCGCTGGAGAACGCAAAAGTGGAAATCGGGTTTTTCTTTGCCGGCAGGGAGGTCGCGTCCGCGCCGTGAAGGGCGCGCGTGCGCGGACAGCCCGGTCCGCGCTTGCCGATCGTCGAGGTCAGCCGTAGTTCGAAAAGTCGAGAGACGAACGTTTGGACGCGGGGGCGGCGCGTCGGTCCGGTCAGAGGTTGGCTCTGGGTCGGGCCATGATGCAGCTGCTCGAGGACCCCCGCATGTCGTCGGATCAGAACGGACCCAAGCCGGATTCGGAGCGAAGTCCCCGGGCCGCCGGTAGGAGGCTCAGTGCTCGCGCGCCGGCCGCCTGGGGAGCCTCGCGGGATGCCCTCGCAGCGGTCCACAATCTCGAGGCATTGCTCCGCAGCCCGAGCGTTCCCTACCAAACGATTCTCGACCTTCTCCCCGAGCTACGCGCCAGCGCCGCCGTCATTCGCGAAGCGTTCGACGCCGCGGCCCATGGCGGCGCGGCGACTGCGGCGGCAGGCGCGTACGGGAGCGTGCGGGTGGCGGAATTCGGCCTTCTCCTCGACGCGACCGCGACGCAGCCGGAAGACCGGGATGCACTGGCGCTTCGAGCCCACGAACTCGCCGACGAGCTGGAGTCGTCGGCAGACCTGCTCGCGCTGCTCGATCGCGCGTCCTCCCCGGTACCGACCGAGGTGAGTCTGAATCTCATCGTGCGCGAGACCGCCCGAATATCGTGTACCGGCCGCGGCCGGGAGGTCATCGTTCGGTTCGACGAGGCGAACCCGGATTGCGTCGTGACGACCGATCCCTACGCGGCTGGGCCGCTCTTGGCGATCGCCATCGCGCGCGTCTATGGCGCGACGATGGGAGAAATCTCGGTGCGAGCGAGATCCTTGCCGCCGCACGCGACGCTCGTGGTCGAAGCGGCGAGCCCGTCGGACCTCGCGCTTCCCGTCACCGCCATGCGCGTGCTGCCGCCGGTGCCTCCCACCGACGACGCCGGCCGGCACGTTGCCGAGCAGATCGGGGCCCTCTTGCTCATCGAACCGGCGCGCTGGGCGATCGCCTTCACGTCCACCGGCGGTTGATTTTTTTTGCCCGACGTTCGAGTGTGTGGCCGCCACAGGGAAACACGGATGAGTAGCCCCGAAACGCTCCAAACGCGTGTCGAGCAAGCGTACGCCGACCGCGAGCTCCTCGCCGACGTCGATCACCGCTCGGCCATCGAAGCCACAATCCACGCGCTCGACCGGGGTGAGCTCCGCGTCGCCTCGCCGCCGGAGCGCGAGGGCGAAGCGTGGACGACGCACGCCTGGGTGAAGCAGGCGATCTTGCTCTACTTCGGGCTCCGGAAAATGGAAACGCTCGAGTGCGGCCCGCTCGAGTTTTACGACAAGATCCCCCTCAAGCGAGACCTGGCCGGCGCCGGAGTGCGCGTGGTCCCTCCGGGAGTCATCCGGTTCGGGGCGTTTCTCGAGCCGGGAGCCGTCCTCATGCCGGGCTACGTGAACATCGGCGCCCGCGTCGGCGCCGCGACGATGATCGATACCTGGGCGACCGTCGGGTCGTGCGCGCAGATCGGTCGCGACTGCCACCTCGCCGGAGGCGTCGGCATCGGCGGCGTGCTGGAGCCCCCGAGCGCGCAGCCTGTCATCGTCGAAGACGGCGTCTTCGTCGGTTCTCGCGCCGTCGTCGTCGAGGGGATGTGGATCGGGCGCGAGGCGGTCATCGGCGCCGGCGTCGTGCTGACGTCGTCCACGGCCATTCTCGACGTCAGCGGGCCGGAGGTCGTCGAGTACCGAGGGCGCGTGCCCGCGCGCAGCGTCGTGATTCCAGGAACGCGAACGAAGCGATTTGCCGCAGGTGAGTTCGGCGTCCCCTGCGCCCTCATCATCGGAACGCGCACGGCCAGCACCGATCGGAAAGTGAGCCTCAACGCGGCGCTCCGCGACTTCGGCGTGCCGGTCTAGAGCGGTAGGAGCCCTCCCGGATGGAAACCGCCCAGCTTCTCGACGAGACTCTCCTCTGGCTCTGCGGCGTTCCCTCGCCGATCGGCGACGAGCGCCCGCTGTGCGACGCGGTCCAGGCTCGCTTGAGCCGTCTGCCGCTGTCCGCGCCAATCCGCCGCTACGACGACTCGATCGTCGTCCCCCTGACGCGCCGCCGCGGGCCCCGCGTGGCCTTGGTCGGGCACCTCGACACCGTCCGTACCGAGAACGGCCCCGCGCACATCGCCGGCGATCGCTGCTTCGGCTCCGGCGCCAGCGACATGAAGAGCGGGCTCGCCCTGATGATCGCGCTCGCCGAGACGTTGAACCTGTCCGCCCTCGGGTGCGACCTCACGCTGGTCTTCTACGCACGCGAAGAGGGGCCTTTCGCCGAGAACGAGCTCGGTCCGGTTCTCGATCGCGACCCGGAGCTCGGGCAAGTCGATCTCGCCGTGTGCTTGGAGCCCTCGGACAACAAGCTCCACCTCGGGTGCGTTGGATCCGTTCATGCGACCGTGACGTTCGTCGGACGCTCCGCGCACAGCGCGCGGCCGTGGGAAGGGGAGAACGCGATCACGATGGGCGCGGGCTTCTTGGCGCAGGTAGGCGCGGCGCCGCCCGTGGAGAGCGTCGTCGAGGGGCTGACCTACCGCACGGTCACGACCGTGACGCAAGCGCGCGATGGCGGGCGCGGGAGAAACGTCGTACCCGACCGCTTCGTCCTCAACCTCAACCACCGCTTTGCCCCCGACCGAACACTCGACGAAGCCAAGGCGCACGTTCGCGCGCTCGTCGGCGACGCCGCACAGGTCGAGTTCACCGACCTTTCTCCCGCGGCGCGCCCGAGCGCAAGCCATCCGCTGGTTCGGGCGCTCGTCGCGGCCGGGGTTCGCGCCGTGGAACCGAAGCAGGCTTGGACGGACGTCGCGCGATTCGCCGCGCACGGCGTGGCTGCCGTGAACTTCGGTCCAGGCGAGAACGCGCAGGCCCACCAGAAGAACGAGTCGACGTCGCTCGAGCTGGTCCACGAAGGGTACGACATCGTAGCGAAGTGGCTAGGGGCTCTCGGGCCTAGAATCTCGTAGCTGGGCGCGCGGCCGTGGGACAATCCAAGGCCATGATCCGAGCTTGGCCGCTCACGATGATCGCAATCGTTGCGGTATCGGGTCTTGGATGCGGGTTGCAGCGCGGGTCCGTACCGGATGCGGGCGCCTCGCCGCCAGCCTGGACGGCGGAGTCCGTGGTCGCAGCGATCGACGCAGGGCTTCCTCCCGTGGTGCCCGTTCCTCCGCTCTTGGGCGCGGAGCCGGTTCACAAGAAGGTTGCGTCCCGCTGCGGGGGAGGGGAAGTCTCCCTTTTGCTCCAGCCCGGCGAGGAGACGTGCGTCATCGCTTGCACGTCCACGGCGAATTGTCCCGCGGGCTGGGCCTGCGACGGCGAGGGGTCGCTCTCGAACGCCGGGCGCCCCGGCGCCGCGGTCCGCTTTTGCCGAATCGCCAGCCGCCCGAAGGTGGGCGACGCGGGCGCCGTGCCACCAGCGCCGGCCGCCCCGAAAGACGCGGGACCACCCGGCCCCGTGAAGAAGCTGGACGTCAAACTCGTCGGCGGCCAATGCCCCGCGGGCTATCGGGCGTGCGGTGCCGGCTGCCGGCTGACGTGTACCAAGGATGCGGACTGCGAGTTTGCGACGGCGCACTGCCTGAGCGGGTATTGCCTCGGCCCGGGTGCCATGCCATGCGCCAAGTGAAATCGAGAGACTGAAACGCGGGAGCCAACATGATTCACGGCGCGCATGTCATCATTTACAGCAAGGACGCCGAGGCGGATCGCGCGTTCTTTCGCGATGTTCTGAAGTACCCGTTCGCCGACGCGGGGCACGGGTGGCTCATCTTTGCCCTGCCTCCGGCGGAAGTCGCCGTGCATCCGTCGGACAAGAACGATGTGCACGAGCTCTATCTCATGTGCGACGACGTCCACGCGCTCATCGCGGACATGAAGTCGAAGAAGGTGGCGTGCTCGCCCGTCCACGAAGAAAGATGGGGCTCGCTCACGCACGTCACGCTGCCCGGTGGGGGAAAGATTGGCGTGTATCAGCCGAAGCACCCGTTGCCGGTCGGGCAGGGGACGACGGGTTAAGGGGAACCGCCACCCAGAGGTGCCCCCACGGCGCGCGCGATTTCGACTTCGGTCATCGTTCCGGCCCGAGGCTTCGACCCACGGCCAAGAGCTCCCTCGAAAGGTGCTCGACCCGACTCTCCAGATCCGGCACCGCCGACGCTGCCTCTGGGTAGGCATCGACGAGTGTGACGATATCGAGAAGATCCTGGCGTCTCTTGCTCGGGCGGCGCCTGGGCTCCTCGGCTGCTGCCAATTTCAAGACCAGAAGGTCGGGTGGCGCGACGAGGCGCAGCGAGAACCCTCCGGCGTCGATGGCCCGAGCTCCGTTGATCGCCGCAACGATGCCCACGTCTTCCGAGGAGAACTGGACGGCGACCCGCTGCGCGCGGGGTGCGGCGCCGGGAGAACGCCAGTTGTCGCTGTGGCTGTGGCGGCCCTCGTGGACGAAGCCAGCCTTCGACAGCGCGTCCCGCGGAATTTCGGAGAACGCTCGGACGGCGAGGTCGATGTCCAAGGTGGTTCTCGGCTCGGAAGAGTGCAGCTGCATCGCAACACCCCCGATGACGGCGTACGCGGTGCCGCTGGACTCGAGCACGGAAATCACGGCACGCAGCGGCTGCTCTTTCGTGTCGCCGGGCGGAAGACCCATGGTCTCGCTCCAAAGGCGGTCCAGTGCGAAGCTTTGGCCCAGCCGTTCCTGAATCTCTGCGCTGGTCGGACCGCTCACCGAGTTCGAGTATAGCCGCGATGCGCCAACGGGCACGGGTTCGGCATCCCTCAGTTGCACGCCTGTGGAAACACGGTGTTCGTGGCTTCAGGTCCGATTGGCGGGCAGTTGAACTGCACCCATAGGGCCGGGATACCCGTGTTCGGATCTTGACCGCAAGCACCCGTCTGCACATAGGTGCAAGAATTCGCACACGCGCTGCTGGTGCTGCTCGTGCAGACCGGAGACCCGGAAGGACACGACACGGAGAGCTGGCAGTTCAGCGGCGTATTCGAAACCATGCCGGCCGCACAGTTGGTCACGAATTCATCGGTGCAACCCGTATTGTCGCACTGGCAGCACCCGACGGGGGTGCCCTTCGAGTCGCAGTTGAAGTCGTAATTGCCGCATTTGTTCGGAGTCGATGCACAATGGGTGGAGCCCTGGTAGACGTTCGCGTCGCTGTCGCAGCAGTCCGTATTGTTGGGCGCCGTGTTGGCCGGCTGGCTCACCGCGCATGACGCCTGTCCGTTCGAGGCCCCCTGGTGGTCTCCATCGGTGTCGGGATAATAGTTGCTTCCGCACTGTCCTCCGGAGGTGCAGCAGCCCGAGCAGCTCTTGCAGGTCCCGCCACCGACGCCGCACGTCGTGACGCTCGACGTGTGGCACTGCTGGCTCGCGTCGCAGCACCCGGCGCACGACGTTCCGTCGCATACGCACTGACCGCTCGAGTTGCAGTGCTGCCCGGCGCTCGAGCACGTGCCGTTCGAACCCGTGCACTTGCCGCCGGCGCCGTCGGACGCGCCGCACGCCGCATTCGTGCAATTGGGCACTTTGCACGTGCCCTGATTGAGTACGAACCCTTGCGCGCAAGTCACCGCCTGGCAGTTGCCCGCGCCGTCGCAGTTCGAGAGCGTCGCGTTTGCGACCGTCGTGCACACCGTTCCGAGCGACGCAGGCGTGGGCGACGAGCACGTCCCACTCGCGGCGGCGCACGTGCCCGCGTTGTGGCACTGGTCGGGCTTCGTGCACTGCAGCGTGGGGCCGGGCGAACAGCCGCCGTTGCCGTCGCAGGTGTCGGGATTCGTGCACGAGTTGCCGTCTGCGTTGCACGAACTGCCGGCTCCCTTGTTCGAATAGACGCACTTGCCGGTGGTCGAATTGCAGGACCCCGTCAACTGGCACTGGCCGGGCGAGTTGCACGCGATCGGGTTACTTTGAACGCAGCTCCCGTTCGAGCACGCGACCGTCTGCATGCACGGGTTGGTAACCTGGCACTGCGCGCAGGTCGCGCCGCCGGACCCGCAGCTCGTGGCCGACTGCGCCGAGAACGCCTCGCAGGTGGTTGCGCTCGAGCAGCAACCGGAGCACGAGGTGGAGTCGCACACGCAAGTACCGGCGGCGCTGCAGTGGAGCCCCGAGCCGGAGGGACAGGTTCCGTTGGCGCCGGTGCAGGTTCCTCCCGCGCCGTCCGAGCCGCCGCAGGCGACGCCCGTGCAGCTCACTTTCTTGCAAACGCCTTGATCGACGACCAGGCCGCCGCTGCACGCCAGCGCCTTGCACGTTCCCTGACCGTCGCACATCGCGCTCGTCGCGCTCGTCGCCGTACACGCCGTCGTGCTCGGCGCATTCGACGGGGTGGAGCACTGCCCGCTCGCGGCGGAACACGTCCCGGGCACGTGGCAGGCGTCGGGCGACGTGCAGACCACGGCCGGGCCGGCGGCGCAGACGCCCGCTTTGCACGTGTCGGGACCCGTGCAGGCGCTGTTGTCGGCGTTGCACGCCGTGCCATCCGTCTTGTTCGAATACGTGCACATGCCCGACCCGGGATCGCATGTCCCGCCGGTCTGGCACTGGCCGGGCATCCCGCAGACGACCGCCGCGCCCGGCGTGCACGTCCCGTTCGTGCACGTGTCGCCCTGCGTGCACGCGTTGCCGTCACTGCACGACGTACCCGTCGTCGGCGAGCAGGTCCCCGTGGACGCCGAGCAGGCCGAACAGCCCGTGCACGTCGCCGGGTCGTTCTGCCAGCGGCCATTCGCGTCGCACGTCTGCGGCTGCGCGGTGCCGTTGCACTGTTTGGAGCCCGGGGTGCAAACCCCCGTGCACGCTCCGCTCGTCGGATCGCAAATGAAGGTGCACGCCTTTCCGTTGTTCTGCCATTTGCCGGTGGCGTCGCACGTTTGCGGCTGGGTTCCCGTGCACTGAACGGCGTTCGGCGTGCACGCCCCCGTGCAGCCGTGCGTCGTCGGGTCGCAGACGAACGGACAGGCTGCCCCTGCGTTCTGCCAGAGCCCCGTCGTGTCGCACGCCTGCGGCTGCAGCCCATTGCACTGCTTGGCGCCCGCAGCGCAGGCGACGCAAGTCCCCGCGTTGCAGACGCTGGGACACGCCGTCCCTGGCTGCCATTGGCCGGACATGCTGCACGTCTGCGGCACGAGGCCGCTGCATTGCATCGCGCCAGGAGTGCACACGCCGCTGCAGGTTCCG
>Ga0265325_10001877_pt1 | contig 14502 bp, 13 predicted proteins | sample 41420metaG_FD_202090 | JGI IMG/M metagenome (GOLD analysis project Ga0265325, IMG submission 202090) | Rhizosphere microbial communities from Carex aquatilis grown in University of Washington, Seatle, WA, United States - 4-14-20 metaG | ecosystem: Host-associated > Plants > Roots > Rhizosphere...
CGCGTTCATCATGCGGAACGTGCACTCCAGCGCCTTCATGTCCTGAATCTCCATCGGCTGCGTAGAGTAGTACATGTCGCGCATGTAGTCAGACGGCTTCTTCTTGAGTAGCGGTGCTTCGGACGGCCGCAGCATGTACTCGTGGTCGAGTTTCTGCATCAGGAACGGGATCCAGGCGAGGCCAGATTCGATCCAGACCACCGGCAGCTTGGGGAAGCGCTCGCCCATGCCGTTGATGACCCAGTTGGTGCAGTGAAGGATGTTGTACCAGCTGAAGCCCAGCGCATGAACCGACAGGAAGCGGTTGCAAGTCTTGAAGATCGGCTCGCCCCAGTTCGGGCCGGAGTGGAACGACAGCACCAAGCCGCGCTCCTCGATGGCCCGATAGACCTTCATGTACTGGTTCTCGTGTACGCCGGTGTTGCGCACCGTCGTCACCATGAAGCCGCCAACATGCTTGCAATCGCCGAATTTCTCGACCTGGCGCAGTGACTCGTCGGCGTCGTTGAAGGGCAGACTCAGCATCGAATAGAAGCGGCCGCCAGACTCCGGCAGCACCTTTTCCGTAAGCCAGCGGTTGTAGGCCCAGCAGAGTTCGGCTTCCATTTCCTTTTGCGGATGGAGGCCGATGCTCAGCATGCCGGTCGGAAACAGGCAGGAGTAGTCGACGCTCATCGCGTCCATCCAGCGATGGCCGAGTTGCACGTCGCGGTGATGGCCATTCGCGCCATCGGTCTTCTCTGACTGGCGCAGCGGATAGCGCGTGACGCGACCTCCCATGTCCTGATAGCCGACGGTGCCCTGCATGACGCCGCCACGGCCGCCCTTGCTCAGCGATTGCAGGCTGAGCTGACGCCAGACGTCGTTTTCCATAAAGGGGAGGAACTCACGGTAGTTCTCGTTCTCGTAATGATGTGCGTCGACGTCGACGATCAGCATGTCGTCGAGCTTGCGCTGCACCGCCTGCTTGCGCGCGTGAGCAAGCAGTCGGCTTGTGTTCAACTCCTCGATCGTTACGCGTCGGCCGCGATCAGCAATGAGGTCCATGGTTTCTCTCCTAGTCCAAAATTTCGTTGACGGACAACGTGTTCAACGTCCCGTCCAGCTCTGCCACATTCCGAGTTCGAATACCGCGAGGTTGGCGGCCTTTAGCAGGCCGCTGGCCGTCATCATGACGCCGGTGGGGCTGACGGCTTGCCCAACTGGGATCGGCGTGTAGTTGGCACCATTCTCAAGCTGCGCCGTATAGACTCGGCACAGCGTGGTCATCAGCGCCTGCATGGCTTCTTCCGAAATCGCGTTGTCGCTCTTCTTGAACGCGGCCTCGATCTCCTTGGCCAACTTGATCGCGTCGGCAGACAACCCGTTCGCCTCGGTTTTCGGCTTCGAGGCGACGAGCTTCGGCTTTGCGCTCACTGGGCGGCGCGCCGGCTTTGCGGCGGCCTTAGGCGACGACATAAACTTCGTCCCCTTTCTCCAGGACTTGATATTTCTTCAGCTTCATCCGGCGGTCGGAGACGCATTCGCCGGTCTTCATGTCGTATTCCATGCCGTGCCACGGGCAGACGAAATGCAGCTCCGTTTCGGAGAAGTAGAGACCCTGCGAAGTCTTGTCCGGGCGCAGCCGTTCCTCGACCTTGGCGATGGTCAACCCTTCGCAGGCGGGGCCGCCCTGATGCAGACAAAAATTGCTGTAGGCGTAGAATTGACCTTCATGCCGGAACACGCCGATTTCGTTGTCGCCGACAAACACGATGCGGCGGTCGCCGTCGGTCATTTCCGTAGCTTTCGCGACGAACTTTTCGGCCATCTGACTGATATCCTCCAACGGCCAGCCCATGTCCGGCGGGCCTCTGACTCCAGAATTACGGCCGGATTTCAGACCGGTTCTTGCTCATTGGTTGCAGGCGAATTTGCTCTTTTCGGCCGTTGAAAGCAACCGGTGCCAGCGCCGGGGAGGGATGCAAAAGCCTTCCTGCCACTGCCGCCAGGATGGATTTTGCGATAAAGTGCGCTTCAGACCATCGGAACCATCGCTTCCAGCCATACCGCATTGCAACCGCGACGTTCGGAGACTCCGACCATGACCCAACCGCAAATCAACGGCCTGCGCAGCATCGAACTGGCCGTGCACGACCTGCAACAGTCTGCCGAATTCTACCGCAAGGTCTGGGCTCTCGAGGATGTCGCCGGCGAGGGCGATACCCTTTATCTGCGGGGTACCGGCCGCGAGCACCATGTCGTCACGTTGCGCGAGCGGCCACGGGCCGGTCTTTTGGGGGTTCATTTCTCCGCGCCAGACCGGGCCACGGTCGACGCGCTCTACGCGCAGGCCAAGGGCACGGGGGCCAAGGTCGGAGCGGCACCGGCACAGCTCGATAATATCTCGGGCGGAGGGTACGGATTCCGGGTCAATACGCCCGAAGGGCATCCCCTGGTGATATCCTCGGATGTCGCGGCACACGGTGAGGCCATCGACGATCGTAGCCGCCCGACCAAGCTGACCCATGTCGTGCTCAACAGCGCTGAGGTCGAGAAGCAAACTGCATTCTTCCTCGACGTCCTGGGCTTCAAGTGGAGCGATTCCACGATGATGATGGATTTCGTGCGTTGCTGTTCCGACCATCACAGCATCGCATTCGCTCGTGGCAACGGCCCGTCGCTGAACCACATGGCCTACGAGATGCCGAACATCGACGGTCTGATGAGCGGGGCGGGCCGCGTGCGCAAGAGCGGTTACGAGATTCTTTGGGGCGTCGGCCGTCACGGGCCGGGCAGCAACGTGTTTTCGTATTTCGTCGAGCCGAACGGCTTCGTCACCGAATATACGACCGAGGTCGAACAGGTCGACGACACTTACCTTTCGCACGACGCCAAATACTGGAACGAGCTGAACATCTTCCCTTGTCGTTGGAACATGGCGCCGCCGCCTTCGCCGTTCTGCCGCAAGGCGATGTCGGGCGACGTGTACGAGGAAGAGAATCTGCGCTGCGAGCAGGTCATGGCGCAGGCGCTCGGCCGTTAATCGCCGTCACGGACGCGCGGTCGTTCACGCATCGGGCCGAGGACTCGGTTTTTGGTGACTTAGCGGTCTCCGTAGAAATACGGAGACCGTTTGATTTTCGTCGAATTGGCTCCGGTCCCTTCATCATCGATCAACCAAGTCAGCAATCCTGCCGACACGACCGGCCGGCTTAGGATTTGGTTACGCATGCGATAGATGGAGCCGGCCAACCAACGTCAGGCGGCCTCAATGACGGACGATAACGAAGGACTGACGGCCAAAATGTTGCGACATCGGGTGACCATCCAGGACGCCGCGTTTGTGATCGGTGTTGTGCTGCTGGTTGGCTTTGGCGCCTACGAGTTCAGCTTCACCGGCTCGGTTCAGGCCGACAAGCGGATCGAATTCGAGGAGATGCTGATTCTCGGCGCCATGATCGTCATCGGGATTCTTTATCTCGGTTGGCGACGTGTGATGGATCAGGAGCGCGAGATCAGACGACGCATCATTGCCGAACGGCGCGCCCACGAGCTCGCGCATACCGATCCGCTCACGGGGCTTGCGAACAGGCGGCAGTTTGAAGCTGCAGCGAGGGCCAGCGTGGGCGCCCCGCCCGGAGCCGAGGAGGTTCACGCCGTCCTGATGCTTGACCTTAACGGCTTCAAGCGCGTCAACGACATTTTCGGACATCCGGAAGGCGACGAGGTCCTGGTCGTGGTCGCAGAACGAATCAACGCGTCCACGCGGGAACACGATATTGTCGCCCGTTTAGGAGGCGACGAGTTCGCGGTCCTTGCCAATCATCTGAGCGGTCCGGCAGGCGCCGCCAATATTGCAATCAGGATTCTCAAGGCGTTCGAAACACCGGTTGAATGTGACGGACACCTGCATCGAATCGGTGCCGGGATTGGTATTGCGCTCATTCCGCAGGATGGCGCCACCGCGGAAGAAGTTCTCCGCCGGGCGGATATCGCTCTTTACCGTGCGAAGGGCGAGCCGCAATCGGCGGTCCGTTTCTTTGAGGAGGAGATGGACCGGCATATCCGGGAACGCGACGCGATGGAGCGCGAAATTGCCGCGGCAATCGGCACTCCATCACTTCGGCCCTTTTATCAGCCCATCGTCGATCTGAAGAGCGGCGACATCGTCGAGTTCGAAGCGCTGGCTCGCTGGTCGCACCCAACGCTCGGCGATGTGCCACCGGAGCGATTCATTCCCATCGCCGAGAATTGCGGCCTGATCCGCGAACTAAGCGATTGGTTGCTGCGATGCGCGGCCACGGACGCCCGGACATGGCCGCAGCATGTGACGCTTTCGTTCAACATCTCGCCAACGCAGTTGAAGGATCGCACCCTTGGCCTTCGGATTCTAGCCATTCTGGGCGAGGTTGGCCTGTCTCCACACCGGCTCGAAATCGAGATCACCGAAAGCGCGATCGTGCGCGACCTGGAAGCTGCACGAGAAGTGGTCTCATCGTTGCGGGAGGCGGGAATTCGAATCGCGCTCGACGATTTCGGCACGGGCTATTCGAGCCTCTATCACTTGCGAAATTTCAAGTTGGACAAGATCAAGATCGACCGCAGTTTCGTTCACGCGATGGCGGAACCCGAAAGTGCGGCAATCGTCCGGGCGCTGACCGGCCTCGGCAACGGTCTTGGATTAACGATCACGGCCGAGGGCATCGAGGGTGGTGCCGAGCGCGACGCGCTGCTGCAACAGGGCTGTCATCAGGGACAGGGGTTCCTCTTCAGCGAGGCTGTTCCGGCCGAGGCGGCGGCTGCTCTCTGCAAAATTGCGGCGGGCCAATACCGACCGTCGTCCAGCAATTATCTGCGAAAACGGACCGGATAGGACGTATCGTCGAACTTCTGTTCAACGATCCATTTGGCGATCTGGTGATGCTGCGCGAACCAGACGCCCTTATGTCCGCGCAGATATTCCAGGATCTGTCGAAAGATCGCGGTCATCGCCGGCCGGCCGCCAAAATGCGCGTGCACACCGATGTTGACCAACCCGCCGGGTTCCAGGGCATAGAGATAGTCGAACAAGTCCTTGTACACATCGAAGTAGATACGGGGGCTGGCGCGTAGGGCGCGGTTGTCGACGAAATCGCTCCACGGGATGAGCACGATCCTGCCGCTCTTGGTCTCCTGCTGATACGGCACGCTCGAGTCGAGCGCATCCGAGCACCACTGAAGCTTGGCTTCGGCCAGGTACTCCGTGGTGTTTTCGGACCATCCATAGATTGGTGTGACCCAGCCGGTCGGGCGCTTGCCGGCGACCTTCTGCAAAGCATCGAGTGTTTTCTTGATCGTTTCGCGCTCGCGCTCGGCGCTCATCGAGAAAAACGTCTGATCCTGAAGATAGCCATGGCCGGCAACATCGTTTCCGGCTTTAGCGAATTCCGCGACGGCTTCAGGCCACAGCTCGGCGCTCCGCCCGTTGCAGAATAGGGTTGCGGGGATTTCCAGATCTCTCAAGTTGCGGGCCAATCGCCAGATACCTTCGCTGCCGCCGAACCGTGACCAGTTGATACCGGCGACATCCTTGGAGCCCGCCGGTAGCGGCGTGGTGCGCGGAAAATAACCCGGCGACTTGCCGTCGCTCCAGGTCTCCAGCAACACGCTGACGACCACGGCGACGCGGTGGCCATGAGGCCATGTCAACGGACGCTGCATCATCGAAACGTACCCCGGCAAATTCCAGCACGATGGAGCGGGCCAAGTCCATGGCCGAATGGCAAGAAAGTGCGCGGCAATCCGCTCGACTGCGTAGGAAACCCCGGCCTCCCATGTCGTCACTTCCATGAATGGGCAGGATCGAGCCGCCATCGCCGACGTACAGCTCTATTCTGCCTGCCGAGAAACGAAGGGACAGGCTGGCGGAGCGAAGGAAGTAGGATATCGTCACGAGACGCTGTTCGAGCATCTGACCATGTCGGGTCCATCACGTTTCAATACCCAACCCTCGGAGGTGGTGACGCCGTTATCCGGCTATCACCTCTTGGCCGATTCGTTTCTCAACAAAGGCACCGCATTCTCGGAACGGGAGCGCGACGATTTCGAGCTGCACGGCCTATTGCCGCCGCGTGTCGCCTCACTGGACGAACAGGTGTCGCGCCGGTTGCAGGCCCTGCGTGGTTTTGCCTCCGATCTTGAACGCTATGCGCTTCTCCGCGAGCTGCAAGACACCAACGAAACGGTGTTCTATGCGCTGTTGACGCGCAACATCGAGGAACTGCTTCCGATCGCCTACACGCCGACGGTGGGCGCCGGCTGCCAGCATTTCAGCCGACTGTTTCGCAAGCCGCGCGGATTGTTTCTCAGTCTGAAACACAGAAAGCGTATCAAGCAGATACTGGCCAATCCGCAGTTTGATCGGACCGAAGTCATTGTCGTGACTGACGGGGAGCGCATCCTCGGTCTTGGCGATCAGGGTGCGGGCGGCATGGGTATTCCGATCGGCAAGCTCGCGCTCTACACTGCGTGTGGCGGCATCCATCCTTCGACTTGCTTGCCGATCCTCCTCGACGTCGGCACCGACAATGACGAGCGCTTGGCCGATCCGCTCTATGTCGGTTGGCGGCACGAGCGCGTCCGGGGTGAGGAGTACGACGTATTTGTGGACGAGTTCGTCAGCGCGGCGACGCAGCGCTGGCCGCACGTCCTGCTGCAATGGGAGGACTTCGCCAAGGCCAATGCCACCCGGCTGTTGCAGCGCTACCGCGACGAGCTCTGCACCTTCAACGACGACATCCAAGGCACGGCAGCCGTTGCGACTGGCACGCTGCTCGCGGCGATCGGGATGACCGGTGTGCCCCTGGCCGAGCAGCGCATCGCCATCTTTGGCGCGGGCTCCGCCGGCTGCGGTATCGCAAGCCTTTTGATGGCCGCGATGGTCGAGGCGGGTGTCGATGCCAAGGAGGCATCGCGTCGGTTCTACATGGTCGATCAGGATGGTCTGCTGCTGGAGGGCATGAACTCGATCACCTCGTTCCAGAAGCCATTCGTACAGGCGCGCGCCGCAATATCGGTATGGGCTGTCGAAAATACCTCCCGTGTGACGTTGGACGATGTTGTGCGACACGCGCGCCCGACGACCTTGATCGGCGTGTCGGGTCAGCCGGGCTCGTTTTCCGAGCAGATCGTCCGCACCATGGCCGAACACAACCGCCGTCCGGTAATCTTCCCTCTTTCGAATCCGACCTCGCGTGCAGAAGCAACGCCAGCCGACATCATGCGCTGGACTGAGGGGAGGGCGGTGCTCGGCACCGGCAGCCCGTTTCCGCCGTTGATGAGAGACGGTCGCGAGTTCAGGGTCGATCAGACCAACAACTCGTACATCTTCCCGGGTGTCGGCCTTGGCGCAATTGCGGTCCGGGCACGACGCATCACGGACAGCATGTTCATGGCGGCAGCGAAGGCACTGGCCGCCATGTCGCCTTCGCGAAATGACACCGGCAGCAATCTTCTGCCGCCGGTCACGGCGCTCCGTCGGGTGGCAATCGAGGTGGCGAAGGCCGCCGCGTTGCAGGCCTGTCAAGAAGGTTTGACGGATTGCGCCGAGAGCGAGATCGAAATGGCGATCCACGCCAGGATGTGGGAGCCGAAATACTTGCCCTACCGCCGGGCCACAGTGAGGGTAGACCGATGACCGACCGCAGCAAGCATCCGATCGTGCATTTCGTCGGCAGCATCCCGCTGCCCGACAGCGAAACCGTCTTCCGAACATTGTCGAAGGCGGTTGGTCCGCATCTCATCCGGCTGCCCGATGGCGAGACCGGCATTCGCAAGACGTGGATTCGTTTCTTGCAGGATGTGCTGGCGGGAAATGCGGCCATCGAACCGGCGAGGGACGTGCCGCCGTTTCCATTCAGACAATGGGATGGCAAGATCATTCGGGAAATTCCGCGCCTCCGCGTCAGGCCAGGCGCCACCATTGATCCCAGCACCTTCAAGACCGGATATGCCGATATGGCGATCGAATCCTGGACAGTGTTCGAGCGACTGCAGAAGGCTGGCGACATCCCGGCGGGCGTCAAGTTCCAGATTTGTATTCCGACTCCAATCGCACCCATCTACAACAATATGGTCCCCGGCGATCGGCCTAAGCTGCTGCCACCGTTGACGCAGCATTTCCTCGGTGAAGTATCAAAGATCGCGAAGACCTTGCCGAATGGTCGCATCGCGATCCAATGGGATGTCTGCCAGGAGGTGCTGGCTTGGGAAGGCTATTACGATAAGGGGCCGGTCGATTTCCGCACCGAGACCATCGACGTGCTCTGCCAGATGGGCGACGGCGTGCCGGCCGGTATCGAATTCGGCTACCATCTTTGTTATGGCAGTCCAGCCGACGAGCACATGGTTCTGCCCAAGGACGCGGGCATCATGGTCGAGATGAGCAACGCAATCATGGCCGGCGTGAAGCGCCCGATAGAGTTTCTGCATATGCCGGTAATCAAGTCGCGCACCGACGACGCCTATTTTGCCCCGCTCGAGAAATTGCAACGGCGTCCCGAGACCGAACTCTACCTCGGTCTGATTCATTACAACGATGCGCAAGGTGACGCGGCACGTCTTACGGCGGCCCGCCGGCACGCGCGTGTCGACGGCGTCGGCACGGAATGTGGCATGGCCCGCGGCGACCCATCGCGCTTGCCGGCGTTGCTCGCGGCGCACGCCAGGGCGGTCGAGAGCATCACTTGAAGAGAGAAACCCTCCGCCATCTGGCGGAGGGTTTCTTATTGTCACGCGGACGATGTCGTTAAGGGCACGGATGCCTCATGCCGTCGTAACCGAGAAATGTGCCGCTCGACGGATCGTAAGACCGATAGCGCTGGGCGCAGTATTGGTCGCCACCGTCGTCCGTAGTGGCAGGTTCGGCGGCATAGGCGTCATCACCATAGTAGCCATTGTCATACGCGTATGGCCCGTAACCATAGCCGTATCCGTAGGGCGCCGCCGCTGCGCTGCCGATCAGGGCACCGGCAGCAAAACCGGCGGCTGCGCCGCCCCAGCCTGCCCCGCGGCGCCAGCCACCTCCACGCCAGCCACCGCCGCCTCCATGCCAACCGCCACCGCCGCCATGCCAGCCGCCGCCGTGGCCGTGCCAATTTGCGGCCGCTGCCGGGCTTGCCGCAGACAGGACAATCGCCAAGGCTGCCGCCAAACCAATCATAGATTTCCGGTGTTGCATTTTGCTCTCCAGGAGAATTGTGGTTCGTCCACCCGTTAACGGCGGGCACCCTCGGTCGTTCCGAATCCGAACGGCGGCGTTCGTGGCGTTTTTGCGAAAACGGATGGCGACTTGAAGGCGTCTATTTCGGATCAGGCGCGAACGCTCTGACGTAGCGCTCTGCGACGTCCGAAGGCGTGGCGGACACCTTGGCGACCACCTTGTCGATCTCGGTTCCTGGCACGAAATCGATTTCGATCTTCAGTTTCTCAGCCTCGGCAAGGAACTCCTTGTCGCTTGCAAGCTCCTCGAACGCCTTGCGAAGCAACGCAACCCGTTCGGCAGGGACGTTGGGCGGCGCGACCAGCGGACGCGCGGCAGTCTTCTGGGTGAAATGCAGTTCGAGCACCTTGCGGTCCGCATCGTTCTGAATAAAGTCCAGTGCGTTCGGTAAATCGCCCAACTCAGGCTCGTTCTTCAGCGCGCCCTGCAGCAGCACGTTGACCTGCTTGTCCCTCAGCCATTGCGGACGAACCGCCTTCACGCTTGACCATGACCAATCGGCGATGCCCCGAACCTCACCTCGCTCCATGGCAAGCGCGATCTGTGCGGTGCTATTGTAGCCGGTGACAACCTTGAACTTTGTGCCGATCAGCGAATTGTAGAGCTTCGGCGTGGTCTCCGGATCGACGCCTGTTATGCCTCCGACAATCAACTCCTTGTCGAACAGATCCTTTGTCGTCTTGAAGGGCGTCGTGTGCCAGGCGAGCGTCACTGCAACCTCGCTGTTGAGGCTGCCGAGCCAGTGAAACTTGTTGATGTCGTACTGCACACCCGAAGGGTAGATCAGCTTTGCCAGCAGCACGCCGCGTTGCAGCAGTGCGATGGTGGTTCCATCGCTCATGGCGGCACCAAACATCATGTTGGCGGCGGCGAGTCGCGACGGGACATTCTGGACAATGACTGCCGGATGCCCGGGGATATGCCGGCCGAGATGGCGCGCCGTCAGCCGTGCCTGCAGGTCATAGCCGCCGCCCACGCCGGCGCCGACGATGAAGACGATCTGCTTGCCGGCATAGAAATCATTCGCCGGCGCCGGCGCGCCGAGCGCTAGCAGCAATGTCGTCGCTATCGCAAAGCTTCGGTATGAAGGGGTCGTCCGCTTGCCCATGGCGCTCCCCAGTTAGCGCATTATCGCCTGTTTCCGCATTGCTGCCTATGCTTGACCCGTGCGGTCGGGTGCGGCCTTATCGCGCAACAACTGCAGTGGAGGTTGTGTTGAAGGCCATTGTGATTCGCGAGTTCGGCCCGCCGAACGTGATGAAGCTTGAAGATGTGGCGGTTCCTGAGCCGCAGGCGGACGAGGTTCAAATCAGAGTCCACGCCGTATCGGTCAACCGTACGCTTGATTGTGTGGTTCGCGCTGGCAAGTACGCGCGGCGTGTTTCGCTGCCGCTCACGCCGGGGGTCGATCCCTCCGGGGTCATCACCAAGCTTGGCTCGGGCGTGATCGATCGAAAGGTCGGCGACCGCGTTACCGTACAGCTACGGACCGGCTCCGACAGCGGCACCGATTCCATACGCAACCTTGGCGTCCACGCCTGGGGCGGTTATGCGGAATATGTCTGCGCATTGGCCAACCGTACCGCGATCGTCCCTGATGGCCTGGATTTCGCCGTCGCGACCGTGGTGTCGCGCCATACGCCGACTGCTTTCACGCTGTTGCGCGACCGCGCCAAACTCCAGGCCGGAGAATGGGTGCTGGTGATGGGAGCCGCGGGCGGGCTTGGCAGCGCCGGCATCCAGGTTGCGAAGTATCTCGGCGCCAAGGTGATTGCGGCCGCCGGCGCCGACGATCGGGTCAAGGTCGGGCTCGATCTCGGGGCAGATGCGGGCATCAACTATCGTGCGCAGGACCTGACCATCGAAGCCATGCGCATCACCGAAGGCAAGGGCGTGAATGTGGTGTTCGAGAACATCGGCGATCCGACGACCTTTCCGAAGGCGTTCGCGACATTGGCACGGCGAGGCCGCCTCGTAACGGCGGGCGGTCACGGCGGGACCAGCGTGCCTCTCGACGTCAACCGGCTTTACCAGAACCACCTCACCATCATCGGTGCGACAGGAGAGACACCGGAGGACGTCACGTTGAGCCTGAAAGCTGCCGCCGAGGGAAAGCTCAAGGGCGTCGTCGACCGCATCATGCCGCTTTCCCAGGCGGTCCAGGCGCACGAGCTGATTGAGGGCCGCGGCGGCATCGGCAAAATCATATTGGACCCGACCAGGAGTTGAGCGACCAACAATGACCGATTTGAACACCATTCGCACCGACGTGGTTGGCAGCTTGTTGCGGCCGTCGGCGGTGATCGAGGCGCGCAAGAAGTTCGACGCAGGCGAGATTGACGCGGCGGCATTGCGTGCGATCGAAGATGATGCCGTGCGGGCTGCGGTGGGCTTGCAGGAGGCTGTTGGGCTCGATGTCATCAGCGACGGCGAGATTCGGCGGCTGAATTTCCAGGATAGCTTCGGGGCCGCGGTCGAAGGTTACGACGCGGGCCAGAGCACGCTTCAGGCTTACACCCGCCGCGTCGAGGGCGGCACTGCGCTGCGGCGCTGGGAGGTGCCGGTCCAGGAGAAGGGCACCGCGATCTCGCATCGCCGGCCGGTGGTCTCGCGACTGAAGCTCAAGCGTAACGTGCCGCTTGAAGAATATCAGTTCGTCGCCGGCATCGCGAAGAAGCCTGCCAAGGTTTCGCTCATCGGGCCGGACCGCATCAGCCAGCGCTTCGATCATCAGAATTCGAAGGCTGTCTACCAGGACATCGACGCATTCATGGCCGATGTGGTCGCCATCGAGCGCCAGATGATCAAGAGCGTGGTCGGTGCCGGTTGCCGGTACGTCCACATCGACGCGCCCGGCTACACGGCTTATGTCGATGAGCCCTCGATGAAACAGATGCGGGACCGGGGCGAGGATTCGGAGGAAAATTTCTCGCGGTCGCTCAAGGCCGATGCCGCTTTGATCGCAGGTTTCCCGGGCGTCACGTTTGGTATTCATCTTTGCCGCGGCAACCAGCGCAGCATGTGGCATCGCGAAGGCAGCTATGATGCCATTGCAGAGCGGCTCTTCGTGGAGTTGCCGCACCATCGGTTCCTGCTGGAATACGACAGCCACCGCGCTGGCTCCTTTGCGCCACTGCGTTTCTTACCAAAGGGTAAGGTTGCAGTACTCGGCCTTGTCAGCACGAAGGTGCCTGAGATGGAGAGTGTCGATGCGCTTAAACGACGGATCGACGAGGCCGCCAAATTCATCGCGCTCGACCAGATCGCTATCAGCCCGCAGTGCGGCTTCGCGTCTGACGTCGTAGGCAATCTGATCAGCGCAGACGATCAGAAGCGCAAGCTCGAGATCGTGGTAGAGACCGCGCGACAGGTATGGGGGTAAAGATCAAGGCGAGCCCGCCACATTCGTGCGAACCATTTTCAAGACGAATGAATTTCATTCCCGATTTGCGATTCACATTGGTTTGATCGAGGTGTGCGTTTAGTGCGCTTGCCGGCGCACGGGCGACCAATACATCACGGGTAACCAGAACAAGAAAAGCGTCGGGTGGATCGGCCTCGGTGGGTTACTTCAACGCAACCAACGAGAGTTACCACAATGAAGAAGCTTCTGATGTTGACCACTGCTGCCGGGATTGTCGTCGCACTTGCCAGTCCGACGCTGGCCGCTCAGCGGGTGCATCGCGGTGTCGATGCCTATGCGAGCGGCGAGCTGGACCGGAGCGGAGCATACAACTACGGGCCCGTTAACGGTCAGGCCGCTTTTGGCTACGTTCCCTCCGGTGGCGGCGCGGCGTATAGCGGCGACCAAGCCTTGACGCCACACGAGCACACCTTCAGCCCTTCCTACGGTTATGGGCAGAACCTACCGTACCCTGATCGCCCGTATGGCGACCCGGATCGCGACTGATCCGTCAAAAAAAGCCTCGGCAGCAATGCCGGGGCTTTATCCTGCGGCGCGAGCGGCATCTCAAATCTTGAGCAGCTTGCGCGCGTTGCCTTCGGCGATCAGCGCGCGGTCCTTGTCGTTGACCGGCGTTTGCCTCAGCCATTGAGTGCCGAGCCCGGCATTGATGTAGGGCCAATCGATCGCAAACATGATGCGTTCGATGCCCATCTCGGCGATGGCGCAGGCCAGTGCGGAGTTGGAAAAGGCGCCGCTGGTGGTCAGCCAGAAATGGGTTCTGTAGTAGTCGGCGAAAGATTTTGGCAGCTTCCACCCCGCGTTACCCGCGTTGTGATCGGTTCGCCACAGCGTGTATGGGCCCGTTTCGCCAAGGTGCCCAACAATGATTTTGAGGCTCGGATACCGATCGAACAGGCCCGATGTGATGAGACGGAACGAATGGGCCAGTGTCTCCAGCCCGAAGCCCAGTGGCGAGCCTTGCAGCAGCGCGCCTTGGCCATGGAAGAACGCTTCAAGGATGGCAGGCTTGATGGGCGACGGATGGATATAAACCGGCACGTCAAGGCTGGCGGCCCGTTCGAACACCGGCCAATGTATCTTGTCATCGATGAAGTCGCCGCGCGTCGTGCCCATGATCATCGCGCCCTTGAATCCGAGCCTGGTTATTCCACGCTCCAGTTCGTCGGCGGCGGCCTTAGGATCGGGAAGCGGCAGTGCAGTGAACCCGGCAAAGCGCTGAGGATTCGCCTGAATCATGGCGTGGAGGAAATCGTTCGACTCCTTCGCCACCTTGACTGATAGATCGGGCTCGAGGTTTTGCGCCGCCGGATTGTTCTCGGACATTACGGCGATGTCGATATTGGCCTCGTCCATCGCCTTGATGCATTCATCGGCCGCGTCATCGAGCATCGCCTGAATCTTCCCTGCCTTCGGCGGCAACAGCTTGCGCAGCGCTGGCGAAGTGAAATGCTCCTCGATGGCGATGATGGCCATGCTTGTCCTTCGTTATGTAACGGGGGCGAAACCCGACCGTTCCGCTCGGACGATGGCGTCGTGCCTACTGAATCGAAATGGCCGGGACAAGCCCGGCCATGACGACGGTAGCGTGTAGGTCGGCTGTCAAGCCGAGACATGCTCGATGAACTTCTGCGGCGGCGGATCGCCCCACTGCGACACCAGGGCTTCCTCGGCCGAAAGCAGGTTCGAACCGTTCTTGATGTTCAGCCGGTCGCTGTCGGCCCAGTGCTCGTGCACGCGGCGCCACGGATCGGCCCAGTAGTCATAGACCTGGCTGCCGAGCAGATGACGGCCGATGCCCCACATGTGCTCGTACTTGCCGGTGTCGCGCAGGTGC
>Ga0265325_10001878_pt1 | contig 14496 bp, 10 predicted proteins | sample 41420metaG_FD_202090 | JGI IMG/M metagenome (GOLD analysis project Ga0265325, IMG submission 202090) | Rhizosphere microbial communities from Carex aquatilis grown in University of Washington, Seatle, WA, United States - 4-14-20 metaG | ecosystem: Host-associated > Plants > Roots > Rhizosphere...
CGCGGGCCGATCCTTCAGCGATAAATCTTTCTCCTTACGGACGTATTCGGTATTAGCCCAAGTTTCCCTGGGTTGTTCCGAACTGAAGGGTACGTTCCCACGTGTTACTCTCCCGTCTGCCGCTCCCGTATTGCTACGGGCGCTCGACTTGCATGTGTTAGGCCTGCCGCCAGCGTTCGCTCTGAGCCAGGATCAAACTCTCAAGTTGGATGAGATTGATCTCGGCTAGTCACTCACGTTTGCGCGCAACGATGTGTGAACATCGCTGCATTGACGAGGTCCACCACTCCGACCGCTTGCGCAGTCAGTGCGATGTACCTTGAAACGTGTAGACCGCCGTGTCTCTTCCATGACCGTTCCCGTTGCGGAAAAAGCCGAAGCCCTCTCCGTTCGAGGAAGCGGTCCGCAAGGACTCCGCCGTCCACGTTTCTCTTTCTTCCGATTCACTTGTCAAACAGCCCGGAAACCTCGCGGTCTCCTCTTTCTGACCTGCAAGCGGGGGCCTGCCAGAAAGCCGACGAAGCTTGAACCTCCGACCACTTCTCGGAGGCTCTGTCCCACCATAAGTGAGGTGCTTCGGAGGCGCGCAATCGCGCCGATAGCGGACGGCGCGCCGTATGACGGGTTTATATGGGCGAGCCGCCGCGCTTGTCAACAGTAAAGCTCAATTTTGCGCGCTGCAGCATTCCTCGCGTCTTCAGAGTTTAAGCCAACTTTAACGCGGGGCTTTCGCTGTGCACGACGCCGCACTTGAGCCACATTCCTCCGCCGTTCTTGCTCATAATAAGAAAACTGGGATCGAAGGGGACCCCCGTTAAGCGTCACATGCGATATCGACCGCCGCATCTGGCCCCTGGTTGACCGGAGCGCGAGCGGCACGGCATCGTGGCTTGGTCACGATTCGGCTTGGCAGAAGACGGATCGCGATGGGCATTTTGCGAACGCTGGGGCGACCGCGAGTGCAGGGGACGATGATTGGATCACGGTAGGCCGCGAAGCCCTCACCGAGTCAGAGCCGACGCGGCCACCGAGCTTGGCAACGAGCCGCCGCTTTCGGTCGACGGCGGCACGGGCGGTGTGATCGATCGCCGCCGCATCTCCGTGCAATGGTTTTCCGGCACGATCCTGACCGGAGTCTGCGGCGCAGCCTTGATGGGCGGCGCCGTTTTCGCGTCGCTCGACGGCGAGACCAACTTCGCCAGCGTTCCCGAGCGGATCGAAAGCACGCTGCGCGGCGCCATCGGCGCGTTGAGCGACAAGCTCGCCGGCAGTCGCAAGAGCGACAGGCTGCCTCCGGCCGCCGAACTGAACGCCACGCGCCAGAGCATCCGCCTCAGCCAGACCACGCGGGTCGGCGATCGCGAGGTGGTGCGCACCCGCCCCTATGTGCGGGTCTCGGCCAATCTGACTTTGAGCAGCACGGAATTCGCAGCGAACGTCCCGCAATTCAACGCGCAGAAGCTCCTTGCCCAGGCCGGCGAAGATGGCGTACCGGCCGACGACCAAGCCGCAGCCGGCGTCGAGCCGGATGCCGAGGTCTCCTACGTCACGCGCGATCTCGCCGGCATTCTGCCGAAGGGCAAGGTCGCGTCCGCGTCGCTGCCGATCGACGATGTGATCGCGCGCGTCCGCGACACTGCCAACTGGAACGGCAATTCGCAGAACCGCTACCAGGTCGCGAGCCTGCCGGCGAACGGCGCCGTCGCGCCGCTCGCCTACGCCACCGACGGCACGCCGGACCCCTACGCCGGCTTCGAAACCCGCATCGTGCCGGAGAACATCACGTTGCTGCCCAAGACCGGCAGCCAGGTCACCGGCGGCAATCCCTGGAACGAGCGGTCGGTCACGGTGAAAAAGGGCGACAGCATCGCCTCGATCCTCAAGGACATCGGCGGCACGCCGGATGACATCGCCGCGATCGCCTCGGCGCTGGGCCCGCGCGGCCGTGCCAACGGGCTGAAGGAAGGCCAGAAGCTCCGCATCCTGGTGGCCAACGTCGACTCCACACACACCCGGCCGGTGCGCGTCATCGTCACCGGCGACAGCGCGGTCGAAGCGGTGGTGGCGCTGTCCGACATGGGCCGCTACGTCTCGGTCGATGTCGCCAGCATGAACACGCTGGTCTCCGACGCGCCTGATGACGACGACGATGACGGCAGCGGCATCCGGCTATACCAGAGCATCTACGAGACGGCGCTGCGCAACAACATTCCGAAGCCGGTGATCGAGTCGCTGATCCGCATCTACTCGTATGACGTCGACTTCCAGCACCGCGCCCAGCCGGGCGACAGCTTCGACGTGCTCTACGCATCCGACGACGAAGCCGGGAACAGCGAAGCCAAGAACGAAGTGTTGTTCGCGGCCCTGACCGTCGGCGGCGAGGTCAGGAAGTATTATCAGTTCAAGACCGCCGACGACAGCATCGTCGATTTCTACGATGATACCGGCAAGAGCGCGAAGAAGTTCCTGGTGCGCAAGCCGGTGTCGCAAGGCATCATGCGGTCGGGCTTCGGCGCCCGCAATCATCCGCTCCTCGGCTATTACAAGATGCACACCGGCGTCGACTGGGCAGCGCCGCTCGGCACCGCAATCTATGCTTCGGGCAACGGCACGGTCGAGAAGGTCGGCTGGGAATCGGGCTACGGCAAGTACGTCAAGATCAAGCACGCCAATGGCTACGAGACCGCCTACGGCCACATGACGGCATTCGCGCGCTCGACCCAGGTCGGCGCCCGCGTCCGCCAGGGCCAGGTGATCGGCTACGTCGGCTCGACCGGCCTGTCGACCGGCCCGCACGTGCACTACGAGATTCTCGTCAACGGCCGCTTCGTCGATCCGCTGCGCGTCAAGCTGCCGCGCGGCCGGGTGCTCGACGGCCCGGTGCTGGCGAGCTTCGACAAGGAGCGCGACCGCATCGACAGCGTGCTGGTGCATTCGAGCCCGCGCCTCGCGCAAAGCGCGGCGCGCTGATCCTTCGGCAAAGCCAAGGCCGGGGCGGCCGGAATGACCGCTTGCCGCAAATTCATTTCGCGGTGATGGCGTTGCGAAACTTCAACGGCGACGCGATGCGGTTGAGATCCTTGATGCCGCCGTCTGTCTCGCCGTTCTTGCTGCCACCTGTGCCGATCACATTGACGGTGCCGTAATCGAGTACCCGGCCCAGCAACGTTTGATCGACATCGACAGAGGCCACCTTGTCCATGTTTATTTCGACGGTGCGGCGGCTCAAAAAGCCCTGCTTGTAGATGATCCGCCGGTCGGTGACGGCAATTTCTGTGATCCATCGAACGTACCACGCATGCAACGCCGCGACGCCAACCAGCACGGCGAACACCACGACCGTGATCTTGACCAGCACATCGCCGGCTCCGGTGGCATGCTCCCAGCCAAGCAGAAGAAGGCCCAAGATCAGGAGCACGATGGCGTGCCAATAGACGATCCAGTGCAGATGCGCACGGACCACCACGCGCTCGCCCGGCTGCAGCACTGAATTGACGTAGCTCATGGCCGACCCCGCATCAGAAATTCGGCGTGCGACTCACATCGCACGCCGAGTGTAACGAGCCTGCGTTGCCGCGGCGAGGCGGCTTACGCCGCCTCTTTCACGGCCTCGCCATTGAAGGTGATGCCCTGCCGGCCGGCCGAGACCGCAACGGTCTCGCCGTCCTTGACCTTGCCGGACAGGATCAGCTCGGCGAGCGGGTCCTGCACCGACTTCTGGATCGCCCGCTTCAAGGGACGCGCGCCGTAAGCCGGGTCATAACCCTTCTCGGCCAGCCATTCGCGGGCCTTGGCGTCGAGCTTGAGCTCGATCTTGCGGTCCTCGAGCAGCTTGGCGAGCCGCTTCATCTGGATGCCGACGATCGCCGCCATGTTCTCCCGTTTGAGACGATGGAACAGGATGATCTCGTCGACGCGGTTCAGGAATTCCGGCCGGAAACGTGCCCGCACCTCCGCCATCACCTGGTCGCGCACCGCTTCGGTGTCCTGGCCCTCCGGCTGGCTGACCAGATATTCGGCGCCAAGGTTCGACGTCATCACGATCAGGGTATTGCGGAAGTCGACCGTGCGGCCCTGCCCGTCGGTCAGGCGGCCGTCGTCGAGCACCTGGAGCAGCACGTTGAACACGTCCGGATGCGCCTTCTCGATCTCGTCGAACAGCACCACCTGATAGGGCCGCCGCCGCACCGCCTCGGTGAGCGCACCGCCCTCGTCGTAGCCGACATAGCCCGGAGGCGCGCCGATCAGGCGAGCCACCGAATGCTTCTCCATGTACTCCGACATGTCGACGCGGATCAGCGCCGCCTCATCGTCGAACAGGAACTCGGCCAGCGCCTTGGTCAGCTCGGTCTTGCCCACGCCGGTCGGCCCCAGGAACATGAACGAGCCGATCGGCCGGTTCGGGTCCTGCAAGCCCGCGCGCGCGCGCCGCACCGCGGTCGACACCGACCGCACCGCTTCGGCCTGACCGACCACGCGCTTGCCGATCTGGTCCTCCATCTTGAGCAGCTTCTCGCGCTCGCCTTCGAGCATGCGGTCGACCGGAATGCCGGTCCAGCGCGACACCACCTGCGCGACGTGGTCGGCGGTCACCGCCTCCTCGACCACCGCGCCGGCATTCTTGCCCTCGACGTCCTTCAGCGTCTTCTCAAGCTCGGGAATGCGGCCATAGGCCAGCTCGCCGGCCTTCTGGTATTCGCCCTTGCGCTGCGCGTTGGCGAGCTCGACCCGCAGCGCATCGAGCTCGGTCTTGAGCTTCTGCGCATTGGAAAGCTTGTCCTTTTCCGAGCGCCAGCGGGCGGTCAGATCGGCCGATTGCTTCTCCAGCGACTGAAGCTCGATTTCGAGCTTCTTCAGCCGCTCCTTGGAGCCCGGATCGCTTTCCTTCTTCAGCGCCTCCTGCTCGATCTTCAGCCGCACCACCTCGCGGTCGATCGAGTCGAGCTCCTCCGGCTTGGAATCGACCTGCATCTTCAGCCGCGCGGCGGCCTCGTCGACCAGGTCGATGGCCTTGTCTGGCAGGAACCGGTCCGAGATGTAGCGATGCGACAGCGTCGCCGCCGAGACGATCGCGCCGTCGGTGATGCGCACGCCGTGATGCTGCTCGTACTTGTCCTTCAGGCCGCGCAGGATCGAGATGGTGTCCTCGACGGTCGGCTCGTTGACGAATATTGGCTGAAACCGCCGCGCCAGCGCCGCGTCCTTCTCGACGTGCTTGCGGTATTCATCGAGCGTGGTCGCGCCGATGCAGTGCAGTTCGCCGCGGGCCAGCGCCGGCTTCAGCAGGTTGGACGCATCCATCGCGCCATCCGCTTTTCCAGCGCCGACGATGGTGTGCATCTCGTCGATGAACAGGATGATGCCGCCGGCCGACGACGTGACCTCCTGGAGCACGGCCTTGAGCCGCTCCTCGAACTCGCCGCGATACTTCGCGCCGGCGATCAGCGCACCCATGTCGAGCGCCAGAAGCTTCTTGTCTTCGAGGCTGTCCGGCACGTCGCCGTTGACGATGCGCAACGCCAGGCCTTCGACGATGGCGGTCTTGCCGACCCCCGGCTCGCCGATCAGCACCGGATTGTTCTTGGTCCGGCGCGACAGCACCTGGATGGTGCGGCGGATCTCCTCGTCGCGGCCGATCACCGGATCAAGCTTGCCCGCGCGTGCGGCTTCGGTCAGGTCTCGCGAATATTTCTTCAGCGCGTCATAGGCGTTCTCGGCCGACTGCGAATCCGCAGTCCGGCCCTTGCGGAGGCTTTCGATCGCCGCATTGAGGTTCTGCGCGCTGACGCCCGCGCGGCTCAAAATCTTGCCGGCGTCGCTGTCCTTCTCCAGCGCAATGGCGAGCAAAAGCCGCTCGACGGTGACGAAGCTGTCGCCGGCCTTCTCGGCGATCTTCTCGGCGTTGTCGAACAGCCGCGCGGTGGCCTGGGCGAGATAGACCTGGCCTGCGCCGCCGCCGGACACCTTGGGCATCTTGTTCAGCGCGTCCTCCACGGCCTTCAGCGCCTGCCGCGAATTGCCGCCGGACCGGTCGATCAGGCCGGCCGCCAACCCCTCGGGGTCGTCGAGCAGGACCTTCAGGACATGTTCGGGCGTGAATTGCTGATGGCCCTCGCGGAGGGCCAGTGACTGCGCGGACTGGATAAAGCCGCGCGCACGGTCGGTGTATTTCTCGATGTTCATGCATCGCTCCCTCGGGCCCAACTGGCACCCGGAATGGCGGACCTCGGAAGGAGCATCCGCCGTCCGAAGATGTAAGGAGGAACCTGCCGCCCCGGAAGGGGGAGCGCGTTGATTTTCGTCAATGCTTTCAACGCGCCTGCCTGATCGTTAAGAAGGACGGGATGACCGCGCCGAACGCCAAAATCCAAGCCATCTATCGCTATCCGGTTAAGGGGCTTTCGCCGGAGCCGTTGTCCCGGACGGCGCTGTCGCCAGGCCGCACCGTGCCATTCGACCGCGCCTATGCCATCGAGAACGGCCCTATCGGGTTCGATCCGGCCGAACCCAAGTATTTTCCGAAAATCCGCTTCCTGATGCTGATGAGAAACGCCCGGCTGGCGGAGCTGCGCACCGCCTTTGACGAGACCAGCCACGTGCTCAGCGTCCGATACGAGAACCGCGAGGCCGCGCGCGGCGATCTGCGCACCGCCGAAGGCCGGGCCCGCATCGAGGGCTTTTTCGCCGAGTTCTGCGCCGACGAGCTGCGCGGGCCGCCCAAGGTGCTGCAAGGCCAGGGCCACAGCTTCTCCGACGTGGCCAAGAAGGTGGTTTCGATTATCAACCTCGCCTCGGTCGCCGAACTGGAAACCGCGATCGGCGCGGGCGTCGATCCGCTGCGCTTCCGCGCCAATCTCTATGTGGCCGGCTGGCCGGCCTGGTGCGAGTTCGATCTGCTCGGCACCGAGATCGCGGTCGGGGCATCGGCGCGGCTCAAGGTGGTCAAGCGCATCGTCCGCTGCGCGGCAACCGAGGTCGATCCGGTGACCGGCATCCGCGACCTGCCGGTGCCGGAGACGATCCTGAAGACGTATGGTCACGCCGATTGCGGTGTTTATGCCGAGGTGGTCGAGGGCGGCGAAATCGCAACCGGCGATACCGTCACCCCCAGCTGAAGCCAGCCTGAACGATGGCGGAAGCCCTCTTTCTCACTGCGTCCGCTGCGCCGCTTCGCTGACGATCCGGTAGGCTTCGGCGATCTTCGGTTTGGTTTTTGCGACCTCCTGGCTGACGCTCCTCAGAGTCTTCAACAGACTCTGCTGCTCGTCGGGCGGCAGGCTGATCAGTTCGCCGCCGCTGTTGGTCCAGCCTTTGCGCGCCTTGTCGACGATCTCGATGGCATGGGGATTGATCGCCTTGGATTCAGCTTCGGCGTCGCGATCGACGATTTTTTGCAGGTCGGCGGGAAGCGAATCGTACCATTTCTTGTTGATTTCAGCGACGACGAACACCGCGGGTTGGCCGGTCTCGGTCACGTATTTCGCGGCGTCCACAAAACGCATCGGCGTGAAGACGACGATGCCGCCTAAAGACGCATCGATGGTGCCCTGCTGGAGCGCGGGCACCACGTCACCCAAGCTCATGGCGATCGGCGACGCTCCGATCCGCTTGAACGACTCGATCTGGAACTCCGAAGCAAAAATTCGAATTTTCTTGCCGCTGAAATCAGCGAGATGACCGATCGGTTTTTTTGACACCACCGACGATGGCGCGTTCATAAACAGCCCAACACCATGAAGGCCTTTGTCTGCGCCAAGGCCGAGGATCACCTTGCGCACCTCGGGATCCGCGGTCAGGCGTTGGCCGTGCTCCATGGAGGAGACGAGACCGGGGGCTGGCATCACCTCGAACCGCTCATCGACGCCAACGAAGAAGTCGGGTGGCATAATGGCGCATTGGATCGCGCCAAATTGCGTACCCTCGATCTGACGCGGGATCGAGCCCAACTGGCTCGCCGGATAGATTTCCGTCTTGATACGGCCCCCCGAATCCCGCTCGAGCGCTGCGGCAAAGTTCTTGGCGTACAGATGGCTTGGATCGTTGATGGACGGGAGCGTGATTTTCATGAGGAAGGTCTTTTCTTCGGCGCCCGCCGCCCCAAGCGATACCGCCAGCGACACCGCGCACGCGCCGACGACACCAAATGCTCGCCTAAGAATTTCGAATTTTGCGCACCGCATGTCGCTCACCTTCTGATATTCGGTGAAGCCTCAGACAAGAATCGAAGCATTGCCAGAACGCAACTATGCTCCTTGCGACACGCAAAGGATAGACTTCACCTCAATCAACCGCCGCCAGCGGTCGCGCCACGTCCTCGAGCGATCGGCGCTCCGCCTTGACGGCGAATAGTGCCGCGATGACACCGGCCGCGACCATCAATCCGGCGCCGAGCAGATAGCCGCCGAACAGGCTCGCGCGCGACCCGGTGTCGATCAGCACGCCAAACAGCCACGGACCGGCCATGCCACCGACGCCGGTGCCGACCGCATAGAACAGCGCGATCGCCAGCGCCCGGATTTCCAGCGGGAATGTCTCGCTGACCGTCAGGTAGGCCGAGCTGGCCGCCGAAGAGGCGAAGAAGAAGATCACGGTCCAGGCCACGGTCTGCCCGGCCGCGCTCAGCACGCTGCGCTCGAACAGCGCACCACTGATCGCCAGCAGCACACCGGAAAAGATATAGGTCACAGCGATCATCGGCCGCCGGCCGATCGTGTCGAACAATCGGCCGAGCAGCAGCGGGCCGAGAAAATTCCCCGCCGCGAACGGCAGGATGTACCAGCCGACGGCACTCGCCGGGATGCCGTAGAAATCGGTCAGCACCAGCGCGTAGGTAAAGAAAATCGCGTTGTAGAAGAACGCCTGTGCCGTCATCAGCGCAAGCCCGACCAGCGCCCGCTGCCGGTGCCGGTGGATGATGGTGTCAATTACTTCGACCAGTGGCGTATGCGTGCGGGCGCGCAGCCGCACCCTCGGCAATCCGACCGGCGGCGTCATGCGCTCATCCGCCATGACCCGGCGCTCGATGTCGGCGACCACGCGCTCCGCCTCCGCAGCACGGCCATGCGTCATCAGCCAACGCGGGCTCTCCGGCAGCCAGAGCCGCATGGTGAAGATCACCAGCGCCAGCGCAGCCCCGATGCCGAAACACAGCCGCCAGCCGTATTCCGGGTCGATCAATTGTGGATCGAGCAGCACGATGGCGCCACCCGCACCGAGCGCTGCGCCGATCCAGAAACTGCCATTGACGACGAGGTCATTCCAGCCGCGCACTCGCGCTGGAATGAGCTCCTGGATGGTCGAGTTGATCGCGGCATATTCGCCGCCGATGCCCGCTCCCGTGAGAAAGCGAAACGCCGCGAAGCTTGCGAAATCCCACGAGAGCGCGGTCGCCGCGGTGGCGAGGAGATAGACGGCGAGCGTAATGAAGAACAGCTTCTTGCGGCCGAGCCGATCGGTCAGCCAGCCGAAGAACAATGCACCGAGCACGGCTCCGCCGAGATAGGCGCTGGCCGCAAGCCCGACCTCGGCGTTGTCGAGCCGCAGCACCGGGCTTGCTTTGAGCGCGCCGGCAACCGAGCCGGCGAGCGTGACCTCAAGGCCGTCGAGAATCCAGGTGATGCCCAGCGCCGCCACCACCAGGGTATGGAAGCGGCTCCATGGCAGCCGGTCGAGCCGCGCCGGAATGTCGGTCTCGACGATGGAGGAATCGCTTCGGTCCCCGCCTGTTTGCGCTCGAACATCCATGCGCCGCATGCGATCCCGCTGGCCCGACCACCGCAGGCCACCAATTCACCGGCGCGACAAAGCGTTCCAACTCAGCGGCCGGGATCAAGCGCATCTTCCTCGCAGGCGGCTGTCGCCAGCCTTTGCGCTTCCGCCGCAGCGTCGATCTGCTGGGTAGGCGCGGCCGTCGTTTCCATCGCGAAATGCTTGAAGAACAGACGCATGACATGGGCGACGCCGAGCGGCGTCACGGTTCTCTGGTTGTCGGCAAAGAACCGCATCGCGTTGCCGGGCATGGTGACGATCTCATAGGCCGGGAAATAGGCGATGCCGGGACGCTGCGTGCAGACCTCGTCCACCGCCGCCCGAAGCGCGGCCTTGGTCACGGCGTTGGCAACAAGAGCGTGGATCGGCCGATAGGTGGCGGTCAACGGTTGCGGCGACACCGTCAGGATGACCTTCGCTCTGGCATTGATCGCTGCGAGTTCGTCCGCGAACGCCAGCAGGTCGGCGGCGATCTCGCCGGCCCGCGGGTTGCAGAAGACGAATTCGTTCGGATCGAACGTCCCGCCGGCGACACCGGGCGCGAGCGGCACCACCGCGCCCTCCCCGCGCGTCTGCCAGCATTCGGTCAGCCCCATCGTGAAGATCAGCACGTCGAGCGTTTCCATCATGCGGCGGACGCTTTCGAGATGACTGGCCCGGTCGGCATGGAGCGCGTCCAGCGTGGCGAAGCCGTCCGGCTCGGCGGTCGGCCGGAACGGATCGACGAAGCGGCCCTCGGACGTTGTCCAGGCGTCGACGTCGGGCGCGAGCCGGCCATAGGCACGGCGCATCGTCTGGAGAAGCTGGCGCGCCGTGTAGATGTTGCCGAAGCGGCAGGAGAAGCGGCCATAGTTCCGCCGCCACGCCTCGTCCGGCGTCAGCCCAGCCGGTGCACTTTCGGCCACGTAGTAATTCAGCCCGCGCGCCCGCAGCGCCGGCGCGAGATTCTGTGCAAAGCAGCTTCCGGCGGTCGCGACCTTGTCCGTTGCGGAAATGCGAAACGGCACCTCGGCGATCGGATCGACCGCGGCCGGCGGCAGCATCGCGACCGCGCGACGCCAGAACTGATGATCCGGCAATTGCTCGTAGGGATGGCTCATGACGGTCGCCTCATGATGGGACGGCACGCCCGCGTGCGAAGGCACCGAGCGCGCCGGATAGCTCCTTGTCCGCGAGCAGGGCATCGACGCGAGGGCTGGTCAGCATCGCCCGCGGCAGGCGGCGATAGGCGCGATAGCTTTCGGCAACAAAGTCGGCAAGCGACAGCACGCGGCCGCCGCGGCCCGGCTGCGCCTGCCGAAACAGAGTGCTGCCGCGCAGCCCGAGCCGCTCGCCGAGCGACGGGTAGAGCGGCAAGACGAATTCGCGGGCCAGCGGATCGAACGCGAATTCGTCGAAGTCGAGCTCGGGGGTCTTGATGCCGGCGCGGGCCAGCGCCGCGCGCGCCACGTCGAACAGCACATGGGCCTTGGGATGATTCATCGTGTGCATGAAGCAGCCGCGCCTGGTCCATCGTACAAAGTCTTGCGCGAGATCGATGCCCGCCGCCTTGCTTTGCGCCAGCAGATGCTTGCTCGCTTCGTCCCAGACCTGGAAATAGCCAAGCCGCTGGTAGACCGCGGCATCGAAGAGCGTCAGCGCCTGCGGCTCGGTCAGCCCTGACCGGAAGGCAAAGATCGCGATGGCCGAATGATACGGCCCCATCGGACCGAGCACATTCCTGGTGCTGTCATTGGCCTTGTGCACGTAGATGAAATCAGGATGGAAGCCGGCGAACACGACGGTCGGCAACGCCGTCGTGGCGACCGCCGCACGAAGCGCGTTCCAGTCGCCGCCGCGCAGAAAGCCAGGCGCGAACTCGGAGCAGAACACGAAATCATAAGCTTTGAGGATTTGCGCCAGCGCCTCGACGCTGGTCAGCGAGCGCGGCTCGACCGCAAAGCATTCCACCAACGCCTGCGGCAGCAGAAGCCTGACCCCATAAGCCACGCCGAACGCCTGGCAACCGCCGACCACGGCGATCCGCGGCGAGCCCCGATCCCGTTGCAAGATGCGGCGAGCCCAGACGTTGGCGACCCGTCGATCGAGCGCCGTCAGCATCGCCGGCCCGTTACTCCTTGCGGCTTAACAGAAACACCGCCTGCTCGCCAAACAAATTCCAGAACCACCACGGCGCGTTCAGCCGCAGCGGCGAGCCCCAGGCATTGAGCGCCACCGCGCGGTCCATCGTGGCGCCGACCACGTCGCAGAGATCGAGGAAGTCCTTGATGGTGCAGAAGTGGATGTTGGGCGAATCCCACCACGCGTAGGGCAGATTGTCGGTGGCCGGCATGTGGCCGCCGAAGCCGAGCTGAAGCCTGATCCGCCAATGGCCGAAGTTCGGGAACGACACGACGGCGCGGCGGCCGATCCGCAGCATGTTCTCCAGCACCACGCGCGGCCGGCGCACCGCCTGCAAGGTCTGCGACAGGATCACGTAGTCGAAGGCGTCGTCCGGATAATCGGCAAGGTCGGTGTCGGCGTCCCCCTGGATCACGGCAAGTCCCTTGGCAACGCACTCGTTGACGCCCTCGCGCGACAATTCGATGCCGCGGCCGTCGACGCCGCGATGCTCGCCGAGGATGCGCAGCAGTTCGCCGTCGCCGGCGCCGATGTCGAGCACGCGCGCGCCAGGCGCCACCATCTCGGCAACCAGCACGAGGTCGACGCGCGAGCCGCCCGGCACCCGCGCGGCGTCTGCCATGGTCAGGTCGCGCTTCAGGCGGGACAGCATGCTATGCGCCGTTCTTCAAGCCGCGCGCCTTGGCGGCGCCGTCGAGGAAGCCACGCACGATGGCGAACAGCTCCGGCTCGTCGAGCAGGAAGGCGTCGTGGCCCTTGTCGGTGACGATTTCGGCGAATGACACGCGCGCGCCCGACGCGTTGAGCGCATGAACGATGGCGCGCGACTCCGAGGTCGGGAACAGCCAGTCCGACGTGAACGACACGACGCAGAACCGCGTCTCGGTGCCGCGGAATGCGTTGGCCACCACGCCGTTGCAGTCGGCGGCGAGATCGAAATAGTCCATCGCCCGCGTCAGGTAGAGGTACGAGTTGGCGTCAAACCGCTCGACGAACGACGAACCCTGATGGCGCAGATAGGACTCCACCTCAAAATCGGCGTCGAACGAGAATGTCGGATTTTCGCGATCCTGGAACTTGCGGCCGAACTTGCGATGCAGCGCCGCGTCCGAAAGATAGGTGATGTGTGCGCCCATGCGCGCCACCGCGAGCCCGCGCCGCGGACTGGTGCCCGCCGCAAAATACCGGCCGTGCCGCCATTCCGGATCGGCCATCACCGCCTGACGGCCGACCTCGTGGAAGGCGATGTTCTGCGCCGAATGCCGCGTCGCGCAGGCGATCGGCAAGGCTGCGAACACGCGCTTGGGAAAGCTCGCCGCCCATTGCAACACCTGCATGCCGCCCATCGAGCCGCCGGCCACCGCAAACAGCGTGTCGATCTTGAGCTCGTCGAGCAGCATCGCCTGGGCGCGAACCATGTCGCGGATGGTGATGACCGGAAGCTCCAGGCCCCAGGGTTCGCCGGTCTGCGGATCGCTCGACGCAGGCCCGGTCGAGCCCATGCAGCCGCCGATCACGTTCGGGCAGATAACGAAATAGCGCTCGGTGTCGATCGGCCGGCCGGGCCCGACCATGGTTTCCCACCAGCCGGGCTTGCCGGTCACCGGATGCGGGCTGGCGGCGTGCTGATCGCCGGTCAGTGCGTGGCAGATGAGCACCGCGTTGCTGCGCGCGGCATTGAGCGTGCCGTAGGTCTTGTAGGCGATCTGGAACGGCGAAAGCTCGACACCGGCGTCGAGCCGCAACGGCCGGTCAGCGCCGAACCGCGCGATAAGCGAATTGTGCGGCGCGTCGGCTTCGCGGGAGCGAAGCGTGGTTTCGGTGATGGTACCGGCGTCGCCCATACTCTGGTCCCAGCGGCCCAAAAAGCGCGCTTATCGCCGGTTAGGTAGGGATCGAGGGCAGCTTATGTCAATGTTTTCTTTGATTTAGCGGGTCGGCCCACCTATCAATGGGCGCCGGATTAACCATGACAAACAAGACGTCAGATGCTCCCTCGCTCGGCGAACTCCGCAAGGAGATCGACCGCATCGACGAGACCATGCATCACCTCTTGATGGAACGCGGCGAGATCATCAATCGCCTGATCGCGACCAAGAAGACCCAGGAGTCCGGCTCGGCGTTTCGTCCGGCCCGCGAGGCCGACATGATGCGTCGTCTGGTGCAGCGCCATAAAGGCATCCTGCCGCTCGACACCGCCGAAAGCATCTGGCGCGTCATCATCGCCACCTTCACCCACGTGCAGGCGCCATTTTCGGTGCACGCCGATTTGTCGGCGGGCGACGCGCCGATGCGCGACAGCGCGCGCTTTCATTTCGGTTTCACGGTGCCGTTTGTCGCCCATGTCGGCGCGGCCGGCGTGGTCGAGGCGGTGTCCGAATCCAAGGGCGATCTGGGCCTGGTGCCAGCCTTCGCCACCGCCCACGGCGGAGCGTGGTGGACCGCCTTGGAGTTCACAACCGCACCGAAGATCATCGCCCGATTGCCGTTCGTCGACCGTGCCGATCATCCCGCGCCGCTCAACGTGTTCGTGGTCTCGCGCGCTTCGCCCGACGCCATGGTCACCGAGGTCGAGACCTGGAGCGTCCGAGTCGCCGGCTGGAGCGC
>Ga0265325_10001883_pt1 | contig 14480 bp, 12 predicted proteins | sample 41420metaG_FD_202090 | JGI IMG/M metagenome (GOLD analysis project Ga0265325, IMG submission 202090) | Rhizosphere microbial communities from Carex aquatilis grown in University of Washington, Seatle, WA, United States - 4-14-20 metaG | ecosystem: Host-associated > Plants > Roots > Rhizosphere...
GGTCGCCGTCGAGTTGCCCGGAGCGCTGGAAGATGTCTACCTGCAGGCCCTCGCGCGCATGCCTCAGATGTCGGTGATTGTATATCCCGACGCGCAGGACGATGAGCGCGCCGTCTATGTGCCTGTTGAGCCGTGCGACCCGTTCACCGAAGCTGTCCGCACTGGTATCGACGCCTCCGCCGAAATCGTTTTCATTGAACCCGACGTCGCCGACCGCCCGCACGTCGCCGACAATTACCCCGACACCTACGCCATCCGCCGCATCGGATTGGATCAGTACATCGAAGCCTATCGCGTGTGGCCCGTTGCCCGCACGGAAGAGATTGAAGCGCACGCCGCCGCCATGGCCTGGAAGCTGCAAGGCACGGACCCGCTGGCCAATGTGCTGGTGGTGGTCTCGCTGAATTTGCTCGACCCTCTTCTCGATGCCATGGAGCGCCCGCAGGACCCGCCTGCTTACAAACGCCACGCCTTCGAGCAGCGCCTCATCAATCCGCACCCCGATTGCCTGGTCGAGATCACCTCCGAATATCCGTTCCTGCAGGAACGGTACGAGCGCTTCCGCGTGGCCATGGATCCCGACTCCCTAACCGACCGGCCGCGCGCCCAATTTGAACTGTTTCGTGAAGCCGAGAAAGAATACGAGGCCAACACCGGCGACAGGATGCAGCACTGGCAGCGCCGCATGCTGGCCCGCTACACACGCAATCTCGCACAAATCAGCAACGATCTGACGGCCAGCGTCTTCGACCTCACCGTCGCCGCCCGCTCCGTGGTGGATGACAATTACGCCTGGGAAGTGTGGCAGATGGCCAACCGCTATCCCGCCCAGAAAGATTCCAGCGAGATGCTGGAGACTCTGAATCTCTCCGGCGAACAGATCTGGCTCAGCACGCGTAAACTCCGACTCCGCCGCCGCCTGCCGCGCATGAAACAGCGCATGCTGCCGCGCGGCCTCAAGAAACGCAAAAAGGAAAAGACTGCCGGCGAGTGGGCGCGCCAAACCACCGGCGATGCGATTTGTTCTTATCCGCTGGAGGACATCGTCATCGAGGACTATGGCCGCTTCCTCAAGCAGAAGGCGAAAAGCATGGTCTCCGAAGAGCGGATGCGCACGGAGCCGTTCACGACGTCCATCCTCGACGGCATCGACATTCGCGAAACCATTCGCAATTGGCACATCGGCAAAATCTTTGTACGGAAGCTCGATCGCATTGCCGGCGACGTCGGCGCGGTTGTCGTGATCTTCGACGAAGACCTCGACGACCGCTATACCTACCTCACCACCTGGCTTGGCGAACACCAGAACGAGTCCGACATGGCTTTTTATTCGACGTATCCGTTTGAGCACATCGTCGGCCCGGGCATCGGACGCGCCGAATATGGCGGCCTGCTGATGACTCTGCCGCCGCGCCGCATGTATGACGTCTGGTCCGACCCCGATTACGATTTCGCGCTCACCAAGCCGGAGCGCCTGCTGATGGCCGCGCTCGATTATTCCGTCGAGCGCCACGTCGTCTACGTTGGTCCCAAACCGCCCCGCTCCATCTTCCGCTCTATCGCCGCGCACCTGAACCGCAATATTATGTACATCCCGCTTGGCGCGCTCTCGCCCACGAAACTGAAGCGCCTGCGCGTGGTCCACGTGCTGGACAGCTATGAGCGGCGCAGGGACGCGAAAGACTACATCTGGTAGCTCACTTCACTTCGGAAAACGGCACATTCAGAATCGGATACCGCCGCCATTCCCTGTAATCGAAGTGCCACCACTCGGTGGGATACACCGTGAATCCCTCGGCCTCCATCGCTTTCCGCAGGAATTCCCGATGCGCGCGCTCTTCGTCGGTGCCGCCCGTATATTCCGGCTTTGCGTTGTCGGAAAACTCGTCATAGGTGCTGGGCATGGCGATGGGCCGGCGCGTCTTCAAATCGTAAATCGTCAAATCCACTGCGCAGCCGCGGTTGTGCCGCGAGCCCGCCGCCGGATCCGCCAGATACGGATGGTCCTTCTCCGCCGTTGCGTCCCAGAAAATCTTCGTCACAAACCACGGCCGGTATCCATCGAAGATCAACAGCCCCAGACCCTGCTCGTGCAGCCGGCGATTCACGCGCACCACCGCCTCCGCGGCCGGCCGCTGCATAAACGCGCGCGCCTGCCGATACACCGGCGTCCCCAGAAAATTGTTCGACGACGCGTAGTGAATATCCAGCTTGATGGTGCGGTCCAGCCGCACCAACTCCACCAGGTCGGGCTTTAGAAAATCTCCGGTCTCCACGGGAGGCTGCGCCTTGAGCGCTTCGGCGCGCAATTCAGGCACCGGCCGCGACGGTTGAATCCTGAATGTTTGCGGCACGTGCTGCGCGAGCATCGAAAGCAGAACTGCGGCGCAAGTGGCAAGAGACATGGAGCCAATCATAACCCCGGCGCGTCCGTTTGATCGAATTCCACCAGTTCGACGACGCCGGAAGGTCCGATCCGTCGGCTGGTCCACGCGCGCGCATCCAGGCTCGCGCGAAACCAGCGCTGCCAGTACTCTACGCTCGCATCCGTACCGTAGAGGAAGAATCGCCGCGAGGCCCGCAACGGGTTCTGTAGGAGCGAAGCCGCATACTCGCGCACCCTTGGAGAGCTTTCCTGAGGAAACGTCAGCACGCGGCCGTGAATCGGATAAACCGCTAAAGGAGCGTACAGAAATGATGGGAGCGGGTAGTCAGGATGCCACACGGGCCATCTGCCTTCGACAAAAGGACTCGTGCAGATTACCGGGGTTTCCGGCGTCAGAACGCGCGCGTTCACCGCCTGAGCCGCGCCTCGCCAGTCGGAATTGTGATAATCCGGAACCGCCAGCCGCCAGTCTCCCACCCACGCCAGAATGCCGAGTCCGAGCACCGCGCTGACCACCAGCCATCTCGATGCAGGGATGAATCTCGCAGCCAGCGCCGTCCCTGCCAGCGCGATTCCCGGTAGCCGCAGCGAGTAGTATCGCGGAACAAAAAGGCTCTCTCGGCTAAACCACGAAAACGCGAAAAGCGCCACCGGGGGAATCAGCCACCAGGCGATTGTCAGCACAAGAGACGACCATGAAACCGGCCACGCCACAGACCGCCATCGCATCCCGAGAGCCGTCAGCAATGCGCCCGCCACAACGATAAGCACGGGGTCCACGGCATGAAGTAAATCGATCGCTGTCGGCATTGGCGCGATCACGTGCGCCCTGCCGCCCGCGAATAACGCAAGTGCCCGCAACGCCACGGGTATCAGCGCGACGCATGTGACTCCGAAAACCGCTGCTGCCGCACCCCGCCCCGCCGTAGTTTCGCGCCTCGCGATCCGATATCCCGCATACAACGCCAAAACAGGATAAAACGGCCAGTAGACGAACTGTACCCGCCACAGCAGCGCCCCGCAAACAGCGAAAATGAGCGCGTCCCACCAGCGCGCGGAATCCAGCCAGCGCACCAGAAACCACACACCCGCAACCGCCACCAACGTGCCCAGCGCATACGGCCGCGCGTCGTTGCCCTGAAAATTGAACCCGCGCATGGAGAGGCACACGAACATGGCGAACCACGCGGCATCGGGATGGATCAGGCGCGCCGCCAAACGCGCGATCAGAAACAGCGCTCCGGCCAATGCCAACAACGACGGCAGCCGATACACCACTTCCGAAAAGCCGCCCAGCTTCTCAGCCGCCCACGGCAGCCAGTAATAAATGGATTCGGCAACCTGAGGCGCTATGGCCAGTGATGGATGACCGGCGCCATAGTGAACCACGAACGCGGTTGCGGTTTCATCGGCCCAGAAACTGCCTGTGAGCGGCATCAACCACAGACGGACGATACACAACGTCAGCAGCAGAGACAGTACGATGCGTTGCGCAGTGCTCATTGGCGCAGAAGCGGGACCCGGAGTGGCGCATCAGCTCTCCAGTTTGTATCGTGTTTCCGCCAGACGATACAGGGGGCGCCACAGCAGCCGATTGACCGATACTACCAAAGTCGCCATGACGATCGTCGACAGCAGCAGCACCGCGAAATTTCCCGAATCGGTGGCCGAGCTGATCTCCGCGCCAAGGCCGAACGTCGAAAGAACTTTCCCCTGGAAATGGAAATACTCGGCCACAATGCTGGCGTTCCACGCACCGCCCGACGCTGTCACCAGCCCCGTAATCAGGTACGGGAAGATGCCCGGCAGAATCACTGTGCGCCATCGATCCAGGCGGCTGAATCGAAAAATCTCCGCCACCTCGTGAAATTCCGACGGAATCGCCGTTGCGCCCGCAATCACATTGAAGAGGATGTACCACTGAGTGCCCAGCAACATCAGAAGAATGGAACCGGCGTTCAGGCCTCCGCCAATTCGAATCAATGCCAGCAGCACCACCGGGAACAGTGCCGTTGCCGGAACGGAAGCGGCAATCTGCGCCAGCGGTTGAGCAATTCGCGCCAGCCGAGGACTGAATCCAATGGCCACGCCCGCTGGAATCGTCCAGATGGAGGCAATCGCCAACGCCACCAGCACGCGCAGGAAAGTCGCGCCGGCGCTCTGCACGGTGCTCAGCACGGCCGCTCCACTAATGCCCTGCAATTGATGGAAGGCGGCCACAACGCCAAGCCCCGCCGCCGTCGCACACGCCGCCGCCACGATCACCACGGCGACGACTTTGCCCACCGACCCAGCCCTGGCGTCGCCTTCTCTCGCTTCCGCCCGCGCCGACCGCGCGCACAAATACTCGTCCAGCGGCGTCATCGTTTTCTCCTGCAATCGGCTCAGCAGTGGCGATTTTCGAAGCAGATTCAAAACCCACGATTCCGGCGCCGCCGTGCTTTCCACCTGCTCAAACTTGAATTTCTCCGCCCACGCAATTGCCGGCCGCCACACGAGCTGATCCAGCAGAATGATCACCGCGATCATAGCGCTCAGCCCCCACAAAATTGCGCGCGTGTCGCCAGCGCTGGCCGCCGATTGCAGATACGATCCCAGTCCCGGCAGTCGAAAATCGCGCTTCCCCAGCACAAACATTTCGCAGGCCATCAGAAAAAACCAGCCGCCTGCCACCGACACCATCGAATTCCAAACCAGTCCGATGGTCGCGTAAGGCAGTTCCAGTTGCAGGAATCGTTGCAGCCAGCCGAAGCGGTACACGGTCGAAGCTTCGCGCAATTCCCTGGGAATCGCCTTCAATGACGCATAGAAACTGAAGGCCATGTTCCAAACCTGCCCGGTGAAGATCAGGATCACCGATCCGATCTCCACCCCCAGTTGCCGCGTAGGGAACAGCGCCACCATGGCCAGCATCACGCCCGGCAGGAAGCTCAGCACCGGAATCGATTGCAGAATATCCAACACCGCCAGCATGATCGCCTGTACCCGCCGGTTGTACGCCGCGATGTAACCGTATGTGATGGCGAATACCATGCTCAGCACGTATGCCACGGCCATGCGCACCACCGAATAAAGCGCATACAGCGGCAGCGCCGAGGGTGAGCGCGAGATCTCCGCGTGCGATGTGACGGGACCCAGCCAGACATGGCCCACCATCAGGACCGCGCATGCCACGGCCATCACCACCAGGAATACCGTCGCGTCCAGCAGCCATGGCCACGTGCGCTCGCCCGCAATGGACCGCGCAAGCCCCTGAATTCTCATACCGGGGAGCCCGCCGCGGTTTCCTCGGGAATGAAGAACCGCTCTCCGCGCGCGTCATGATCGAACAGCTCCGCGTACCTCCCCCAGTTGACCGCGGTTTCCAGTTGCAGCTTCGTCTCGTCTTCGCTGAAATGCTCGTCCAGCAGATCCTCGAAGAACTCATCGGGTAGCGTGCGGTCTCCTTTCGCCTCCAGCGAAGTGAGAATCTGTTTCAGCAGTGGAACGCGCTCCAGCGCGGCCTGCCGGAACAGTTCTTTTTTCCGCAGAATGTCGGCGTCCAGAAACGCGCGGCCCTCCGGCGTCATTTCCGCGTCGCCTTCCACCACCTTCGCGAACCCCAGCATCGCCGCCGCTTCCACGATGGGCAGCAAATCGTCCACATCGAACGACAGCAGATCGGCCAGCTTGTGTACGTCCTCGCGGCCGTTGTGGTCGGCCAGAATTTCCAGCAATCCCGCAATTCCGCCCGGCCGTGCATGCGGCAGCATCGGATAGCGTGGTTTGGCTGGCGTCGCCGCAGGCACCTCGGGATGCGCGTCCGGCTGTGTCAGCACCGTATAAATGTAGTCCACCAGTTCGGTGAATCGCGGGCTTTTGTGATCGCGCGGACGGGGCAGATCCACATGAAAATCCGTTCGAATACGCGCCGGATTCTTTCCCAGCACCACCACCCGATCCGCCAGCAGAACGGCTTCATCGATGTTGTGCGTGACGATGAAAATCGTGCGCGTGGGCATCTTCTGGTCTTCCCACAGATCCAGCAGCTCATTTCGTAGGTTTTCCGCCGTAAGAACATCGAGCGCCGAAAATGGTTCGTCCATGAAAAGGATTTCCGGTTCCACCACCAGCGCGCGCGCGAACCCCACGCGCTGCTTCATCCCGCCCGAGAGCTCTTTCGGATAGGCCGATTCAAACCCGTCCAGACCGACCGTGTCGAGCATTTGCGTCGCGCGTTTCGCTCGTTGAGCGGGATCCAGTCCCACCGCTTTCAGAGGAGCCTCCACATTTTCCAGCACAGTGAGCCATGGGAACAAGGCGAAACTCTGGAACACAATCGAGACGTTCTTAACCGGCCCCGAAACCGGCTGGCCATGCCAAAGCACTTCGCCCGCCGACGCGCGCGCCAGGCCGGTCAGGATGCGCAACAACGTGGACTTGCCCGACCCCGACGGCCCGAGCAGTGCGAGTATCTCGCCAGGATAGACCGAAAGGTTGAGCGGAGCGATCACCTGGACGCGATTCCCGCCCGGCTGACCGTAAAACTTCTCCACCCCGCGCGCTTCAATCAGCGGTTCTGCCACGAACACCTCGTAACCCCATTGAAATAAAGCTGGAAATCGGCTCCCCGTCATTATCGCAGGCTGAAGGGCGGGATTCCGTCCGCAACTGCAATTGGCAATTATTGCCAGTCATGTTAACATCGCTCAAGAAGTGACATGCCCACCCGTAATATCAACCTGACGGAGCACTTCGATCGCTTCGTGGAAGCCGAAGTGGAATCCGGCCGGTATAGCAGCGCCAGCGAGGTAGTGCGCGAAGGCCTGCGGCTCATCGAAAACCGGAAGCGTGAGGATAAGGCGAAGCTCCAGTGGTTACGGGCCGCGGTTAAGGAAGGCATGGAGCAGATTGATCGAGGCGAGGGCGTGGAATTCGGCTCCCTCCGCGATCTCGATGAGCACCTCGATCAGCTTGCCGCGGAGTCTCCTGGTACGCGTCGTCGCGGAAAGTGACCGTGCTGCGAGTCGTTCTTTCGCCGGCTGCGCGAAGCGATATTCGTGCCGCACTAGAGTGGACCCGAGCGAGATTCGGCGAAACCGCTGCTCTCCGCTATCCCCACCTCTTGCGGCAAGCGATCCATGACATCGCGGCTGAGCCTGGCCGCCCTGGTTCGAGAGAGAGGCCAGAGCTCGCGCCAGGCCTTCGCACATACCATCTCTTCTTCAGTCGTGGCCGCGCCGGCAGCGCCATCGGCATCTTCAGAGTACCGAGACATCTTCTGGTCTATCGCCGTCGCGGCGATACCGCGATCGATATCATCCGAGTTCTCCATGATGCCCGTGATATTGCGCGCCATTTACCCGACGCCGATCAGAGCGGCTGACTCCGACTCAGAGCGCCATGGAGAACGACACGAAACAACCATCCCAGTTCTTGTTGCGTCGTGGGGCAGGCTTGACCAGGGCGAAGCCGCAGTGGCGTCCTTATCCACGGATAAGCTCGGCATTCGACTTCACTTGTGGTCGCGCCTGCGGCGCAGAAAGCCCGTGAGAAGCCACGTCCTCAGTGATACCGGCTGGCGAGTTCGCCGAGATTCGTGCCATCCTCCGCAATCCGGCGTAGGATCCTGCCATTGGCAGTGAAAAGGTAGAACGGATAGCAGGCGTGCCGGAAGACCTCGTGATTATCCGTGGCTTCTTCGCACTCGGAGCGTCGCTGCACAACCAGGCAGCCGCGTCTGGTCCCATGCTGGACAACGACAAACCCCACAGCGCCGGGATCAGCATTTTCGCACGGCCCGTCGAGAGATTCAGCCTCCATAGCGCGCGGGACGTCACTCCGTAATCACTCATGAAATAGACGCGCCGGCCATCTGGCGAAAAAGCTGGCGAATCCAGCTGATGCTACCGATCCGCGTCGCCGGATGTCCAGGAAAACACCCTCCGCACCTCCGATGTTCCATCCGTCGATACCATCCAAATCTCGCTCTCTGTGACTTGCGGCACATGTGTGTCCGCCGTCTCTCCCCAAACCTGCCGTGCAAAGACGATTGTATTCTGATCCGGCGACAAACTCGCATCCGCGTCCCGGCCCGATTGGGTCAACTGATGCTCGATCCCCGCGACATCCACGAACACCACATTCTTACCCCTGATCTCCGCATGCTGCGCGATCAGCGCCACCGGCACGCAAGCAAACAGGCACAACACCCTCATCCCGTCGGCGATGATATCAACCGCCCATCCGTACCACAATAGAATTCATGCAGAAGCTTTCCGCCTCCCAAGTCGATGCCGCCCTCGCCGACCTGCCTGGCTGGTCCGTTGCCAACGAAAAACTCCACCGCGAATATCGCTTCCCCGATTTCGTCCACGCCTTCGGCTTCATGGCCACCGCCGCCATCGCTATCGAGAAGATGAACCACCACCCCGAATGGTTCAACGTCTACAACAAAGTGAATGTCGATCTGACCACCCACGACGCCGGCGGCATCACGCAAAAAGACGTCGACCTGGCTCGAGCACTCGACGCCTTCGCCGGGAAGCTGCAATGAAGCTGGTCGCGCTGCTTTGCCTGTGCGCGGCTGCCGGCCTTGCGCAGGAATCGTTCCCGGCCAGCGGTCAGGCCGATACCGAAATCAATCGCGCCATCGACGCGGGTCAGCTTCCGGGCGCGGTACTGGTAATCGGGCACGACGGTGAAGTGGCCTATCGCAAAGCCTATGGCTCCCGATCGCTCGTCCCCGAACGAGAGCCGATGACTGTCGATACCATCTTCGACCTCGCGTCGCTCACAAAAGTCCTCGCCACCACACCCTGTCTGATGAAGCTTCTGGAGGAAGGCCGGTTGCGCCTCGACGATCCCGTCACGAATTACCTGCCTGAGTTTCAGGGCGGCCAGAGTGCCATCACCGTCCGGAATCTGATGACACACTTCTCCGGTCTGAAGCCCGACGTCGACCTCGCCACGCCGTGGACTGGCTACGACACAGGCATCGCCAAGGCTCTCACGGAAAAACCTGCCGGTCCACCGGGGCTTCACTTCGTGTACAGCGACATCAACTTTATCCTGCTCGGCGAAATTGTCCGCCGCCTGTCGGGAGAATCGCTGCCCGATTATGCGCACCACCTTGTCTATGAGCCGCTGGGGATGGTGGACACGATGTTCCAGCCGCCCGCCAGCCTGCGCGCGCGCATCGCACCCACCGAAATCGACGCGGCGACGGGCCAGCCCCTTCGCGGCGTCGTCCATGACCCGACTTCGCGCAACATGGGTGGCATTGCGGGGCACGCCGGCCTGTTCGGCACCGCCGACGATCTTGCCCGGTTCTGTCAAATGATGCTGGACAACGGAAGCGCGGGCGGCCTTCAGCTTTTCAGCGCGCTCACCATCGATAAATTCACCACGCCGCAAAGTCCGCCCGACCAGCCGGTTCTACGCGGGCTCGGCTGGGACATCGATTCTCCGTTGTCCGGCAACCGCGGCGATCTGTTCCCCATCGGCTCCTACGGCCACACCGGCTTCACCGGAACTTCCATCTGGATCGATCCGTTCAGCCGCACCTACGTAATTCTGCTGGCCAACGCCGTTCATCCTCATCGCGGCAAACCGCTGACATCGCTGCGCGGGCGCATCGCCACTCTGGTTGCCGCCAATTATGGAATTCCCGAACGATCCGTCAAACTCGCCGGCTACGACCAAACCATCGTTGGACCGGGTCTTCATCGAAAAATCAATATTCATTCCAGCGTACTAACAGGTCTGGACGTACTAAACCAACAGCGTTTTGCCCCGCTTATCGATCGCCATATCGGCCTCATCACCAACCAAACTGGAATCAATATTGATGGAAAACGCAACATCGATTTAATGCGAGCCGCCGGAGTCGACGTCCACGCCATTTATTCACCCGAGCACGGCATTTCGGGCAGCGAAGATCGCTCGATTATCGGCAATTCCCGCGATCGCGCCACCGGGGTCCCGATATGGAGCCTCTATCAAGGCAACCGGAAACGTCTGTCGGACGACATGCTGGCGGGTGTTGACACCATGGTTTTCGATATTCAGGACGTCGGCGTGCGGTTCTACACCTATTCCTGTACCATGCTCTACGCCATGCAGGAAGCCTCGAATAGGCACCTCCGGTTCGTCGTGCTCGACCGCCCCAACCCGATAACCGGCGTACACACGGAGGGGCCCATTCTGGATAAAGATCTGGAATCGTTTGTTGGATGTAGCGAGATTCCGCTGCGCCATGGCATGACCATCGGAGAGCTGGCCACCATGGACAATGCCGTATTGAATCTGGGCCTCGATCTCCAGGTGATCCGCATGGAGGGCTGGCAGCGGGGTTTCTGGTTCGATTCCACCGGTCTTCCCTGGGTGAACCCGTCACCGAATATGCGCAGCCTGAACGAAGCCATTCTTTATCCTGGAGTGGGAATGCTGGAATTCTCGACGAATTACTCAGTCGGCCGTGGAACCACAACTCCGTTTGAGCACATCGGCGCCGATTGGATCGACGGGAAGCGCCTGGCTGCCTATCTGAATGCACGGGAGATTCCGGGTGTTCGGATATTCCCCACCCGTTTCCGCCCGCTATCCTCGAATTTCAAAGGGCGCTGGATTGAAGGCGTGCGATTTGAAATCACGGATCGGGACGCTTTGGACAGCACCAGGCTGGGGCTGGAAATCGCCTCCGCGCTGATGCACCTGTGGCCGGGGAAAATTGACGGGGAAGTAGATCGCTACCTGGTGGGGAATCGAGAAGTACTTCAGAATCTGAAAGATGGAATGGATCCGCAGCGGATTGCGGAAGCCATGGCCGGCCCACTCTCCACCTTTGTTCAGAACCGAAAAGCCTGGCTGCTCTACCCGGAGTAAGTCAGAAATCGGAAGGGCAGATCAGCCGACCTGCCCCCGAGATTCCGATCAGGCCGCAGCCGCCTTTGCCACTTTCTCCGCTTTCGGTTTGTTCTTGCTTCCCGGCGGACGACCGCGGCGTTTCACCTCCGTCATCCATGCCGGGGGCCTGCCCCGTCTTTTCCCTCGTCCTCTTGCAAGGCGTTCGAGGCTCATGATGGCCTCTTCTATCTGTTCTCGTTCCTGCCGCAGTTCCACCAGGATTTTCGATACGTCCATTCAGGCACCTTCCGTCTGCAAAATGTACCGCTCGGACAAGCCTCTGTTCCGAATTCAGAACAGACTTACGTATTTCCTTATAGTTACACTAGTTGTTGTACAGCATTTGAGATCGTTTTTCAATACCCATGTTCCGAAAACAGAAATGGAACTGTACCGGGTCCGGTCCTTAGTTTCCCCGCGACAACGTGCGTTAAACTGGCCTGAGTGGAAGAAGAGGTCCTCGGTAAAGCCTATGACGGCAGGTTGATGAAGCGCCTGCTGACCTATTTGCGCCCCTATCGGCGGGTGGTCTTTCTGTCGCTGTTCTTCCTTTTGATTAGTTCGCTTTTGCAGGTTGTCGGCCCGCTTTTGACCCGAATCGCAGTGGACCGCTACCTGGCGCCGCACACCGGTTTTTCGGCTGGTCCCCTGAGTCCTTATCTTTCCGCCTCGCCTGCAATGGGACTTGCCCAACTTTCATTCCTCTATTTCGCCGCGCTCCTGGGAGCCATGTTGTTCGACTTTCTGCAGAGTTACATCATGCAGTGGACCGGACAGAAGGCAATGTTCGATTTACGCCGCCAACTCATGGCCCACCTGCAGAAACTCCACGTCGCTTATTTCGACCACAATCCCACCGGCCGACTGGTCACTCGTCTTACCACCGACGTGGACGTTCTGAACGATCTATTCTCTTCGGGGCTGGTCACAATCGCAGGCGACCTGTTAATGGTTGGCTTCGTTCTCTTAGTTATGTTCCGGCTTAGTCCCGGGATGACCGGCCTTCTGATGGCCGTAATTCCATTGGTTTTGCTGGTGACGATGATTTTCCGCCGCTCGGTGCAGCAGAGTTACCGGCGTATCCGCGTGGCCGTTGCCGGCATCAATTCCTACCTGCAGGAACATATCAACGGAATCACGGTACTGCAGTTGTACAATCGCGAGGATCTCAGCATGGCGGAGTTCGATCGCGTCAATCGCGATCACATGGACGCCTTCAAGGATGCCATCATCGCCTACGGCTGGTTTTATCCCGCGGTGGAATTGCTGGGCATGTTCACGCTCAGTTTATTGCTGGCCTATGGCGGCGCGCGGATTCATTCCGGCGCTCTCTCGCTGGGCGTAATGGTGGCATTTTTCCAGTACGGCCTGCGGTTTTTCCGGCCCATTCAGGACCTCAGCGAAAAATACAATATCCTGCAAGGCGCCATGGCGGCCTCCGAACGCATCTTCCGTCTCCTGGACGCGCCTTCCGAAATCGTGTCGCCGGAACGGCCGCGTCCAGTTCCACGCGAAGCCGCGGCTTTGGAATTCGATCACGTCTGGTTCGCCTATAAAGACGATTCCTGGGTGCTGCGCGATGTGAGTTTTCGCATTGAACCCGGCGAAACGGTGGCTGTTGTTGGCCATACCGGCGCCGGGAAGACCACACTGACGAGCCTTCTGCTGCGTTTTTACGATGTCCAGCAGGGAGCCATCCGGCTGGGCGGCGCCGACATTCGGGATCTGGATCTGGCAGACCTTCGGAAGCAGTTTGGAGTGGTCCTGCAGGACCCGTATCTGTTTACGGGAACCGTGGAGAGTAATATCCGTCTCGGCAGCGAACAGATTGGCGATCGGCAAATCAGACAGGCCGCCGAGCGAGTGAATCTGTCCGATTTTGTGGAAGGCCTGCCCGAGGGCTATCGCCAGCCTGTGCGGGAAGGCGGCAACGGCTATTCCACCGGCCAGAAGCAGCTCATGAGTTTTGCACGCGCCCTGGCGCGCGATCCACGCATCCTAATACTGGACGAGGCCACCTCCAGCGTGGACACCGATACGGAGTTCCGAATTCGCGAGGCTCTCGATCACTTAGTGGAGGGACGCACATCCATCGTGATCGCACACCGGCTTTCCACCATTCAACGTGCCGACCGCATTCTGGTAATGCATAAGGGACAAATCAGGGAGACCGGCACGCACCAGGAACTGCTCGCTTTGCGCGGCATCTATTGGAAGCTTTTCCAGTTGCAGTATAAGGACCAGACCGTGCCGGCGACCGCACCGGCAACCGAGGCGGTGTAGGCTGGCTCGCGGACTGGCTCGATTACTCGGGGTTGTCACGCTCGCTGGAGTTGGCGTGCTGCTGGTGTGGGACTTTGCCCCGGCACTTTTTCCCGCGCGGGCGCACAATGTCCTCGGAGCATTTCCGCTGGCCCTGATCGCCGTCGCCTATTTGGTTTACCAGAGCGCGCACCGGCCCACGCCTTTCGAACTTGTGAAAGCGATTCTGCTGGCGGCCGCGTTTCTATTCTGGGCGGCCAATCAATTGTGGCCAAACGCGCGCCCGGCCACTTTGTTCAACGATATTGCGATTGCGCTTTTCGTCCTGGACGTGTTTCTGGTGATGATCGGCACACGGGCGGGTTCGGCGGACGAATCGTTTGGAGAAACGCAGGGTTGATGCCGGGATGTGGCGCACGCGCTCTCGCGTGCCGCGTTTGCACTCGTGCAAACGCAACTCGGGCCGGGCTCAAAAAGCGTTCACAGAAGTGTGAACGCGGCACGCGAGAGCGCGTGCGCCACGTCGGCGTGTATATCAGGCGCTGGCAGGGGCCTGTGCGTTTTCCTTGATGTCGGTGACCCAGCCGTCGGCCAGATTGATCACACGGTTGCCGTACTCGGCATTGCGCTCGTTGTGGGTCACCTGAATAATCGTGGTGCCTTCGTCGTTCAGGCGCTTGAACATCTCCATGATCTCTTTGCCCTGGCTGGAGTGGAGATTGCCCGTCGGTTCGTCGGCAAGAATCACCTTTGGGCTGGCGATCATGGCGCGGGCCACCGCCACCAGTTGCTGCTGGCCGCCCGAGAGCTGATTGGGGAACAGATCCTTCTTGCCCACAATGGAGAACTTATCGAGGATGTCGCAGACGATGCTGTCGCGCTCGGACTTCTTGATGTTGCGGTAGGACAGCGGGATTTCGAGGTTCTCGTAGACGGTGAGCGAATC
>Ga0265325_10001886_pt1 | contig 14472 bp, 12 predicted proteins | sample 41420metaG_FD_202090 | JGI IMG/M metagenome (GOLD analysis project Ga0265325, IMG submission 202090) | Rhizosphere microbial communities from Carex aquatilis grown in University of Washington, Seatle, WA, United States - 4-14-20 metaG | ecosystem: Host-associated > Plants > Roots > Rhizosphere...
GTTGAGCTTGTAGATCGCGCCGTTGACGACGGCGGTGCTCCAGATGCCTTCGACCAGGGTGTAGCCATCGGGCGCGGCGTGCGCGACGCGGCCGACGCCGATGCTGCCACCGGCGCCGGTGACGTTCTCGATGATGAAGCTCTGACCGAGGATGGTCTGCATCCGCGCGGTCAGGAAGCGCGCCAACGTGTCGACCGGACCGCCGGCCGCGAACGGCACCACCAGCGTGATCGGTTTCGACGGATAGGATTGGGTTTGCGCTTGCGCGCTGGTCATCGCGGCTGCGATGACCGCCAGCGCGACGATGAACTTTCTCACGTGACGCGCGGGCCTCATTCGACCTTGAGACCGGCGGCCTTGATGATCGGCCACCATTTCTCGATCTCCGCCTTCTGATAGGCCGCCAGCGCCTCCGGCGTCTGCTGCTGGCGCGGCCAGATGTCCTGCCCGGCATCCTTGAATCGCTGCCGCACCAGCGGATCGGCCAACGCGGCAATCACCGCGGCGTTGAGCTTGGCGATGATGTCCTTGGGCGTGCCCTTCGGCGCCCACATGCCATGCCAGAACGATCCATAGAGTCCCGGTGCGCCGGCCTCGTCGACGCTGGGAATTTCCGGCGCCGCCCACCATCGCTGCTTGGACTGCATGGCCATGCCCTTGAGCTGGTGGTTGCGGATGGCGCCGATGTAGGTCGCCGCCTGGCCGAAGCTGAAATCGACCTGGCCGCCGACCAGGTCCTGCAGCAGCGGCGCGCCGCCGCGATAAGGCACCAGCTGGAACGCGGTGTTGGTCTGCTTCTTGAAATAGTACGCCGAGATGTCGCTCGGACCACCGACGCCGACGGTGCCCGCCGTGCCTTTCTCCGGATTGGCCTTCAGCCAGGCGATCGTGCCCTTCAGATCGTCGGCCGGGAACGTGCTGCGCGTGGCGATCACCTGCGGCGTGTCCGCGACCAGCGCGATCGGCTCGAAATCCTTCACCACGTCGTAGGGCAGATTGAGCGTGGCGCCGTTGATGACGTGGGTCTGGATGTGGCTCAGCACGAGCGTGTAGCCGTCGGGCGCGGCGCGCGCGACCCGCCCGGTCCCGATGCTGCCGCCGCCGCCGCCGACATTCTCGATGATGATCGACTGGCCGAGCGAGGCCTGCATCGGCTCGAGCATGATCCGCGCCAGCACGCCGGTCGAGCCGCCGGCCGGGAACGGCACCACGATGGTGATCGGCCGCGACGGATAGGTTTCGGCCGCCGCAGCACCGGCGACAGCCGCGGCAACGAAGGCCAGCGTGAGGATCAATCTTTTCATGTCACGCCCTCACCGCCGTTCGGTCACTGCACCTTGATGCCGTAGGACTTGATGATCGGCCACCACTTGTCGACCTCGGCCTTGTGGAAGTCGTGCAGCGCCTTAGGCGTCAGCTCCGATGGCTCCGGAATGCTCATGCCGAGCGCCGCCACCCGCTTCTGCACATCGGGATCGGCCAGCGCCTTGCGCGCGGCATCGTTGAGCTTGTCGACGATCTCCTTCGGCGTGCCCTTTGGCGCCCACAGCCCATGCCAGAACGAGATGTCCATCCCGGTGATGCCCATCTCCTCCATGGTCGGCACCTCGGGCAGCCCGGCATAGCGCTTTCGCCCCATCACCGCGAACGCTTTCATCTTGTGCGCGGTGACATGGGCCAGCGTCTGCGAAGCCTCGGCGCACATGATGTCGATCGTGCCGGCCAGCATGTCCTGCATCGCCGGTGCCCCGCCCCGATAGAACACGAACTGGAATTTTGTCTCGGTCTTCTGCCCGAAATAAAGCCCGCAGACGTGCGCGCCGCTGCCGGCGCCGACGCTCGCCGCCGACGCCTTGTCCGGATTGGCCTTGAGCCAGGCAATCAGCTCCTTGGCATTGTTGGCCGGCAGCGACTCGCGCCCGACGATCATCAGCGACGACACCGGCAGCCGGATGATCGGCGTGAGATCGTTCACCGGATTCCACGACACGGGATAGATTGCGGGCGAGCCGACGTGGCTCGACCAGTTGCCGAGGATGAGTGTGTAGCCGTCAGGCGCGGCGTTGACCACGCGGCCGACGCCGATTGTTGCGCCCGCGCCGGTCACCGTTTCGACCAGGATCGACTGGCCCAGCGTCTGCCGCATGTGCTCGCTCATCAGCCGCGCCACCGTGTCGGTCGGCCCGCCCGCCGGGAACGGCACGATCAGCGTGATCGGCTTCGACGGATAGGTCTCGGCCTGGACGCCGGCGACCGACGCCAACAAAGCCATCAGCGAAACGAGACACGTGAGAATCCGCATGAGCCACCTGGGTTGCCTGTTGCGATCGTCGCAAACCATGACCGTCGCACCGAAAGCCGAAAAGTCAGCAATGCTGTCCCATCTGCCAAAAAGCGGCGACAGCCCGCATGGCACAGTGCCGCAGTCATTCCGCCTTGATGCCGGCGGCCCTGATGATCGGCCACCATTTCTCGATCTCGGCCTTTTGGTGCGCGGCCAGCGCCTGCGGCGTCTGCTGCTCGCGCGGCACGATCTCCTGCCCGGTCTGAGCCAGCCGCGCGCGCGTCGCCGGATCGGCCAATGCGACGATTGCCGCCGCGTCGAGCTTGGCGATCACGTCCGTCGGCGTGCCCTTCGGCGCCCACAACCCGTGCCAGAACGTCATGTACGAGCCCGGTGCGCCGGCTTCGTCGACGGTCGGGATATCCGGCGCCACCGACCATCGGGCCGGCGACAGCACCGCATAGGACTTGATCTTGCCGCCATGCAGATGCGCGACCACGTTCGACGCCTCGACACAGGCGACGTCGATCTGGCCGGCGATCAAATCCTGCACGATCGAAGCCGCGCCGCGATACGGCACGAACTGGAATTCGATCCCCATCCGGTTCTGGAAATCGGTCGCCCAGACCTTGGCCGGCCCGCCGATGCCGACCGAACCGAAGGTGGCGCCCTTGGGATGCTGCTTCAACCAGGCCACCAGCTCGGAAAGATTGTTGGCCGGCAGCCCTTGGCGCACCACGAAGATCATCGGCGCCGACGTCAGCATCGTGATCGGCGCGAGATCCTTCAGCAGATCGAACGACAGACTGTAGACCGCGCCGGTGAACACATGCGAGTTCAGGTGTCCGATGCTGAGCGTATAGCCGTCCGGCGCCGAGCGGACCACGCGCTGCACACCCAGGCTGCCGCCGGCGCCGGTGACGTTCTCGACGATAACCGGCTGTCCGAGCGACGTCTTCATCGGCTCGCCGATGATGCGCGCGATGGTGTCCGGCGGCCCGCCCGCCGTTGTCGGCGCGACGATGGTGATCGGATGCAACGGCCAGGTTTCCGCGGCAGCCGGCAAACCGCCGGCCAAGACAAGGATCGAGGCAGCGGCCGCGAACGTTTTCATGCCGCGCCTTCTCATTGCGCCTTGATGCCGGACTCGCGGATCACCGCGCCCCACTTGTCCATCTGCTGCTTGAGGTATCCGCCGAACGCCTCCGGTGTCCGTAATTCCGGTGGCGGCAGGTTCATGCCTTGATCGGCGATCCGCTTCTGCACCTCCGGATCGGCCATGGCACCGTTGAACGCGGCATTGAGCTTGGCGATCGCCTCTTTCGGCGTGCCGGTCGGCGCATAGGCGCCGAGCCAGTTGGTGACCTCGACGCCCGGCGCCCCGGCTTCATCCACGGTCGGCACATCGGGCGCGGCGAACCAGCGCTTGGTCGCCGTCACCGCATAGGCCTTGATGGTGCCGGCCCGCACCTGCGACAGCGAATTGGCGGCGAGATCGCACATCATGTCGATGTTGCCGGCGACGATGTCCTGCAATGCCGGCGCACCGCCGCGATAGGGCACCAGCGTGGTCTTGGCGCCGGTGATCTTGCCGAAGTAGTAAGCGCAGATCGCCGAACTGCCGGCCGGGCCCACCGAACCCGAGGTGACCTTGCCGTCGTTGGCCTTCAGGTAGGCGATCAGCTCCTTGAGATTCGTCGGCGGCAGGTTCTTCCGGGCGATAAACCAGTGCGGCACGCTCGGCAGCAGCGCCACCGGCTGCAAATCCTTGGCGAGGTCGTAGGGCGTCGTGTAGGCGAACGCGTTGACCACGTGGGTGCCCCAGGTGCCGACGCTGATGGTGTACCCGTCGGGCGCCGAGCGGGCGACCCGATTGATCCCGGTGGTGCCGCCGGCGCCGCCGACGTTCTCCACCAAGATCGGCTGGCCGAGGGCCGCGCGCATCGGCTCGGCCAGCGTGCGCACCATGGTGTCGACCGCGCCGCCGGCCGGAAGCGGTATGACCACGGTGATCGGCTTCGACGGCCAGCTTTGCGCCTGCGCGACGGTCACCGCGGCGAATATAGCCACCGCGGCAAGACACACTCGTCTCATGTCATTCCTCCCCCGATCACTGCACCTTGAGGCCGGCCGCCTTGATGATCGGCCACCATTTGTCGATTTCGGCCTTTTGCTTGGCCGCCAGCGCCTCGGGCGTTTGCTGCTCGCGCGGCGGGATGTCCATGCCGAGGTCTGCGAGCCGCGACCGCACCTCCGGATCGGCGAGCGCGTCCTGAACCGCGGCGCTGAGCTTCTTGATGATCGGCGCAGGCGTACCGACCGGGGCCCAGAAGCCGTACCACAGCGAGACATAAAGGCCGGGCGCACCGGCCTCGTCGACGGTTGGGATATCGGGCGCCGATGCGAGCCGGGTTGGCGCCGCCACGGCGTATGCTTTGATCGCGCCTGAGCGCACGTGGTTGATCGAGTTCTGAGCCTGATCGATCATCAGGTCGATCTGGCCAGCGATCAGATCGATCATCGCCGGCCCGGTGCCGCGATAGGGCACGTACTGCAGCGTGCTGTCCGCGAGTTTCTGGATATGCAATCCGGCCAGGTGCGGACTGGTGGCGATTCCGGGTATCGCCGCCGTCACCTTGCCGGGATTGGCTTTGATATACGCGATCAATTCGCGAAGGTTGGCGGGCGGCAACTTCTTCGATCCGACGATCAGATACGAATTGCTCGGCAGCAGCGAGATCGGCGCGAAGTCCTTCACCACGTCGTACTGCACGGGATAGACAGCCGGACTGGTGACGAATGTGCCGACATGGCCGCAGACGATCGTATAGCCGTCGGGCGCCGCCCGCGCGCCGCGGCCGACGCCGATCGTCCCCGAAGCGCCGGTGACATATTCAGCCACCAGCGGCTGGCCAAGCGAGGCGCGCATGCGGTCGCCGATGTTGCGCAGGATGGCGTCGGTGGGACCGCCGGCTGGAAACGGCACGATCACAGTGATCGGCTTGGTCGGATAGTTCTGCGCCGAAGCGCCGGCGACGCTCGTCAGTGCAAAGCCAATCGCAAACAGCCACCGTCGCATGGCACGCCTCCGTCGCTGTCACTCCGGCTTGACGTTCGCGGCCTTGATTATCGGCCACCACTTCGCAGCTTCCGCCTTCTGCAATGCCCGCAGGGCTTCCGGCGTCTGCTGGTTGGGCGGCGGGATATCGACGCCAACATCGCCCAACCGCTTGCGCACCGCCGGATCGGCCAGCGCTTCCCGCGCCGCGGCATTGAGCTTCGCGATGATGTCCTTGGGCGTGCCCTTCGGCACCCAGAACGCGGACCACACTCCGACATGGAATCCCGGCAGGCCGGCCTCGTCGACGGTCGGGATGTCGGGAGCCGCGGGCAGACGCTTGGTGTCGGTCACGGCATAGGCCCTGATACGGCCGGCCTGCACTTGCGGCAGCGAGTTCGATGCCTGATCAACGATGAGATCAATCTGCCCCGCGACCAGGTCCTGGATCGCAGGACCGGTGCCGCGATAGGCGACGTAAGGAATCTTGGTGTCGATCAGGCTTTGGAGATAGAGCGCGCTGAAATGCGCTCCGGAGCCGATGCCGGCGGTTCCGATGGTCGACTTGTTCTGATTGGCCTTGAGCCAGGCGATCAGCTCTTTCAGGTTCTTCGCCGGGATCGCGTTCTTGCTGACGATCAGCATCGGATTCGAGCCGAGCAGCACCACCGGCTCGAGATCGTTGATCAGATCGAATGGCAGCGAATAGATCGCGCCGTTGATCACGTGGGTGCCGAGATGCCCCATGCTGATGGTGTAGCCGTCGGGCGCCGAGCGCGCGGCGCGGGTGACGCCGATGCTCCCGGCCGCGCCGGTGACATTCTCGATGATGACAGCCTGGCCAAGCGACTGCCGCAGCCGTTCGCTGATGGCGCGCGCCATCGAGTCGGTCGGACCGCCGGCCGCGAACGGCACGATGATGGTGACGGGCTTCGACGGATAGTTCTGCGCCTGTGCGGCCGCTGCGCCCGCAAGGAACAGCAGCGTCGCCGCGAACAACTTCCGCATTCTCACGCCTCCCGACTCGCAGATTGTCATTGCTTGATGTTGGATGCCTTGATGATCGGCCACCATTTGTCGATTTCGGTCTTGTGGAACGCTGCCAAGCCCTCCGGGGTCTGTTGCTCTTTTGACGCGACGTCGAGGCCGAGCTCGGCGAATTTCGCTTTGGTGGTAGGATCGGCCAGCGCCTGCGCCATCGCACCGTTGAGCTTGGCGATCACATCGCGTGGCGTTCCTTTCGGCGCGAAGAAGCCGAACCACCCCGACATATAGAGTCCCGGCACGCCGGTTTCGTCTGAGGTCGGTATGTCGGGCATCGACGCCGAGCGTTGCGGCGACAGATTGACGATCGCCTTGATCGTGCCGGCGCGCACCTGCGGCAGCGCCACCGCGCCTTGCACGACCAGGAGATCGACCTGGCCCGAGATCAGATCGGTCATCGCCGGACCCGCACCCCGATAGGGGATGAAGGTGACCTCGGTGCTGGTCATTTTCTGCATCAGAAGGCCCGTGACCTGCGCTGCGGCGTTCTGGTTGACGAATTTGGCATCGCCCGGATGGGCTTTCATCCACGCCACGAGTTCGTCGAGCCTGTTGGCCGGCAGGTTTTTCTTGGCGACCATCAATTGCGGATTGACCGACACCAGCCCGATCGGCGTGAAATCGGTGACCAGATCGTAGGTCAGATTGTAGATGATCGAGCCGACGTGAGTGTCCCATTGTCCGATGTCGATGGTGTAGCCGTCGGGCGCGGCGCGGGCGACGCGGCCTACACCGATGCTGCCGCCGGCACCGCCGACATTCTCGATGATGACCGGCTGGCCCAGGATCGGCCGCATCTTCTCGGCCATGATGCGCGCTGCGACATCGGTCGAACCGCCGGGCGGAAACGGCACGATGAGCGTTATTTGTCGCGATGGAAATGTCTGTGCTTGCGCCGCAACATTGACAACTGCGGCCAGCGCAACGGCGATCAGCAGTCTTGTCATTTTACTTGCCCCTCCCGCCACGACACACTATGCACCACGACTTCACTGCGGCCTAGGCCGTCCGCTTGCGGCCTGGAGCCTTTCCGTCAATGCCGATCCGCCGGGAACTCGCGTGACAACGCAGGACATCGACGCGCTCGCCATCGAGTCACGCGCGGACACGCGCCCGTTGGCCGCGCGCTCGATCGAGAGCCGGACCTCCTGGGTGGTGGCCACCGTCTCGCTCTTGCTGCTCGGCATGTCGTTTGGCGGGCCGTGGATCACCGCGGTCGGCCTGAAGCAGATCGCCGCCGACACCGGCGGCGCCCGTTCGGTGCCTTCGCTCGCGGTATCGCTGGCATTCTTCGGCGCGGCCGCCGGCGGCATCCTGATGGGCCGCATCGCCAACAGCTACAGCGTGCGCCTCACCGTGATCTTCGGCTCGGTGATGATCGCGGTCGGGCTCGTGATCTCGAGCATCGGTGGAACATGGTTGCTCTGGCTTGGTCACGGGTTGTTCATGGGCGTGCTCGGCAATTCCGGGCTGAACGCACCGCTGTTCGTCTATGTTAGCCGCTGGTTCGACCGCCGCCGCGGCTCGGCTTTGGCGCTGATTTCGAGCGGCGGCTACCTCGCGGGCTTTGTCTGGCCGACCATCTTCGAACGTTCGATCACGCATTTTGGTTGGCGCTGGACCATGGTTGGTTTCGCCTTGTTCCAGGTGGTCATGATTGTTCCGCTCGCTGTTATTTTCCTGAAACCGCCGCCGGAAATGCATATCGATCACGCAACCGGAACAACCGCGGACACACCGCGGAGAGTGTTCGGCTGGTTTCCGAACATGGTGTTCGTGATGCTGTGCGCCGCGGCCTTCCTGTGCTGCGTCACCATGTCGATGCCGCAGCAGCATTTGGTGGCCTACTGCAGCGATCTCGGCATCTCCGCCACGCTCGGCGCCACCATGCTGTCGGTGCTGCTCGGCATGGGCTTCTTCAGCCGGCAAGGCTGGGGCTGGTTGTCCGACCGCATGGGCGGGTTGCTCACGGCGTTGCTCAGCTCGTGCATGCAATGCGCGGCGATGAGCGGCTTTCTGTTCACGCAGGATGTGGTCGGCCTGTTCACCGTTGCGACAGCCTTCGGCGTCGGCTTCAGCGCGCTGATTCCGGCCTATGTGCTGACGATCCGCGATCACTATCCGTTGAGCGAGGCGCACTGGCGGGTGCCGACGCTGCTGTTCCTCAGCGGCAGCGGCATGGCGACCGGCGGCTGGCTCGCCGGCTATCTCTACGACACCTACGGCTACTACGGCCCGGCGTTCGGCACCGGCGTCGCCTTCAACGTGGTCAACATTGCCATTCTCAGCATTCTGCTGATCCGCCAGCAAACCTACACGCTGGCCGAAGCGCGCTAGCGCAACCGCGAACCATCTTCACCGAAATTTGTTGTTCCAGGGTCGCAGCTTTGCCCGCCGAATGCGGCATTGTGTTTGACCGGGAGAATTTCATGACATGGCTGATTGCATTCGTGATGCTGCTTGCGAGCATTTCGCTTGGCCGCGCCGAAACGTTCAAATCGTCGGCCGGCGACCTCAAGGTCGAGACCGTCGCCAGCGGCTTGGTTCATCCCTGGGCGCTGCAGTTTCTTCCCGATGGCCGCATGCTGGTCACCGAACGGCCGGGACGGATGCGGATCGTCACGCACGACGGCAAACTGTCCGCTCCGCTCAAGGGCGTACCGAAGGTCGCGGCGGGCGGCCAAGCCGGGCTGCTCGACGTAGCACTCGACCGCGAATTCGCCAGCAACCGCACGATCTATTTCTGCTTCAACTATGAATCTGGCGGCAACGCCGCCGTGGCGCGGGCGGAGCTGTTGAGCGATGAGACGCCTCAGCTCAAGGACACGAAAATCGTCTTTCGCCAGCAGGGCCCGGGCGGCAGCAACAACCACGGCTGCCGGATCGCGCAAGCGACCGATGGTCATCTGTTCGTCACGCTCGGCGATCACTTCGGTCCGCGCGACGCAGCGCAAGATCTGACCACCGACAATGGCAAGATCGTCCGCATCGCGACCGACGGCTCGGTTCCGAAAGACAATCCGTTCGCCGGCAAGAACGGTGCACGGCCGGAAATCTGGTCTTACGGTCATCGCAACCCGCAGGGTCTCACCCTCAATCCGGCGACCGGCAAGCTTTGGGAGATCGAACACGGTCCGCGCGGCGGCGACGAGGTCAATGTCATCGAGAAGGGAAAGAACTACGGCTGGCCGGTGATCGGCTATGGCATCGACTACAGCGGCGCCAAAATCCACGAGAGCACGCACAAAGCCGGCATGGAGCAGCCGCTGAAATACTGGGTGCCCTCGATCGCCCCATCGGGCATGGCCTTCGACGAGGGCGATCAGTTTCCCGCATGGAAGGGCAACCTGTTCGTCGGCGCGCTCGCCGGGCAAATGCTGGTCCGACTCACCATCGACGGCGAGAGCGTGACCGGCGAGGAGCGGCTATTGCACGACCTGGGTGAGCGCATTCGCGACGTGCGAAATGGTCCCGGCGGCGCGCTTTATCTGCTGACCGATAACGAAAAGGGTCGTGTTTTGCGTATCACGTCCGCGAAGTGACACCCCTCGCTAGCGGACAGCGCTGCCCGCCCCCGGCGGAATAAATCCCCCGCGCCTTGAACCCCTAGTTCCCGGGTTTCGACCAATTCTCGAAATGAACCATTGGTCAACCCAGGAGCCAAGTGTCATGAAAACGAAGCATTTACTGACGACCTCGACGGTCGCGTTAGTCATTGTCGCCGCAAGCCTTTTTGCCGAACCGGCCCATGCGGCCCTCGGCTTTGGCCGTGGCGGGATGTCCAATATGGGCGGCATGTCCCGGACGGGCGGAATGTCCCACATGGGTGGTATGTCCCATGCTGGCGGCATGTCCCGGATGGGCAACACGTCCAAATTGGGCGGTGCGTCGAAGACGGGCGTTTCCCGCGCATCGCACGCCAGCAACGCCGCACACGGGAGTGCCAAGCGGGGCGATTCCTCGGCGAAGTCCAACGACGTGAAGTCCAACACCAAGCTTGCCGATCGCGACGTCGGCCACGGCATGAAGGAGAAAGCCGGCACCGCGACCCACGACAAGTACGGCAATCCGATCGGCGGTAAGGGCTACGACCCGGAGACCGGCCGTACCACGAGTTCGTACAAGAACGGCACTGGCGGCCACGACGTCACCGTGACCGGCAAGGACGGCAAGACGATCTCGACCGATACCACCGGCAAGAAGGGCGACAATGCGTCCACCGACTTCGGTGGTACGAAGACCTCAGTGGTCAGCAACGGCGATGGCACAAGAACCGCCACCCGAACCGATCGCGACGGCAACACCACGACCACCGTCGCCGGCAAGCCCCCGCAAGGCGCTTCGGAGGACGACGGCAAGGGTGGCTGGAAACATCACGAGCCGCACAAGGAGTCGAGCGGCGGATCGCTGACCACGGAAGACGGAACCAAGATCGTCATCACCGGTGTCGGCAGCGACGACAAGACCATCACGCGGACCGACAAGGACGGTAAGGTCGATGTCACCAAAAATCCTCCCGGCCCGCCGTTCGTACCCGCTGCCAACATCTTCACGGCGATCACGAACCTGCAGGATGCGGCGAACCGCTATGCGAAGGCCAAGGCGGAAGCAGACGCGGCGAGGCAGTCCTTGATCAGCATCGCCAGTGCCGACCAATCGGACGGCGTGGGTGGCAACCTGAAACCCGCCATCGATCGCGTTGCTCAGGCCGACGCGAACCTCAACTCCGCCACTCGGGACGTGCAAAGAGCCATAAACGACTACTCTCAGCAGTCCGCGCAATTGGGACGCTGATCGGCAGCAAACGACAGGTGAAAGAGGCCGCCGGCGACGGCGGCCTCTTTATTTCTTCCGCCCCCCTCGTCCTAAACCAATCCCGCCATCGGCTTTGCTGCCGCGCTACCGGGGAACACCGCCTCGGCGAGCGCGCGTTCGTCGGCTCGCAAATGATCCCGCAACAGCCCTTTGAGCACAGCACGCAGATCGGTGGTCGGCTTGAGGTCGCGGCTCTCGTAGAGATCGGCAGGCTTGAGCCCGGGCCAGTCAGCGACGACACGGCCGCCCTTCAACGCCCCACCGATCAGCAGCGCGACCGTGGCGGTGCCATGGTCGGTGCCGTCGGTGCCGTTGATGCGGGCGGTTCTGCCAAACTCCGTAACCACCGCGACCGCGGTGTCTTTCCACGCGTCGCCCATTCCAGTTTCGATTGCGTGAAACGCTCCGTCCAGCGCGCCAAACAGATTGGCCAGCATCCCCGCAGCGATGCCCTCGTTGATGTGCGTGTCCCAACCGTTGAAGGCGAGCGCACCGACGCGTGGACCGTCCGGACGCGCCAGAACCCTCGCGGCAGCGCCCGCCGCCTCTGTGAAGTAGGCCTGGATGCCCGCGAGCGGCTGCGCTGGCCGCGCCACTTGAATTGTCTTGTCGCCGTCATCGCCGGTCATCGCAGCGAGATGGATGCGCTCCTGAAGCGCTCGGGCGAGCTCCGGATCGGTGTGATTGTAAAGATCGAGCAGCCGCATCGTGGTATCGGCATTAGCCGGCGGCAAGCGCTGCGGCGCCCACGACAGCACCGGCGCAGGCCCGCGGACCACCAGCGGAGTCACCGGTCCCACCGCCAAAACCTTCCGGCTGTCCGCATTGACGCGCCCGCCGGGCTCAAGCCCAGCAAGGGTCCGGTTGAGCCAGCCGGTTTCTGCCGACCCAACCTTTGCCATGCCGCTTTCGAGCAGGTCCTGCCCGTCGAAATGCGATCGCTCGCGATATGGCGTCGCTGCGGCGTGGACGATGGTCGCCTGTCCGGCCTTGTAGAGTCGATGCAGGTTGGGCATGGCGGGGTTGAGGGCGAAAAATGAATCGAGAGGCAAAGCCGGCGTCTTGCCATCCAGCGTGAGGGCTTTGTCACCGCGCAGCTTGATCCAGTCGGGATCGCCGACCGGAGCCACAGCGGCGAGACCGTCGAGCGCACCGCGCAGCACGATCACCAGCATGCGCGGATCGCGGCCTTCGGCGCGCGCGATCTTCGGCACATGAGCCCAGGCAAACAACACGCCCGAGGCGAGCATCAGCTCGCGGCGCGACGGAGCATGAAGCAGGGTCATGGTCACCTCCGTTGAAATTCCGGCGACATCAGCAACAGTGCAAAGGCCTGCGACCGGCTCTCGGCGCGGGCCACGCTCTGTCGGGTGTCTGTCGAGGCAAGCGGTCCCAGCACCTCGTCGACCAGGGCGGGCGGATCGAGCAGATCACCGATCTGGCTCGCAAATGTGTTGGCGATGTCGAGCCGCGACGTCAGCCCGTCGAGCCAGGCACTGCTCTCATCAGAAAAGCCCTTTGGAGCCGGCGGCCGCCACAGCGGCTGACCGAGGAGATTATGCGCTTGCAACACCCGTTCGATCCGCGGCTCGCGGGTGTCGACGGCGCGCAGGCTCGCGACGATCCATTCGGCCGGCGATTTGAGCTTGCCGCGCGGCGCGTCCCACGACTCCGGCGAGGTGACAAGGACGCGGGCTATCTCCTTCAGATTTCCACCGGTGTCGCGGAATGTCTTGGTCAACCGTTCGACCAATGCCGGCGGCGCATCGTCGGCCACGAAGTGCCGCGCCAGTTTGCTGGCAATGTGCCGCGCGGTCGCCGGGTGATGCGCAAGCTCCATGAGTATGGCGCGGCCTTGTTCCTGTCCCGGCTGCGGGTAGCTCGTGCCGAGCACCGTCTGCGCGCCCGGCTCGTGCATACGCGGCACGAACATGAATTCCCCGCCATGATCCGGGTTGCCTGCGCCTGCCATGGTCCAGCCGGTGAGCGCCTTGGCAAAATTGGTGACGTCGTCCTGGGTGTAGCCGCTGCGAACGCCGAGTGTGTGCAACTCCAGGATTTCGCGCGCCAGATTCTCGTTCAATCCGCGGCTTCGGTTGATCCCGGCGATCGAGTCGGGGCCGACCGAGGCGGCGTTGTCGAGATAGAACAGCATCGCCGGATGGCTTTCGGCGGCCAGCAACAGATCGGCGAAGGAGCCGAGGATATGCGGCCGGATCGCCTCTCGCTCATAGGCACCGGCCATGCTGACGATCTTGTTTGCGGAGACACAGAAGTGGTTCGACCAGAACCACACCAGCCGTTCGGCAAAGCCGATATCGGCACCGAGCGCAGCATCGATGCGGGCGCTGGCTTCGCCTCGGTAAATGTCGCGCGCGACGTTGGGTTGTTCCGGCTTGGGAGTGGAGGGCGCCGGTGGCCCGGCCATCTCCATCGCCGGTTGATGCTGCTCGGCCTCGCGCTTGGCGACGATTTGGCGCGCGCGCTTGGCGGAGCGGAATTCGAACAGCGCGCGGAGCGCCTGCGCGCTGGTCTTCAGGTCACCGCCGGCAATTTGAGCGATGTCAGGCCGGTCAAGCTCCGCGAGCAATGCGCCGCGCGGATCGGACGCGATCGCGGCAATGCCACCGCGACGAGGACCGACACCGAAGCGGTGCAAAGCAAGTGCTGCTGACTTTAGATCGAGCGCCATGGGCGTCCTCGCCTGCGCCACCGCACGGAACGCGGAGCCGGCGGATTAAGTCGCCACCCCTAACATACACCCATTACTGGGGCGAAGTCGTGACATCGCTAGGATGTTACCAGACCCTTGATCGCGTTGGCGTGCGCCTCATAGCTGATCGTGCCATCGGCAGCGACCGGCAGCCGCTCAAGCAGCCGCGCCTTGAGTTCGTCGCGCTGCCCCGGTTGCAGGCGGAGGATGGCTTGGCCCGCCGGTCCGACTGGCACGGCATTCGATGTCCAGAAATCGTCGAAGTCGGCATACTCCACCTTGATCCGGATGACGCGGGTTTCGACCGATTGCAGCCCGGCCCCGTGCCAGATCGCCCGCAACCGGTCCTCCCTCGACGCCTCGAAGCCCGGCGAATGCGGGTTGGAAACCCCCAGCGAGCGGATCGCTGCGTGAATCGGCTCCATCGGAAGGCCGCCACCGAACGTGTCCCACATGTAGGTCGCCACCATGCCGCCACGCCGCGTCACTCTCGCCAACTCCTGAACGGCTTTCTGCGCATCAGGGACAAAGGTGATGACCAACGCCATGATGCTGGCA
>Ga0265325_10001887_pt1 | contig 14471 bp, 11 predicted proteins | sample 41420metaG_FD_202090 | JGI IMG/M metagenome (GOLD analysis project Ga0265325, IMG submission 202090) | Rhizosphere microbial communities from Carex aquatilis grown in University of Washington, Seatle, WA, United States - 4-14-20 metaG | ecosystem: Host-associated > Plants > Roots > Rhizosphere...
CGATTGGGTCGATCATCGCGCCTCCTCTTGGTGTGGCAACCGGAGGCGAGCCCCTCGGACGGAGTTTGAACAACTTTTCTGAGGGGCTCCGTTTGTCCGCCCCTCGACAAACGCGACCAGAACACCCGCTTCGACCCTCAACTCAGGTGATGCTGCTCAAGAGGGCGCGATAGCGGCGCAGGTCGCACACAATGACTTCATCTACACAGTGGATGACCGAGCTGGCAGGCACCCTCAGTCGCCACGTCTTCTGATGATCGCATGCGTGGCCTTCTCACCGGCGATGCACTCGTCGCAGCAGTAACCCAAAGCGCGCCAGTCCAGGCCCTCGAACAGCGCTTCCCCCCGGCCGAGCAACACCGGAGACATCGCTAGGTGCAGCTCGTCGATGAGCTTTTCGCGCAGGTATTGCCGAATCGTTGACACGCCACCGCCAAGCCGTACGTCCTTGCCCCCGGCAGCTTCCTGCGCGCGTTCCAGCGCGGCACGGATGCCTTCGGTCACGAAGTGGAATGTCGTGCCGCCCTTCATGCGCAGGGGTGGCCGCGCGTGGTGCGTAAGCACGAACACCGGAACGTGGTACGGCGGGGTCTCGCCCCACCAGCCGCGCCAGGATTCGTCCAGCCAGAGGCCCCGGATGGGCCCGAACATGTTACGGCCGAGTACCCACGCCCCCACGCCTGCGAACCCGCGGGCTGCGAAGTGGTCATCGATTCCGGTCGTCCCTCCTTCCTGGCCAAACTTTTCGTGGAAAGTCCGAGTCTCGAAGGCCCATTCGTGAAGCGCTTCGCCTCCCACGCCGAGCGGGTGCTCCAGATCCTGGGCAGGGCCCGCGCCGAAGCCGTCGAACGAAACGCTGAACGCCGCTACTCGCAGCTTCGACATGTCGTTAGCCCTTGGCCCTTCTCGCAGCTGCGAAGCGGTCGGTAATGGCACCGGCTACGAACTTCCAGCCCTCCTCGTGCTGACGGCCCATGGCGTCATCAGGCAGACCGGTGTGGTGGAGCACGAACAGCGTATTGTCGCCCTTCGCGTCCAGTGTTACGGCCACCTTCGACTCGAAGCCGCGCGTCGCCTCCGACATCCAGGTGTGCTCGATGAAGTGCGGTCTCTCGAGACGGACGAAACGGCCGTGGTGCGCCCAGTCCCGCCCCTCGTGCTGAACCAGGTGGTAAAAGAGACCATCGACCACGGGGTTAAGGATGACGCGCTCGCAGCCGAACCAGGGGCCGCCGGGGCTTTTCGAATCGAGCCACACGTCGAAGACTTCTGCGGGCATAGCGGGGATTACACGGGAGACAGTCAGTTCGATTCGCTTCATGTTCGTTTGCTCTGCTCTTTGAAGAACGACCGAAGCCGGTCGAGGCGCTCCGTCCAGTACCGCTCGTAACGGTTCGCCCAGTGCGCCACTTCGCGAATGGGCTTCGCGTCGAGCGTGAGTAAATGCTCACGTCCTTGCCGCGTGCGTCGGACGAGGCCAGCGCTCTCCAGAACCTTGACGTGCTTCGAGATCGCGTTCAGCGACATGTCGAAGGGTTCGGCCAGGTCCGTCACGCGAGCCGATCCCCGGGTCAGGCGATCGATGATCGCACGGCGCGTAGGGTCGGCGACTGCAGCGAGTACGGCGTCGAGCTGGGGTGCAGTCATGGACATTCAACGAATCAGTTGAATAATTGTCGGAGTCGCTTATGTCAATGGCCAGCATACCAGCGTGAGCCCTGGGCACCTCCGTCCATCATTCAGGCCTGTGAAACCGACACCAACCAGCGCGCGCGGCAACATCCGATCACTTCTTCGGGCTGGGGACGTGCTGGTCGATAAGGATCGGGTTGCCGTCCGGATCGGTGAGCATGAGGTATCCGGGGCCGGTGGTGGACTCATCGGCGGCGGGGGCGGGGGTTAGGCCGCGGGCCTTGATGGTTTTCTGAAGGTCACGTACGTCATCGAAGTCTGGGAGGGTGGCCTTCCTGCTATCCCAGCCGGGGTTGAAGGTCAGCGTGTTCCGCTCGAACATGCCCCGGAAGAGGCCGATGGTGGTGGCCTCGTTCATGAGGACAACCCAGCTCTTGCCGTCGCCGTTGGTCATCTTGAAGCCGAGCTTTTCGTAGAACGCGCGGGACACGGCGATGTCTTTGACCGCAAGGCTGACCGAGAAGTTACCGAGCTTCATAGGGGAATCTCCGGAAGTGCGGGGGGTTGGGAAACTGAGGGCTGCGTTCCCCGCTGTTACCATCATCCAGGCCGGTGAAATAGCCCCCAACCGCCGCGCAGCGGCAAGAGGTGCCGAAGCCATCGCTGATCCTTGAGAATGCGCGCTATTGTCGAGCGACACCACGAGCGGATTCTCGCGAATAATCGCCAGCAGCTGCAGGATCTAGAGAGCCGCTCTTCATCCGATGCCAGAGGGACCTCCCCGGGAAAGTGGCGACCCCGTGGGGCTGGCGTGCTACCCGTCTCTCATGCCGCGGCTTTCGGCTCGCCTGAGCGAGAACGCTCGCGGAGACTACTTCGTTGACGATGCGTGCATCGACTGCGAGACGCGCCGCATCCTGGCGCCGCATGTTTTCGAGCGGTCGCACGGGCTGGGCCTCGCGGAGCGCATCGAGGCCATCGGCGGCGTCGAGACGATGTTCCTCACGCATCGGGACGACGTGGCGGATCACGCCCGGTACGCGAGCCGCTTCGGGTGCGCGCGCGTCATGCACTCGCGGGACGTCGGTCCCGACACCGGCGAGGTCGAGCGACGCATCCAGGGCGACCACCGCGTACCGCTCTCGGCCGACCTGCTCGCCATCCCAACCCCTGGTCACACCCGTGGCAGCATGGCGCTTCTCGTGCCGGAGACCCTTCTCTTCACGGGCGATCACCTGTGGGGCAGCGAGGACGGCGAGGGGGGCTCGAAGCCGGGCGGGATGTGTGTTGGTACTCCTGGGCCGAGCAGACGCGCTCGATGGAGAAGCTGCTCGCATTCGACTTCGAATGGGTACTCCCCGGCCACGGCCCACGCTTCCATGCGCCGGCACGAACGATGCGGGCGGAGCTGCAGAAGCTCATCGGACGCATGAAGTCCGGGTAGATGCCCTGGAAGACATAGACCACGACCAAGAGTTCCAGCGGCGCGACGACCCCGGCCCTGGGATAGTCTCGTACGGCCCCTGAGGGAACGTCGGACGGAGATCGAAATCGCTGCCTCTCCCCCCAGTTCACCCTCGCGTCACCATTGGCCCTTCGTCTTGCGAGCGGTATCGCGCTCCGCTCGGCGGTGCTTGTCGCGTGATCGGTCTCTCCCCCTGCGCTCTCGCTGCTGGGCTCGCGCCGCAGCTTCCTCGTTGCCTTTGATGGAGGCGAGCGGCCACAGCGTGCACCGCCGTCGAGATCCGCTTCAGCATTCTGCAGTGTGACTTGATGATGGCTTGTGCAGGCTTGGTCCAGGCGAAGGGTGTGGGGGACTTGTTCCACGACCTCATGTAGGCCTCGATGTGGTCGCGCAGGGCACGCTTCGATGGGAAGTCGGTGGCGCCGAGCGATTGCTTGCCCAGGATGCCGAAGAACCCTTCGACTTGATTCAGCCAGGAGGCGCTCGTCGGTGTGTAGTGGAAGTGCACCTGCGGGTTCGCTGCGAGCCACGCCTTGACGTCCGGCGTTCCGTGCGTAGACGAGTTGTCGAGCACGACGTGCAGTTCCTGCTTCGAATAGCGCCGCACGACGGTCTTCATGAACGCGAGAAAGTCCGCGCCTGTATGCGACTCAGTCACGCGATGCGTGACGTTCCCCGTCGCGATCTCCAGCGCCGCATACAGGTCGACCACGCCATGACGCTTGTAGTCGTGCGTGTGGCGCGCCGCTCGACCCGAGCGCAACGGAAGGGGCAGCTGCGTGCGTTGTAGCGCCTGGATGGACGTCTTCTCGTCAACGCTCAGCACCACGGCGTGCTCGGGCGGGTTGAGGTACAGGCCGACGACGTTGCTCACCTTCGCGGCGAACTCCGGATCGCGACTGACCTTGTACGTCCGAACCAGATGCGGCTTGAGGCCGTTCCTCCGGAGGACATCGGAGATACAGCCGCTCGTCAGATCCAGCTCCTTGCCCAAGAGCCGCGTCGTCCACCGACTGCGGCCCGCCGGGGGTGGCGACATCGCAAGCTGAACGATGCGGTCGACGGTCTCCGCGGGCACCGCGTGGTCCTTGCGTCCCGATCTCGGACGCCGAAGCCCACCGACGCCGCCGGTACGGAACCAGGTCCGGACCTTGGACACGTGCTCGGGCGATAGATCGAGTCGAAGGGCGATCTCCCGCCCGCTGACCCCGCGATCACTGAGCAGGATGACCCGTGCCCGTCTCACAAGGCCCGCCTCCTCGGTGGGGCGTCCCACGAGCGCCGCCAGCTCCTCCCGCTCGTCGACACTCAACCTGATCTTGATGATCTGACCCATGCCCTGTGTAACAGACGGGCACAAGCGTTAATTCCGGATGGACGGCGGTGCACTAGCGCGGTGGTCGATCGGATAATCCGAAAAACTGACGGATCTGAGTAATGAGGCGACGGGATCGTTCCTCCGCAGGCGGCGCGCTGCTCTCGGAGACCGCTGCTCGGGCCAGCTCTGCCTGTCGTGACGCCAGAAGCGAACCCAGTCCTTCTACAACTTCAGGGTGCGCGGCGAGGACCTGATGGAACGCTTCCTGATCGAGCGCCACCAAGTGGCAGAGTGTTTTCGCGCGCACCGTCGCCGATCGGACCTCGCCCGTCAGGAGCCCCATCTCGCCGAAGCATTGCCCGGGACCGAGCTGCGACACTTCGTGGCTCGCGCCGCCCTCGCGTGGGACTTCTACGGTTACGATGCCGCGTTCGATGATGAAGAGCTCCACGCTCGGGTCTCCCTTGCACACGATCGTTTCGCCTGGTCCGAAAAGTCGTAGCGTCGCCCGTGCGGCCAGAAGGTGACGCGCGTCGTCGGGGAGAGGTCGCAAGAGCCCGACGGCGCTGACGGCGGCGGCGCGGCGCGCCCGGTGCGCCAGCCGTTGGTCTGGCTCTTCGGTTGCGGCGCGGATCGCGATTGTCTGCGTGGGGAACGGGATGTCGATTCCGCGTCGCAAGAGCGTGTAAAAGACGCGATCGCGCACGGCGCCGTCCACGTTGAGCGCTTCGCCGAAGTCGTTCACGAAAAAGAGCAGTTCGTATTCGACGGCGCTGTCGCCGAACGCGCGCGTTCGCGCTTGTGGAATGGGTGATGGGAGGACGCCCGGCACGTTGCGCGCAGCAGTGGTGAGCGCGTCGTGCACGTCGTCCGGAGGCGCCGCATACGTCACGTTGACCAAGACGCGCCTGCGCGAGACCGTCGACGGGCGCGAGTAGTTGCGTATCGCGGCCTTTGCCAGCGTCGCGTTCGGAAGGATGACTTCTACGTGGTCCAGCGTCATGACGCTCGTCGCTCGCCAGGTCACTTCCGTCACCCGCCCCGCTTGCGCGCCGTCGCCCACCTCGATCCAATCGCCGACGTCGAATGGGCGCTGGAGCTGAAGCGCCAATCCCGACACGAAGTTTCCGAGCGTGTCTTGCATGGCGAGGCCCACGACCGCTGTGAGCACGGCCGACGTCGCGAGGATCGACCCCGGCTCGACTCCGATGGTGCGAAGGGCAAGGAGGGCCACGGCGAGGTACGTGACCCCGGTCGAGAGGTCCCTGAAGATCCGGGGCGAGGGCCGAGCCGAGCGGCGATCGACCACGACGTCGATGACCAGCAGCACGGCGCTGCGGCCCATCGAGCCGAAGAGACAGAACGCGCCGATAAAAAGGAGCAGGCGATGCGCGGATGCGCCGGACGCGAACGTGAAGCGGAGCGCGAAACAGAGCACGGACAGCCCCAAAAGGACTGCCCCTTGGCGCACCCGAACTCGCTGCCCGGGATGCAGAAGGGCCGCCGTCGCGCCCAGGAGCATCAGCGCCAGCGGAAATCCGATCAGATCGCCTGTCAGGTCCGACGGATCGAATTCTGGCACAGCGCGCATCCGAGGATCGTACCCGATGCATGGAAGCGAAGGGGAAGAAGGCCGCGCCGGGTCGGGGCCTCGTGCCGATGCTTTCGGTAAGCACGCCCTACTTGCCGTGCGGTCGCAGCTCCTCGCGAGCCATGGCTCGTAGGGCGGATCGTCGACGCTCGTGTCGCGGATCATTAACTCTCGCCCGGCAAACACGAAGCAGCCGGACCTGGCGACGAGGTCGAACGTGAGCTGACCTGACAGGTTCTCAAGCGTCTGTCCGAAATCGAAGATCTCGAAGGAATTTGCTCAATGAGGCTTCACACGCCCATTGACATGCGCGGTCCGCCGACCGCCCAATGCACCGAAGCTCGTGTCGCTGCGCGATCGCCGCTGGACCCTCGCCGCCGCGATCCTCGGTTCGAGCATGGCGTTCCTCGACGCGACGGTTGTGAACGTCGCCCTGCCTGTGATCCAGCGCGAGCTGCGAATGACCGCGGATCTCGCGCAATGGGTCGTCGAGGCGTACGCCCTCCTTCTCTCGTCGCTCGTGCTCGTCGGCGGTGCGCTCGGCGACCGGTACGGTAGAAGCCGCATGTTCACGACCGGCGTCGCCGTATTCGCGCTGGCGTCGGCGGCGTGCGGTCTCGCGCCGGACGCACGGTTCCTCATCGCCGCCCGCGCGCTGCAAGGCGCCGGAGCTGCCCTGCTCGTGCCCGGAAGCCTTTCGCTCATCAGCGCCGCGAATACTGCGAAGGAACGCGGCGCCGCCATCGGAACGTGGTCGGCGTTCAGCGCGATCACCGGCGCCATCGGCCCGGTAGCCGGTGGATGGGTGGTCGCCCACAGTTCGTGGCGCTGGCTCTTCTTCTTCAACGTGCCGATCGCCGTCATCGTCGTGGGCATTGCGGTCCTGCGGGTCGACGAGACCCGCGACGAGAACGCCCCGGATCGCACCGATTGGCTTGGCGCAGCGCTGGCCACGGCGGGGCTTGGCTCTATCGTCTTCGGTCTGATCGACTCGGCGCGCGTCCCGGGACGGGCGCGCCTCGCCTCGTTCCTCACGGCGGGCACGCTCTCGCTCGTGGGCTTCCTCGTGGTCGAGGCCAGGACGCAATCGCCGATGATGCCCCTGTCGCTCTTTCGATCGAAGACGTTCGCGGGCACGAATCTGCTCACGCTGCTCCTTTACGCGGCGCTCGGCGCGACGATGTTCTTCCTGCCCTTCGATCTGATCCAGGTGCAGGGCTACACCCCGCTCGAGGCGGGCGCGTCGCTCCTTCCGTTGGTCGTCCTCATCGCGGCGATGAGCCCGTTCGCCGGCGCGGCCTCTGCGCGGTTCGGGGTTCGTGCTCTGCTGATAGCCGGTCCGCTCGTGGCCTCAACAGGCTTTGCTCTTCTCGCTCTTCCTGGCAGCGAGGGCTCCTACGTCACGACGTTCCTTTCGGGCGTCGTGGTTCTCGGCGTGGGGATGGGCATCACCGTCGCGCCGCTCACGACCGCCGTGATGGGCTCTGTCGAGGTCAGGCACGCCGGCGTCGCCTCGGGCATCAACAACGCGGTCGCTCGCGCCGCAGGCCTGCTCGCGATTGCGGCGCTTGGCGTGGTCCTACTTGCACGTTTCGACAGAGCGCTCGCCGAGGAGCTCCCCCAGATGGCCCTCCCGCCGGAGATCGGACACCTGGTGAGCGCGGAGCGGGGAAAGCTCCTCGGTGCGGACTTCTCATCCATCGATCCGGCGCTCGCCGAGGCGCTCCGCCGCGCGTTCGCCGCAGCCTACGTCGCGGCTTTCAGAACGCTCATGCTCGTGAACGCGACGATGGCCGCGGCAGGCGCGCTCAGCGCCGCCGTACTCGTCGGTCGCAGGGCGACGCGCTAGCAAGAAACCGATGGTCGACTGCCAGACCGGCAGATAGGTAGGCAGTTCGCGAACCTGTCGCGACGCGTCCTGCATTCGGAGACTTCTCTCCCGCGAGGAGGTGCGTCGAGAGCGGGAGCCATGCGTCAGCCACGCCGTTCGCCTTCGGGGGCAGCGGTCAGCGCGACGGGGACCACGACAATCGTGCGCTTCAATCGAACCAACTTCGCTTCATCAAAATGACTTACGGAGCCTTCGTCCGCTTTCGCTGCTTTCTTCCGGCCGACCGCCGGGGAGCAAGGAGCCGCCCCAGATAGCGCCCCGTGTACGACTCGGCGCACGAAGCCACCGTCTCCGGTGTCCCCTCGGCGAGGAGCAGGCCGCCCCTCGCTCCCCCTTCGGGCCCAAGGTCGATGACCCAGTCCGCCGACTTGATGACGTCGAGGTTGTGCTCGATGACGACCACGCTGTTGCCCGCGTCGACCAGCCGTTGCAAGACCGCAAGGAGCTTCTTGATGTCGTCGAAGTGCAGCCCCGTCGTCGGCTCGTCAAGGACATAGAGGGTACGTCCCGTCTGCACTTTGCCGAGCTCCCGGCTCAGCTTCACGCGCTGAGCCTCACCCCCGCTCAAAGTGGTCGCCGGCTGCCCAATCTTCATGTAGCCGAGTCCCACCTCACCGAGCGTGCCCAAGATGCGCGAAAGCACGGGAAACGCCCGAAAGAGCTCCCGGCAATCGTCGACGCTACACTCGAGCACGTCGTGGATGGACTTGCCCTTGAACCTCACGTCCAGCGTCTCGACGTTGTAGCGCCTTGCGCCGCACGCCTCGCACGGGACCCAGATGTCGGCGAGAAAATGCATCTCGACCTTGACCATCCCGCCCCCCGCGCACGTCTCACAGCGTCCCCCTTTCACATTGAAGCTGAACCGACCGGCGTCCCAGCCGCGGGTGCGCGCCTCGGCGAGCTCCGCGAACACGCCGCGGATCGCGTCGAAGGCTTTCGTGTAGGTGCCTGCGTTGGATCGCGGCGTCCTGCCGATCGGCTGCTGGTCGATGGCGATGACCTTGTCGAGGGCGGATAGGCCGAGGATCTCACTGTGGTCGCCCACGGGGGCAGCGCTATCGTGGAGCAAGCGTGCGAGGGCCGGAAGCAGAATGCCGTTGACCAGCGAGCTCTTGCCCGCGCCGCTCACGCCCGTCACCGCGGTGAGCACGCCGAGGGGAAAGCGGACGTCAATGCCGCGCAAATTGTGCTCGCGCGCGTTCTTCACCTCGAGCCACGCTCGCGGCGGCCGGCGCTCGCGAGGCACCTCGATGCGCAGCCCGCCGGCAAGGTACTGACCGGTCAGGCTCGCGCTCGAGAGGAGCGCCTCGGGCGTCCCCTCGAAGGTGACCTTGCCGCCCATATGCCCCGCGCCGGGCCCGAAGTCGACCACGTGGTCCGCCGCCCGAATGGTCTCTTCGTCGTGCTCTACGACGATGACCGTGTTGCCGAGGTCGCGCAGGCGACGGAGGGTTGCGATGAGTCGCGCGTTGTCGCGCGGATGAAGGCCGATGCTTGGCTCGTCGAGCACGTACATGACCCCGGAGAGCTCGCTGCCGAGCTGGCTCGCGAGCCTTATCCTCTGCGCCTCGCCTCCCGAGAGAGTCGGCCCCCCGCGCTCGAGCGCGAGGTACTCGAGCCCCACGTCGAGGAGAAACTTGAGCCGACTCTCGACCTCGCGCAGCGCTCCCTCGCCAATCGCTTTCTCGGAGGGTGATAGCTTGAGCGAAGCGACGTGGGCAGCGGCGTCCGCGACCGTCATGTGAGTCACCTCCGCGATCGTCTTGCCACTGACGAACACCGCTAGGCTCTCGCGCCGCAGCCGCCGCCCACTGCACAACTCGCACGGCTGCACACGGAGATAGCGACGATAAAGGTCGCGGGCGGCGTCGGAATCGGTCTCATGGAACTTGCGCTCGATGTTCCTGATGATGCCTTCGTAACGCATCCCCCAGGTGCCGCTGTTGAGGCTCCCTTCCTTGCCCCAGCGGATGGCGATCTTCTGCCCCTCGACGCCGTAGAGCACGAGCTTCTGTTTCGCCCTGGGGATCTTGTTCCACGGCGCGTCCAAGTCGACCTTGAACGCGCGCGAGACGCCGTCGACGATCCTCGCCGTCCACCCCTCGCCCCGAGCCATAGCCGCAGCCCAGGGTGCGATCGCGCCGTGGCGAATGGATAGGGAGGGGTCCGGGATGACGAGACGAGGGTCGACGACTTCGCGTTGACCGAGGCCGTTACACGAGTGACACATGCCAAGGGGCGAATTGAAAGAGAAGCTCTGCGGCGACAGCTCAGGAAACGCAACGCCACAGCACGCGCGCGCCTCGCTGAACGACGCCGTCCCCCCGCCGTCGGCGCGCTCGACAATGAGGCTGCCCTTCCCCTCGCGGAGTCCGAGCTCCACAGCCTCCGCCAGACGCGCGCGCTCGGCCGCCCGTGCGACGAGTCGATCGACGACGAGCTCCACGCTGTGCTTCTTCTTCTTGTCGATCGCAGGCAAGGCGTCCAGCGGATGCACCTTCCCGTCTATCCGCACCCGGACGAAGCCGCGCCCGCGTAGCTCGTCCCAGAGCTCCTTGAACTCGCCTTTGCGGTGGACGACAAGGGGCGCCAAGACGGTGAGCTTCGTTCCCTCGGGCAAGGCGAGGATTTCGCGCGTCACCTCCTGCGGGCCTTTGGCGCCGACCTTCTTGCCACACGAAGGGCAGCGCTGTTGGCCGAGCTTTGCGTAGAGGACACGCAAGTAATCGTAGATCTCGGTGATCGTGCCCACCGTGGACCTTGGGTTGTTCGAAGCACTCTTCTGCTCGATGGCAATGGTCGGCGAAAGGCCCCGGAGATGGTCGACCTTGGGGCGCTCGAGCTGGCCGAGAAACTGGCGCGCGTAGGCGCTCAGAGTCTCGACATAGCGGCGCTGACCTTCGGCGTAGAGCGTGTCGAACGCGAGGCTGGACTTTCCGGATCCGCTGGGTCCGGTGAAGATCACGAACTGTCGCTTCGGGATGGCGAGATACTCGACGGCCAGGTTGTGCTCGCGCGCGCCGGTAATCTCGACGAAATCAGGCTCGCGAGCGCCTTTCCTTGTGGCGGGCCCCGTTGCCGGGGAGCGATGCCGTCGGCGACGCATGGAACGTGCGACGTACACCGCGCAACGTCAACCGTCACTTGCTGCCAGTGCGCATTCCGTCAGGCTCCATCCAAACCCGTGACAACAAGCCGTCCAATCTCACGACCGAAGTCGATGCCGCGCCTTCAGCGGCCGTTTTGGATTGATCCACTTCCGGGTCCTTTCTAGATCCATCCCATGACGCTTACGGGGCATCGCCGGCGGCCGGATCGTGACCCACCCGGAAGATCCGAAGGTCATTGGCGTTCACCGTCCGTCATTGGCGTTCACCGTCCGACTCGGACGGATCCGCGCAGCGAGCTTCGCACTCGAGGCGTAGCCGTCGTCGCGGCCGTTGATGCGCGATACGCTCGAATGAACAGGCCGGGGCAGGTCGCGACCCGCTGCTATTCGGCCATCCGTCCAGGGGCTAGCCGCGGCGTGAGAGCTGGCGACACTGGCGACACCACGCTCTCCGGCGAGAGATCTCCCGTTCCGCGGCTGCCCTCACGAAGGGAGCCCGTGCGACAGCAGAAACAGCGCTCCGGAGCGGCCGGGCGCACCGCCGCATAGCCGCCTAGCCGCGCCGAGCTACTGCGATGGTCGCGACTCGATCTTCCGCATCGTCATCATGGTCGGGAAGACGATTCGCCGTGGCGCCGCCCGCTCCGCTCGGTCATTCTCTCCGCCCATATGTCCCTCGTCACCCTGCACGTGTCATCGCGCGGCCGCCCTGCGCGCGATCCGAAAGCGTTTCTACCAACTACCCTCGAAGAAATGCGCGCGCGTCGATGGGATGAGCTCGACATTCTCATCGTCACCGGCGACGCGTACGTCGACCATCCAGCGTTCGGCCCCGTTCTCGTGGCCCGTTTCCTGGAAGGGCGAGGGTATCGCGTCGGAATCGTCGCTCAGCCCCGCTGGACCACGGTCGAGGACGTGTCGCGGATGGGGCGACCGCGGCTCTTCGTCGGGGTTAGTGCGGGCAACCTCGACTCAATGCTCTCGCGCCTGACCGCGCAAAAAAAGACGCGATCGGAGGATCAATACTCGCCCGACGGCCGCACGAACCTGCGCCCGAATCGCGCGACGATTGTCTACAGCAATCTATGCCGCCAAGCGTTTCCGGGCCTTCCCGTCGTCCTCGGGGGGATCGAGGCATCGCTTCGACGCATCGCCCACTACGACTATTGGAGCGATTCGGTACGCCGCTCGATCCTGCTCGACAGCAAAGCAGACTTGCTCGTCTTTGGCATGGGAGAGCGCGCCGCATGGGAGATCGCGCGTCGACTGGACGGTGGTGAACGCGTGGACGCTCTCGCCGACATTCGCGGGACGGCCCACGTGAAGAAGAACAAGCGGGCTTGGGCGGACATTGCCGCAAACGCGAGTCGCTACGTCACCGACGGCAAAGTGGTCCTCTTGCACTCGTATGAAGAGGTCTGTAGCGACAAGGTAGCGTTCGCCAAAATGTCGCGACTCTTGCAGAACGAGACGAACGCGCACAACGCGAGGCCGCTGCTTCAGCCCCACGGAGCGGAGGCAGTCTACTTCAACCCTCCTGCGTTGCCCCTCGATGAGAGCGACATGGACGCGCTCTACGACTTGCCGTTCGCGCGCAGCCCACACCCCAACTACGAGGGCGCGCGAATACCAGCGTTCGAGACTGTGAAGCATTCCATCGTCACGATGCGCGGCTGCTTCGGCGGCTGCACCTTCTGCAGTATCACCGAGCACGAAGGGCGTATCATTCAGAGCCGCAGCGCGGACAACGTGTTGCGGGAGGTGCGCGCGCTGTCGCGCATGGAAGACTTTCGCGGGACGATCACCGACGTCGGCGGCCCAACCGCCAACATGTACAAGATGCGCTGCCGCGACGATGCTACCGAGCAAGCGTGCCGGCGTCTCTCGTGCGTTCATCCGGGCATTTGCGACAACCTGGTCACCGACCACGGCCCCCTCGTCGACCTCTTGAAGCGGGTGCGTCAAGAGCCCGGAGTCAAACGCGCCTATGTCGCCAGTGGGGTACGCTATGACCTGGCTGCGCGCAGCCCGGAATTCGTGCGCGAGCTCGCGCGCCACCATACGGGCGGTCAGCTCAGCGTCGCGCCCGAGCACACGAGCCCAGGAGTGCTCGACAAAATGAAGAAACCTCCGATCGAACACTACGAGCGGTTTGCGCAGGCCTTCTGCCACGCAAGCGAGCAAGCGGGCAAGGAGCAGTACCTCGTTCCCTACTTCATTACTGCGCATCCTGGTTCCACGCTGAGCGACACCATCGAGCTGGCGCTGTGGCTCAAGGCGCGCAACATGCGTCCGAGGCAAGTGCAGGATTTCATCCCCACGCCGATGGCCATCGCCACGACCATGTTCTACACGGGCATCGATCCGCTGACCAACGAACCAGTGCCCGTCGTGCGCGATCTGCGCGAGAAAAAGAGGATGAAAGCCCTCCTCTATTGGTGGGACGAGGCGCAGTGGTCGCTCGCGCGCGAGGCGCTGCGAGCGGCGGGGCGGTCGGACCTAATCGGCCCGGCTCCGAGGTGTCTCGTCCCTTTCGCAAGCTCGGTCGGCGCGGAACGCCGACCGTAGGCGGTTGGCCGCCACGTTCGACCTCGTCAACTTCCGTGGTCTGCTCGCCTGCGCATCACTTTCGGGGTCCGACGGAAGGCGATGTCTCGATGGCCGCTGTGTGCTTCGGGTACAGCGGTTAGGCAGCGGGGGAGACCTTCGCCCGCTCTTTGCTCTGACAGCCCCGCTCGCTATCAACCGCACTCGTCCTGACGCCGGTGGACGGACGGGACCATGGCAAGCCCTGTCGCGCGCACGACTTACCGCGTCCCGTGGTCCCGCCACGGATTCGCGCGATCTTTCGCGTCCGATATTTCGTCTTCGCGATGCCGCCGAGCATCGTCGACGCGCTCTCTTCGCCGGTCAGGGCGCTCGCCCAGTCGAGCACATCGTGGAGGATCAGCACGGCGCGCTGGCGAGGCGGCAGTGCCTGCACCACGGGCACGAAAGCAGCCCGATCGCCTCGCACGCTGAGAGCGTCTTCCGACCGCGAAGGCGCGGCCGTGAGTAGGTTCTGAAGACGTGCGGTCGCGTCATCCGAACGAGCCCCGTTGGGGTGCTTCAGAAGGGCATGGACATGCTCCTGTGGCCTCCCGTATTCCTCCAGAACTGGATCGCGCCGGATCGTCGACGAATCGCGCGCACTTTTCGCTGGAGCGGTGAGCGACCCTTGCATCGCGGGCCAACTACCGCACGCCGATCGTCAGAAATGCGGGCATCCGCATAGGCTGCGGGCCATCGCCGAACGCCGCGACGAGCTTGTCCTCGATCGCCTGCGACACGGTTCCCCATCGCTCGCGGAACTGCGATTTCGCCAGCGCCAGCGGCGCGGTCGTCCGCTCCATGCTGGCCCAGAGCTCCTTGGTCGACGGCGCCGTGCTCTCGTGCGTGACCTCGACGACCTCGACATCGCGA
>Ga0265325_10001890_pt1 | contig 14468 bp, 11 predicted proteins | sample 41420metaG_FD_202090 | JGI IMG/M metagenome (GOLD analysis project Ga0265325, IMG submission 202090) | Rhizosphere microbial communities from Carex aquatilis grown in University of Washington, Seatle, WA, United States - 4-14-20 metaG | ecosystem: Host-associated > Plants > Roots > Rhizosphere...
TTGAGATCACCGCAGAGTTCGAGAACTGGCGGCGGATTCGCGACTGGGAAGGGTCGGAAGGCTGGGTCTATCATTCGCTGCTGTCGGGCAAGCGCACCGCCGTTATCGTGCCGAAGGAGAAGGACGAGCTGGTGCCGCTTTACGATAATGCCGACATTGAATCTCCCGTGGTCGCCAAGCTGCAATCGGGCGTGCTGGGAGTTCTGAAGTCGTGCAGCGGCACCTGGTGCCGCTTGATCGGCAAGGATTTCGACGGCTGGATCCGGCAGGAGCGCCTGTGGGGCGCCTACCCGAACGAAAAGGTTGAGTAGGCTTAAAATCGTGCCGTAGACGTTGTATTTTATCCTGAGCTCATTGCTTAGCGCCTCAGTCCGGCACCGCATCTAGGAATCGTAGGCGGCATTCGCCGCGGGTCTCGATCGCGTCAAGATCGGCGGCCTGCGGCTAACGTCTGGTGGTTGGCCGACACGTCGTCCTGTGCTTCTAATTGTGTTGCAACAGGGCAGGAAACAGCAATGCCGGCGCCGCAACGGATGATCCCCGATGGGAAGACCTACGATCAGATCAAGATCGGGGACACCGCGACCTACACCCGCACCATCACCGCGGAAGACATCGATCGCTACGCCGATTGGACCGAGGATTACAACCCGATGCACATGGACGACGACTACGCCAAGAACACCGTGTTCGGCAGCAGGGTCGCACATGGTCCCATTGCCCTTGGCATGATCGCACCGGTGATCGGCATGAATCTGCCGGGTCCGGGGTGCATCCTGATGTCGCTGAATTCCGACTTCAAAAAGCCGGTGAAGCCCGGCGATACGATCACGGCGCGGGCCGAGGTCGTGGCCAAGCATGACGACAAGCGCTACATCGAGCTGGCACTGCGGTTCACCAATCAGCGCGGCGAAGACGTGATCGTCGGCACCAGCAAGGTGAAGCCGCGTGTTGTGAAAGCGCCGGCGGCCTGAAAAGCAAAATGGCCAGGCGAAGCCCGGCCATTCGGATCGCCGACAGTTAGCGTGGAGCTACTCTGCCGCGAGGTTCTTGCGGCGCAGCCTGACGACAACGTCAATGCGGGCGATTTCATAGCCTTTGGGAGCGACCGGCATCTGATCGAGGGCGACATCTGAGTGAGGGATGTCGAGCAACTCGTTGTCACCTTCGACAAAGAAATGGTGATGGTCGGTGACGTTGGTGTCGAAATAGGTCTTCGAGCCGTCGACACCGACCTGGCGCAACAAGCCGGCTTCGGTGAACTGGTGCAGGGTGTTGTAGATCGTGGCCAGCGACACCGGAACTCGCGCGCGCGTTGCCTCTTCGTAGAGTACTTCCGCGGACAGGTGGCGGTCGCCTTTTGCAAACAGCAACCAGCCGAGCGCCATGCGTTGGCGGGTTGGACGCAGGCCGACCGTACGCAGCATGGATTTAACGTCGCGCCAGGGACAGCCGCTCAATTCACCACGGTGAATGGCCTGCGTGTCACCCGCAGTGTCGGTCCGGCTGAAAACCATCGTTCGTGTCGGGTTCATTAGAAACGCTCAAAACACCAATATCTATGCCGCTTACCGGCAGGCTGTTGCGCCTGAAACATATACTCTTCGGGATCGGAGATGCAACTATAAGACAAAACGGAACAAAATAGGCCCGGAATGGGATGTTACTAAGCGCGCGCGCCCCCATCTATGCCGCTTTAGGCCCCTATGTTAGGAATTTCGCATGAACATATCCGCACAGCGTGGCGATCAGTTGCCGACGGCGAGCCGGCCCAGCAGCTTCGGCTATGAAGATCTGCTGGCTTGCGGGCGCGGCGAACTGTTTGGCCCCGGCAATGCACAATTGCCATTGCCGCCGATGCTGATGTTCGACCGCATTGCCGAGATTGCCGAGCAGGGCGGTGCGCACGGCAAGGGCTCGGTGCGCGCGGAGCTCGAGCTCAAGCCCGATCTCTGGTTTTTCCTCTGCCACTTCAAGGGCGACCCGGTGATGCCGGGCTGTCTCGGGCTCGATGCGCTGTGGCAGTTGCTCGGTTTTTTCCTCGGCTGGCTCGGCGCCGAAGGCCGCGGCCGCGCGCTCGGTCTCGGCGAACTGAAGTTCTCCGGCCAGGTCCTGCCGACCATGAAGAAAGTCATCTATGGCCTCGACATCAAGCGCGTGATGCGCTCGAAGCTGGTGCTTGGCATTGCCGACGGCTGGCTATCGGCGGACGGCACCATCATCTACAAGGCGATGGATCTCAAGGTCGGGCTGTTCCGTCAGGACCAGATGCCGCAGCCGAGCGGCGCCTGAGCCTTGGGTCGAGGGCAGAGGTTGCGAGCATGAGGCGCGTTGTCGTCACCGGGATGGGCATCGTTTCGTCCATCGGCAACAACACTCAGGAAGTGCTGGCGAGTTTGCGCGAGGCCAAATCGGGCATCTCGCGTGCCGATCAATTCGCCGCCCATGGCTTCAAGTGCCAGGTTTACGGCGCGCCAACGCTCGATCCGTCCGGCTCGATCGACCGCCGCGCCATGCGCTTCCTCGGACCGGGCTCGGCCTGGAATCACGTCGCGATGGAGCAGGCGATCCGCGACTCGGGCGTCGAGCAAAGTGACATCTCCAACGAGCGCACCGGCATTGTGATGGGTTCGGGCGGCCCTTCGACCTCGACCATCGTCGCCGCCGCCGACACGACGCGCGAGAAGGGCTCGCCGAAGCGCATCGGCCCGTTCGCGGTGCCGAAGGCGATGTCGTCGACCGCGTCGGCGACGCTCGCCACCTGGTTCAAGATCAAGGGCGTCAATTATTCGATCTCGTCGGCCTGCGCGACCTCCAATCACTGCATCGGCAACGCCGCCGAACTGATCCAATGGGGCAAGCAGGACATGGTGTTTGCCGGCGGCTCCGAAGAACTCGACTGGACGCTGTCCGATATGTTCGACGCCATGGGCGCGATGTCGTCCGGCTACAACGCGATGCCGGAGAAAGCATCGCGCGCCTATGACGCCGACCGCGACGGCTTCGTGATTGCCGGCGGCGCCGGCGTGCTGGTGCTCGAAGAGCTTGAGCACGCCAGGGCGCGCGGCGCGAAAATCTATGCCGAGATCGCCGGCTATGGCGCGACCTCGGACGGCGAAGACATGGTGGCGCCGTCCGGCGAAGGCGCGATGCGCTGCATGAAGCTGGCGCTGGCCGATGTGAAGGCGCCGATCGACTACATCAATCCGCACGCCACCTCGACGCCGATCGGCGATCTCAAGGAGATCGAGGCGATCCGTGGCGTGTTCGGCGCCAAGTGCCCGCCGATCTCGGCGACCAAGTCGCTCACCGGCCATTCACTCGGCGCCGCCGGGGCGCAGGAGGCGATCTATTCGCTGCTGATGATGCAGAACGGCTTCATCTGCGAGAGCGCCAATATCGACAATCTCGACCCGGCCATGGCCGACATGAACATCGTGCGCGAACGGCGCGACAACGTCAGGCTCGGCTGCATTCTGTCCAACTCGTTCGGCTTCGGCGGCACCAATGCGTCCATCGTTCTCAAGCGGCTCGACACATGACTGAAAAAGGCCTGATGCACGGCAAGCGCGGCCTGATCATGGGGGTCGCCAACGATCATTCGATCGCCTGGGGCATTGCGCGGGCGCTGCACGCCCACGGCGCCACGCTGGCGTTCACCTATCAGGGCGAGGCGCTGGAGAAGCGCGTGCGGCCGCTGGCCGCCTCGGTCAATGCCGAGATGGTGCTGCCGTGCGACGTCGAGAATATCGAGACGGTGGACGCGTTGTTCGCCGAGATCGGCAAGCAATGGGGCGCGCTCGATTTCGTCGTCCATGCCATCGGATTCTCCGACAAGAACGAGCTCAAGGGCCGCTACGCCGACACAACGCGCGAGAATTTCATCCGCACCATGGTGATTTCGTGCTTTTCGTTCACCGAGATTGCCAAGCGCGCCGCCGCGCTGATGTCGCCGGGCGGCTCGATGATCACCCTGACCTATAATGGCGGCGAACGCGCCATGCCGAATTACAACGTCATGGGTGTGGCCAAGGCGGCGCTCGAAGCCTCGGTGCGTTACCTCGCGGTCGATTTCGGCCGCAGAAACATCCGCGTCAATGCGATCTCGGCCGGGCCGATCCGCACTTTGGCTGGCGCCGGCATCAACGACGCGCGCTTCATGTTCTCGTTCCAGCAGCAGCATTCGCCGCTCGGGCGCGGGGTGACGCTCGATGAACTGGGCGGTTCGGCGCTTTACCTGCTGTCGGACCTGTCCGGCGGCGTCACCGGCGAAGTCCATTTCGTCGATTGCGGCTACAACATCATCGCCATGCCGCAACCTGATGCGTTGCGGGAAGAAGAAAAAGAACTGCCCGCGAAGGACGCCGCGCAGTAGCAGACAAGAGAAACAAAATCGGCCGGGGATTGCCCGGCCGGTTTCGTTTTGCAGTCGCCTTCCGATTACGCGGCGTTCTGTTTCGGCTCGCGCACCAGGTCGAAGCGATCGGCGTTCATCACCTTGGTCCAGGCCGCCACGAAGTCCTTGGCGAACTTCTGCTTCGCGTCGGCGCAGCCATAGACTTCCGCGAAGGCGCGAAGCTGCGAGTGCGATCCGAAGATCAGGTCGACCCGGGTGCCGATCCATTTGAGCGCGTTGGTGTTACGGTCGCGGCCCTCGTAGCTGTCGCCGGTCGGGGACCACACTGTGCCCATGTCGAGCAGGTTGACGAAGAAGTCGTTCGTCAGCGTGCCCGGCGTCTTGGTGAAGACGCCGTGCTCGGAATCGCCGGCGTTGGCGCCAAGGACCCGCAGGCCGCCGATCAAGGCCGTCATCTCCGGTCCGGTCAGCCGCAGCAACGCAGCGCGGTCCACCAACGCCTCCTCAGGCTGCATGAACTGCATCTTCTTGCTGTGGATGTAGTTGCGAAACCCATCAGCCCGCGGTTCGAGCGGCGCAAAGGATTCGACGTCGGTCTGGTCCTGCGACGCATCGGCGCGGCCCGGCGTGAAGGGGACTTTCACGTCGACGCCGGCGTCCTTGGCGGCCTTCTCGATCGCCGCCGTGCCGCCGAGAACGATCAGGTCGGCGAGCGAAACCTTGTTGCCGAACTCCTTCTGGATGGCTTCGAGTTTCGCGAGCACCGTCTTCAATTGGGCCGGCTGGTTGACCTCCCAATCCTTCTGCGGGCTGAGACGAATGCGGGCGCCATTGGCGCCGCCGCGCTTGTCGGTGCCACGATAGGTCGAGGCTGACGCCCACGCGGTCGAGACCAGTTGGGACACCGACAGGCCGGAGGCGAGGATCTTCGCCTTCAACGCGGCGGCATCCGCATCGCTGAGCGGCCCATGCGTGGGAGCCGGAATCGGATCCTGCCAGATCAGCGTTTCCTTCGGCACCAGCGGGCCGAGATAACGCGCACGGGGACCCATGTCGCGATGCGTGAGCTTGAACCAGGCGCGGGCAAATGCGTCCGCGAACTGATCCGGATGCTCGTAGAAGCGCCGCGAGATCTTCTCATAGGCAGGGTCAAACCGCAGCGACAGGTCCGTGGTCAGCATGGTCGGCACATGCTTCTTCGAATTATCGTGGGCATCCGGGATCGTGGCTTGCGCGCCTTTCGCCTTCCACTGCTTGGCGCCGGCCGGACTCTTGGTCAGCTCCCATTCGTTTTCGAACAGGTTCTTGAAAAACAGGTTGCTCCACTGGGTCGGCGTCTGCGTCCAGGTCACTTCCGGGCCGCCGGTAATGGCGTCGGCGCCGACGCCGGTGCCGTGCTTGCTCTTCCAGCCGAGGCCCTGGTCCTCAAGCGCGCCGGCTTCCGGCTCCGGTCCGACCAGCGACGGATCGCCGGCGCCATGCGTCTTGCCGAAGGTGTGGCCGCCGGCGATCAGCGCCACGGTCTCCTCGTCGTTCATCGCCATGCGGAAGAACGTTTCGCGGATGTCCTTGGCCGCCGCGACCGGGTCCGGATTGCCGTTCGGACCTTCCGGGTTGACGTAGATCAGGCCCATCTGCACCGCGCCGAGCGGCTCCGCGAGCTGGCGCTCGCCGCTGTAGCGCTCGTCGCCAAGCCAGGTCCCTTCCGGGCCCCAGTAGAGTTCTTCCGGCTCCCACACGTCTGCCCGTCCGCCGGCGAAACCAAAGGTCTTGAAGCCCATCGACTCCAGCGCAACATTGCCGACGAGGACCAGCAGGTCGGCCCACGAGAGCTTGCTGCCGTATTTCTGCTTGATCGGCCACAACAGCCGGCGCGCCTTGTCGAGGTTGGCGTTGTCCGGCCAGGAGTTGAGCGGCGCGAAACGCTGCTGGCCGGTGCCGGCGCCGCCACGGCCGTCGGTGATGCGGTAGGTGCCCGCCGCGTGCCAGGCGAGGCGGATGAAAAGGCCGCCATAGTGGCCGAAGTCGGCCGGCCACCAAGGCTGCGAGTCTGTCATCAACGCCTGCAGATCCTTGATCACGGCGTTGAGATCGAGAGTCTTGAACTCCTTGCCGTAATCGAAATCCTTGCCCATCGGATCGGATAGGGACGAATTCCGATGCAGCATCTCGATGCTCAACGCCTCCGGCCACCACTCACGATTGCCGTGTCCGCGGGAGCCCGTGAACGGGCACTTGCCGGCGCTTTTGTCATCAGTCTTGGCGTCCATGTCACTCTCCATCAAACTATTCGCTCTAGCGCGGCTTTTTAAACGCCTCATGCGATCTGGTCCAATCGTATTGTTGTGTGGCAGAACTACGAGGCGCCGCCAGCTTCCGGAACCGCGGACACCCGCGATTTGAGGTTGCATGCCAAGTCTCATTGCGACGTCGCTGTTGCGCATCGCCTATGAGGTCAATGGTCCGGCCGAGGGCCCGCCAGTCCTCCTGCTGCACGGCTGGCCCGACGATCCGCGCACCTATGACAAGGTCGCGCCGGCGCTGAACCAGGCGGGCTTCCGCACCATCGCGCCATGGCTGCGCGGCTATGGCGAGACTACGTTCTTGTCTCCGGTGACGATGCGCTCGGGCGAGATCGTCGCCATGGCGCAGGACGCGCTCGATCTTGCCGACGCGCTGGGGCTCAAGACATTCGCCGTCGTCGGCCACGATTGGGGCGCGCGCATCGCCTATGTGCTGGCGATCGTCGCGCCGGAGCGCGTGACGCGGATCGCCGCGCTGTCGGTCGGCTGGCAGCCGGGCGAATTGCCGACGCCGAATTTCGAGCAAGCACGCAAATACTGGTACCAGTGGTTCATGGCGACGGATCGTGGCGATCAGGCCGTGCGCAAGGATCCCAAGGGCTTCGCCCGCGCGCAATGGGAGACCTGGGCGCCGCAAGGCTGGTTCAGCGACGCCGAATTCGAGGCGACCGCGAGGTCATTCGAGAATCCGGACTGGGCCGACATTACCGTGCATTCTTATCGGGTGCGCTGGGCCGAGGCTGACAAGGATCCGCGTTACGCCGCGCTCGATGCCAAGGCGATGTCGGCGCAGGCCATCAGCGTTCCGACGCTGATGATCCAGGGTGGCGCCGATGGCGTGACTATTGCCGACACCACTGCGGGTAAGGATAAGTATTTCACCGGCGGCTATTCGCGCCATGTCATCAACGGCGTCGGCCATTTCCCGACCCGCGAGGCTGCGGATCAGGTGAGCCGGTTGCTGCTCAATTTCCTGCGCCAATAAAAAGGGCGGCCAATGTGGCCGCCCTTTTTCATGCCCCATGCTGTCATGGCCGGGCTTGACCCGGCCATCTCGCTTGGAAGGGCTCGGTGCCTCCCCAAGCGGGGTCACCGGGACAAGCCCGGTGACGACAATCACTACTCCGCCGCGCCGCCGGCCGCCTGCTGCGGACGATCGTCGCCGCGGCCCTTGTTCTCAATATCCTCGCCGGTGGTCTGATCGACCGCCTTCATCGACAAACGCACCTTGCCGCGCTCGTCCATGCCGAGGAACTTGACCTTGACCTTGTCGCCTTCCTTGACGACGTCGGAGGTCTTGTTGACCCGCTGCGGAGCCAATTGGCTGATGTGAACGAGGCCATCCTTGGCGCCGAAGAAGTTCACGAAGGCGCCGAAGTCCATCACCTTGACCACGGTGCCGTTGTAGATCGTGCCGGGCTCCGGATCGGAGGCGATCGACTTGATCCAGTTGATCGCCGCCTTCATCGCTTCGCCATCGGCGGAGGCGACCTTCACCGAGCCGTCGTCCTCGATGTTGATCTTGGCGCCGGTCTTCTCGACGATCTCGCGGATTACCTTGCCGCCGGTGCCGATCACTTCGCGGATTTTGTCGGTCGGGATCTTGAACATCTCGATGCGCGGCGCGTGCTCGCCGAGCTCGGCGCGGGCACTGTTGAGCGCCTTCGACATTTCGCCGAGGATATGCAGCCGGCCTTCCTTGGCCTGCGCCAAGGCGACCTGCATGATTTCCTCGGTAATGCCGGCGATCTTGATGTCCATTTGCAGCGAGGTAATGCCGCCTTCGGTGCCGGCGACCTTGAAGTCCATGTCGCCGAGGTGATCCTCGTCGCCGAGGATGTCCGAGAGCACGGCGTAGCGCTTGTCCTCGAGGATCAGGCCCATGGCGATACCCGCGGTCGGCCGCTTCAGCGGCACGCCGGCATCCATCAGCGCGAGCGATGAGCCGCAGACCGTCGCCATCGAGGACGAGCCGTTCGATTCGGTGATCTCCGACACGACGCGGATGGTGTAGGGAAATTCCTCCTTCGAGGGCAGCATCGGGTGGATCGCACGCCAGGCCAGCTTGCCGTGGCCGATCTCGCGACGCTTGGTGCCGCCCATGCGGCCGGTCTCACCGACCGAATAGGGCGGGAAGTTGTAGTGCAGCAGGAACGTCTCTTTGTAGGTGCCCTGCAGCGCGTCGATCCATTGTTCGTCCTCGCCGGTACCGAGCGTCGCCACCACCAGCGCCTGGGTCTCGCCGCGTGTGAACAGGGCTGAGCCGTGGGTGCGCGGCAGCACTCCGACCTGCACATCAATTTGGCGCACGGTCTTGAGGTCGCGGCCGTCGATGCGCTTGCTGGTGTCGAGGATGTTCCAGCGGACGATCTTGGCTTCGAGCTCCTTGAACACCGCGGCGATGCGCAGCTTGTTGTAGTCCGGGTTGTCGGTGCCGCCCGGGAAGTAATGCTCCATCACCTTGGCTTTGACGGCGGCGACGGCGTTCTGGCGCTCCTGCTTGCGCGGGATCGCATAGGCGGTGCGCAATTCCTTCTCGGCGATGCCGAGGATTTCCTTCTCGAGCGCGGCATTGTCGGGGACGGTGTGGTCGCGCGGCTCCTTCGCCGCTTTCTCGGCCAGCCTGATGATGGCCTCGATCACCGGCTGGAAGTGGCGGTGGCCGAACATCACGGCGCCGAGCATGATGTCCTCGGCCAGCTCCTTGGCCTCCGACTCGACCATCAGCACGGCGTCGGTGGTGCCGGCGACGACGAGTTCGAGCTGGCTCTCTTTCATTTCCTCGAGCGTCGGATTGAGCACGTATTCATTGTTGATGAAGCCGACGCGGGCGGCGCCGATCGGGCCCATGAAGGGGGCGCCGGACAGCGTCAATGCCGCGGACGCCGCGACCATCGCCAGAACGTCTGGATCATTTTCCAGATCGTGCGACAAGGTCGTGACGATGATCTGGGTCTCGTTGCGCCAGCCTTCGGCGAACAGCGGGCGAACCGGGCGGTCGATCAGGCGGGAGACCAGCGTTTCCTTTTCGGTCGGCCGGCCCTCGCGCTTGAAATAGCCGCCGGGGATGCGGCCCGCAGCGTAGAATTTTTCCTGATAGTCGACGGTGAGCGGCAGGAAGTCGACGCCTTCACGCGGGGTCTTTGCGGCGACCACGCTGGCGAGAACCGTGGTCTCGCCGTAAGTGGCGAGAACGGCGCCGTCGGCTTGCCGCGCTACGCGGCCGGTTTCGAGGACAAGCTTGCGCCCGCCCCAGTCGAGCTCAACACGATGCATATCGAACATTTCATCTGTCTTTCATGAGTTTCGGCGCGCTCCGAAAGCCATGAGCAAGACGGCGAGAGGCTGTCACGCGCAACCGCGAAGCGGAGGGCAACAGCGTCTGGCGATCCTGCCATGGCGTTTCAGACCTTGCCGGGGCAACCGAACGAACCCTGTTCGTGCGGTCCCTGACGTCGGGCGGCGCTTTCTGATTATCTTGCGCCGCCGGACAAAAGAGCGAATGCATTTTGCATCCGCTGACGGAACGCGCGGGTCATCCCGCGCGCAAAAAATTAGCGGCGAATACCGAGCTTCTCGATCAATGTCTTGTAGCTGGCTTCGTTGGTGCGCCGGAGGTAGTCGAGTAGCGTGCGGCGCTGGCTCACCATCTTCAGCAGGCCACGGCGGGAATGGTTGTCCTTGACGTGGGCCTTGAAGTGCTCGGTGAGATTATTGATGCGCTCGGAGAGGATCGCAACCTGGACTTCCGGCGAACCGGTGTCTCCGGGCTTGTTAGCAAACGACTTGATGACTTCAGCCTTGCGGCTGCCTGTAACCGACATCGGTCAACTTCCTTTCTCGGCTCGGCCATGCAGGCCGGCCAGGTTGAACACGCGCTTGGGGACGATTTCACCGCGATCTACTTCGGCGAGAGCCAGTAACTGGCCACCCGCCGTCACATAGATCGTTCCGGTGAAGATCGGAGCGTCCCGTCCGCGCAACAAGACGGCTTGGCCGCGTTGCAGCCTTGCCGCATCTGTCCGGCTAACGGCCAGCGCCGGGATGTCGTCCAGCGCGGTCTCGACGGGCAGTAGCGCGTCGGCGAGACTAATCTCGCCGGCGGCGGCTCTATCGCACATAGCCTGCAGTTGTTCCAGCGAAATCATGGTTTTCTCGCCGAACGGGCCGACCGCGACGCGGCGGAGCGCGCAAACATGGCCAAAACAGCCCAATTGGCGCCCAATATCGCGCGCCAGCGAGCGGACATAGGTCCCTTTGCCGCATTCGGCCTCGAGTTCGGACGTGTCGGGCGTGGGCATGGCGGTGAGGTCGAGCCGGCCGATGCTGACCGGCCGGGCGGCGAGCTCGACCGTCTCGCCGTCACGGGCGAGATCGTAGGCGCGCTCGCCGGCGACTTTGATCGCCGAAAACTGCGGCGGCACCTGCACGATGCTGCCGGTGAAGGCCGGCAGCGCGGCGCGGATCGCGGCTTCGCTCGGGCGTGCGTCGCTCGACTGCGTGACGCGGCCCTCGGCGTCGTCGGTGTCGCGCTCCTCGCCCCATCGCACCGTGAAGCGATAGAGTTTGCGGCCATCCATCACGAACGGAACGGTCTTGGTCGCTTCGCCGAGCGCGATCGGCAGCGCACCGGACGCGAGCGGATCGAGCGTGCCGGCGTGGCCGGCGCGTTTCGCCTTGAACAGGCGCTTGATGGCGCCGACCGCCTGGGTCGAGGTCATGCCGACCGGCTTGTCGAGAACGATCCAGCCGTGCACGTCACGCTTGTCGCGCCTGAACTGCTGGCGCAGCGCATTGTCGTTGCGCGGCGAGCGCGCGGCGACCGGCTCCGGCACCTCCTCGATGTGCGGCAGCGCGAGGTTCTTGAGCACCTCGTCGTTCATTCGCCCTCTCCGTCATCGTCATCGGTGAGGTCGCGTTTGACGGCCGGCGAGCGCAGCAGCTTGTCGATGCGCTCGGCTTCGTCGAAACGCTCGTCGAGCCGGAAGCGGATGTCGGGGGCGAACTTCAGGTTGACGCGATGCGCGATTTCGCCGCGCAGATATTTCTTGTTGTCGTCGAGCGCGGCGATCACTGCCGCGCCGTCGCGGCCGCCGAGCGGCATCACGTAAATCGTGGCGAGCCGCAGGTCGGCGGTCATTTTCACTTCCGGCACGGTGATGAGATGAGCCTCGATCACCGGGTCATGGACCTCGCCGCGGGTCAGCAGATCGGCGATGGCGTGGCGCACCAGTTCACCGACGCGCAACTGGCGCTGCGAGCCCTCCGGTCCGGTGTCGCGGTGATTCTTTTTCTTTTGCCGTGGCATTTGGTTCTCGGCTGTCATCGTCCGCGGAAGCGGACGATCCAGTATTCAATGAGAGTCCGTGGTTACTGGATGCCTGCTTTCGCGGGCATGACAGCGTTCAGCGGGGACGAGCGCGCGCAGGCCCAAGAATTGGACTTAGAGGCTGCGTTGTATCGTCTCCATCCGGTAGCATTCGATCACGTCGCCGGCCTTCATGTCCTGGTAGTTCTCGAACGCCATGCCGCATTCCTGGCCGGCCGGCACTTCCTTGACGTCGTCCTTGAAGCGCTTGAGTTGCGACAGCTTGCCCTCGTGGATCACCACGTTGTCGCGGATCAATCGCACATTGGCGCCGCGCTCGACGGTGCCGTCGGTGACGCGGCAGCCGGCGATGTTGCCGACCTTGGACACCTTGAACACTTCGAGAATCTGCGCATTGCCGAGCATGGTCTCGCGCAACGTCGGCGGCAGCAGGCCCGACATCGCCTTTTTCACGTCATCGACGAGATCGTAGATGATGTTGTAATAGCGGATTTCGATGCCGGCGCGCTCGGCCGCGGCGCGGGCTTCCTTGTTGGCGCGCACGTTGAAGGCGATGATCGGAACGCCCGAGGCCTCCGCCAACGTGACGTCGGATTCCGAAATGCCGCCGACGCCGTCATGCAGCACGCGGGCCGCTACTTCGTCGGTGCCGAGCTTGTCGAGCGCGCCGTTGATCGCTTCGAGCGAGCCCTGCACGTCGGCCTTGATGACCAGCGGAAATTCCTTGCGGCCCGAGGTCTTGGCCTGCGCCATCATCTGCTCGAGCGAGCCGCGCATGCCGGTGCTGCGCGCCGCGGATTTTTCGCGTTTCTGGCGGGCACGGTAATCGGTGACTTCGCGGGCGCGGGCCTCGTTCTCGACCACCGCGAGCCGATCGCCGGCGTCGGGCGTGCCGGTGAATCCCTGCACCTCGACCGGCGTGGAAGGCCCTGCGGTACCGATGTTTTCGCCGGTATCGGAGACAAGGGCGCGAACGCGGCCCCAATCGGCGCCGGCGACGACAAGGTCGCCGGTGCGCAGGGTGCCGCGCTGGACCAGCACGGTCGCCACCGGGCCACGGCCGCGGTCGAGCTTGGCTTCGATCACGGTGCCCTCGGCGGGGCGATCCGGATTGGCCTTGAGGTCTAGAATTTCGGATTGCAGGTTGATCATCTCGAGCAGCTTGTCGATGCCCTGCTTCTTGAGCGCCGAGACCTCGACGTCCACGACGTCGCCGCCAAGCGACTCCACCTGCACTTCGTGTTGCAGCAGATCGGTGCGCACGCGGGTCGGATTGGCGTCCGGCTTATCCATTTTGTTGATGGCGACGATGATCGGGACCTTGGCCGCCTTGGCGTGATGGATCGCCTCGATGGTCTGCGGCATGACGCCGTCATCAGCGGCGACCACGAGCACGACAATGTCGGTGACGCTGGCGCCGCGCGCGCGCATCGCGGTGAAGGCGGCGTGGCCGGGGGTGTCGATGAACGTGACCTTGCCGCCGGACGGCGCAGTAACCTGATAGGCGCCGATGTGCTGGGTGATGCCGCCGGCTTCGCCGGACGCGACATTGGCCGAGCGAATGGCATCGAGCAGGGAGGTCTTGCCGTGGTCGACGTGGCCCATGACGGTGACGACCGGCGCGCGGGACACCAGATGCTCCGGATCGTCGGCGATATCGAACAGGCCTTCCTCGACGTCGGCCTCGGCGACGCGGCGGACCTTGTGCCCCAGCTCTTCGGCGATGAGTTGCGCGGTATCGGGATCGATCACGTCGTTGATCGTCACCATCTGGCCCTGCTTCATCAACAGGCGAATGACGTCGACCGCGCGTTCCGACATGCGGTTGGCGAGCTCTTGAATCGTGATGGCTTCCGGAATGGTCACTTCACGCGCCAGCTTTTCTTTCGGCTCGTTGGAGCTCTGGCCCTTGAGCCGCTGGGTGCGCCGCCGGAATGAAGCGACCGAACGCTCGCGCACTTCGTCCTGGGTCAGCGCGGTGACGACGGTCAGACGGCCGCGTTGCTTCTCGGCGCCGACACGGGGTGTGGTGGGACGGGGGGGAACGGCCGGGCGCGCGGCGCCGCCGGCGCCGCCGCGCCGCGGACGCGGCGCCTCGTCTTCCTCGACCTCGAGCGTCAGCCGGCCGGCGACGCGCTTGGTGTCGGGCTCGCCGAAGCGCTTCTTGGCGACTTCGTCGGCCTTGCGCTTGGATTCCTCTTCGCGCTTGTGGCGCTCTTCTTCTTCGCGCTTTCGCGCTTCGGCGGCTTCACGCTCGGTCTTTTCCGAGGTCTCGCGGCTGGCGCGGCGGCGCGCTTCTTCTTCGGCGATCTTGCGCTCTTCGGCGTCGCGCACGCGCGAATCCGCCAGAGCATGGGCACGCGCACTGCGCTCTTCCTCGGTCAGCGTGCGCAGCACGACGCCGGATGTTTTCGGGCTGGCCGCGGGCGCAGCAGCGGGACGGGTCTGCGGCGCGACTTTCGCAACCGGTGCGGCGCGC
>Ga0265325_10001891_pt1 | contig 14466 bp, 12 predicted proteins | sample 41420metaG_FD_202090 | JGI IMG/M metagenome (GOLD analysis project Ga0265325, IMG submission 202090) | Rhizosphere microbial communities from Carex aquatilis grown in University of Washington, Seatle, WA, United States - 4-14-20 metaG | ecosystem: Host-associated > Plants > Roots > Rhizosphere...
CGCTCTTGAGCATGGTGGGGATGCTGCCGGCGAACTTCACCGCGTTCTCGATCTGGAACATCGCGTTGTCGAAGAGGACCGATCCGAGGTCGCTTTTTCCCGAGCGCGGCAATTCGATGCCCTTGGCGGCGGCCGAAGCATCGAACGGCTGGGTCCAGAGCTGCTGATAGGAATCCAGCAGGTTGGCGGCGATATCGCGCGGCTCCTGCCCGACCTTGGCGCGCGCCGTCGGCGGCTCGATCTTCCTCGGGATCGGCGTGACGTCGTAGATCATGTTGGTCAGCGCGGCACCGGCGCCGCCGTCGATGCAGGCATGGTGCATCTTGGAGTAGAGCCCGATCTCGTTGTCCTTCATGCCCTCGAAGACATAGAACTCCCACAGCGGACGGGCGCGGTTGAGAAGTTTTGCGTGCATCCAGCCGACGATGCGCTCCAGCGTGGCGCGGTCGTGCGGCGCGGGCAGGCTGCCGCGGAAGATATGGCGGTCGATGTCGAACTGGTCGTCCTCGACCCAGGAGGGATGATCGATGTCGAGCGGCGCCTTTTCCAGCCGCGCTTTCAGGATCGGCGCGACATGCAGCCGCGAGGCGATCATCGACTTGAAGTCCTCGAAGAAATCGCCCTTGTAATCCTCGGGCAGGCGGAAGATCGCCATGCTCCCGACATGCATCGGCATTTCCGGCGTTTCCAGATAGAGAAACGACGCGTCCATCGAGGACAGCTTCTTGGCGTCACCCATCATTCCCTCCCGCTTTGGATCACGCCGGCGCCTTGGTGGCGCTTCTGGCGTTCAGACCGTCCCGCTTTCAGGACTTTAGAGCGTTTTCAAGCGAAGTGGAAACCGGTTCGCGTGAAGAAAACGCGTCAAACAAAAAGATAGAGCCTCGGTTCTGATCCAATCAGAACCGAGGCTCTGATCAGGATTGTGCATTTTCCGGGGGCCCGTAGGCAATGGCAAACGGGCCGGAACGGTCAAATTGCCTGAATTGGCCCTCGCCTTGCGCCAGGCGATCCGCCACCGCCCACAACGCGGCCGGGTTCACCCCGAGCCCGACATGGCTGGCAAGATACACCTCGATATTCTCAGCGGTATCGGAAGGGCGCAACAGGCAGGTTCGCCAGTTCACGATGCCATCGCTGCGCGAATAGATCGACGTCGCCGGCACCGGCAGATCACCTGCGATGGCCTGACGAAGTTCGGAATTGTCCTCGATACCTTCGCCCGACAGCGCCTCGTAAAGCCGCGTGGCGTTGGTGGCGCGCACGTCGTTGGCGAACGGACTTCCGAGCGTGATGACATAGCGCACCATCTCCGGCGCCTGCAGCGCCAGGTCGCGCGCATAGACGCCGCCCAGGCTCCAGCCGACGATCGAGACCTTGCGGCCGCTGGAACCGTGAATCTCGGCAAGCCGGTCCCGCAGCGCCGCCCGCATCCGCGTAATGCCGCCGACATTGCGGCCCATCCGCCACGCCTGAGAGTCGTATCCGAGCTCTTGCAGATATCGCCGCATCGGCGCCATCGACAGGTCGCTGGCGAGAAAGCCCGGCAGCGTCAGCACCGGATGGCCGTCGCCGCGCGGCGCGCGCATCAACAGCGGCGAGAGCAACAGGCTGGCGTTGAATTCGAAAATGCCTCGCGCTTCGGCGAGCAGCAGGCCGAGGCCCGGCGGACGCAGCCGGCCCGAAGGCGGCGGTTCGCTATCGTCAGGCGGCATCGCTATTTCTTGTCGACCGGTTTCTTGTCGCTGGCACGCACGCCGCCGAGGCCCGCCATGGTCACGAACATGTCCTGAAAGCGCTCGGCGATTTTCGGATCGAAGGTGAACCAGCTCTGCATCAGCGCTTCCGGCGACACCTTTTCGATGTTGGCCATCATCTGCTTCTGCAGGTTGTCCATGACCGCGTTCTGCATCGGCTGCACATCCGGCAACCCGAAGAACTGCCGGGCCTCCAGCGGCGTGCAGTCTATTTCAACGTTGATCTTCATGTCCGCTCCTGACGCATTTTGACGCCTCGTCACAGTATCGCCACGACGGGCCGTGCGACGCAAGCGGCCTTAAGGCTAAACCCTTGTTCCGGGCCGTCCATTCGGCGGTTATGGTCAACCGAAACGCTCGACGGCGAAGGGGCCGGGATCGGCAAACGGCGTCTCGCCGGTCATCATTTCCGCCAGCAGGCGCCCGGTCGCCGGACCCAAGGTCAGGCCGTGGTGCTGGTGTCCGAAATCGAACCACAGCGACGGGTGGCGCGGCGCCCTGCCGATCACCGGCAGCATGTCGGGCAGGCACGGCCGCGCGCCGATCCAGGGTTTGGCGTCGACCGCCTCGCCCAGCGGAAACAGTCTATGCGCCCGCGGCAGCGCGCGCTCAAGCTGGATCGGGGTCGGCGGCGCATCGCGGCGGGCGAACTCGACGCCGGTGGTAAGACGAATGCCGCGGTTCATCGGCGCCAGCAGATAGCCGAGATCGCTGTCGAGCACGGGATGCTGCAGCACGGCATTGCCGCGCGGCGCCAGATGCAGATGGTAACCGCGCTTGACCGAAAGCGGGATCGAATAGCCAAGCGGACGGAACACCAGGTCGGACCATGGCCCCAGCGCTACCACCGCTTCGCGCGCGACGATGGCGCCGTCGGGTCCGGCCAGCCGCCATCCGCCGGCATCCTGTTGCAGCGTGCGTGCGTCGCCGGCGCGAAAGCGCCCGCCCTTGCGCTTGAAAAGCGCCGCATAGGCCTTTGCCAGTCCGCCGGGATCGGGAACGAATCCAGGCGCCGGCCAATAGACGGCGCCGGCGAAGTCGCCGGTCAGATTGGGCTCGCGCGCCGCGATCGCTTTGGCATCGAGCAGCTCGCCCGTAACACCATACTGCCTGGCACGCTCCAGATCCGCCGCCGCTTTCGCAAGCGTCGCATCGGAGCGAAACAGCTTGATCCAGCCGGTCCGCCGCAGCAGTTCAGGCACGCCGGCTTCCGCGATCAGCGCCTCATGCTCGATCAGGCTGCGCCGGATCAACGGCAATTCCGCGAGCGCGCTGTGCAGCGCCCTTTCCGGCGACGAGGCGAGGAAGTAACGCATCAGCCAGGGCAGAAAGGACGGCAGATCGGCGACGCTGTAGCGCACCTGTGGTGTGCTGTTGATCGCGTAGCGCAGGATCTCCCCGACGTCACGAGGGAACATATAGGGGAAAACGGACGCGCATTCGATCAGCCCCGCATTGCCATGGCTCGTCTCTTCGCCCGCGAGTTCGTGGCGGTCGACCAGGACGACGTCCCGCCCCCGCTGCTGCAGATGCAGGGCGGCGCTGACGCCGACCATCCCCGCCCCCAATACGAGAACATCGGCCTTAAGTTCCGTCATCGGTACACCGAAAGTTGCGGGTCAAACGCCGGTCTGCGGCTTGGGCTCAGGCTAACCATTGGCAATAGGCCGCGCAAACCGGCATGGTCTGAGCGGAAATCGCGCTTGCGCGGCGGCCAAACTCTGGCAACATGGATCGGTCCTTAGCCGGGCGATATCGCGGATATGCAGTAACTACAGTGGAGAGTGTAAACAAATGTCGGTACGTCGAACCTTGTTGGCAGCGACCGTCGCTTCGATCGTTGCCCTGGCGATATCGCCGGCATCGGCCCAGACCCTGCGTTACGCCAACCAGGGCGATCTCAAATCGCTCGATCCCTATACGCTCAGGGAAACCACCACCACCGCGCATCACTCGCATATCTACGAGGGTCTCGTCGGCCGAGACAGAGAGCTGAAGATCATTCCAGCGCTCGCGGAAAGCTGGGAGACACCGGAGCCGACCCGTTGGCGCTTTCATTTGCGCCACGACGTGACATTCCACAATGGCGATCCCTTCACCGCCGACGACGTGATCTTTTCGGCCAGCCGGGTGCGGGCCACGGGCTCCAACTTCACCAGCGTCATTCCGCCCGACGCCAAGTTCGTCAAGGTCGACGACTTCACCGTCGATGTCGTGCTGTCCTCGCCCAATCCCATCCTGATCACGCAATGGGACGGCTGGTTGATCATGGACAAGAAGTGGTGCGAAGAGCACAACGCAGTGGCGCCGACGCCGGCTTCCGCAACCACGCCGAGCTTCGCCTCGCTCAATGAAAACGGCACCGGACCTTTCGTCATCGAGAGCCATCAGCCAGGCGTGAAGACCGTGTTCAAGCCGTATGCGAAATGGTGGCGCAAGCCGGAGCATAACCTGAAGGAAATCGTGTTCACGCCGATCGCCTCGGCCGCCACGCGTGTCGCGGCGCTGCTCTCGGGCGAAGTCGACGTCATCGAGCCGGTGCCGATCCAGGATATCGCGCGGGTCAATGCGAGCGGCATCGCCAAGGTCCTGAATGGTCCGGAATTGCGCACCCTCTTTATCGGCATGGACCAGTCGCGCGACGAATTGCTGTACTCGAACGTCAAGGGCAAGAATCCCTTCAAGGACATCCGCGTCCGCGAGGCTTTCTTCAAGGCGATCGATGTCGAGCTGATCAAGACCCGCGTCATGCGCGGCCTCTCGACGCCGACGGCGCTGATGATCGCGCCGGAACTGTTTCCGCTGTCAAAGGACTTCACGCGGGGGAAATACGATCCCGATGCCGCCAAGAAGCTCCTGACCGAAGCCGGCTATCCCGACGGCTTCGAGGTGACGATGGACTGCCCGAATGACCGCTATGTCAACGACGCCGCGATCTGCCAGGCGGTGGTCGGCATGCTGGCCCGGATCGGCGTCAAGGTGGACCTGCTGGCGCAGCCCAAGGCGCAGTATTTTGCCAAGGTGCTCAAGCCCGGCGGCTACCAGACCTCGTTCTACATGCTGGGCTGGCAGCCGGGCTCGCAGGATTCGCACAACGTGCTGCACGATATCATGGGCTGCCGTGACGACCCCAAGGACTCCACGCGCGGCGAAGCCAATCTTGGCGGCTACTGCAACAAGGAAATGGATGCGCTGACCGACAAGGTGCTGGTCGAGATCGATCCCGCCAAACGCGATCAACTGATCAAGCAGGCCTTCGAGATCGCCATCAAGGATTACGGCTATATCCCGCTGCACCAGCAGGCCCTGGCATGGGGCGTCTCGAACAAGGTGAAATTGACCCAGCGCGCCGACAATCAAGTCCTGCTTTACTGGGCAACCAAACAGGAAGAGTAGCGGTCTTATCACCAGGGGTCCCGTGGCGTCGCGCTTCCGGGACCTTTGATTTTTGGGTTCGGCATCCAAGTCGGCTGTTGCCGACTTGGGACTCTAAAATCCGCCGAACTCGGGTTGACCCGAGTTCGGTTGACGCGCGCCACCTCCAACGAGAAGTGAAAGGATCACATGCTCGCTTTCACTCTGCGCCGGGCAATCCAGGCCATTGGCGTCATGATCGCGGTCGGGATCATCTCGTTTTCGATGTTCCGCTTCGCCGGCGACCCGGTCAACCAGATGGTCGCCATCGACACCTCGGCCGCCGAGCGCGCCGCGATCCATAAATCCCTGGGCCTCGACGATCCCGTGCCGCTGCAGTTCGCGCATTATCTGGCCGACGCGGCGCAATTCAAGTTCGGTGTCTCCTACCAGTTCCGCCAGCCGGTCGCGAACCTGTTGAAGGAGCGGATGCCGGCCACGCTGGAACTGGCGATCTGCGCCACGATCCTGGCGATGGTGTTCGGCATCCTGATGGGCGTCTATTCGGCGCTGCGGCGCGACTCATTCCTGGCAAAAGTATTCCAGGCGATCTCGCTGATCGGTATCTCGCTGCCGACTTTCCTGATCGGCATTCTCCTGATCTATCTGTTCGCCGTGGTGCTGGGCTGGCTGCCGTCGTTCGGCCGCGGCGAAGTGGTGCGGATCGGATGGTGGACCACCGGCCTTCTGACGCTCTCGGGCCTCAAGGCCCTGATCCTGCCCTCGATCACGCTCGGCCTGTTCCAGATGACATTGATCATGCGGCTGGTGCGGGCCGAGATGCTGGAGGTGCTGCGCACCGACTACATCCGCTTTGCGCGGGCGCGCGGATTGACGACGCGGGCGGTCAATTTCGGTCACGCGCTCAAGAATACCCTGGTGCCGGTGATTACCGTGGCCGGCCTGCAGTTTGGCTCGGTAATTGCATTTGCGATCATTACCGAAACCGTGTTCCAGTGGCCCGGAATGGGACTGTTGTTCGTGCAAGCCGTGCAAACCGTCGATATTCCGATCATGGCAGCCTATTTGATGATGGTGTCCTTGATGTTCGTCACCATCAACCTGGTGGTCGATATCCTCTACACGATCGTCGATCCGCGGCTGCGCTCGACCCTCAGCCGTCCGGCCTGAACCCGCCATGTCCGACGCAGTTGTCCCGCACAAACCCGATTCCAGCGCGCCGCGCGTGCGCTTCTCGCCGGGAAGCCTCATCAGCCGCGCCGTCGAGAGCGACCTGTTCTATTCGTTCCGCCGCTCGAAGATCACCATGGTCGCGGCGGCAGTCACGCTTCTGTTTTTCCTGCTCGCGATCTTCGCGCCGCTTTTTGTGGTGCAGAACCCGTTCGACCCGGCGCAGCTTCAATTGATGAATTCGCGGATCGCGCCGTTGTGGACCGCCGAGGGCCAAAGCCCGTTCCTGCTCGGCACCGACGAGCAGGGACGCGACGTGTTTTCCGCGATCCTCTACGGCATGCGGATTTCGCTCGCGGTCGGCGTTCTCGGGGTGCTGTTCTCCGGCGCGATCGGCATCGTCATGGGCCTGCTCGCGGGCTATTTCGGCGGCGCCGTCGACGGCCTGATCATGCGCATTGCCGACGTGCAGCTCTCCTTCCCCGCCATCCTGATCGCGCTGTTGGTCAACGGCGTCGCCAAGTCGGTGTTCGGCAACCGGCTGGACGCCACGAGCACGCTGGCGGTGCTGGTGGTCGCGATCGGCCTGAGCTTCTGGGTGCAATATGCGCGCACCGTGCGCGGCTCCGTCATGGTGGAGAAGAACAAGGATTATGTGGCCGCGGCGCAGTTGATCGGCCTTCCCGCGCCGGTGATCATGCTGCGTCACGTGCTGCCCAACACCATGGGGCCGATCCTGGTGATCGCCACCATCAACCTCGCGCTCGCCGTGATCACCGAGGCGACGCTGTCGTTCCTCGGCGCCGGCATGCCCGACACCATGCCCTCGCTCGGCACCTTGATCCGGATCGGCAACAATTATCTGTTCTCCGGCGAATGGTGGATCGTCGCCTTCCCCGGCATTGCGCTGGCGGCGCTGATCCTGTCCATCAACCTGCTCGGCGACTGGCTGCGCGACGCGCTCAACCCGAAACTCCGATGAGAAGCGCCGTCAACACCATGCGGCGGATCGCATGACCGAACCCGTTCTCTCCGTGCGTAACCTTCAGGTGGAGTTCGTCACCCGCCGCTCGACGCTCCGCGCCATCGACGGGATTTCCTTCGATATCGCCAAGGGTGAAGTGCTCGGCGTGGTCGGCGAATCCGGCGCCGGAAAATCCGTCACCGGGCTCGCGGTGATCGGCCTGATCGACCCGCCCGGCCGCATCGCGGGCGGCTCGATCTTTCTCTCGGGCCTGCGGATCGACAACCTGCCGCCCGAGGAGCTGCGCCGTATCCGGGGCAAGCGGATCGGCATGATCTTCCAGGATCCGCTCACCAGCCTCAATCCTCTGTACCGGATCGGCGATCAGCTGATCGAGACCATCCGCACCCACAGCAGTCTATCGGAACAGGCCGCGCGCAAGCGCGCCGTCGATCTGCTGGCCGAGGTCGGCATTCCCGCGCCGGAAAAACGCATCGACGCCTACCCGCACGAATTCTCCGGCGGCATGCGCCAGCGCGTCGTGATCGCACTCGCGATTTGCGCCGAGCCCGAATTGATCATCGCCGACGAACCCACCACGGCGCTCGACGTCTCCGTGCAGGCGCAGATCATTTCATTGATAAAACGGCTCGGGCGCGACCATGGCACCGCAGTGATGCTGGTGACCCACGACATGGGCGTGATCGCCGAAACCTGCGACCGCGTCGCGGTGATGTATTCCGGCCGGATCGCCGAAATCGGCCCGGTGCGGGATGTCGTGCAGAACCCCCTGCATCCCTACGCCAAGGGGCTGATGGGCGCGATCCCGACGCTTGCGGGCGAGGCCGCGCGACTGGTCCAGATCCCGGGTTCAATGCCGCGGCTTTCCGCGATCCCGCCGGGCTGCGCCTTCAACCCGCGCTGCGCCTTCGCCTTCGACCGCTGCCGGATCGAGCGGCCGGAGCCGATCAGGCGCGGCCAGCAGGCCGTCGCCTGCCATCTGTTCGACGCCGCCGCCAGGGAGACCGCGGCATGACAACGCCCTTCGTCGAGGTGAAAAATCTGCGCCGCGTGTTCGACGTCTCAAAGCCGTGGCTCAATCGCGTGCTCGAAGGCGGCCATCTGGAATTCCTGAAAGCGGTCGACGGCGTGACGTTCGACATCGCCAAGGGCGAGACCTTTGCGCTCGTCGGCGAATCCGGCTCCGGCAAGACCACCGTTGCCCGCATGGTGGTCGGGTTGCTGCCGCCGAGCTCGGGCGAAGTGGTCATCGACGGCGTCTCGATGACCAACCCCAGGCAAATGCAGGCGCGCAGGCTGCTGCGCCGCCGCATCCAGATGATTTTCCAGGATCCCTATGCGAGCCTCAACCCGCGGCTTCGGGTCGATGCCATCGTCGCCGAACCGATCCGCGCCTTCGATCTGATCCAGGGCGAGCGCGATATCCAGGCGCGGGTGGGCGAGCTCTTGGCCCTGGTCGGCCTGCACGCCGACGACGGCTGGAAATATCCGCACGAATTTTCCGGCGGCCAGCGGCAACGCATCGCGATTGCGCGGGCGCTGGCCTCCGAAGCCGAGTTCATCGTCTGCGACGAGCCGACTTCCGCGCTCGATGTTTCCGTGCAGGCGCAGATCCTCAATCTGATGCGCGACCTGCAGGACAAATTCGGCCTCACCTACCTCTTCATCAGCCACAACCTCGCGGTGGTCCGCCACATGGCAAGCCGCATCGGCGTGATGTATCTCGGCCGCATCGTCGAGATCGCGGAGGGGCGCGAACTCTTCAACAATCCGCGGATGCCCTACACCAAAATGCTGCTCGGCGCGGTGCCGGATCTCGCGATGTCCGGCCGCCAGCGGATTCCGGTCAAGGGCGAAATCCCCAACCCGATCGACCCGCCGCCGGGCTGCGCGTTCAACCCGCGCTGCCCGCTGGCGTTCGACCTCTGCCGCAAGCAGGCTCCTGAATTGATCGACGGCGTCGCCTGCCACGCCGTCAACACTCCCGCCGGCGCCGCAGTCCCGGCGTGATCACGCGGATGGGAGCGCGCCCGCGCTTGGCGGCGGTTGGCAGGCCGCCTCCGCTGTGGTCAAGTGCGCGCGCCCCGCGGCGCCTGCGCAACTTTGGATTCCCATGAGCAAAGTCAATCCCGATCCGTTCACGACCCGGCCGGAAATCGAAGGCACTTTTGGCGTCGTCACCTCGACCCACTGGATCGCCACCGCCATCGGGATGGCCACCCTGGAGAAGGGCGGCAACGCCTTCGACGCCGGTGTTGCCACCGCCTTCACACTCCAAGTCGTCGAGCCGCATCTGAACGGTCCCGGCGGCGATGTGCCGATCATCGTGCACGACGTCAAACGCGGGCGCACCGAAGTGATCTGCGGCCAGGGCCCGGCACCCCAGGCAGCGACTATCGCGCATTACCGCAGCGAGGGGCTGGAGATGGTGCCCGGCACCGGGCTGCTCGCGGCCTGCGTCCCCGGTACCTTCGAATCCTGGATGCTGTTGTTGCGCGACTACGGCACCTTGCGGCTGCGCGACGTGCTGGAGCCTGCCATCGCCTACGCGCGTGACGGCTATCCGCTGGTGGAGCGCGCCGCGGCGACCATCCAGACCGTCGAGCAATTGTTCCGGAAGCACTGGACCACCTCGGCCGCGGTCTATCTGCCCAACAACGAAGTCCCAAAACCCGGCACGCTCTTCACCAACAAGACGCTTTCGGAAACCTATGCCCGCATCCTGCAGGAAGCGGAAAGCGCCGGAAGCGACCGCATCGCGCAGATCGAGCGCGCGCGCAGGGCCTGGTCGCATGGTTTTGTCGCCGAAGCGATCGGCGAATTCTGCCGCACCCAGGAAGTGATGGACGTCACCGGCTCGCCGCATCGCGGCGTGCTCTCCGCCGACGACATGGCGCGCTGGCAACCATCCGTCGAAGCGCCGCTGACTTACGACTATGGCCGCTACACCGTCTGCAAGGCCGGCGTCTGGAGCCAGGGTCCTGTCATGCTGCAGCAGCTCGCGCTGCTGAAGGGATTTGAACTCGACGGGCTCGATCCCACCGGTCCCGAGTTCATCCATCTGCAGGTCGAATGCGCCAAGCTCGCCTATGCCGACCGCGAGAAGTTCTATGGCGATCCTGACTTTACCGAGATCCCGATCGCGACGCTGTTGTCTGACGCCTATAATGACGAACGCCGCAAGCTGATCTCGGAAAACGCCTCGCTCGATTTCGTCCCGGGCTCGGTCGAAGGTTTCGGCTCTGTGGTAAAGCTGCGCCGGGCCGAAGGCCACCGCGAGGCGGTCGGCGCCATGGGTGCCGGCGAGCCCACCGTCGGCCGCTTCGGCGAGGTGCGCGGCGACACCGTGCATTTCGACATCATCGACCAGGCCGGCAACATGATCTCGGCGACGCCGTCCGGCGGCTGGCTGCAATCCTCGCCGGTGATCCCGAAACTCGGCTTCTGCCTCGGCAGCCGCGCGCAGATGTTCTGGCTCGAGGAAAATCACCCCGCCGCGTTGGCGCCGGGCAAGCGCCCGCGCACCACGCTCAGCCCGACCATGGCACTGCGCGACGGCGAGCCATATCTCGCATGGGGCTCGCCCGGCGGCGACCAGCAGGACCAATGGATCACGCAATTCTTCCTGCGGCACGTTCATGCCCAAATGAACCTGCAGGAAGCGATCGACGCGCCGGCCTGGCATTCCGAGCATTTCCCGATCTCGTTCTGGCCGCGCACCGCGCGCCCCGGCGTGCTGGTGGTCGAGAACCGCGTGCCGAAGGCGACCGTCGATACCCTCAAGAACCGCGGCCATATCGTGGAGACCGGTCCCGACTGGTCGGAAGGCCGCCTCACCGCCGCCTCCAAGATCGGCCGCCGCCGCCGCGCCGCCGCCAATCCACGGGGCATGCAGGGCTATGCGGCCGGACGATAGAGCTGGGACGACTTGAAAGAGCGAAGATGACCTGGTCGATCATCGCCCGCGATAGCTCGACCGGCCAGTTCGGCATCGCGGTCGCGACAAAATTCTTCGCCGTCGGCGCCCGGGTGCCGTTCATCGCGGCTCGTCTCGGCGCGATCGCGACGCAGGCGCTGGTCAATCCCTATTACGGCATCGATGGTTTGAAGCTGTTGCGCGAAGGCCGTACGCCGGGCGATGTCATTGATGGCCTGATTGCATCGGATGCCGGGCGCGAAACCAGGCAGCTTCACGTGATGGATGCCTCCGGCCGCATCGCTTCGCATACGGGACGCGAATGCATCGACTGGTGCGGGCAGGTCGAGGGCAGCGGATTTTCCATTGCCGGCAACATGCTGGCGGGCGCGCAGGTGCTGGATGATACCGCGAAGGCCTATGTGGCGAATGAATCGCTGCCGTTCCCGCAGCGCCTGATCGCGGCGATGCGCGCGGGCGAATCCGCCGGCGGCGACAAGCGCGGCAAGCAATCGGCGGCGCTTCTGATCTACGGCGACGAGGAATGGTCGGAGTTGGACCTGCGCGTCGACGACCACGCCGATCCGCTTGCAGAGCTGGAACGCCTCGAAGCGGTCAGCCGCGAGCACTGGGCTCGTTTCCGACAGGTGATGCCCACGCGCAAGAACCCGGCCGGGATCACCGACCGCAAGATCATTGAGGCCACGATCGAAGCCGCCAGCTTTGAATCGTCATTGCGAGCGAAGCGAAGCAATCCATAGCGCGACTAAGCGAAAGATGGATTGCTTCGTCGCGGAGCCTGTCATCGGGCGCGCATTCGCGCGACCCGTTGGCTCCTCGCAATGACGACTAATATAAAACCTGTTGCTCCTCAAATCACCATCTCCCGCATCACGCGCCGACAATCCATCTCGTATTCGAGATCGATCACCGGCGGACGGGCAAAATGCCAGGTCAGGCCGGAACGCGTGGCGCCGCGGCGCACCAACTCGTCGGCCATGACCGGATGAAAGTCATGCACGGTATAGGCCTGCACCGCTGACGTGTCCTTCCAGGCGAACCCGAACGCGCCGAGGCGCCTTTCCATCGATCCGACGGTGAACCGCACTTTCTCCTTCAGGCCGTCCGGGCTGAGGTCACGATAGCGCACGGTACGCTCGGGATAGGTTCCGGGCCCGTCACGAGATTCGGCGCCGCCGGCGATAACGAAGCTCGGCGTCGCGTTGTGGCTCGCCCGGGTGAAGGAAAAGGCATAAAACGACGGCTCGGCCGGCGGATCGATCTCCGGGCAGACATTGCTGCGCGCCACCGGATTGGTGGTTCCGTCGAAGATGCCCCACTCCGCGAGCGTCTTGACGTAATGCTCGTTGAACCGGCGAAAACCGTCCTCGGTGAAGGCCGCTGGCGAGCGCAGCTCGCAGGCACAGAACGACGTCAGCGGCCGCCCCGCTGCCCGAATGTAGTTTGCGATCTGCGCAAAGCCATCGGACAATGACGGCATCTTGTCGAAGCGCACGCGCTCGATCTCAAAGCCCGATGCGGCCGCAGCGCCGCTCGAATACTGAAACACCGCCGGGATGAACCGGTAATTGCCGGCCGCAAACTCACGTGTCGTCTCTGGCATTCGTCGGTGACCCCTATTCCAGTTGCATGCGGACGCCCTTGCCGCCATTGAGCAAGCGCTTGAGGTGAAAGCCGGCCAGCGCGTCGTCGGCATGCAACCCGACCAAGGCGGCGAAGGCCGGCATCGCTGCCGCATCGCCCGCTTCGAGTTTCGCAAACGCATCGGCATATTGCCGGGTGGCCGGCTTCCCGAACGCGGCCTCAGACATCGGCTCGTAGGCGCGGAGCGGCTCGCTGCGCCCGCGCAGCACGAGATCGCCGACCGGCCTCCCCCTGAAATTGCCGGCGGCGTCGGCGACCGCGGCGCTGACGCAGATGCGGGTGCCCAGAAACTTGTTGGCGGCTTCCAGCCTTGCTGCGGTGTTGATGGTGTCGCCATAGGCGGTGTAGTCGAAGAAGCGGCTGCCGCCGAAATTGCCGACCAGCGCCGGACCGGCATGCACGCCGATGCGGGTGGCGCCGAAATTCACGTCCTTTTCCTTCCAGCGCTCGCGAAACGCCTGCGCCCAGACGTCGAGATCGCGCGCGCAGGCGACCGCGCGCGCGGCGTAATCCGGCTGCTCTCCCGGCGCGTTGAACAGAATCTGGATGGCGTCGCCGATGATCTTTGCCACCGTGCCCTCATGGGCAAACACCACATCGGTCATGCCGCCCACATATTCGTTGAGCAGCGCGCCGAGCACCTCCGGCGGCGCGGTTTCCACCAGCGAAGTGAAGCTGGTGATGTCGGTGAAGATAGTCGCGACCTCGCGCCAGTGCACCTCCATGCCGTTGCTGTCGCCGACGGCGGCGAGCCTCGAGGCGATCTGCGGCGAAAAATACCGCGACAGCGAGGCGTGCGCCCGCTCGGCCTCGAGCTGCCGCCGGCGCGCCTCGCGCATCATCTCGACATGACGGATGGTCTTGTCGATAGTCATTTCGAGATCGGAAAAATCGATCGGCTTGGTGAGGAAATCGAACGCGCCGCGGTTCATCGCGGTGCGGATGTTGCTCATGTCGCCATAGGCCGAAACGATGATGGTCGACTTCTTGTCCTCGGCCTCCTGCAGCTTCTGCAACAGCGACAGCCCGTCCATCCGCGGCATGTTGATGTCGGACACCACCATGTCGACATGCGGATGCTGCTCGATCGATTCCAGCGCCTCGATGCCGTCATGGGCGAACATGAAAACGACCGCGCCGTCGCGAATCTGGCGGCGGAATTTCTGCATCACCAGCGCCTCGAGATCGGGCTCGTCGTCCACAAAAAGGATGGTGGCGGTCATGCGGCCTGCCCGAGCCTGGTATCGATCTCGTGGCGCAACAGCGCGAAATCGATCGGCTTGGTCAGAAGGCCGACCGCGCCGCGCTCGATCGCCTTGCGGCGGGTTTCGGCGTCGCCATAGGCGGTGATCATGATGACGGGCACGTCGGGCCGCTCCGCGCGCACCTTTGGCAGCATCTCGAGCCCGCTCATGCCGGGCATGTTGATGTCCGACAGGATCAGGATCAGCGACGGGTCCCTGATCTCGGCGGCGCGCAGCAGCGCGGCGGGGGCCGAGGGAGCAAACTCCATCGTGAAGCGTCCGGACTTCAGATCGCGCCGGAATTGCTGGCGGAACAGGGCTTCGACGTCGGGCTCGTCATCCACGACGAGGATG
>Ga0265325_10001893_pt1 | contig 14458 bp, 11 predicted proteins | sample 41420metaG_FD_202090 | JGI IMG/M metagenome (GOLD analysis project Ga0265325, IMG submission 202090) | Rhizosphere microbial communities from Carex aquatilis grown in University of Washington, Seatle, WA, United States - 4-14-20 metaG | ecosystem: Host-associated > Plants > Roots > Rhizosphere...
GTCTTTCAGGGGTGCGACGTAATCTGACATCTTCCTTCTCCACTCATTTATTCAAGAGATAGCGCTGGTCGTCAAAGCTGCCGACCCAGTGAGGGCAATAGACAATCATCAGCGTGATGGCGGCACCGGTAAGCCATGCCTCGGCGAAAGCAAGCAAGATGTACGACATGAAGAATTCGCCGAACAGAAGGTCAACCGGATAAATATCGGCGACCGCCAAGAGCGACGTGGCAACCAGCCCTGTCAGCACCGTGTTGATGGCAGCGCCAAAGAAAGTCATGACGAACAAATAGACAAAGAAATGCGGCGGCAGCCAACGCTCGACAACGCGCTGGATCGCCCAGGCAAGGAACACCGGCACGACAGTCATCGCCAACGCGTTGAGCGCGAACGTCGACCAGCCGATGGTGCCGCTGGCCGCACTGTTGAAGGTCACGGCGGCCAGCACCGCTGTCAGACCGAGAACCGCCAACTGGCGTCCAAACATCAGGGTGAACATTGTCGCACCCAGCAAGTGCATGTTCATGCCCGGCCGCACGCCAGCTCTCATGCTCCACATCAGCATCAGGACGACGATCGTGCCCAGCCAGACATTGAGCTGGCTCGAATCGAGCAAGCGCCGCCAGGGTGCCGTCAAGACGCACCACAAGACGATCGGCAGAAAAACGAAATAGGCCCCGAGCACCCACGGTAAGGCAAACAGGTGATCGGGGAAGTTCATCGTCTAGAGGGCGGCCGTCAATTCCGGCACTGCCTGGAAAAGGTCCGCGACCAATCCGTAGTCGGCGATCTGAAAGATCGGTGCGTCCGGATCCTTGTTGATGGCAACAATCACCTTCGACTCCTTCATGCCGGCGAGATGTTGAATCGCCCCGGAAATGCCGATTGCCACGTACAACTGCGGCGCGACGATCTTGCCGGTCTGACCCACCTGGTAATCGTTGGGGACGAAACCGGCATCGACCGCCGCCCGCGATGCACCAAGGGCGGCGCCGAGCTTATCCGCCAACGGTTCGAGCAGCCGATGGTAGTTTTCACCAGAGCCAAGGCCGCGACCACCGGAGACGATAATACTTGCAGCCGCCAGTTCCGGGCGCTCCGACTTGGTCAGTTCACGACCGATCAGGGTCGTCTGCCCATGAGCGGAAACTGCCGCAACCGGCTCGATTGGCGACTCGCCACCCTCACCGGCCGCATCGAAGGCGGTGGTCCGGACCGTAATGACCTTGATCGGATCTGCCGACTTCACGGTCGCCAGCGCATTGCCGGCGTAGATCGGCCGGACAAAGGTATCGTCGGCAACGACCTCGACGATGTCGGACACCTGTGCCACGTCCAACAGTGCGGCCACGCGCGGCAGCAAGTCCTTGCCGAACGTCGTCGCCGGCGCCAGGATATGCGAATAGCCGGCGGCCTGGGCGACAACGAGGGCAGCCAGGTTCTCCGCCGTCTGATCGCCATACTGTCCCGCATCGGCGATCAGCACTTTGGCGACGCTGGCGATTCTTGCTGCCGCGGCCGCCACCGGCGCGCACGCGCTGCCGGCTACCAGGACATGTACCTCCGTACCGATGCGCCGAGCAGCTGTCACGGTATTCAGGGTCGCCGCCTTCAAGGCAAGGTTGTCGTGTTCCGCAATGACGAGAATAGGCATGATCAGATCACCTTCGCTTCGTTCTTCAACTTGGCCACCAACTCCGCCACGTCGGCGACTTTGACGCCACCCTGGCGCTTCACCGGCTCGACCACCTTCAATGTGGTCAACCGGGGCGAGGGATCCACACCCAGTGCTTCGGGCGTAACGGTATCCAGCGGTTTCTTCTTCGCCTTCATGATATTCGGTAGCGTCGCGTAACGCGGCTCGTTCAGGCGCAAATCGGCCGTTATCACCGCCGGCAGGCTCACTTGCAGGGTCTCCAGGCCGCCATCGATTTCGCGCGTGACGACCGCCCGCTGCGCTTCGATATTCAGCTTGGAGGCGAAAGTGGCCTGCGGCCAACCGAGCAAGGCAGCCAGCATTTGGCCCGTCTGGTTGGCATCATCATCGATGGCCTGCTTGCCAAGAATCACCAGCTGCGGCTGTTCGCGGCCAACGATAGCCTTGAGCAGCTTGGCCACCGCCAGCGACTGAAGCTCCACCGCGGTTTCGACCAGCACGGCGCGATCGGCGCCCAGTGCCAGCGCCGTACGCAAGGTTTCCTGGCAGGCTGCGGCGCCACAACTGACCGCCACCACTTCGCTGGCCAACCCCGCTTCCTTCAGCCTGACGGCGGCTTCGATGGCAATCTCGTCGAAGGGGTTCATCGACATCTTGACGTTGGCCAAGTCGACACCGGTACCGTCGCTCTTGACGCGTACCTTGACGTTGTAATCGACCACGCGTTTTACCGGCACCAGAATCTTCAAGCGTCAGCTCCTTATCCAAGATCGAACAGTTTAGCGGTAACCGCTCCATACGGCATCGTATGGTGTGGGCTATACTAACCGAACCGCGATCACGATTCAATACCGTACCGTATGGAAACCAGCCCCGGCCCAAAGCCGCCACCGCTCGATCGCAAGGCCTGGATCAAGGGTGCGCTGGCAGCGCTTGCCGATCAAGGCTCAGCCGGCTTACGGGTCGAGGTGCTCGCCAAGCATCTGCATGTCACCAAGGGCAGCTTCTACTGGCACTTTCGCGACCGGCGCGACCTGCTCGACGCGGTGCTCGACGAGTGGAAGGATGGCCGCATTCACGATATCCGCAAACAGACCACCGCCGCTGCCGGCGACGAGCGAGCCGCGCTGAGGCACACCATCGAAGTCTACTCGGCCAGCCGCAACCGCAAAGGTCTGCCGATCGAACTGGCAGTGCGCGAATGGGCGCGCCACGACGCCCGGGCAGCAGCCGTCGTTGAGGAGGTCGATGCCGAACGACTACTCTGCGCCGAGCGCCTGTTCCAGCTCGTCGGCATGCCGGCCGGTCAAGCCAAGGCACGCAGCATTCTGCTCTACGCCTACGTCTTCGGCTTCTCGCTCATGCGCTGCGATCGTTTTGCCGGCGACATCGGCGCGGCCAAGGACTGGATCGTCGACGCCGTAGCCGGCACCAACCCCTAACCAAGATCCGACGACAACACTGGGCGACTGATCGCTCAGGTTAGAATCGATTCGCCGTCATGTCATGACACCCCACCGCCCCGGGGCCGGATATGCCGGCAAGGCGTGTAGCCACTTTTGTAGCGGGGGATTATCTTGGACCAAATTCTGGATTCGGCCTGGCGCCGCAATTCGTGCTGTTTGTCGCCGGGTCGCAGCCGCGCGTCGCTCGCCCATACTGGAAGCCGCCGTTGAGAGTTGGCGCGGCATGGTTGCAGCTCGACCAGCAACGTCTGCTCAAGGCGCTGCTGTTCTCGCTGCTCGTCCACGCCTGCCTGCTGGCCATCCGTTTTGCCCTGCCCGACCAGGCCCCGAGCGACACCAACTCGGCAAGCACGGAACAAAACCCGAACGCCAGCCTGAACATTGTGCTCGCCGCACCCGGCAACCATGCCGCGGCAGCGGCAGCCGCTGCTGCTGGCGCCGCCGGCAATGCCGCGGCGCCAGCTCAGACGATGGCCGCCAACACAATCGCAGCCCCCCCGCCGCCGCCACTGCCCCCCCACTCATTCGCTGGTTCGCTGCCGGCGGCAACGAAGTCAAGCCCCGCAGCGGAGCCAGTCCAGACTAGGCCCGGCGCCAAGCACGCGCCACCGCCGCCTGTCGTGCACAGATTAAGGCGACCGAAAGTCATTGCCCAGCGGACACCCGAACTGACAACCTTTTCTGTACCGATGGCAAACAACGATGCGGCCACCGAGGGCAAGGACAGCGAGCGGGACACGCCAACTCCAGAACTAGCCGTAACACCACGGATCCCGGAAGAGAAGACCGACCCCAACGCAGACGTCGAGAACGAGAAGCGGCTTGCGGCAGAACGGCTGATCCAGGAGCAACAAGCGCAGGCCGAAAAGTTGGCCAGAGAAACTGCCGCGCAGGCAAAGCTGGCGGCACAACAAGCGGCACGCGAAGCAGCCGCGCGCGCCGCCAGACAACTGGAAATGCAACGCCAGGAAGCGGATCGACAAGCGGCAGCCGAAGCCGAACTGGCGCGCAAGCAAGAACAGGAAGCTGTGGCGCAGCGCCAAGCCGAGGCCGCGCAACGGCGCGAGCAGGAACTTGCCGCCCAGCGCCAAGCCGAGACAGCCCGGCAGAAACTGGCTGAGGAACAGCGACGCGCCGACCAGGCAGCCCGGCTCGCCGCGGCTGAGGCCGCGAGGAAGCAGGCCGAACTCCAGGCCAAGGAACAGGCAGAGAAAGCCGCCGCCGCGCTTGCCCTGGCAGCGGCCCAAGCGACTGGATCGGCAGCCGGAGCCGGTAGTGGCGGCGGTGACGCAAACAACGCCTCTGCCGCCGACGCCGGCAAGCAACCGACGTCGGGGCGTGGCCGAGCCGAGGCCGGTGATGACGGTGCCAGCAAGGGCCAGGCTGCACTACTGGCGAGCCCGGGCGACCAGACCGGCAAAGGTAGCACCAAGGGCAAAGACACCGAACAGTCCGGCGGCGGCCGACTCGAACAGGGCCGGGGAGCAGCCGGAAGCGGCCAGGGCCAGCCCGGGGGGACGAGCGGCGACCAACGGCCGGCGGCTGGCAAGGGCGAAGGCAACGGCCCGGGCGTTGCTGCCGGAGGCGGCGGCGAGGGCAGCGCGCCGGGCAAGGCTGGCGGCGATCCGGCACCCGTTCGGGTTGCCCAACCAACGGTAAAGAAGGAGGCTCCGGCGGCCATCCCGACCCGGGCGCCACTACCCGACGATCCCTGCCGGCAAAAGACCGATGGCTGGTACAAGCCAGATACCCAGGTGGAACTCTATGCCGCCGTCTGGCGTCACGGCGTCAGTTGGAACGGCGACTTTGAACTGTTGCAGGATGCCAAGGAAGGCGCGTACCAGAATCCGCTTGTCAGCGTCGCGATCCGCAGCGACGGCTACGTCGACAAGGTCACTTTCATCAAGTCGAGCGGCCAGGCGGGACTCGACGGCGCGATTCGACGCGTCATCCAGGTGTTGTCCCCGTTCACGCCCTTCTCGCGCGAACTGGCCAGTCAATGCGACGTCATCGAATTCCCCAGCCTGTGGACATTCAATCAGGCGCTGCGCGTCACCTGGCGCGGTCAATGATCCGCAGGCGTCGGCCGGCAAGTCTCACGTCGCTGCGCTAGCCAGGTAGCCAACTGATCCGCGAGTTGGCCGGTAGCGAGGGATGCCGCGGCGACACTGCCGCGCGCGTCCGGGGTCGTCGCCTGCTGTTCGATGACGAAAGAACCTCGGTCGGCAACGGTCGTGCCCAGGCTCAGTGAGGCACGCACAGCCATGATCTGCCGCGACGCCTGCGGCGAATCGAAAACCTGCAGGAATTCATCCAGGTCCAGGCGCAGTCGGCAGGCGCCGCCGCCGGCAAGACGCCGCTGCAAGAACAGATGCAGCAGCTCGACGGGGGACGCGACCCAACGATTGTCGGCATATTCCCGCCGCTGTGCCGCATCCGCGTAGGCCAAACGATATTCGATGGCATCGGTCGCCAACCACGACGGTGCTATCACTTCCACGGTCGAGACACCACTGTCGCGCTCCCCGGCGACGCTGAAACCAAGGTCGTAGCGCAAGTGATCGCCGCGATCCGCAGTCGTCGAGCACGCAGCAAGCAGTGTCGTCAGGAGCAACAGCGCAAGGCGACAATATTTCCCAGACATACGTATCCCTTCTCGGCTATGGCGCCACGAAACCCGCTTCGCCCGGCCCCGGCGCGGTAGCCGGGCGACCGAACAGCAGGATCTGCGGATTGCGCTCCAGCGTTTGCAACAAACGGTCCAACCGCCGCGTCGCCGTCGCCAGATCCTGCGCCAGGGCATTGAATCGGGGCAAGGTACTGTCATTGACTTCGCTGCCAGTGTTGGCCAACAACCTGTCGGCCCGGTCGACCAGGGTCGACACGCGCCGCACGGTTTCCCGCGTTTGCTGGGCCAAAGGCGCCATCTCGGCGCTCATCTTCTCGGCATTTTCAAGTGTTGCCGTCAGGCGCCTAACGTTGCCATCGGACAGCGCCTGCCTGAGCGATGCCGTGACGGCCGGCAGTTCCTTCAAACCTTCGCTTGCAGTAGCCAGATTCTCCAGGCTGCGCGTGACATTGCGCAAATTGCCATCATTGAGCAGGCGCGACAGGCGGAACGCCAACTCGCTCGCCTGAACGGCGATGTCGCCGGCCTGGGTGCCGAGTTGTTCCATCAGCGAAGGCTGCAGATTGATCCGCGGCACTTCCTCGCCGGCCGCGATGAGTGGCTCGGGCTTGCTGCCGTCGTCTTCGAGTTGAACGTAGGCGAGCCCGGTGACTCCCTGCTGGTTCAGCTGCGCTACGGTGCCGCGCGTCAGGCGATAACGGCTGGCCACACTGATGCGGACCAGGATCAGGCGCGAATCATGGTCGTCAGGATAGATGTCTTCCACCCGTCCGGCGCGAATGCCCCGATAACGCACTGGCGCCTGGGTATTGAGGCCGGTAACGTTGCCATGCGTTTGCAGGATATAGAAATTGACTTCCTCTCGCCGCTGCCCCATCCACCAGATGGCCATGACGATGGCGAGGCCGAGGCAGACCATGAAGAGGCCGGTCGCCAGCGCATAGGCTCTATTTTCCATGATCGCGACTCAATGCGCGGCCGCCGCCCGGCGGCCGCGTTCGGAGAGAAAGAAATTGCTGACGAAGGGATGCTCGATGGCCATGACTTCTTCAATGGTACCGTAGGCAAGAATACGCTGTTCCGCCAGTATCGCCACGCGTGTCGATAGCGCGAACAGAGTGTCGAGATCGTGCGTTACGAGCACTACCGTCAAGCCAAGCTCGTGACTCAGCGTGCTGACCAGGCGGACGAAGGCATCGGACCGATCCGGATCGAGACCCGCCGTCGGCTCGTCCAGCAGCAACAACTCAGGCTCCAATGCCAGGGCTCGAGCCAGAGCGACCCGCTTGATCATGCCACCGGACAACTCCGCCGGCATGAGTTCGCCATGCCGTGGCAGCATTTCCACCTGATCGAGCTTCAGCCGAACCAGGTCCCGGATCATCGGTTCGGCAAATTGCCTCAGCTCGCGCATTGGAAAGGCAATGTTGTCGAAGACGTTGAGTGCCGAAAACAGAGCGCCCTGCTGGAAGAGAACGCCGAACCGGCGTCGCAGCACCCGTTCGCGCTCGCCGCCACCGCCGAACAACGCCGCACCGAACAACCGGACATCGCCTTCCGTCGGCACCAGCAAGCCGATGAGTTCGCGCAGCAGGGTTGTCTTGCCACTGCCCGAACCACCGACCAGCGACACGATCTCGCCACGATCGACCGCCAAGTCAAGGCCACGATGCACCCAATCGCTACCGAAGCGCGTGCCCAGGCCACGAACACTGATCACGGGCGGCATCAGTCGGGAATTCCGATGTTACGCGTCATGATGGCAAAGACTGCGTCCAGCAGAATCACCAACGTAATTGAGGTCACGACCGATGCCGTTGTGTTCGCGGACAGACTCTCGGTATTCGGCCGCACGCGCAGGCCGAAGTGACAGGAGATCATCGCCACGATCGCGCCAAACACCCAGCCCTTGGCCAAGGCGATCCAGACATTTGCCACTGGCACGGCCTTCGGCAATTCGGCTAGAAAGAAGCGGTAACTGACATCAAGCTCGATTTGCGCCGCCACCATGCCACCGATCAGGCCGATGGCCGACGACCACAGAACGAGCAGCGGCATCGCCACTGCCAGTGCCATCACCTTCGGCAGCAACAGGCGGACACTGCACGAAACGCCCATGGTCGTCAGTGCATCGATCTCTTCGGTAACCCGCATGACGCCCAGTTGCGCGGTCATCGCCGAACCCGAGCGGCCGGCGACCAGAACCGCCACCAACACCGGTCCAAGCTCGCGGATAATGCCCATGCCCAGGAGATCGACGATATAGGCATCGGCACCGAATTGGCGCAGTTGCAGGGCCGAGAGATACGACAGGACAATGCCGATCAGGAAGCCGACCAGTGCCGTCACCGGCATGGCGCGCACACCGCTTTTGTAAAGGTTCGCCGATATTTCGCGCAGCGGCATCTCGCTTGGGTGGCGGATGACGTGCGCCAGTGCCAGCGTCACGTCGCCGACGGAAGCAACAAAATCCATCACCTGACGGGCGAACCCCATGCCGGTGGCGCCCAATTCCGCCAGCCATTGCAGGATCGGCCGGGCCTTGCGCGGCTCGTTGCCCTTGGCATCGGCCGCGGCAATGCGTTCGAAAATACGTAGATGTTCGGGCGTAGCGAGAATCTGTGCCGGCAAGCGACGCTGCCAGGCACGCCACAACAACACGGCGCCCGCGCTATCCAGGGCCTCGATGCTCAGGCAATCCCAGAGGGTCGGCAGATCTTCAGGAAAGCTGATCTGCCCGGCTACGGCAGTCGTTTGCGCGGCGAGCGATGCCAGCGTCCATCGACCGCTGAGGGCAACGCGACGGCTGCCATCGACACCGACGGCTATTGAGACGCCGAACTCATTCACGGGGCAACATCCGGACCATGGTCGGGAATTATGCCTGAATACGGTGCCCCTTCACTTTCAGCTCCAGGCCAAGAATGGCCCACTGGCGGGCCTCCTCGTTAAGGGCAGCGGCAGTCAATGGCGAATCCGCCAACCAATCGGCATCGACACTCAGGACAAACCCTCGCGCCGCCAACGACGCCGCCACCGGCGGCTCGGCGCTGTCGTCGCGTGCTCGGTGCAGCAACACAGCCAGTCGCAGGCAGAAGATCAACAGCCATTCACGAACATCGACGACGGCCGGCTGCACCCGTTCCAGTCGGCCGCGATGCGCCAGCACGATGTTCGACAAACGTACCTGATCCCGTCGCGAAAACCCCGGCATGTCGGCATTGGCGAGGATATAGGCACTATGCTTGTGGTAGCTCGAGTAGGCAAGGGATACGCCAATTTCGTGCAACCGCGCCGCCCAGGCGAGAAACAGCGCATCCGGGTGTTCCGGATCGCTGGCTTCGGCGACGATCTGGCAGAACAAGACTTGCGCCGTACGCGCCACACGCTCTGCCTGGTGGGAATCGACATGGTAGCGCTGCATGAAATGCCGCACCGTCGTCCCGCGCTGATCCTCGTGGTGGTAGCGGCCAAGCTGGTCGTAGAGGACGCCCAGGCGCAACGCCCCCTCGGAAAAGAGCATTCGTTCGAGACCGAATTCGTCGAAAATCGCCGACATGATGGCAACGCCACCGGGCAATACCGGCGCCCGATCCGGACGCATGCCGGGGACATCGAAGCGCCCAACATCGCCGGCACGGATCAGCCGCGAGCGGAGAGTGTCCAGTCCGTCGCGGGTGATGCCGCCGTTCGACCAGCCGTTGAGTTCGATCAGATCGACGATGGCCTTGGCCGTGCCGGACGAGCCGACTGCCTCTTCCCAGCCGGTCGAACAGTAGGACTTGGCGATTGGCTGCAATTCCTTGCGCGCCGCCAGCTCCGCGTCCTTCATACCTTTCTTGGTCACCCGGCCGTCCGGGAAATAGTGCATGCTGAAGCCGACACAGCCCATGTAGAGTGAGTCGAGATGCAGAGGCTTGAAGCGCCGGCCGATGATGAACTCGGTCGAGCCGCCGCCGATGTCCACCACCAGTTGCTGCCGGCCTGGATTGGCCAGGCAATGGGCGACACCGAGATAGATCAGGCGGGCTTCTTCGCGACCGGCAATGACTTCGATCGGGACACCGAGCGTCGCTTCGGCATTGGCGAGAAATTCAGCGGCGTTCTTGGCGACACGCAGCGTGTTGGTGGCAACTGCGCGCACCGAATCCGGCGAAAACGAGCGCAGCCGCTCACCGAACTTGGCCAACGCTGCCAACGCCCGCCCCTGGGAAGCAGCATCGAGGGTCCGTTCCGGCGTCAGGCCGGCGGCCAGGCGAACGGTCTCCTTGAGCGAGTCGAGTGGATAGACCTGGTTGCCGACAACCCGCCCGACCTGGAGCCGAAAGCTGTTTGACCCCAGGTCGACAGCCGCAATCAATTCGTGAACCACGGCGACACGCCCCTTCCTGTTGAGGCGGCTATTCTAGCCCAGGGAGCTGTCGAGCCATTTGTGTCATGATCTTGTAACCAACTTGTCATAGTATGTCTCGACGCGCCACTGTGATTGATCATCCCATGACCACGCTGTCTCCACTGCAACACCACTCGGCCGAACATTTCATCAACCGCGAGCTGTCGACACTGGCCTTCAACCGGCGCGTACTAGCGCAGGTGGCCGACCAAGGGGTACCGCTGCTGGAGCGACTGCGTTTCCTCTGCATCGTTTCCTCCAATCTCGACGAATTCTTCGAGATCCGGGTCGCCGGTATCAAGGAGCAGATCAAGCTCGGCAGCCACGCTTGCAGCGCCGATGGCCTTTCGCCGCAAGAGGCCTTCCGCCGCGTCACGCGCGAGGCCCATGGGCTGATCGGCGAACAATACCGGCTGCTCAATGAGGTGATCCTGCCGGCCCTTGCCGCCCAGGACATCCGTTTCTACAAGCGCGCCACCTGGACGCCGGAACAGGAAGACTGGATCCGCGAGTTCTTCTTCCGCGAAGTGATGCCCCTGCTGACGCCGATCGGCCTCGACCCGGCGCACCCATTTCCACGGGTGCTCAACAAGAGTCTCAATTTTGCTGTCGAACTCGAGGGACGCGACGCTTTCGGCCGTGCCGGCGGTGCGGCCATTGTCCAGGCACCACGAGCGTTGCCGCGGGTCATCCAGCTGCCCGGGGAAATCACCGGGGTCGAGAATGGCTTCGTCTTCCTGTCGTCGATCCTGCACCGCCACGTCGGTGAATTATTTGCCGGCATGAGTGTTTTCGGCTGCTATCAATTCCGCGTCACGCGCAACTCCGATCTCTGGGTCGACGACGAAGAAGTCAAGAACCTGCGTACTGCCCTGCAGGGCGAATTGCCGCAGCGTCACTTTGGCGACGCCGTACGCCTGGAAGTTGCCGACAATTGCTCGCAAGTCATGGCCGAGTTCCTCTGCCAGCAGTTCAACCTTGGCCGCGAAGATCTATTTCGGGTTCCGGGCATCGTCAATCTAGTGCGCCTGATGTCGATTCCCGATCGCGTCGACCGTCCCGATCTCAAGTATCGACCGTTCCAACCCGGATTACCCAAGGCGCTGGCCAAGAACCGGCATCTGTTCCACACCCTGCGCAGCCAGGACGTGCTGTTGCACCATCCGTTCCAGTCGTTTGCGCCGGTCATCGAGATGATCGAGCAGGCGGCCGACGATCCACAGGTGGTGGCCATCAAGATGACGGTGTACCGCACCGGCACCGATTCAGTTCTGCTCGAACACCTGGTGCGGGCGGCACGCGCCGGCAAGGAAGTGACCGTAGTGGTCGAACTCATGGCTCGTTTCGACGAAGAGGCCAATCTCAAAATCGCTGCGCAACTCGAGGAAGTCGGGGCCCATGTCATCTACGGCGTCTTCGGTTACAAGACCCACGCCAAGATGTTGATGGTGCTGCGCCGCGAAGAGGGTAGCTATCGCCGCTACGTGCATTTGGGTACCGGCAATTACCATCCGCGGACCACCCGTTTCTATACCGACTTCGGCCTCCTGACCAGCAATCAGGAAGTTGCCGCCGACGTCAACGAAGTCTTCAAACAACTCACCGGTCTGGGCAACGCGGGCCAACTCAAGCATTTGTGGCAGGCGCCGTTTACCCTGCACCAGAATATGCTCGCCGCCGTGCGCGCCGAGACCGCCGCCGCCAAGTCCGGCGGCAAGGGCCAGATCATCGTCAAGATGAACTCGTTGATGGAACCGGAAATCATCGAAGCCCTGTACGAGGCCAGCCAGGCCGGCGTCGAGATCGACCTTATCGTCCGCGGTGTCTGCGCGCTGCGGCCGGGCGTCAAGGGCTTGTCGGAAAACATCCGCGTCCGCTCGGTCATCGGCCGCTTTCTGGAACACCACCGAATCTTCTACTTCCTCGCCGGCGGCGAAGAAAAAGTCTACCTTGGCAGCGCCGACTGGATGGAGCGCAATTTCTTCCGCCGCATCGAAATCATCTTTCCGGTCCTCGATGCCAAGCTGAAGCGGCGCGTTATCAAGGAAGGCCTGCGGCTCTACCTGCACGACAACTCGCAGGCGTGGGAGATGGACGATACCGGTGAGTTTCGCATCCGGCCGTCACGACGGGTACGTGCCTGCGCCCAGGAAGCACTGCTCGCGGCATTGTCGCCCGACGACTAACCGCGGCGGACACTGGCAACGCCAACAACCTCGCCTACCAGGGCGATCACCCGCTTCAACTGCTCGGCATTGGCGAGCTCGATAGTGAACGCCATGCGCGCGACGCCGCTCTTGGAGAGCGTCTTCACCGCGGTAACGTTGATCTTTTCCTTCGACAACACATCCGAGATGTCGCGCAGCAGTCCCTGGCGATCGCCGGCCTCGACCAGCAGGTCGGTCGGATAGATTCCTTCCTTGGCCCCCCATTGGGCGTCGATCACGCGCTCGGGATTACGCGCCGCCATGTTGCGGAAATTGGCGCAATCCAGGCGATGCACCGAGACGCCGCGACCGCGAGTGACAAAACCGGCGATGGCATCCGGCGGTACCGGTTTGCAGCAGCGACCAAGCTGCGTCAACAGCTTATCCACGCCAACGATCAGAATCCTCGAGTCGCTGGCCTTCGAGCGCTTGGTGTGGATCTCCGGCTCTGCCTGAGTCTCTTCCGGAACGCCGCGCAAGGCCACCAGTATCGCGCGCGGCCCCACCTCACCGCGCGCCGCAGCGAGATACATGGCGTCGGTATTCTTGAAGCCGAGCTTGTGGGCGAGCTCGTCGAGGTTGGCCTGCGTCTGGCCGTCCCGTTGCAATTCCTTGGCAACAAAGGCCCGTCCCTGGGCCAGCATCTCCTGTTCCTGCTGGCCGGCAAACCAGGCCTTGACCTTCTGTCGCGCCCTGGGCGACATCAAGTAACCTGGGGTTAGCCAGTCGCGCGACGGCCCACCGGTCTTGGCAGTCACGATCTCGACGCGCTGGCCGTTGGCCAGCGGCGTGTTCAGCGGCACCAGATGCCCGTCCACTTTGGCGCCACGGCAACGATTGCCGATATCCGTATGCAGCCGGAAAGCAAAATCCACCGGCGTCGAGCCTTGCGGCAAGTCGATGACGCGCCCCTGCGGCGTCATGACGTAAATCGTGTCGTCGAGCGAGGCGCGCTTGAATTGTTCGACCCAGGCGGCAGAATCGGTAACCTCGTCGCGCCACGACAACAATTGCCGCAGCCAGGCAATCTTTTCGTCGTAGGCCGAGGAGGCCACGGCCGAAGTGCCGGACTCCTTGTAGCGCCAGTGCGCGGCCACGCCAAGTTCGGCGTGGCGATGCATCTCCGGTGTCCGAATCTGCACTTCCAGCGAACGGCCGTCCTCGGCCATCACCGCCGTGTGCAGCGAGCGATAGAAGTTGCCCTTGGGATGCGATATGTAGTCGTCGAATTCACCGTGGATCGGCTGCCAGAGCGCATGCACGAGCCCCAGTGCGGTGTAGCAATCCTTCAGTTCCGGGACAATGATGCGCAGGGCGCGGACATCATAGACTTCGAGGAAATCGAGATCCTTGGCCCGCATCTTGTTCCAGATGCTGTAGATGTGTTTGGGTCGGCCATAGACCTCGGCAGCGACACCAGCCTGCAACATTTCGCCCTTCAATCGCGCCACCGCCACGTCGATGAACGACTCGCGCTCGACGCGCCGTTCGTCGAGCATCTTGGCGATTCGCTTGTACGTCGCCGGCTCGATAAAGCGGAACGATAGATCCTCAATTTCCCATTTCATTTGCCAGACGCCAAGGCGGTTCGCCAGCGGCGCATAGATCTCCAGGCTCTCGGTGGCCAGATCGCGACGCTCGGCCGTGTCGTGATCGGTGAACCAACGCAGCGTTTGCGTGCGCGAAGCCAGGCGTAGCAGCACAACACGGAGGTCGTCGGCCATCGCCAGCAACATCTTGCGCAAGATTTCGGCCTGCGCCCTGGCTTCGGCCGCGCCCTGCGCCGCCGCTTCGGTCAGCGGCCGCAGGCCCTTGAGCCGGTGCAGGTTGTTAACCAATGCGGCCACTGGCGCGCCAAACTGCGCCGTCAGCTTATCGTCGCCTTCGGCAAGAAAATCATGGGCCGCGAAAAGCACTGCTGCCAGCCGGGCATCGACATCGAGGTTCAGTGCCGACAGTTGTAGAGCCATGCCCACCGCGTGCGGCAGGATATCCTCGCCGGTGCCGAGGTGTTTGCCGGCGTACAGCCCCGCCGCCAGGTCGAGGCCACGTTCCAGCGCCTTGCGCCCCGCCTCGGTCAAGCCGATTTCAAGACGTCTTAGCGCC
>Ga0265325_10001894_pt1 | contig 14456 bp, 14 predicted proteins | sample 41420metaG_FD_202090 | JGI IMG/M metagenome (GOLD analysis project Ga0265325, IMG submission 202090) | Rhizosphere microbial communities from Carex aquatilis grown in University of Washington, Seatle, WA, United States - 4-14-20 metaG | ecosystem: Host-associated > Plants > Roots > Rhizosphere...
ATCCTGCGATCGGGACGAGAGCGCCACAGGTTCTCGACGGCGGCTGGCCCAGGGAGGCAACGCCAGATCGCGCAGCAGCGCTTGTCCGGTTTTACTCCACAGGCGCCTTTGCTTTTGCAGTCCTCGGTTGAGCGCCAGATGCTGCAGCCCATTTTTGGCCTGGGCCCGCAACCGCTCCAGCTTGTGCCGGTGAATGAGCAACTGACGCAAATCTTTCTGCTCGCTCGACGGCGTCCAGATCCGCGGAAACCGCCCTTCCATCAGCAGCCGCAACAACAGCGCAGCATCTCGACGGTCATGCTTCTGCTGCCGCGCGTCGCTGGCCCGGATCTTGACCGCGTCTCCGATCCACACTTGGTGTCCCAGGGCTGCCATCGCATCCAAGAACCACTGGCAATTCCCCGCGGCCACCATGCCGATCAGCGCCGGTGCGGGAAACGTCGGTAGAACTTCTCGACTTCTCCCGGCGAGTGCATCAGTTTGTATTCCCCCGTTTCTCCCGTATCCGTATCGACCCAACAACCCTGTTGCCAACTGGGATGAAAATCGCTTCCAATAAGCACTATCGAAGGCTCGTTTCCTTCTGAGTCTTGGTCCTCCAACCCAAACACTCCAATCGTATCGGAGCCTTCTTTCTTATCCAATCAGCCCTTGCGGTGTTCAAGGGTGGGTCTTTCTCGCGTAATGAAACATCTAAAAGTAGTGCCGCCGAGCAAGCATCCCCCCGACAATCCCCGAAAAAATATCCTGTCCAGCGTGCTGCATCATTCCCGGCCGCAAGCTTTTCCTCACAGCCGCCAGCACGCCGAACATCGCGCCATAAACGCTGATCGTAATCACGCCTTTGAATCCCTGATACATATGCGCCAACCCAAACACGATCGCCTGAAATACAATCGCCAGATCCACTCGTCCGGTCAACGCCAGCAATTGCTTCTGCAAGTATCCGCGGAAAATGAACTCCTCGCAGAATCCAGCCGTCGTGCACAACACAATCCACACCGCAATCTCCCGCGGCCCTTGCGGAAGGAGTGTTTTCACCGCGCCCAACCCAGTCGTGTTCTCGCCGAGAAATCTCTCCAGCGTCAACAAAACTCCCGCCACGATCAGCCAGAAGAGAACCGCGGTGCCGATGTCCCGCGCAACATCCCCCACGGCCGCCCATTTACCGCCGATCACGTCCCGCACCTGCGTGCCCGCAAGCCTCAGCCCCAGCCACACATACAAGAACAGCGCCAGCTCAAACGCAATCATCGCCCCATAAAGCGGCAGTCGGGAAGAAAGGTGCGCGTTTTCCATGCCGGGCTGCTGATGCCCCTGCACAATAGCGAGGCCAACCACCACGATCAAAAACACAACCGTGTGCCACAAAGGCGCGATACGAGTCCGCCCGTTCAAATCCGGTAATTGTGCTGGAACGACAGCCATTAAGTCCGGTGCCCGCAGATTGTCAGTCTACCAGTGAATTCCCCGCGCCACGCGGCGGATACGATGAGAGACTTGCTATTCGACCCGGAGGAAAATCATCGCCCCGAACTGGAAATCGGTCGCCACGGTTCAAATCGTCGCAGCGGGAGCGGGCACGGCCTATCTAGTGGGATATTGCCTGCGGCAACCGCCAACATTCCTTCGAATATTCGGTTTGCTTCTCACGGCAGTTTCGTTCGCCCTGTGGATGACGGCGCGCATTCAGCTCGGCAGGTCCTTCTCGATCGCGCCCAAAGCCACAGCCCTCGTAACCCGCGGCCTCTACTCGAAAATCCGCAATCCCATTTACGTCTTCAGCGCCAGCTGGATCGCCGGACTAGCGCTCGCCCTCGGCCATCCAGTTGCGCTGCTGCTAGTGATCCCGTTAATTCCGATGCAGACAGCTCGCGCCAGAAGGGAAGCGCGCGTCCTCGAAGAAAATTTCGGCGAAGCATATCGCGAATACCGCCGCAAAACGTGGTTCTGAACGCAATGCCCGGCACGCGCACAGCGCACCGCGCCCGCGCAAGAGCTTCTACGATTTCGGAAACCCGTAAAGCTCCTCAGGATTCCTCACGAGAATCCGTTCGCGAGTCTCCTTCTTAGGAGCCCACTGGGTGAGCAGATCAAACAGCACGGCATCGTCCGGCTTGGTAGTCTCATTCGGATGCGGCCAGTTGCTCCCCCAGATCACGCGCTCGGGCGCCGCCTGCACGTACGCCTGTCCCACTTGCACCATGTACGGATACGCCGCAGTCCCTTCCTTGCTGTTGTCGAAACCCACCGACAGTACCGTCCACGTGCGGCCCTTGTCCATGAGCCTGCGGATAATTCCAAAAGCCGGGTGATTGGCGCCCGCGGGCGGCGGTATCCGGCCCATTTGATCGAACACGATCCGCGAAGGCAGCCGGTTCCATATCTCTTCGTGAGCCACGATCACGTCCGCGGTCGCGCTGATCTTCACATGCCAGCCCATATCGTTAATGCGCTTTGACAGCGGCTCCACCATGTCGACGGTCACCGCCGCCGCCGTAGCCGGATTGCCCGACAGCGAAAACCGCAGCCCCCGAATCCCCCCGCGGTCCAGCGCCTTCAATTCCTCGTCCGTCACCGCCGGAGTCACCACGGCAATGCCGCGAGCATTCGCCCCAAACTGAGAAATCGCGTCCAGCGTCACGTGGTTGTCGGTCAGGTAAGGCCGCGGCGTGGTAACAATGTTCCGCGTGGTGCCGATCCGCTTCTGCAGCAACCGGTAATCCGCCACCGTCGAGTTGAGCTCGACGCCCGCCTGTGCCGGAGGGAACCGCGCGGCATCGTAGATGTGCTGATGGCAATCGCAAGCGTGCGGCGGCGCCTTCAGCTTGGGAAGTTCGGTGCCCGCCGAATTGGGCGTAGCCTGCTGAGCAGCCTCAAGAAATTCCCCCGGGATGATTCCCGCAGTCCCCAGCCCGGCAAGCCCCGCCCCAGCTCCCTTGATAAACGCCCGCCGCCCAATTCTATGTTCACTCATTCAGAAAATCCCCCATGCGGGCGCGTCAGCCCGCAACAATTCGGCGATCAATCGTCCATCGAGACGAGCCGAGTTGAGTCGACCCGCCCCGCCCCGGCAGCGCTGACCGCCCGTTCCGTCAGCTTTTCGAAAATCCGTAAAGCGTCTCAGGATTATCCACCAGGATGCGATGCCGGGTACCCTCGTCGGGCGCCCACACGGACAAAAGATCGAACACCACCGCGTCGTCCGGCTTAGTCGCCTCGCCCGGATGTGGCCAGTTGCTCCCCCAGATCATTCTTTCGGGAGCCGCTTTCACGTAAGCCTGCGCCACCTTGGTCACATCGGCAAACGTAGGCGGCCCGTCCTTGCTGTCACCCGCCGCCATCGAGAGCTTCACGTAAGTCCGCCCCTTATCCAGCAGCTTCAGCATCACCGCAAACCCCGGATGGTTCACGCCCATCGGCTGCTCGATGCGCCCCATGTGGTCGAACACCAGCACGGACGGGAAATTCAGCAACAGGTCCTGCAGCGCCACCAGTTGAGTGCCGCTGGCCCCGAAGTCGATGTGCCATCCCATGTCGTTCACGCGCTTTGCCAGCGGCTGAAGCGCGGTCACCATAGCGACGGCGTCCGCGCCCAATCCAAAGCGCACCGCGCGAATGCCGCCCTTGTGCAGCACTTCTAGTTCCGCATCCGTGATCGCCGGGTCCACGGTGGCCGCGCCGCGCGCATTCGGCGCAAACTGCGCGATGGCGTCCATGGTCACGCGGTTATCCGTCAGGTAGGGCCGGGGCGTGGCAATCACGTTTCGCCCCAACCCCAGCCGCTTCTGGAACAGCCGGTAATCCGCCACCGTCGCATTCGGTTCCGAGCCGGGCTTCGCCGGCGGAAAGCGCATCGGATCGTAGATGTGCTGATGGCAGTCGGTAGCCAGCGGCGGTGCCTTCAGCTTGGGTCGCTCGGTGCCGGACGTGTTAGGCACCGCCTCCTGAGCTTCGCCGATTCCCGCAGTTCCGGCGCAAACCGCGGCGAGAGTCGCAACCCCCGCGCTCTTGATAAATCCCCGGCGATCCATAGTGTTTTCGCCCACTCGACCATCCTCCACCCGAAATTTTTTGCAGTCTCAGGTATTAAGATTTCGCAAATCCGTAAAGCACCGCCGGATTCTCCACGAGGATCCGATGCCGCGTAGCCTCATCGGGCGCATACTCCGAAAGCAGATCGAAAATCATAGCGTCGTCCGGCTTAATCGTCTCGTTCGGATGCGGCCAGTTCGTACCCCAAACCATTCGTTCCGGCGCAGCCTGCACGTAAGCTCGCGCCAGTTTCACCACGTCGGTGTATTCAGGCGGCCCCACCTTGCTGTCGCCACCCGCAAGCGACAGTTTCACCCATGTTCGCCCTTTATCGAGAAGCCTGCGCACAATCGCGTACGCCGGATGGTTCGCGCCCGCCGGTTCCGGAATCCGCGCCATGTGATCAATCGCGATCACGGCGGGGAATTTCATCAGCAGATCCTCAGTCGCGATGATCTGATCCGCGCTGATCCCGAAGTCAATGTGCCATCCCATTTCATTCACGCGGCTAGCCAGAGTCTGAATCTTGTTGATCGTCCCCGCCGCATCGCCCCCCAACAGCAGGAAGCGCACCCCGTTCATCCCGCCTTTTTTAAGTCTCTCCAGCTCGACATCGGTAATCGAAGGATCGACGGAAGCAAGTCCCCGCGCATTGGGAGCAAATTGGGCAATCGCATCGAGCGTCACGCGATTGTCGTTAACATACTCCTTGGGAGTAGCAATCACGTTCCGCGTACTCCCCAGCCGCCTCTGCAGCAGCCGGTAATCCGCCACGGTAGCGTCCGATTCGGTACCGGGCCGCAGGAACGGGAAGCGCACCGGATCAAAGATATGCTGGTGACAATCGCAAGCAAGCGGCGGTGCCTTAAGCGTGGCGCGTTCAGTCCCCGAAGTATTAGGAACCGTCTCCTGCGCGCCAGTAACCCGCGCAGGGATGACGGCCGCCATGCCCGCAAGCCCAGCCCCCTTAAGAAAGGCCCTGCGCCCGATCCCCCGCGCCCCCCATCCCGTATCCAATGCGTTCTTCAATGAATCCCCATAGGGATGTGCGACCCACCCCAGCAAGCCCTCAACCAGCGCGTCGCTCATGCCAGCGAAAAAAAGCCGCAAGCGAGCGGGATGTTACCGGCAACCTCAAAGCAAGTCAATCGCGCACGCGGAGCACTGTCAAACCTCGTTAGAAATGTCCCCTCGGTTCCCTCGTTGGAATTGTCCCCTTTTGAGCTTTTGTAGTTTCTTGTCGTTGGCTTGGCCTGGAGCGCAGCCCTGCGGAGCGGAGGGCGGAGCCGAAGGGCGGAGCGCCTAGGGCGGAGCGGAGGGCCAGGCCAACGACGGTCGCGCGGCCGCTTTTCTTCGAGCCTTCTGCTGTGCTGCGCGGCGGGCCGCCTCGCGCCACGGATGATTGTCCGGCGTCACCCACTTCCGTTTCGCCATGGCCAGGCCAATACAGCACCTGCCCGGCATACGCGCGGATTGAACACCACAAAACTCTCGGTGGGCATGGAGCACCAGCTCGCGGCCTTCTCCGCTGCGCCTAACGCGCAGCCGTTGGGTCGACCCCTTGGGTAAAAAAGAGCGTATATTGGTCGGCCCATGCGAATTTTTCTTTGGATCGTATCGGTGATTGCAGCAGCGGCTGCCGGTTCGGCGCTCGCCTTGCATCTGCGACCCTCGCCGCCGTTCGAGCCGGTCGCCGAGGTCTCGCAGATCATGAAAGCGACGGTCGGGCCTTCCTCGGATGTCGTGTTCGGAGCGGTGGAGATTGACGTCGACAGCAAGGGCACGCACGAACGAAAGCCGGAGACGGACGCGCAGTGGGAACAGGTCCGCAACAGCGCCGTCACGCTGATGGAGAGCGGAAATCTGCTGATGATGCCAGGGCGCGCCCGCGACGGAGGTGTGTGGATGGAGCAGTCCAGGGCGCTCATCGAAGGTGGAGTCATGGCCGCGAAAGCGGCTGAGACAAAAAACGCCGGCGCGCTCCTGGACGCGGGCCACCTGATCAATCTTTCCTGCGACGGGTGCCACAGCCGTTACATGAAATTGCCATAATATTTCCGCACGAGAGCAGCATGAGACTTCAGGGTTTATTCTCAGCGCATGTTCACCGCGCAGGCCCGACCGCGCTACTCCGTGGCTATGGGCGTTGACTGGCTCCGACGCTTCTGCCTTTCTCTTCCGCACACGACCGAACAGGTGCAGTGGGAAGACGCTTTGGTATTCAAGGTGGGAGGAAAAATGTACACCGTCGCCCGGCTGGAACCCGGCGAGCACTGGCTCTCTTTGAAGTGCAGCGATGAGGAATTTGTCGAACTGGTGGAGCGGCCAGGAATTTTTCCAGCTCCCTACCTCGCCCGCGCGCATTGGATCGCACTCGAATCCGAGGACACGCTTCCGCTGGCCGAACTGCAGCAACTCCTCACCCGGGCGCACGCGCTTGTCTTCACCAGGCTCCCCAGGAAAATTCAAGCCGCGCTGGCACGAAAAACTGCGGCAAGGCCTCGACGCGGGCGAAACAATGTAAGGTAGCGCCGCCGCGCCTCAAAAGCCGTAGAGCCGTGCCGGGTTTTCTACCAAGGCGAGTTTGAGCTGCGCAGGTCCGGAAGTCCAGGTGGCCAGTAAATTGAGATTACGGCCGTCGTCGATCTGGTACAGGGGCGAAATTTCTGTGAGCGCGTGCCCAGGCGCCCTCTCGGGATGCGGCCAACCCGTTCCCCACGTAATTCTCTCCGGATTCGCCGCGATGATCGCCTTGGCAAGCGGCACCACGTCCGGATAATCCGGCGACTGCTTGGAGATGCGATAGGGCGCGGACACATCCACATAGGCCTTGCCGCCGCGGACCAGTTTCAGAAGCGTGTCAAAACCCGGCTGACTGAGGCCGCGCTCCGGCTGAGCTCCCCCGAAGTGGTCAAATATGACGGGAACGGGAGAAGCCATCACTTGATCCTGGATGGCCTCGATCTCCGACAAGTGCCCGTGAAATTCGATGTGCCAGCCGTAACGGTTCGCTCGTTCGACCGCGATTTTGAAACGGTGCCGCGCCGATTCCGCGTCCGCCTGGCCCTCGACCGCGGCGCTGATGATTCCGCAAACCCCGCTGCCGCGCATCTGCTCGAGTTCGGCAGCGGAAATGTCATCTCTTACTATGACCACGGCACGGGCCTGCCGTCCGATCCGCTTAACGGCGTCCAGAATGCAGGAATTATCGGTGCCGTAGAAGCTCGGTTGCACGAAGACCACGCGGTCGATGTGCAGGGCACGATAGACCGAGCGCAACTCCTCGAGCGAAGCGGGTTCAGGGGTGTAACCACGGTCGGCTGTAAACGGAAACCGCGCCGGATCTCCGATCACGCACACATGGGAGTCGCACGCTCCAGCAGGAACGCTGAAATTTACGGGCGTGCTCGGCTGAGCGGCGGTCGCAAAAGCGGTCTTGATTGGCCCGGCGAATGCGGCAACTCCGGCCACACCCACTCCCTTGAGAATATCTCGTCGCGATAGCATCGGTCCTCCATGACGCGCGTTCGCCTGCGACCACATTTTGTTTCGTCGCGCCAACTGCTGGGAAAGATATACCGGCCCGCAACCCCGTGCAAGATACTTGTCTTCCTCCGCAGGGTCCGATAGAGTGCCGCGTTAGCAAGCCGGTCCACAGGATACTCACTTCGGATACTACGCAGCAATTGGAGGAAAACAATATGAACGATAACTCCCAGCCGGATTTGTTCGCACCTATTTTGACCAGCGATGCGCTCATGGGACCCCTGCTTTTGGTCGCGCGCCTGCTGACGACCGGAACTTTCGTCTTTTATATCCTCAACGAGCTGGCCAAAATCCATCCGCTCGGACTTGTGCTCGGCGTCGCCATTGCGGCACAGGTGCTCGGGATCGCCCTCGTCGCGCTTGGTTATAAGACCAGATTCGCGGCGATCCTCCTCGCTGTATGTATTCTGGCGACGCTTCTATTTTTTCGCGGGGAATTAGGGTTCCACAATTTTCTTGTGACCATCGCCGAGAAGGTGCTCGCTATAACGGGCGGCTTCCTGTTCATGTTCGCATACGGGCCCGGGCCGCTATCGGTCGACCGGCTTCAAGGCAACGACAAGCCCACAGGCATCGCAAACAACAGTGCGGTCATGGGCCCGCTGTTGCTTGGGGGTCGGATGCTGACGGTTTTTGTTTTCTTCTTTTTCGGCGTTTCCAAGATTTTGCACACGCCGGAAATCAAAGCCTACATGGTGAGGCATAACGCCCACGTTCCGACGAATCTCGTCTATCTGGCGATTGTGACGCAGATCGTCCCTCCCCTGCTCGTGTTGTTCGGCTACAAGACAAGGTACGGCGCACTGGCTCTCGCGGGCTTTTGCATCATCGCGCCGTCGCTGTTCCATTCGGACTTTGGCAATCCCTCCGAGGTCGAACACTTTTTCCTGGACTTCGCGATCACCGGAGGCCTCTTGTTCATGTTCGCGCAGGGACCGGGTCCGCTTTCGGTGGACGCACGATTAGGAAGCGCCCGAACTGCCTCGACGAAGGAAGCGCTGTCGGTAAGCGCATAAGTAAGTCGCGCTTTGCAGATAGCCCAAAGTAAGGAGACTTAGATCTTCGCCATTACGGCTCCAGCTTCATTTCGCTGGTGGATTTGCGGGCGGTCTCTGGCGGCTTGCGGGCGGCACGATTCCATTGTCGCGTAGGTATTCGACCATCTGGCCATAGTGGTCCATCGAGTGGGCACACTCGAAGATTACGACGGCCGCGGGCGTCTTCAAAAAAGGCGTCGGCGGCCTCTTGATCGATGAGAAGGCGGTCTCCGCATCGATTGTAGCGATGGCTTTGTGTCCGAGGGCAAACGAGTCGCGCAAATACTGCATGATCTGCTCCTTCGTCCGAATCGCATCCGGGCCGTTTTCGCGCTCGAATTCGGAGTCTCGCGTTTCAGCCGGCTGGTCCAGGATTGCGCCAAAGAACCGATTGTTCAACGTCGCGACGTGCTTCACCTGTTGAGCGAACGTGCGCACGCCCTTGAACTCCCCGTTGGCTGGCGCGAAGGAGTACTTATCTTCCGGCATGGCGTCCGCGGCATCGGTGATTTCGCGCTCTTCGGATGAAAGCTGCGCGTCCAGCACGGAAGTGATCGTTGCAGGCCCCGTCGATCCAAACGGAGGTCTCGCTACGGGTGACTGCTGCGCCCGCGCCCCGTTGCCGCCCCACAAACACCCAGTACACAGCAATCCGATTCCAATCACATCGCGAATTCTCATTGCGTTCCCCTTTTCGTATGGCTGTCTTTGATCATCGTCCAGTGCAGCTGGTATCGCGGATTGAAAGAGCCCCCGCTGCACCGCCCGCAGGACGCAATCCGCCGCCGGTGCCTTGTGACCACACGCCTGCAGCCCGGGCATTCCGCTATCCACTTCGATGAGGGGGCGACAACCGACCGCTCGCAGCAGCGAGAGCCGCTGCAGCCCAGCCCATTCGCTTTGGCTCGCCACACCTGGTCATGCGCGTGATTCGGCCCCACCAGTGCATGCGCAATCTCATGAAGGATCGTGTTTCTGACATCCGGCTCGGAATTCAACAGCGTGAATTTCCTGCTGAGCGCGATCGTGCGCATGCGATATTTGCAGATACCGAACCGGCGAACCGCCCGGTCGAACTCGAAGTGCCAATGCGAAAGTCCGTGAGCGGACAATAACCGGCGGGCAAGTGCTTCAGCGTCTTTGAGAATCATTTTATTTTTGCTGGGGCTCCCTCAGAAGCCGTAAAGCCGCGCGGCATTTTCCACCAGGATGAGTTTCAACTGGTCAGCGCCGGAAACCCATGTGGCGAGCGAATTGAGGCTCACGGCGTCGTCGATCTGTTCGAACGGCACCACTCCCGTCATCTGGCGCCCGGGTACCGTGGCCGCGTGCGGCCAATCGCTGCCCCAGGTGATCCTCTGCGGATTGGCTGCGATGAGAGCCTTGGGGATCGGCGCGGCGTCCGGATAGTCTGGCGCCTGGCTCGAAATATGGGACGGCGTCGACAGTTCCACATAGACTCTGCCGCTGCGAAGCAAGTCCAGAAGTATGCCGAAGCCCGGCTGATGAACATCCCCGGCATTCTGAGCCCCACCGAAAAGTGTGAGCTTAACAACCACCTTCGAAGCCATCACTTGATCCCGGAAGGCTTCCATCTGCGGCAACCGCACGTAGGTTTCGATGTTCCAGGGGCGATCCCCAATTTGCGCCGCGGCGTCCTTGAATTCGGTCATCTTGTGGACTACAAGCCCGCGCATTCCCCCGCGATGCAGCCGGTCAAGTTCCTCGCTGGAAGTATCGGGAGCAAACGCGGCGACGCCGCGCGCGTTGCGGCCAAGCTGCTTGATCGCGTTCAGCGTACAAGTGTGATCCGTGCCGTAGACGGTGGGTTGCGAGATGACCACGCGGTCGATGTGCAGCGCCCGGTGCAGCGCGCGCACGTCTGCAATCGAAGCGGTCTCCGGCGTGTAAGGGCGCGACGCGGCGTAAGGAAATTTCCTGGGGTCAAAAATATGTGTGTGGCAGTCGCACGCGTCCGCGGGAACCTTAAAGTTTACGGGCGTGCGCGGCTCGGGGGCGCCCGCCAGAATAGTTCCGAATGGCTGAGCCAGCGCTACCGCTCCGGCCGCGCTGATGGCCCCTACCAGAATCTCCCGTCGTGAATACATAGCCCTCCCCCAAAAGGCAGCCAATACGAAATAGGTTGCCGATTAGTCTGTTTTTGACGTCCATCCCGCACCGGCCACCTTCTCCATGGCGGCGACGGCCTCGGCTGGAACGATCTTCCAGTTCCCCGCTGCTTCGGCAGGAATCTTCTTCGTGCGCGTCACGTAGTCGATCACCAGCTCCTGCATGTCCCCGGTGCGACCCGCCACCGGCACTCCCTTATAAACCGCGTATCCGCCTTCGCCCATGCGCCGGGAAGAGGATACCGCTACCCGCAGCTTCTGCGCGGGATCGAGCGGCTTGCCATGAAATTGCAAATTGCGGATGCGGTCTCCCGCGGGTCTGGCCAGGTCGATCTCGTAGGAAACGCCTGCGGCTTGATCCGGAGGGAAAGAAGGGGCCTGGACCGCGCTGCCGGCAGGCGGAGGCCACTGCGGGAAAGAGCTTGCGGAGTGCTCCAGCGCGTCCTTGAGTTGCGCCCCGGTCATCTCGAGAACAACGCCGCCCCCGGCTTCGGGATAGAGCGCGCCGACCTGGCGTACCGTTACAGCGCCCGCGGAAATTTTCACCCCTTCGTTCAACAGGTTGGCCATGGACACATCGGCATGCCCGGCATCGAGTTCGGTTTCCTGGATCACGTCGAGAAGCGGCGTGTCTTCGTAGCGCGCGTGTTTTCCCGAGACGTCTTTCGCGGCACTGGCGACGGGCGTGTCGAGATATAGTTCGAGCTGCTGGCGGTAGGGCTTCACCACCGCGGCGGTCTCAGGATCGGGAGGCACGTCCGCCGTCACGGGAATGGTGTGGGAATGCTTGGAAGCGACCTCCCAGCGTCCGCCCGCGGCTTTCGTCATCACCACGTCCGCTCGCGCGAGCGACATCCCCCAGTATTTCGCCTCCGTCAGCAGCGCGCCGCCGATGAATTTCTCCGGCAACTCGCTGTGTGTGTGGCCGAAGAAAATCACGTCGATGCCCGGTATCTGCTCCGCAACATCGGGAGCCAGATTCTCGCTCTCCTCCTGGATTCTCGCGGACTGATCGCCCGATGGATTGCTGGCAAAGCCTGAATGTAGCAGTACGACGAGAAGGTCCACCTTCGGACGCAGCTCGGGAATCACCCGCTTGGCTGCCTGAAGGATGGGCTCGAACTCGTAGCCTTTGCTCGGAGGCGCCACGGTGGTCACAAATCCAACGATTCCGACCCGCACACCCCGCACGTTCTTGATGATGTACGGCGGGAAGTAGGGAGCGCCCTCCGTGTACGTCTGTTTAATGTTGGCGCACAGCCAGGGAAACTGCGATTCTCCCTTGATCTTCCACATCGGCTGCGGCGCGAAATTGAACTCGTGGTTGCCGACGGCCATGGCGTCATAGTGAAGCTGGTTCATGGCGGCAATCATGGGGTTCAGACTCTCGGGCTTCTTATTCAGAAAATAATTCGTAAGCAGCGACTCCGGGTCCTGAACCATATCCCCCGAATCGAACAACAGGGCGTCGGGAGCCTCCGCGCGCGCCTGCTTCACCAGCGTGGCGATTTTCTCGAGCCCGAGGTCGATAGGTTTGCCCGCGTAATAGTCCCAGGGTTCGATCCGCCCATGCAGATCGGTGGTGCCGAGGAGTGTGATCGAAACGCTCTCAGGCCCAGGCGCCGGCGCGCGCCGGGCGGCGGACATTCCCCCGAACAATTCAACCGCGATGAAGATCGCTACCAAGACCAGCGCACGAAGTAAGTATTCCTGGCGGATTTTCATATGGAAAGCCTCATCTCCCCGTTCCCTTCACATTACGAAAGAATCTCTCGGCGGCTGCCTTCCCAGTCCCGGCTACGATCTTCTGAGCTCTTAAATAATTTCCGCGAGGAACGGTAACACCGGCAACAAAAGCAGTCAATTCACGCACGGCAGAATGTCGTTAGCACACGATATGTCCGCTTTTTAAGAAGCGGCCAAGGGAGAAGATGCATGCCGGGAGATAGGCATGAACTGCTACCCGATGGCCGCCCTGGAGCGGACGATGAAGATACAAGAAGTGATCTGGAATCGAATCGTTCATAGCAGTAAACGCGACACGCATCCGGCGTCGCGAGGGAACGCCCTAACGGATTCTTCAGGACGGATGCTGAGAAGGTTTTTGCCGCAAACTCACAGGACGTTTACAGCTCGTGCCGCCAGCAGGACCACAATCGTCAGTGAAATCAGGGCCTGCAGCATGGTGCCGGCTTTTGCCCAGCGAGACAGCACTGCTGTGTCGGTCGGTGAGAAAGCTGTGCTGGTGTTGAATGCGAGAAAGAGATAGTCCATGAACTGGGGCGACCACGAATCGAGGCCGTCCTCGACCAGCATCTGGGGAAAAAGAAACGAACTATCCAGCCGGCAGCGCGCGTGGTCCCGCTGCACTGGGCCTCCCGCATCCAGCTTCCAATACCAGAGCGCGAACACCAGAATGTTGGTGACCCAAAGCGCCGTCGCCGAACGCAACAGGATCTTCGGCGAATCGCGATGTTCCGGGATTCCCTGGATCAGAAAAATCAACGAAGCGATCATGGCGAACGTAATTGCCCCATTGGCGCAGAACGTGAGAATCCGGGTCACGTTGTAACGCCCGCGGAGGTGAGAGACGGTAATCGGTATCAGCAAAGCGAAGACCACCGCCAGTAAAAGCCAGCCTGGTCCCACGGAGAGGTGTTCCGGCAGTGCCCAGTACATGCATGCGGCTGCCAGCATTGCTACGAACGCGGGCCAGCGCGGCTCGCGGACAACCGGAACGCCCGTTCTGATTCGGATTTCCATTTCGCCCATCGTACGCTTCCCCCGCCTCACGGAGCGTACCATTGAAACGCGCCCGTTGATTGAGACGTCTTTTGGGCACTCGTAATTTGTGGACATCGCAGCAATTTATACGTATATATCACTCGGAATGGATAACCATCGAACTTGGCCGAAGCAGCATAGATAAAGGCACAGATGTTGGTTTTGAGGTGCGATCGAGGTACTGGAGTCAGGGATGCGGATAGGTGGTAGACGGGCGGTTCTGGCATTGGCCGTTGCGATTGTTTGTGGCACAGCGGTTCTGGTTGAGGCTCGGCAACCCGGAGTCGACGATTCGAGTGCGGACATCAAGGACATCCACGTTCTCAATGTGCGCGGGAACGTTTATATGCTGGTGGGCGCGGGCTGCAATATTACCGTGCAGGTTGGCGAAGCGTTTGTGGTTGTCGTGGACGCCGGTCTTCCCCAGTTTTCCGATGAAGTGATTGCGACAATCCGGAGATTATCCGGGCTGCCGATCATGTTTATTGGGAATACAAGTTCCGATGCGGATCACACCGGAGGGAACGCCAAGCTCGTTCCGGCGGGAGGAGCGTTGCCGAATGCCACGATGGGTTTCTCGCGCGAGGACGAAAAGGATACCACCCGACTGAAGCTGTTTCCGGGCGCCACAATCGTGGCGAGTCTCAACACGGTGAACCGCACGGAGGAAGAGGCGGGCAGGATAAATGCCATCGGCTTTGAGAGCGAAGGCTTCAAGCTTTACAACAATGAGCCGGTGGTTTTTTATCATATGGCGAAGGCCCACACCGATGGGGACTCGATCGTGCTTTTTCGCTCGTCGGACGTGGTCAGCGTGGGAGACATTTTTACCACGGTGAGCTACCCGGTGATCGAGACGTCGAACGGCGGCACCGTCAGCGGATTTCTGGAAGCCATCAATGACCTGATCGAAATGCTCGTCCCC
>Ga0265325_10001897_pt1 | contig 14438 bp, 17 predicted proteins | sample 41420metaG_FD_202090 | JGI IMG/M metagenome (GOLD analysis project Ga0265325, IMG submission 202090) | Rhizosphere microbial communities from Carex aquatilis grown in University of Washington, Seatle, WA, United States - 4-14-20 metaG | ecosystem: Host-associated > Plants > Roots > Rhizosphere...
TCCGGGAAGTCATGGGGTCATGACTGTCGGCGCCATAATGACGAAAGCCGCTGCGGATCTCTGTGCGGTGGCGAACTTTGGCGGTTCCCTTGATAGCGCTGCGATCGCCGTTGACCACCTGCTGAATTCGACCGTCGATGCGCGGCTGCGCAGAGCGGCCGAGGGATGTCTTGCGTACGCTACCGAACGGAATGGGGGACGCGCTCGGTGCATGCTGCACGCTCAGCGATAATATCCAGGAGACAAGACAATGAATCGTACCGCATCAGCCATCTGGACAGGAGGCCTCAAGGACGGCAAGGGCAGCATCTCGACTCAAAGCGGAACCTTGAACAAGACGCAGTATGGCTTCAAGACCCGTTTTGAGGATGGCTCAGGCACCAACCCGGAAGAATTGATTGCCGCCGCCCACGCCGGTTGCTTCACCATGGCACTGGCCGCCCGGCTCGAGGAAGCGGGGATGGCCGCGCAGATGCTTCAAACCCAAGCCGCAGTCACGCTCGACAAGGTCGATGGCGCGTACTCGATCACTGCCGTTCACCTCGATCTGACCGCGCAAGTGGCGGGTACCGACCAGGCCGGCTTTGAAAAGGCCGCCAACCTTGCCAAGCAGGAATGTCCGGTATCGAAACTACTCAATGCCAAAATCACGTTGACCGCAAAGCTGGAGACGTAGGCCGCGGGGTCACTGTCACCGGGCCCCGAGCGGTCGTTGCGGCGGCCGCGGGCTGGCGATACTGCACATCGGCCAGCAGGCGGCCCAACTCCTTCTTGACTACCGCATAGCACTCGCACACCTGGGTCTCCAGTCCGGACCGATCGAGCACTTCGATGTGGCCCCGGCGGTAGCGGATGAAGCCGTCGTCCCGCAACCTTCCGGCGGCCTCGGTAATGCCCTCCCGGCGCACGCCGAGCATGCTGGCAACCAGCTCCTGCGTCATGACCAGCTCATTGGTCGGCAAGCGATCAAGAGTCAGCAACAACCAACGACACAACTGCTGTTCCACCGAATGATGCCGCGTACAGGCAGCGGTCTGCGACATCTGGGTCATCAACGCCTGGGCGTAGCGCAGCAACAAGCCTTGCATGAAGTTGGCGCGATCGAATTCCTCCTTCAGCAGGCTGCCCTTCAGCCGATAAGCGTGGCCGGATGTTTGCACCACCGCCGAGCTCGGCGTGGTATTGCCGCCCATGAACAGCGAGACTCCGACCACGCCTTCATTGCCAACGCCGGCAGATTCCGCCGATGCGCCGGACGCCATGACGTAGTGCAGCGACACGATGGCCGTGGTGGGGAAGTAGGCATGCTGCAATTGCCCGCCAGGTTCGTAAAGCATATGGCCGAGCGGCAGCTGGACCAGCTCCAAATGAGCGGCCAGGCGCCCGAAATCAGTCGGCGGCAGGGCAGCGAGGAGATGGTTTTGACTTGGGCTGGGAACAGATGACATCGCCATTCGGCAGTCTCCTGCGTTCTACTTCCTGGTTAAGAGTTCCACGCCGATGCCACGGTAACCGACAAAGCGGGCGGATCGGTTGAACATCGGCTCGCCGCTGACCTGATATCGCTGCTGCGATCCATCGGCATTGACGCGGCTGAAGACGAAATCCAGAAATGGCTGCCGGGCGGCAATGGTGGCTTGCAGCTGTGCCCGCTCCGCCTCATTCCAGCCGGCCACCTGGACAGTTCCCGCATCGCCCATCAAGGGGTCGACCCGGATGCCGAGCATTTCCAGGACCGGGCCGGACACTTTGGTGAAGTTCATGTTCTCGTCCTGCTCCCAGTACCAGTCCGAGGCCAATTCGGTCAGGCTGCGATAGCGGGCTTCGCTTTCGCGCAGTTCGGCGGTCCGTTCCTGCACTGTCTGTTCCAGCACCTTGCTGTAGTTCTCGAGCCGCTTGTACAGCAGCCGCACTTCCACCATGTTGTGGATGCGCGTCTTGACTTCGACCAGATCGAAGGGCTTGCTGATGAAGTCCTTGGCCCCGGCTTGCAGCGCGCGCAGTTTGTGGCCGGGCTGGGCGGTGAGCACGATGACCGGCAGGTAGCCGTCCACTTCGTTGGTCTTGAGGCCTTCCATCACCTGGAATCCGTCCAAGCCGGGCATTTGCAGGTCGAGCAGGATCAGGTCGTAGCGGTTCTTGCGATGCAGCGCGCAGACCTCCTCCGGATTCATGGTCGAGGAAACGTGGCTGTAACCGGCCTCCTGCAGCAACTGTTCGAGCAGACTGACATTGGACTCCTGATCGTCAACGATCAGGATGTTGGCGTTGAGAATCTCGGCAGCTGGAAGCATCACGTTTGTTTCGCCTTGTCCGTGTGGGCCGTCTTGGCGAATTCCAGCGCCACGTCCAGCGTAGCCATGAACTCGTGAACCTTGATCGGCTTGGTCAGGTAGCGGAAGAACCCGGCCTCCAGGCCCTTTTCGATGTCGCGAGGCATCGCGTTGGCGCTGAGCGCGACCACCGGGATGTGGGCTGTGGTCGGGTCTTCGGCGAGGATTCTCAGCGCCCGTATGCCGCTGATGCCAGGCAAATTGATGTCCATCAGGATAACATCCGGCCGTGAAGCGAGGGCAATCTCAATGCCGCGATTGCCATCCCTCGCACTGAGCAAGCGGATATCGGGCCGGCGCGCGATGAGATCCTCCACTAGCATCAGATTGGCCGGGTTGTCCTCGACATAGAGCAGAGTGTGCGGCTTCGCATCGGGCTCAACCGGCGCCTCAGCGCCCGCCAAGGGCTCGACTGCGTGGGCTGTCGCTGGTGGTGCCACCGTCAAGTCCATTTCGACCCAGAACACGCTGCCCTTGCCGACCGTGCTTTCGACGCCGATGACGCCGCCCATCCATTCGATCAAGCGCTTGCACACCACCAGGCCGATGCCGGTGCCTTCCTCGACGTTGGCTTCCTGGCCGAGGCGATTGAAGGGCTGGAAGAGCTGCCCCAGCTTCTCCGGCGTCAGGCCTTCACCGGTGTCATTGACGCAAACGCGTATGCGTCCGGGGGGGCTGGCGATCCACTCGACGACAACCTTGCCGTCCACTTTGTTGTACTTGATCGCGTTGGAAAGCAGATTGATCAGAACCTGCTTCATCCGCGTCCGGTCGGCTTTGACAAAGTACGCGGTTTCGAAGCGGGGGAAGGCGACGCTGATGCCGCGCTTCTGCGCCTGCGGCTCTATCATCGCCCGGCATTCCTGCATGACTTCAGTCAGCGATATCGGTTCCAGCGACAGTGACAATTTGCCGGACTCGATCAGGGCAAGATCGAGGACTTCGTTGATCAACTCCAGCAGGTACCATCCCGCCTTGAGAATCTGATCGACGCTTCTCTTTTGGGAAACCGTCGGCGGTGGAGAGCCGGAATCGATGAGCTGCGCGAAGCCGAGAATCGCGCTCAGCGGCGTGCGCAACTCGTGGCTCATGCTGGAAAGGAAGTCTGATTTTGCCTGGTTGGCTCGTTCGGCAACGGCCTTGGCCTTCTTCAGTTCCAGTTCCACTTGCTTGCGCACGGAATTGTCGGCGCCAATCAAAAGGTAGCCGATAATTTCACCGTAATCATCGCGTAGCGCCGTAATCGATACGATTGCCGGGAAGCGGCTGCCATCCTTGCAGATATAGGTCAACTCATAGCTGTCTTCGATGCCGCGCGAGGCCTTGAAAGCCAAGGCCTCGAACCCCGGGGTGATGGTGGTACCAAGTTCTTCGCTCAGGGTCTGGGCACGCGCCGTCACTTCCTGCGGATCATGGATGTCGCTGGGGTTGATCTTGTTCACAACGTCGGCGGCCAGGTAGCCGAGCATCCGCTCGGCGCCGACATTGAACAACTGAATGATGCCTTTTTCGTCCGTGGCGATGATCGAGAAATTGGCACTCGTGAGGATGGCGTTCTGCAAGGCTCCCGTCTTCAGCAAGGCCTCCTGCCGCCGCAATTCTGTGACGCCCGCCGCCTTGCCGAGATTATCGGCAAGGCTGGGGTTGCTTCCAGTTTCTGGCATGTCCTATCGACTCAGCCTTTCTTCATCCACAGCACGCACCAACCCTCGGGATTGATCTGGCCATCGACGAGCTTGCAGGTATTCGACGCGGCGATGAAATTGACACAGCTACTACACTTCTGATCACCCTTCGGCTGCTGCTGGTATTGCACACTGGCTTGCGGCACTTTCTTCGCCGTCGTGGTGGAATCGCTGCCGGTAGCCGGCGGACTGGCCGGTGCCGGGGGGGCTGCCGGCGTTGAACTGGTCTTTGAATTGCATCCCGAAACGAGGAGCGGCAAACAGACGCCGCAACCCAGTACCAATGCGCCTTGCAGCACGGTTCTGCGTGAGAGGAATTCTTCGTTCATCGTTCGTTCTCCTTTAGATGACCTTCGTCGGCCGGCGTCATCGTTCGCCGGAGCCATTGCCAACCTTGCCAAGGATCAGCACCGCCACAGGGAGCCTCAGAGCCCTGGCCACGGTGTTGCGCAGAATGTCAGCAGCCGCGGCCCGGCGCTGTGCGTTGGCGCACATAAGAGCCGGAATGGCGGCCTTACGTGCCCTAGCGCACAGAACTTTGAGTCGGCTCGGCGCACCGTATAGGTTCTCAATCCGTCAAGCCGATCATGACCCAATCCCAACCAACCCGCCATTCGGGCAAACGCGCGCGACTGCACTTGGCAATCGGCTTGATCGGCGGTTTGAGCCTGGCGCTCACGGCCTGCGGCGAAATGGCGACGCTGCCGGTTTCCGCCGGTACGGGACCGCACCCGACACTGCCGCCGCCGCACCAAACGGCCGTACCAACAGTGAACATCGCACCGGCCGTAGGCTGGCCAGCCGGTGTCGCCCCGCTTCCGGCAGCGGGCCTGCGCGTCGCCGAATTCGCCCGTGATCTCGATCATCCGCGCTGGCTCTATGTCTTGCCCAACGGCGACGTCCTGGTGGCAGAAACCAATGCTCCCGCCAAGCCTGAGGACGCCAAAGGCATCAAAGGCTGGCTGATGGGCCGGGTGATGAAGAAGGCGGGTGCCGGGGTGGCCAGTGCCAACCGCATCACGCTGTTGCGCGACAGCAAGGGCGACGGCGTTGTGGACCAACGTTCGGTGCTGCTCGATGGCCTGAACTCGCCATTCGGCATGGCGCTTGTCGGCAGCAACCTCTACATCGCCAACTCCGACGCTGTGCTGCGCTTTCCTTACACCACCGGCGATACGCGCATCAGCGCGCCCGGTGTCAAAGTGATCGATCTTCCGGCCGGCCCGATCAATCACCACTGGACCAAGAACCTCATTGCCAGTCCGGATGGCAGCAAGCTCTATGTCACCGTCGGCTCGAACAGCAACGTGGCCGAACGCGGCATGGAAGTGGAGGCCGAGCGTGCCGCCATCTGGGAGGTGGATATCAAGACCGGAGGGCACCGAATCTTCGCCTCCGGCCTGCGCAATCCGAATGGTCTGGCCTGGGCGCCCGACAGCGGCGCCCTGTGGACGTCTGTAAACGAGCGCGACGAGCTTGGCAGCGACCTGGTTCCCGACTACATGACCGCGGTGAAGGATGGTGCATTTTACGGCTGGCCCTACAGCTACTACGGCCAGCACGTCGACGAACGTGTGACGCCGCAACGCCCCGATCTCGTGGCCAAGGCCATCGCTCCGGATTACGCCCTGGGGCCACACACAGCCTCGCTGGGCTTGGCATCCGCCGTCGGCACGACGCTGGCGGAATCCTTCGCCCACGGCATGTTCGTCGGCCAGCATGGCTCATGGAACCGACAGCCGTACAGCGGCTACAAAGTGATCTTTGTCCCGTTCACGGCGGGCAAGCCTTCGGCCCCGCCGGTGGATGTGCTAACCGGCTTTCTCAGCGCGGAGGGCAATGCCTATGGCCGGCCGGTCGGCGTTGCACTCGACAAGCAAGGCGCGCTACTCGTTGCGGACGATGTCGGCAATGTGGTCTGGCGCGTCACCGCGCAGCATTGAATGGCGTGGTGGCGACCTCGCAAACTGCGTAGCAACCACAGTTAGGAGAACGAAATGTCCGACGTCGGCTATCAAGAACCAGTTGAGGAACTATCCGTCGAAATCCGCGAGATGCACAGAGCAATTGTTTCGCTGGAAGAAGAACTCGAAGCCATTGATCGCTACAACCAACGCGCCGATGCCACCAAAGACAGGCAACTCAAGGCCATACTCGAACACAATCGTGATGACGAAAAAGAGCACGCATCGATGCTGCTGGAATGGATTCGTCGTGCCGACGGTAGCTTTGCCAAGGAACTCGAGACCTACCTGTTCACCGAGAAGCCCATCACCGGCAAATGAAGAGACTTCGGCTCTGCCGTCGATTTTGCCATGCCCGGAGCAGCGCAACCAACTCGCCTTGACAAGCGCGGCGCCCGCCGGCTCGCCAGATAGGCGGCAATGACCGGGACCTATCTCGGCCATCTGTCCGCACACGACCCGCTCCACGGATATCTGCAGCGCGACATCCAGCCGCAGATTACCGGCACCGCCAGCGACTCCAAGTACCGCGTCTTCGCGCTGAATGGCTCGAACGACGTCTACTTGTACGAAGACCGCAACAGCGGCACCAAGTTCATCGGCAAGTTCTTCCTGTCATCGCGAAAGAGAGATATCGTCAAAGCGACCGCGCGCCTGACGCGTGAATTCGACAACCTGTGCATGATGCGCAGCCATGGCTTGGCTGGCTATCGGCACCACGTGGTCAGGCCGCTGGGGCGCCACTATTCGATGAACGCACTGCTGGTCACCGAATACTGCGAGGGGCAACTGTTGAGCGACGTGATAATGGAGGCGATTCGCCACAGCGACCCTGGCAAGCTCTATCACAAGCTCACTGCGCTTGCCTACTTCCTGTCTGTGTTTCACAACCGAACGGCCATCGGCGTCGGCGTCGACTTCCACGAAGACTGCGCCTACATGGACCGCCTGATCGGCAAGCTGCGGGAGATCCGGGCCATCGGCACCAACGAAGCCGGCGAGCTAACCTGGCTGCGTGACCAGTGGCGAAGCCAGCCGCGGATGTGGCAAGACCAGAAGGTGGTCGTGCATGGCGATGCAACCCCCGAGAACTTTATGTTCGGCAACGGTCTGGACGTTGTCGCTTTCGACCTGGAAAGAAGCCGGCGCGCAGATCGGGTCTTCGACACCGGCCGCATAGCCGGCGAACTGAAGCATTTCTTCATGCGCGCCACTGGCAGGCGTGATGCAGCGGAACCCTTCATCGGCCATTTCCTCTGGGAATATGCCTGCCACTTCCCCGATCGCGACAGTGCCTTTCGCTCGATCACGGGCAGGACGCCCTTCTATGTCGGAATCACGCTGCTGCGCATTGCGCGCAACAGCTGGATCGAGGCGGAATACCGCTATCGCCTGATCTGCGAGGCAATAGAATGCTTGCGGAGGTACGCATGATCATCAAGGGCATTCTGATCGATATCAACGGAACGCTTGCGGATATTCGCACCGACGAATGGCACGACGACGTCTACCGCGTCCTCAGCAACCTCCTGTCGTATCAAGGTATCGCGCTGGACCCGGACGTCGTCAGGTATCTCTACTTTCAAGTCATCAAGGAACAGCGTGCAGCGAATGGCGAGGGCCACCCGGAATTCGATGCCGTCGCCGTCTTCCGCGAAGTCGTCTATCAGCATGCGACCGACTTCACGCGCAGCCTGCCGGTTGAGAAGCTTGAACAGCTGCCGATATTTCTTGCCGAGACCTTTCGCTCCGCGTCACGCTTTCGCCTGCAAACCTATCCCGGCGTCGAAGAAACCATCCGGCAGTTGCACTCAAAGTATCGCCTGGGAACCGTTTCCGATGCTCAGACCGCCTACGCGCTGCCGGAGTTGCACGCCGTCGGACTAGCCGGTTTCTTCGACCCGATCATCGTCTCGGGAGACTTCGGCTATCGCAAGCCCGACCCGCGTCTATTCGCCACCGCGTTGGCAGCCATGAACATGGCGCCGTCAGAGGTTCTGTTTGTCGGCAACGACATGTACCGCGATGTCTATGGCTCACAGAGAGCCGGCATGAAGGCCATCTTCTTCAAGTCCAATCAGGGAAGTCAGGAAAAGGAAGGCGTAAAGCCAGACTACATCATCTACAATTTTCCTGAACTCTTGAACGCTGTTCGGTTCTTCGAGAGCCAGTGAGGAAACGTCTCCTCGACGGCAAGCTGGTCGTGGCCATGGATGATCCGGCGACAGTGCGCAGAACGTACGACAACGCACAGAACCTTGATCTCAGTCGAGGATAATCGTTCGTCTGATCAGCACTTGAAACGGACCTGGATATGAACAATAAGCCTCTACCCAAAACCATCGCAGCCTTTCTGCTGGTTTCAGCCTCTCTCTTCGCTGGCGCGACCCCCAACAGCGATGAAGTGACACAAAGCGCGGGCGGTATATCCTACGTCTCCGGTGGCATCGGTACGGAATCGATTGATCGCCTCAATCTGCTCGCCGCGGACTTCAATCTCAAACTGGTATTCGCCTTGAAGTCCGGCGGTTACCTCAGCGACGTGCGGGTGGTCATCGCTGATGGCAAAGGCAACACGCTCGTCGACGCCACCTCAGAGGGACCATGGTTCCTGACCAAACTGCCGATGGGCGCCTATGGAATTTCAGCCACGTCGGCAGGCCATCCTGTCAAGCGTCAAATCACCGTCGCTACGACAAGACTCACGACCGTCGATTTTCGCTGGGCAGACGAGTAATCGCCTGAAGCCGTCGCCGAGAGCACCGCGACCGGCCCGCCGCAATTTAGAACGCGGCGGGTCGCCTGGAAGCAAAAGGTCACACTGCGCTGAGTTCCTTGTATTGGCCGACTGAAGCCTGAATGACTTCCCGTGCCATCGCCGTCTCCTGCTCCGTCCAGGTCTGCGCTACCAGCACGACCTGACCGCTTGAAATGGCGTCGCTGATCAACTCCGCAAACTTGCCGTCCTTCTTCGCCGTCTTGCTTTCGGAGTCCTTGCCAACACCGGCCACTGCGCCGATCACCGCGCCGAGGCTGGCGCCCCAGCCAAGCATTGCAAGCGGAGCGATCAATGGGCTGGCAATGAACAGCGTCACGTTCGCCGCCACCAATGCCACTTCCGCCAGCGCGCCGATGCCTGTACCGACCGCAGTTCCGATTGCGCCGTCAACAAGGACGTCCTTCAACATGTCGTTGTTCTTTCCTGGCGCCGTCGGCATGGCCACCGTGGAGTCGTTGGCGAAGATTTGAATCTGAGCCCGAGGCAGACCCCGCGCAACCAGACTTGAAAGTGCAGTCTCAGCTTCCTCGCGCTGCGAATAGAAGCCCGATACGTGATGGCGAGTCTCATCCATGCTGTTTCTCCTTGGTGTGATCCGCGAAAGACGGACTGAGTCGCAGCGTATGCGACCGACAATGAAGTGTCTGTGCGTCGGCGCACAGTGTGCGCGACTGGTCAGCCACGCCCCTTGCGGGCCTTGGCTGCATCATCTTCTTCTTCGAACGGAATCTCCCCGTCGGCCTGGAAGCTGGCCTTGCCGGTGGGGCGGAACACCCAGACGACGACGCCCAGGAAGATCAACGGGACGCAAAAGTACACCCAGTATTCCGCCAGCAGTATTGAGATCTGGTTCATGGAGTCCTCTCATGACCTGACCAGAACAATTCTGGCCATTGGCTGGTCACGATACTGATACTGCCAGACACTCTGTCCGCAGTGCTGTTCGCCAACGAACATAGCTGCCGGAACCATGGCGCATCGCACAGTCAGCGCCCCAACCGGCCCAAGCGCGCCTGCAAGGCCGCAATCTCATCGAGCAGATCGAGTGCCAACGCAACACCCGGCGGGTTGACCTCGAGATCACGGGTCAGCCACAGGGCCAATTTTGCGCGGCGCAGGGACGGACCCGTGAAGCGCCAGTTCTGCGGCGCCTCACCGGCCGGTTCCAGCACGCCTTCGAAGACCCAGGCTATCACGTGTTCTTCGGATGCAAAGCAAGCCTGACACAACTCCGCGAGGGTCAATGGCAATTCCTCTTCGACGATCGTGCCACGAACTGGACGTGTCTCTGCGTTACCCATGGTCGATTACCCTTTCATACCAGCGCGCGCATCGAATTTGAAAAGCTCGGCCATGGTTCGATAGGCCTCTTTGGCTCCCTCGCTGTCAGCTGGCGGCAGCGCGATTCCCAGCACGGCATAGAGATCACCAGGTGGATTGCCGGGAATGCCCTTCCCTTTCAGGCGCAGCCTGCGCCCCGCGGCTGATCCGGCCGGCACCGCGAGTTGCACCGCCGCTTCGGGCGTGGCAACGGTGAGCGAACAACCCAGCGCCGCTTCCCACGGAGCCAGTGGCAAGTCGAGGTAGACATCGCGCCGGTCGACACGGAATTGCGCTTGGGGCTTGAAGCCGATCTCCAGATACAAATCGCCCGCGGGTCCATCGCCCAGGCCTGGCTCGCCCTGCCCGGCCAGACGCAAGTGCTGGCCGGCGTAAATGCCTTTGGGAATGCTGACGTCGAGGGTGCGCTCGTGCAGGGCAACGTGTCCTTGCGCATCCACGGTTGGCAGACGCAGAACAATGCTGCGCTGCGCCCCGCGATAGGCATCGGCGAGATCGATCGACACCTTGGCGTGATGGTCACGACCGCGGGATTGCGCGCCCGAACGCTGGCTGGCGCGCCCTTGGTGGCCGAAGAGAGCCTCAAAGAAATCGCTGTAGTCCATGCCATCGCCGGAGCCGAAGTCGCGCCCGGTGAACTCGAAGCCGGCATCCCACCCCGGCGGGGGCTGGAAGTCCTGCCCGGCCTGCCATTGGCTGCCCATTTGATCATAGGCGGCACGCTTCTCAGGGTCCTTGAGGACTGCGTAGGCCTCGCCCAGCTCCTTGAACCGCGCTTCGGCATCGGGATCCTTGCTCACGTCCGGGTGAAACTTTCGGGCCAGCTTGCGGTATGCGCGCTTGATGTCGTCCTGTGTCGCACTACGGGGCAGACCGAACGTCTCGTAATAGTCCTTGAATTTCATGATCGGAGCGTGCTCACACGCTGGCGCCGAACAACTTGCCGACAACGGCGGTCAACGCCATGGCCAGGGCGCCCCAGAAGACCACGCGCAGAGAGGCTCGCAGTATCGGTGCGCCGCCGGCACGAGCCGCCAGTGCTCCTAGCCCGGTCAGCACGATCAACGACGTGCCGGCGACCAGGGGGACCAGCAACGACGGCGGTGCCAACACGGCGGCCAACAATGGCAGCGCAGCACCGACGGAGAAGGTCAGCGCCGAAACCAAAGCCGCCTGCACCGGATTGGCCGTGGTCATGACGGTGATGCCCAATTCATCGCGCGCATGAGCGCCCAGCGCATCGTGGGCCATTAACTGGTCGGCGACCTGTCGTGCCAGCGTTGCCGTCAGCCCACGTTTGACATAGATCGCCGCCAACTCTTTGTGCTCATTCTCCGGTTGGGCGTTCAACTCGCCACGCTCCCGCGCCAGATCGGCATGCTCGGTATCGGCCTGGGAACTGACTGACACGTACTCGCCTGCCGCCATCGACATCGCACCGGCGACCAGACCGGCCACGCCGGCCAACAACAACTCGCCGCGCGCCACGTTGGCGGCAGCCACACCGACCATCAGACTGGCGGTCGACACAATGCCGTCATTGGCGCCGAGCACCGCCGCGCGCAACCAGCCGATGCGCTTGGTGCGGTGCAATTCGCGGTGCGTGGCTCGGGGCATGATCTCATGGCATCACTGATTGTGGTCCTGGCCGCGTTCGGCGGGCTTGCCGTGATCGTTTTCTGGAGCCGGCGCCTGACCACCCTTGCCTTCACGCGCTGGCCCTTGGCCTTGGCCCTGTGGCCCTGCTTCGGGACCGCGCGGTTTGGCTTCTGGTTGCTGCTGATGCACAGGTGCCGCCTGCGGCGGCGGTGCCTTTGGAGGCTGCGGCTCCGGCTTGGGTTGCTGGATTGCTTCGTGCTGCCGCGGCTGTGGCTTGGGCTGCTGAACTGCTTCACGTGGCTGTGGCTTGCTTTGGATGGCTTCGTGTTGCTGCGGCTGTACCTTGGGCTGCTCAATCGCCTCACGTGGCTGTGGTTTGCTCTGGATTGCCTCGTGCTGCTGTGGCTGTGGCTTGGGCTGCTGGATTGTCTCGCGTGGCTGCGGCTTGCTCTGGATTGCCTCGTGCTGCTGCGGCATATTCCTCTGGCCTGACTCCTGTTGAGGCTGCGGCTTTGCTTCCTGAATTGGTGGCCGCTTCTGTTCCGGCACCGTAGGCACTGCCCCGGGGACCGGTGGTGGTGCAGCCTTCGGTTGGTTTCCGGAAGGCGATTCGGTTCGAGCCGGCCTTGGCTGCGCGTCCGGGCGGGCCAGAGGAGCGGCCGGCGTGGCTTGAGGTGGCGGCGCCTTGAAGTACTGCCGGACCACGGCTTCTCGCGGTTGATAACGATAGTTCTGGCTGCGCAGGGCTTGTTGCTGATCGGCGCCCGGATAGCGGTCGCCCGAATATTGTCTTTGATAGGCTGGCAGCGGTGCCGGAGCCGGCGCTGAATTGCGGTTCCAGCGATCCCAGCCCCTGCGATGCTCAGTCCAGCCGCTACCCCAGTGCTCGCCCCAGTGCGGCGGCGAATTCGACTGCCAGCCGCGGAAGTACGCCGGCGGCTCGCGGTAGTAGCCAACCGGAACGCGCAGGACATAGAGTGGCACGTCGTCTGGCGACGTCAGCCACCATGGCCCGTTGTACCAGGAGCTGGCATACCAGTTGTCGTCCTGGTAGACCCAGTACATGCCGTCATAGAAGAAGTAGTTGGACTTCATCTGTGGCGCATAGTAGACCGGATAACCGGGAACTCGGTCGAGTTCGGGAAACGCTTGAATGTTGATGCCGATGCTCACCTGCGCCGCCGCGGGGATCACCATCGACAGCCACATCAACACTACGAAAAGTCCATTGCGCATGATCTGTCCTCCTCCGGTCACTACCTAATGACCACCCTATGCGCGGGCAGGCACTGTGGTCTGTGCGACATCGCACATAGATGCTTCCTATCTCCCCCAACGTCCACCCCGGCAGTGACGTGACCCGACGTGCCGCTACTCCCCGAGCTCACTTTCGATCGCTTGTTCAAGATGTTCGAGTCCGAACGACACGTCGCGCAATACTCCGTTTACGAAGAATGCAGGCGTACATTGGATGTAACTGCTCTTGCCGCTACTGATGTCTCTTTGCACGCGTTTCAAGTACAGCCGATCTTGCATCTCGCTGTCGAAGCGCTTCAAGTCCAACTCCGCTCTGGCGGCGTACTGTCTGAGATCGCCAGTCGTCAAGTGGCTCTGATTCTCCAGCAGCAAGTCGTACATTTGCCAAAATCTGTGTTGGCTGCCGGCCGCCTCCGCCGCCTCGGCCGCCAGTTCGGCGCATGGGTGCACCTCACTCAGCGGAAAGTGCCGGAACACGAAACACAAGCGATCGCCGAATCGATCGCGCAACATCTTCACCGCACCGTGGGCCTGTCCGCATGCCGAGCACTCGAAGTCGCCATACTCGACCACGGTGACTTTGGCGCTTCTTGGGCCCTGTATATGATCAGCCGAACCAACCGGAACGCTAAGCGAGATGATCGCTGGTTGTTGAGTCATGCCTGCTCCCCCTTCTATGCCGCCTTGCCGATGATCTCGTCGATGCCGACACCCAGGCGATCGGCAACCCGGCTGCCGTAATCCACGTCGGCCTTGTAGAAATGGCCGATCTGCCGCAACAGAATGTGCCGTGGCACAGCTGTGAGCACGCCGACCAGGTTGCCGATGAGCTGTGCTTTCTGGTCGGCGTTCATCAAGCGATAGAGCGCGCCGGCCTGGCTATAGTCGTCATTGCCATCGTGATGATCGTAGCGGTCGGCATCGCCGCTGATCCTCAGCGGCGGCTCCCGCAGCCTGGGCTCCGCCACTGGACCACCAAAGCTGTTCGGCTCGTAGTTGACCGTGCCGCCGCCGTTGCCATCGAAGCGGCCCTGGCCGTCACGATGGTAGGTGTTGACCGGACAGCGCGGCTTGTTGATCGGCAAGGCCGCATACTGGATGCCGATGCGGTAGCGGTGCGCGTCGGCGTAGGACAACAGGCGTGCCTGCAAGACCTTGTCCGGCGAAGCAGCCATGCCCGGCGGCATGTTGCCGGGTTCGAAGGCAGCCTGCTCGACTTCGGCGAAATAGTTCTCCGGGTTTCGATTCAACTCAATCATGCCGACGTCGACCAGCGGGTAGTCCTTGTGCGGCCAAACCTTGGTCAGATCGAATGGATGAATGGCGTAAGTCTCGGCATCCTTCTCCGGCATGATCTGGATCTGCACCCGCCACCGCGGAAACTCGCCATGCTCGATGGCGGTGTGGAGGTCACGACGATGGTGGTCGAGATCTGTACCGGCGATCTTTGCCGCCTCCTCGTTGGTCAGCGTCTTGATGC